>OBXQ01000013.1_pt1 | contig 187144 bp, 161 predicted proteins | sample 1476641 | NCBI WGS metagenome assembly OBXQ01 (sample SAMEA2580174, study PRJEB22360) | human gut metagenome | biome: human gut; feature: human-associated habitat; material: faeces | place: Denmark | collected 2008/2010
GGCGGCGGCCCCACGCCCCCCCCCCCCCCCCGCCACTGTATCCGCCGCAGGAAAGTGTTTTTGCAGCTCCTTTCCCAGCGGCACATGGTTCCAGACCATGGGGCCGGAGTAGACCACCTCCCCGGTTTCCCGGTTAGCGATCCCCGGGCAGCCGACCCCCACAGAGGCACAGCGATCAGGATCAATCCCCAGCCCCCTCGCCGCCAGTCCGGCGCAGTCCGCCACCAGCCGCGCCGTCTCCCGATAATCGCAGCCCGCGCCCAGCGCCAGGCTGGCCCGGGAGACGACCCGGTGGCGGCTGTCCACGACCCCGGCTATGATCTCCCGGTTGGAAAACACCGCGCCGATCCGGTATTCCCCTCTCCCTTCACGTCCCATTCCGTCACCTCCGGCCACTGCTCCACCGCGCGCAGATCCCGTCCCGTGCAGGCGCCGTCAGCTCCAGGCGCTTCCCCGGTCCGCCCGCAAATGCCTGCTCCTCCCGAAACGTCACCGTCACACGGGCCTCGCGTTCCAAATGGTTGACAACCGTCAAGAGATATTCTCCCTCCAGGCGGTGCAGGCGCACCACCGGCGCCAGCGAAATCTCATTGCTCTCACACTCCGGCAGTTCCACCTTCTCGATCATTCCATAACCGCCCGGGCTCATAAAACGGGTCAAAAGATCCCGGGTGCCGTCCCGTTTCCCGCCTCCGTCCAGCTCAAACCCGTGCTCATGGTAATAGGAGGGGTAGGTTCCGATCCATACCGCCCGGCCCTTTCCCAGAAGGCGCTCCGTCACGGCGGCTTCCCCGTCCTCAAAGCGGGCCAGCACCCGGACGTCCCCGCCCGGTTTCACCAGCTGCCGGTACCATTTTCCGGCAAAAACCGTCCCGTCCTCCAGCCGGGCCGTGACCATTCCCCAGCCGGGCATCCCCTGAATCTCCCGGTGGCCCAGGCCGAAGAGCCGCATAAGGGCCGTTCCCTTCTGATCCAAAAGTCCGTCCGGACGGTAGAGGCCCGGGCAGGCCTCGGACACCAGCGTGCCCCCGCGCTCCACAAACCGGACCAGGTAGTCCGTCTCCCGCTCCGAGAGCACCAGCGGCATGGGCAGGTACAGGAAACGCACCGTTCCCTCTTCCAGCTCTCCGATATAGTCCTCGTGCAGGAAGCGGACCGGTATTCCCCGCTCGTAGGCGGCCCGGAACACGCCGCTCAGACTGCCTGCGTACATCTCCTCCCTCCGCTCCGAGGCAAACGCGAGGAGATCGCTGCTCCTGGACACGTAAACCGCATTCTCAGCCGGAACCCGGACGGCTGCGTCAAACTCCGGCAGGTTCAGCCGTCCCGCGCACTCCGAGGCCGCCAAACTGCGGGGCGTGTCCTCCCCAGCAAAGCCGGTAAGACCGAAGCCCGGGGACTCCACCCCGGCCGGTTCCGGCGCGTACTGCCAGTACACGGTTCCCTTTCCCCCTGCGGATACCGTATTCCAGTTCCATATTTTTACATCTCCCGTGTCAGGCACCTCGCCGCCCAGAAGTCCCGGTTTTCCGGCTCCGCCCTGAAGCTCCACCTGGTAAAACAGCTTCCCGTGGGCCGCCTCGGCCACCATCTCGTTGTGGATCAGATGGCGGTAAGCGTGGTCTTCGCCCATGAGCCATTTGGGAAAACTGGAAAGCCCGAACCAGTCCACCTCACGGGCCAGCAAAAACTCGTCCCCCAGCTCGTTTCCCAGGCCGCCTACGATCCGGTTGCCCAGGATGCCGCTGTAGGCCACATGGGTTTGTACCACCTTGCCCGGCGCGCCTCTTCTGGCCGCGCCGGCCCGCAGCTTCAGCCACCCGGCCAGATTGTCCAGCCAGAAACGCCGCCAGTCCAGCATATCCGCCCAGGTGCCAAACCGGGGCGGAGGTTCCACCTGCTCCCAGGAGGAGTAGGTGCGGTACCAGGCCCGGTTCAGCGCGTTAAGCGACGGGTATTTCCCCTTAAGCCACGTTCTGAACGCGGCCCTGGAATGGCGGCAGTAACACAGCATGTTGCTGCGGTAATCGTACATCGGCTCCAGATGCGGCTCGTTCCAGACATCGATGGCGATCACCGCCGGTTCATTGGCAAAATGCCGCGCCGTCTCCTCGATAAACGCCGCCACGAGAGCCGCAAACTCCGGCTTGTCCATACACAGCCCCGGCCAGCCGCCGCTGGGCAGGTTGGCCGGTCCCCCGTAAGCCACCCGCTGTCCGTCCGCTGTGCGGTACAGATCCTCCTCGTTCCCCTCATAGGTCCAGTAGGGAGCCCCCTCGGGCACCGTGTTGATGACTACCTGAAGGCCGTATTCCCCGGAGAGTGCCACCAGCTCGTCCAGCTCTGAAAAGTCAAAGCAGCCCGGTTCCCGCTCGATCCAGTTCCAGACCGCCCAGTGTTTCACGCAGTTGAACCCCAGCTCCTTCATGTGGGCCAGGTCCCTGCGCCAGCATGCCCGCCCCGGGAAGGGCGGGCGGTAATATTGCGCTCCATACAGCATATTGGTTCCTCCTTGACGATTCTTTAAGGCCGGTGCTCGCCCGGCGGCCGCCTCCTACCCTTTCACCGCCCCGGCGGTCATGCCGCTGACCAGGTACTTCTGCATCGCGAATCCCACGATGATAATGGGCACCATGGTGATGGCAGCGGCAGCGCTGCATTTTCCCCAGTCCACGGACACCGCGCCCACATACCGGGCCACGCCCACGGTCAGGGGATAGGTCTTTAAGTTGGTGAGCTGGAGGGAAAATACCAGCTCGTTCCAGGACGTCTGCATCACCAGGATCGTCGCCGAGGCCACGGCCGGCTTTAGCAGCGGCACAATGATCAGCCAGAACGCCTTCATCCGGCTGCACCCCATCACGCTGGCCGACTCCAAAAGCTCGGTGGGGATGTCCCGGATAAAGCTGGCCATGAGCCAGGTCACAAAAGGCAGGCTCATGCAGCTGTGAGCCAGAATCGGCGCGGCGAAGGTGCCGGTCAGCTTCAGGCGGTTCATCATCATAAACAGCGGGATCAGAATGGTGATGGCAGGCACCATTTTTCCCAACAGCAGCACGTTTGACAGGTGCTGCCCCAGCCGCGACTTAAAGAGCTTCATTCCGTAAGCGGCCAGCGTGCCCAACAGGATCGTGAGCGCGGTCACCGACACCGCGATCACCGCGGAGTTTCGAAAATATTTAGAAAAATTATCCAACGTCAGTATTTTCTCGTAATGGCTCAGAATCGGTGTGAATATAATCTTCGGCGGCATGATTTTCATATCCAGGGTGCGCCGGAAGGAGTTGGAGATCACGATGTACACCGGCACCAGCGTCCAGATCAGGGCGGCGGCGAAAAACAGGAACAGCAGAACTTTTTTGTACCATTTCTTCTTGTATCTCATATTTTCCTCCCCGCCTACTCTTTGTACTTTTTCAGATTGTGCCGGATAAACGGTATTCCGAACACCAGAAAGGTCACCACCATGGCGATAAAGGACAGGGCCATGGCGTAGCTCAAATTGGACTGCTCAAACGCCTGGCTGTACGCATAGATGCTCATGGACACGGTGGAATTATTGGGCCCGCCTCCAGTCAGGGAGTAGATGATGTCGAACACCTTAAGCGTGTCCACGCCGCTGATCAGCAGCACCACCATGTAAACGTCCCGCAGCAGCGGGAAGGAGATTTCCACAAAGCTGCGGAATTCCCCGGCCCCGTCCACATAGGCGGCCTCATAGTATTCCTCGGGTATGGACAGCAGCCCGGCGGTCATTACGATGATCACAAAGGGAACCACCTGCCACCAGTGGGCGATGATGGTGCACAAAAGCGCCGTGGAGGCCCCGGTCACCCCTGGGAAATCGTTGATTCCCAACCCGAACAGGCCCAGAAACCAGTAGAGAATCCCCTTCACATCGTAGATATAGCGCCAGATCAGGCCCACGATAATGGGCGAGACCAGCAGGGGCACGGTGACGATGGGGCGGAGAACCTTTCCCAGGCGTTCGCTTACCTTTAACAGCAGCGCCGCCCCCAGGGTGCCGAAAAACAGATCCCCCGCCGTGGCTCCCAGCGAGAAGAGGAGCGTATTAAAAACAGCCTTTTTCGCCGTCGTGTCCTGAAAAAAACGCAGATAGTTGGACGCGCCCACAAAATTCTCCTTAAAGTTGGTCTCGCCGAAGCCTACCTCAAAGAAGCTGAGGGAGAGCCCGTAAATGAGCGGCACGATCATCACGAACACGATCATGAAGAGCGCCGGCAGCATCAGCAGAGTCGGCAGTAAATCTCCCTTTTCCAACGAGAATCTCACTTGTTTTTTCATACGCTACCTCTCAAAATTTCCTTACTTACTCAGGTCAACATCCTTTAACTGCTCCTGCAAGGTCTCCATCACGGCCTTGGGATCGGCATCCGTGGAGGCGATCTCGGACAGGGACACCATCATGGCTTCCTTCACCGTCCCCCAGCTGGTGGTCACCGGGTCCATTTTGCCGTTGGAAAGCTCCTCCATCACCACCGGCAGGTACGGGGTCGCAGCCAGCACCTCGGGGTCGGTCGCCAGGGTGTCGATGGCGCTGATCTGCTGGTCCGCCAGAGTCTGCTTCTTCTCGGTGTCGTAGCTTGCCATCCAGGAACAGAAGTCAAAGGCCGCCTTGGGATCGGTGGCGTTCTTGGCCACGGCCCATACCCAGAAGGTGTTGCTGGCGGCTGCGTTTCCGCTCTTTCCGGCCAGCGGCGCATATTTCACGGTGTCCACGATCAGGGATTTCTCCGGGTCCGCGTTCTGGTTGGCCAGGCCGCTCATCATGATTCCAATGGGCGCTTCCTTCATGCGGACCGCCTCCGCCACCTCGTCGTGATGCCAGGCCAGGCAGCCGTCCACGGAGTTCTGTACCAGGCGGTCATAGACGTCCGCCGCGTAAACCGCCGCGTCGCTGGTCAGATCCAGCTTTCCGTCCGCCGTCACGTAATCCCCGCCGTCGGAGAACAGAAGCTGGGAGAACAGGGTGGTGGAAGCGTTGCCCTGCTTGGCGGGAACGGCGATGCCGCTGCCCTTCGCCTTAAAATGTGCGGCGACCTCGATCAGCTCCTCCACGTTGGCGGGCGCCTGCAGGCCCTCCTGCTCAAACGCCTCGGAATCGTAGGCCAGAATCAGGGTCTGTGCAAAGGTGGGGAACCCGTAAACCTTGCCGTCAAAGGTACAGCCGTCCAGCAGGCCCTTAGAGTAGATGCTCATATCGATCCCGGCTTCCTGGATGAACTCGTCCATAGGGATAATGTAGCCATTGTCCACGTATTCCTTCATCCACTGGCTGTTGACCCAAACCACGTCGTAGTTGCCGGAACCGGAAGCGGCCTGGAAGGAGGTCAGCTGTTTCTGCTTCAGGTTGCCGTAGTCCACGTCGTCCACCGTTACAGGGTTCGCTGTATAACCCTCGCTGATAACCGTTTTCTGAAGATCCGCATGGGGTCCGGCCCACACGGACACCAGCAGGTCGCTGCCCTCTGCTGCCGGAGCCTGGGCCTCCGTCTCCGCCGCTGCGGTATCCTTTGCCTCAGTCTTCGCTTCCGACTGCGGTGCAGCCGTGCTGCCCCCGCCCGAACTTCCGCCTGAGCACGCGCTGCAAGCCATCATCGCCGCCATGATTGCCGCCATCCATCTTTTTTTCATCTTGTAACCCTCCATTATCCAATTTTTATTTTTGTCAGGCCCAAACGTTTAAACCGCATGAGCCACGCTTCCTTTTGCTCCGCCGTGGTATTTTCCTGATCCCACAGCTCCCCTGCCATCCCAATCTGATCCGCCTTGGAGACGCCCAGATTGTGGTAGGCCATAATCTCCGCCCGCCGGATATTGGGATACCGCTCCAAGAGCCCGGCCACGGCCTTAAAATGCGCCTCGTCGTCGTTAAGCCCCGCGATCAGCGGCAGGCGCAGGATGATATCCGCCCCGTGATCGCAGAGAAATTTCAGGTTGCTTTGAATCAGCCGGTTATCCACGCCGCAGAGTTCCCGGTGCTTCTCCGGATCGGTGGCCTTGCAGTCAAAGAGAAACAGGTCCACCTTCCCCAGCAGGCGGGCGAACTGTTCTTCCGGGGCGAAGCCGCTTGTCTCCATGCACACATGGATTCCGTCTAACTCGTCCAAAAGCCGCTCCACAAAGGGGAACTGGCTCATGGGCTCCCCGCCGGTCAGCGTCACCCCGCCGGTACGGCCCTCCCCGTCCTTCACCCGGTAATACTCCTGGTCCACCAGAATCTGCTCCTTCAGCTCCCCTACCGTGTACTCCCTCCCGATGATGGAGCGCGCGTCGTAGCAGCAGACCTTTAAGCACTCCCCGCAGGCGGCGCAGCGGCTGTAATCCACGGCCAGGAGGTCCCGTCCGCCCTCACTCACCACCTGATTGACGCCCCGGGTACAGGCCAAAACGCAGGCCATACAGCCCGTACAGGCTGAGGGCTGGAAGGAGAGCTGTCTTCCCGGCGTGTAGGACTCCGGGTTGTGGCACCACTTACAGCGCAGGGGGCAGCCCTTGAAAAACAGGTTGGTCCTGATCCCCGGCCCGTCGTTTACGGAAAACCGCTGGATGTCAAAGAGAATCCCTTTTAGTTCCTTATTATAATTGTACTGATCAATAGGTTGCACGGTCATAAATCTCCTGCTGTACGTCTTTTTTCAGCTGCACGTACCTTGCGCTGAGGCCGCCCACCCGCACGATCAGGTCCTGGTAATCCTCCGGGTGCTCCATCGCCTTTTTCAGGTCCTCTTTTCCCACCACGGTGATCATCAGGTGCGCCCCGCCCCGGTCGAAATAGTTTCGGATCAGCCCCTTCACCTTCTCCCGGTTCTGTTCAAAGGTCTCCCGGGACAATCTCAGGTTCTGCACCATACCCGCGTGATTGTCGTGACGGGGTTTCAAAATGGAATTGAGCATGGCGGTGAGACCGTTTTTATCCGAACCTGAGGAGGGGTTGTTGGCGTTTGCCATGGGCATCCCGGCCTTTCTTCCGTCCGGCGTGGCTCCCACCCAGCGCCCCAGGGTGGTATTCTGGGCGTTGTTGATATTCACTGCAAGGTAGCTCTTTAACCCCACTTTTTCCGCCTGGCTGCTGATGGTCTTGCAGAGCCAATCGTGAAGCTCCACGAAAATCCGGTCCACATAATCGTCGTCGTTGCCGTACTTGGGCACGTCCAGAAGCTGCCTGCGCAGGACCTCCCAGCCCACGAAATTGTCGTTCATGGCCCGAAGCAGATCTTCTGCGCTGACGGTGCGGTCCTCGTACACCAGTTTTTTCACCGCCGCCAGGCTGTTCACCGCGTTGACCACGCCGTAGAGCTCCAGCGTCCCGGCCAGATACCGGCAGCCGCCGTCGAATATGGCCTTGCCGCTCTCCAGCACGCCGTCGTAAAGCATGGACACGTACATGAAGCTGTGCATTTTCCCCGTGATCTCATACTCGTATTTCTCAAATATGGCCTGGGCCTCAATATAGTGTTGCAGGTTTTCTTTATAAACCTGGAAAAACTCCTCGAATGTATTGCACTGTGTGATGGGCTTCAGCTGCTTTCCCAGGTGCCAGTCCATGATGGGCTCATAGCCGCCCCGGACCGCCAGCTCCAGAATCTTTAACGTGTTCAGGGAACCGCTGGGCGTTCCAAAGCTGTAGTGGTCGAACTCCATCTCGCCGCAGCCCAGTGGCACGTATGTCTCCGCCCTTTCCCGGCTCACATGGAAGGCGTTCATCAGGCCGGGCACCAGCACATCGTCGTTGTAGAGCAGCGGGTAGGTGCGGCCCTCCTCGATGCAACGCATGGCCGCGTCCCAGACGCACTCCGGCGTTTCCCGGTTGAACCTCAAGGTGAACTGGGGCAAAATCTCCCGCACCGTGCGGCAGGCTTCCAGAGCCGTCATACACAGCCGGTCCGCGTTTTCGGGGTTGCGCCTTCCGTAGCCTCCCACGATCACCCGGCAGTCCGTCTCGCTGTCCAGGCTGTCGATCTGCCGGAAATAGCTCTGGAGCAGCGCCAGGGCCTCCTCCTCGGTCAGCACCCCGTTGTCGATGTCATGGGCATACCAGTCTCCCAGGTAAACGTCCAGGCGCCCAAATTGGAGCAGCGGGGCCATGATGCCGTAAATCCACACCAGCTGCAGCGCCTCCATCATGGAGCCGGGGGCGCGCTCTGCGATGGCTTCCAGGGCCTGGGCCATGCGGCGCAGCTCCCCTTTTCGCTTCTCATCCCCGGCCTGCGCCAAAAGCTCCATAGCCTGGTCCCGGTACCAGAGGCACACCTGCCCCATGAGCTCAAGGGCGCCGTCCATACACTGGTAGAGCACCGCGTCCCCGCCCTCCTGCTCCGCTCTCTCCCGGTAGGCGGTTACCTCCGCCCGCATACCGGGAAGCCCCAGGCGGATCAGCTTGTCAAAGTCCAGGTACGCCCCCGCCATGCGGATAATGGGCGAGGCGGGAAGGGGGGTCTGCTTCCAGTTGTCGGAAAAGAGGATATGTTTGATGGAATCCGGGGTGTTCCTTAAGACCTTATTGTTGCTGCTGTTGGTTTTCCAGAAAATCAGCAGATCGTGCAGGTCCTCCCGGTATTTTGCGTTCCCCTCGCCGAACTCCAGCGCCTCCGTCACCCGCGGTTCGTCGATATAGTAGCCGTACCCGCCGGTCTGCCCCTGAATGCCAAGTCCCACCAGCCCGGCCTCCACCCTTCCGGCCAACAAGTCCTCTTCCTGGATCGGATGGAGGATTGCCGGATACTGGGCCCGAAGGCACGCCAGCTCGATCTGCGCCGGATGGGTGTACCGCTTCACGGCGTCGCGGTAGGCTTTTGTGAAGGCGATCTCAAAAGACAGGTCCTTTCGCGGGTTTTTCACTTTGAAATGGTTCATAGTTTCCTTCTTTCCCATATTATGACATAGCTATTTTGTACTCAGTCTGCCTAAACCGGTTTTTTCTGCGCATTTTGTACAACTTTTTCTTGATTCAACTAGATATTATCACATATATGTGTGCTTATCTTGTCTTGAAATGATATTTTATTTGTTGTATATTGATATTAATTACACGCAAGGAGATCAACGAAGATGAAAAATATCCCCCGCCTGACCGCGAACCGAATCTTAAGCTCACCCAGCCACGGCTACGCCAGCTTCATCACGGACCGGCGGCAGCTGGTGAAGATCCACTGTCACAGCTACTATGAAATTTTTATCGTGGCCCAGGGCTACGGCACCCACCTGATCAACTCCACCTCCGAGCCATTGTCTCCTGGCGCTCTCTATTTTGTCCGCCCGGACGACGTGCACTGCTACATGGACGTGACCTCCAACTTCAAGATCATCAATATGATCGTGCCCGAGGACACCTTTGACCGGCTCACCCAATATCTGGGCGGCACCTTCCGGGACGACCTGCTCTCCCCGCCCTGCCCTCCCCACGTCCAGGTCTCCATGAAGGAGTTCAAATCCATTCTCACGGAGCTGGAGCAGCTGGTGCTGACCAAAAAGATCCTGAAGGAGAAATCCGATGTATTTTTCCGCATCACCGTGTTCGGCCTTCTGACCAAATATTTCGTGCTCTCCCCACAGAAGAGCTCCGGCCGGACCCCGGAATGGCTGCGCTGGCTCAGTCTGGAGATGCTGAAAAAAGAAAACTTCGTGGAGGGCCTTCCCGCCCTGTACCGCCTGTCCGGCAAGAGCATCGAGCACCTGTCCCGGGCCTGCCGGAAGTATTTACAGAAATCCCCAACTCAGCTGATCAACGACATCCGGCTGGAGTACGTGGTGAACCAGCTCCAGAACACGGACGAGAAGGTGATCGCCATCTGCGAGGACGCCGGGTTCGACAGCCTGAGCCATTTCTACCACATTTTCAAACAGGCCTATGGCATGTCCCCGGCCCAGTTTAGAAAGACCTGCCGGACGGAGGAACCTGGGTTGGACTTTGCGGACAACCTGGTCTACGACGCCACAATTCCCAACGCATTGCCGTTTGATTTGGGGTTGGCAACGCAGCAGGGGTGATGGGCGTTGGAAACAATTTCATTTGATTATTCAAAAAGTGTTGATAAAATAACATGTATATTTACATTGATATTATACAGCTTTGAAGATATAATATTAGCATAAGGAGATGAGAGTTATGCCCAATATTAAGCCAATTTCAGATTTAAGAAACTATACGGAAGTGCTCAAAGAAGTAGGAGTCAATCAGCCGGTCTATTTAACAAGAAACGGACGTGGTGAATATGCCATTGTAAAAATTGACGAATTCGACCGGTTACGCGCCACGGTTGCCCTCTTAGCTCAGCTGGAAAAAGGAGAAAAATCTGCCAGGGAGGAGGGGTGGCTTTCCGCAGATGAGGTGGAAGCCGCATTAGGGTTATAAACATGTTTAAGTTGGATTATGCACCTCGGGCCATGGATGATTTGGCACGTATGAAAGATTTTATCACTTCCCGGCACGGAGCAGATGTCGCTCAAAAAAGCCTCCGGCGTATCACTACTTCAGCCCGCAGGCTGGAACGATTTCCAGAAGAAGGGCCCAGCCTGGCCGGACTGATCAACATTTCGACAGATTACAGATATTTATATGTAAGACCCAATTATCTATTTTACAGAATTGAAGGAAATTGCGTAAAAATTGTACGTGTCCTGAATGAAAAACAGGATATCTATAACATTTTATTTGGACTCTCCACGGTCACAGACGAAGACCCCATTTAGCTTATAGCATATTCCAAATAGAAGGGGGCCGCCGCATTTCACCCAATCGCGGCAGCCCCCTTCTCCATATCTTTATCAAATCTCAATCACACACTTACTCATACAAATGGCATGACACGAAATGCCCTTCCGTCACTTCCCTCTGCTCCGGCATCTCCCCTCTGCACCGCTCCGTAGCCTGCGCGCATCTGGAGCAGAACGGGCACCCTTCCCGGGACGCCTTGGCGATCTTCCCGATTCCCCGGTACAGCTCGTCCTTGTCGTCCATCACAACCGGCTTCGGCACGGCCGCCATCAGCACCCGCGAATACGGGTGCAACGCGTTCTCGAAGAACTCCTTCGTCTCCGCCACCTCCACCAGCCGCCCGGCGTACATCACGCCCACCCGGTCGCTGATGAACCGGATCACGGACAGATCGTGGGAGATGAACATATAAGACAGGTTCCGTTCCCTCTGTAATTTCTTCATCAGGTTCAGCACCTGGGCCTGGACGCTGACGTCCAGGGCGGACACCGGCTCGTCGCAGACCACGAATTCCGGGCTGACGGAGATCGCCTTGGCGATCCCAATTCGCTGGCGCTGGCCGCCGGAGAACTCGTGGGGATACTTCTTCTTGTACATGGGCGCGAAACCCACTTCCTCCATCAGGCGATCGATGCGCTCGTCCAGCTCCTTCTGCCCGATCTGGGGGTAATGGAGCCGGATGGGCTCAGCCAGGGACTGTTCCACCGTCCACCTGGGGTCCAGGGCCGAGTTGGCGTTCTGGAATACGATCTGCATCTTCTGCCGGTAGGGCTTCATCTCCTCCGGACTCAGCTTGCAGATATCCTTCCCGCGGTACAGAATCTCTCCCTCCGTGGGCTCATGAAGCCGCAGCACCGCCCGCCCGGTGGTGGATTTGCCGCAGCCGGATTCCCCCACGATGCCCAGGGTCTCCTGCTCGTCCACGTGGAAGCTGATCCGGTTGACCGCCTTCACGGTCTCGGACTTGGCGCCGAAAAAGCCCTGTTTGCTCGTATAGAATTTGCTCAGATTTTTTACTTCCAACAGTCTGCTCATGCCTTATCCTCCAGAACGCCCCAGCATCTGCAAAAATGCCCTTCTTCCACTTCCACCAGCTCCGGCTCCTCCCGGCGGCACCGGTCCGTGCACCGCGGACAGCGGGGCGCAAAGGCGCAGCCCTGCGTTTTCTCCGTCAGCGCCGGAACCATGCCGGGGATGGTGCTGAGGAAATCCTCATCCTGATCCAGCTTGGGGATACACAGGAACAGACCCCTGGTGTAGGGATGGAGCGGCTGCTCAAACAGCCGCTTCACCGGAGCCGTCTCCATGATTCTTCCGAAATACATCACCGCCACCCGGTCGCAGATTTGCGCCACCACGCCCAGGTTGTGGGTGATCAGGATAATGGAGGTGTCGTACTTGTGCTTCAGTTCATTCATCAATTTGAGGATCTGGGCCTGGATCGTCACGTCCAGAGCCGTGGTGGGCTCGTCCGCAATCAGAATCTTTGGGTTGCAGGACAGGCTCATGGCAATCATCACCCGCTGGAGCATACCTCCGGACAGCTCGAAGGGGTAGGACTTCACCACCTGCTCCGGCCGCTCGATTCCCATATCGGTGAGCAGCTCCACGGAGCGCTTCAGCGCTTCCTTTTTGGTGATCTTCATGTGGGGCAGCATCATCTCCACCATCTGGTTGCCCACGGTAAACAGCGGATTTAACGCGGTCATGGGTTCCTGGAAAATCATGGAAATCTTTCCGCCCCGCAGCTGGCGCATCTCCTTGGGAGAGAGCTTGAAAATATCTCTCCCCTCGAAAATGGCTTCCCCCGCGGCCACGCGGACCTTGGGCCCCAAAAGCCCGGTGATGGATAAGGAGGTCAGGCTCTTTCCGCAGCCGGACTCCCCCACCAGCCCCAGCGTCTCGCCCTTTCCAAGCTCGAAGCTGACGCCGCTCACCGCCTCAAAGGTGCCGTAATTGGTCGTTATCTCTGTATGCAAATCCTGTACTTTTAAAATCGGCTCCATACTTAACCCTCAAATCTGTTTTTTATTCCGTTATTTGGAAATCTGTGCGAAACGCACGGCTCCGTCCGGATAATACATAAAGCTCTTCACATTCTTGTTCAGCACGTAGATATTGGCCTTCTCATACAGCGGAACCCACGGAGCGTCCTCGGCCACGATTTTCTGGGCCTCGGTGTACAGCTCGTAGCGCTCGTTCAAGTCGTTGGAGGACTCGGCCTTATCCCAGATGCCGTCCACCTCGTCGCTCTTGTAGGAGCCGTAGTTGTACTCGCCCTGAGAATACAGGCAGTTTCCGAAGAAATAACCCGGGTCGTTTACAAAAGAAGAATAGCTGGAGATCGCCATATCAAAGTTGTGGCTTCTGGTAGCTTCCAGATACTGGGCGCGCTCCATCTTCTCGATGCTTAAGTTTACGCCGATCTTGGCCAGCTCGGCCTGCACCAGAATCGCGGTGTCCTCATAATCCTGGTTGCCGGTGCTGATCACAAGCTTCATGTCAAAACCGTCGGCGTATCCGGCCTCGGCCAGCAGGGCTTTCGCCTTATCCAGATCCTGAGTGTAGGCTCCGGTGGTATCCGTGATGTGACCCGGCATAGCGCTGGGGATGACGTAATCCAGTTTCTTGGCTTTGCCGCTCATCACGTCGTTCACGATCACATCGTAGGGAACCGCATAGTTTAACGCCTGGCGCACCTTCACATTGTCCAGGGGCGCTTTCTGGGTGTTGAGGGACAGGTACACGATGGAAACGCTCTCGTACACCCGGATGTCCAGGTCCGTATTACCCTCCAGCTTGGACAGATCCTTGGGCGGGATCACTCTGGCGATATCCACGTCGCCCTTATCCGCCAGCAGCACGCGGTTGGAGGGCTCGGGAATGATCTTCACAATCACCTTGTCCAGATCCACTTTCCCCTTCCAGTAGTCGGGACGGGCGTTTAAAATGACCTCGGTGGTGGCATCCCACTTCTCGATGTCAAATGCGCCGGAACCCACGGTGGTGGTGGTCAGGAAGGTATCGATCTCCTCCTCGGACATCCCCTCCAGCTGGTTGGGGTTCACGATGGAGAAAATGTGCATCTGCAGCAGGTTGAAGAAAATGGTGCAAGGCTTGGACAGCTTAAAGGTCACGGTGAGATCGTCGGTCTTCTCCATGGTGTCGATGTTGGCCAGGGAATACAGAAAACCCGTATAGTTGGAATCCTTGATGCGGTTAAAGGAATAAATCACCGCGTCGGCGGTAACCGGGTCGCCGTTGGCGAACTTGGCGTTCTCATCCAGATGGATCACATAGGTAAGGCCGTCCTCAGACACCTCCCAGCTCTTGGCCAGGGAGGGCTGGATATCGCTGGTATCCGCCATCTCATAACCCTGATCATTGGTTTTGCTCCCGTAGGTAACCAGCTGGTCGTAGGCCGCGTTGATGAACTCGGCGGAAGTGGAATCCGTGCCCTGGGTGGGGTTCAGCGTCTTGCCGCCCTCGGCGTAAGCCAGCGTCAGCACCTTGCCTCCCGCATTTGCCGAATTGTCTGCGGCCGCCGGGGTCTCTCCTCCCGTCTGAGCCGTCCCGCTCTCTCCCGCTGCGGTGGTGGCCGCGGTGGTGGCGTTGGGATTGTTTGCATTTGCGTTGGCTCCGCAGCCCGCCAGGGACGCTGCCATCACAGCGGCGGTCAGTGCCGCCAGAAATCGTTTCTTCATAACTTGTTCTCCTCCATTTCTAAAATATGTGTCTGTAACTCTATGTTCGGACCTCCGCCCGGGCGCTCTTAAGAATCGCTCTCAGGCTTCCCCGACAAAGGTCCAGTGCCGTGTACCACAGGTTTGCATACGGAAAATGCCAGAATTCCGCACACGTCTCTGCGGCGCACTGCACGAACAATCTTACTGCGTCCGGTAGTCCAGGGCGTCCCGCAGGCCGTCGCCGAACAGATTGAAGGACAGCACCAGGCTGGCGATGGCCAGGCCCGGGAAAAAGATCATCCACCACTCGCCGGTCAGAATATAGCCCCGGGCGTCGGAGATCATATAGCCCCACTCCGGCGTGGGCGGCTGCACGCCGATTCCCAGAAAGCTTAAGCTGGAAACCGTCAGAATCGCGCTGCCCAGGCTCAGGGACAAGCGCACCAGAATCGGCGTGATACAGTTGGGCAGGATGTGCCGCACCAGGATATCCCGCCGGGGCAGGCCGATGGCGTGTTCGCCCTCGATGAAGGCGCTCTGCTTGACCGAAAGGGTCTGGGCGTACATGAGACGGGCGAAATTGGGGATGCCCGCGATGCCCACGGCCAGCATGGCGCTGAAGCTGTTGCGCCCCAGGGCCACGGAGATGGACATCACCAGAACCAGCATGGGGAACGCCTGGAGCGAATCCATCACGCGCATGATCAGATTTCCGGCCTTTCCCTCGTAGTAGCCGGAAAACGCTCCCAACGGGATGCCGATGCACAGTGAGATACACACTGCCACAAAGCCCAGCAGCAGGGAGATTCTGGCCCCGCACATCATACGGCTCAAAATATCACGGCCGAAGTTGTCCGTTCCCATCAGATGGCCCGCGCCGGGGGCCATAAGCTTTTCCGCCATATTGACCTCATTGGGCCCGTAGGGCGTGTAGAAAAACGACACCAGGCCCACCAGCAGCCACAGCAGGATCACGATCCCGCCCACCAGCGCCATTTTCTGTTTTACCAGCCGTTGAAGAAAGGAGGGCCTGTCAATACCGATATTCTTCTGCTCACTCATCCTTCTTCCTCCTAATTGTATGTAATTCTCGGGTCAACCACGGCGTACAGGATGTCCAGTATCAGGTTGATGACCATGTAAATGAGAACGCTGACCACCGTAAAGGCCTGCACCGGCGCGTAGTCCGTCTGTAAAATGGACTGGGTAATATAACTTCCCACCCCGGGCCAGTTGAAAATGGTCTCCACCACTACGGCGTTTCCGATCAGACCGCCCAGCTGTGCGCCGATCACTGTCATCACAGGCACCAGAATGTTGCGCAGCCCGTGCTTGCCCACCACCTGGCGCTCCTTGATGCCCTTGGACCGGGCTGTGCGGATATAGTCCAGGTTCAGCACCTCAATCATGTTGCTGCGGGTCATGCGGGAGATCACCGCCAGGGAGCCGAAGCTTAAGCAGATGGCCGGCAGCAGAATGTGGGAGAGCGCGCTTTTAAACGCGATCATGTCCCCGGTCAACAAGCTGTCCAGGAGGTAAAGTCCCGTGATCTGGGTGGGCGGATAAATATTGTCCGAAATCCGGCCGATCGGCGCGGGGATCAGATCGTATTTGGCGTAGAGCAGGTAAATCAGCATAAAGCCCAGCCAGAACACCGGCACGCTGGTACCCAGAAGCGTCACCACCCGGGACACGTGGTCCGCCGCCGAGTCCTTTTTCGAGGCCGCGTATATACCCACGGGAATGCCGATCAGCACCGCCAGCAGCAGGGCGCACAGCGCCAGCTCCAGCGACGCCGGGAAACGCATGGCGAAATCATATGTAACCGGCTTTCCGGTGTGCCAGGCCGTGCCCAGATCCCCGTGCAGCACGTCCCCCACGTAGTCCACAAACTGCTTGGGAATGGGATCGTTGAGCCCCATCTCCTCGCGAATCCGCTCCACCGCCTCCTCCGGCGCCTGCTCGCCCGCCATCATGCGCGCCGGATCGCCCGGCACGATGCGGGACAGCGTAAATGTGATCAGAAGCACCAGCAGCACCGAGGGGATCATCTGCAGGATTCGTTTCACGATGTATTTCATGTTTCCACTCCTCCGTATCCGCAAAAGAGCTATAGATTAAACGCACAATATTTTAATCTATAGCTCTTTGCATGAATCGATATATTTTCTTAGTTAGTAATTTAACAGAAAAATGGGAAAATGTCAATGTTCGACTGTATTTGTATGTGTTAAAATAATGAGTTGGCTATCGCTTTCTTAAAAGCCGGTATATTGCATGGCTGCGAGGTTCTGACCAAACTCACCCGTATAAAAATTGACTTTTGAACCGTATTGCTTTAGACTATGGGCAAACGCCCCGGGCTTATAATGCGCAGACCAGCAATCGGAATGAAATGAGGAGAAAATGAATGATAAAAATTAATTATGAAGGGAAGCTATTTGTTCCAGAACAAAATACCGAAAATGGGGAAGTAGACGATCATACCCTGTTTGAATATCATCAGGAGGGACGTATTCTATATGCAGATTATTATGGCGGCGACGTCATAAAAGGGCATCTTATCGGAACAGTTTTTGATGACAATTCAATCGATTTTGTTTATCATCACTTAAACAATCAAAATCAGCTTAGGGTCGGAACGTGCCATAGCATACCCGTTATGTTAGAAAGTGGAAAATTAGAGCTTCATGAAACATGGCAATGGTTAAATGGAGACGGCTCAAAAGGTTCTTCGATACTTAGAGAAAAATAAATTGATTCGGCTTCTTGTTTGCAGGGCGATTTTACTTCGTCTGATTGGTAAAAGGCGGAGTTATGAATCACAGCAACCCAATCGTCACAACCAGTATTTCGCGGCACACGCGAAATACTGGTCCTCTTTTTGTTTCACCGTGAAAATAGCCGCGCCAACAGTTTTTAACCGTTGGACACGGCAGTATTTCAACCTTCGGTCAGACCGGTCAGACCTTCCACCAGCTCCCGCGCCATCTTCATCATGGGGAAGCTGTCCTTATTCTTATTCCGGGTGTCCGTGTACAGAAGCACCGGAACCTCCCCCGGCATCATTTTCAGTTTTCCCTTGTAGCTCTGCACAAACTCCGGAATCAGCTCCACCTTAAGCCGCGCTTTCTGGTACATGGTCAGGCGCACCTCCTGGCGGTTGATTGACACCTCCGTCACGTAGGCCCGGTGTGCCATGGCCTTTAGGGCGGCGATCTTCAGCAGGTTCTCCACGCTCTTCGGAATATCTCCGAACCGGTCAGTCAGCTCATCCTGCATATCCATATACTCGTCCTCGGTCTCGATGGCGGAAATCCGCTTATAGATATCCAGCTTCTGGTACTCGTTCTTGATATAGTAGGCGGGAATGTAGGCGTTGATATCGCACTCCACCACCGTCTCGTAGGTCTCGCTCTCCACAGTCTCGCCCTTTAAGGCAAGCACCGCCTCGTTTAACATCTTGCAGTACAGGTCGTAGCCCACCGCCTCCATGTGGCCGTGCTGCTCCGCGCCAAGTACATTTCCCGCGCCGCGGATTTCCAGGTCCCGCATGGCGATCTTGATGCCTGAGCCAAGCTCTGTAAACTCGCGGATGGCCTGAAGGCGCTTCTCGGCCTCCTCCTTTAACAGCTTGTCGCGTTTGTACATCAAAAATGCGTAGGAGGTCCGGTTGGAGCGCCCCACCCGGCCCCGCAGCTGGTAGAGCTGAGACAGGCCCATGCGGTCCGCGTCGTGCACAATCATGGTGTTGGCGTTGGGGATATCAAGGCCCGTCTCGATGATGGTTGTGGATACCAGCACGTCGATCTCCCCGTTGATAAAGTCCGCCATGATCCGCTCCAGCTCGTGCTCGCGCATCTGGCCGTGGGCAAAGGTCACCACCGCTTCCGGCACCAGGGCCGCCACTCGGTTGGCCACCTCGTCGATGTCCGTCACCCGGTTGTATACATAATACACCTGGCCTCCCCGGGACAGCTCCCGGTTGATGGCCTCCCGGATCATTTCCTCGTTATACTCCATCACGTAGGTCTGGATGGGCGTGCGGTCCACCGGCGGCTCCTCCAGCACGCTCATGTCGCGGATGCCTGCCAGGCTCATGTGCAGGGTTCTGGGAATGGGCGTGGCCGTCAGAGTCAGCACGTCCACGTTCTCCTTCATCTGCTTGATCTTCTCCTTGTGGGCCACGCCAAAGCGCTGCTCCTCGTCCACGATCAAAAGGCCGAGGTCCCTGAACTTCATATCCTTGGACAGGACCCGGTGGGTGCCGATCACAATGTCCACCATACCCTTGCGCAGGTCCTCCAGGGTCTTTTTCTGCTGGGACGGGGTGCAGAACCGGCTGAGCATATCCACCCGCACCGGGAAATCCTTCATGCGCTGGACAAACGTGTTGTAGTGCTGCTGGGCCAGGATGGTGGTGGGCACCAGGTACACCACCTGTTTGCTGTCCTGCACCGCCTTGAAGGCGGCTCTGAGGGCCACCTCGGTTTTGCCGTAGCCCACGTCCCCGCAGACCAGCCGGTCCATGATCTTCCGGCTCTCCATGTCGTGCTTCACCGAATCGATGGCGTCCAGCTGGTCGTCCGTCTCATCGTAGGGAAACAGCTCCTCAAACTCCCGCTGCCACACCGTATCCTTCCCGTACTGGAAACCCGCCTTCTCCTGCCGGGCCGCGTAAAGCTTCACCAGGTCCTTTGCGATCTCCTGGACCGCACCCTTCACCCGGCTCTTGGTCTTGGACCACTCGCTGCCCCCAAGGCGGTTCAGCTTGGGCTTCTTGGCCTCTGCCCCCGCGTACTTCTGGATGCTCTCAAGACGGGTGGCGGGCAGATACAGGTTGCCGCCGTCCCCGTACTCGATCTTGATGTAGTCCTTGGTGATCTTATCCCGCTCCACCTTCTCGATGCCGCGGTAAATGCCCAGTCCGTGCTCCTCGTGGACCACGTAGTCGCCCACCGCCAGCTCGGAAAAACTCTGGATGGCCTTGCCCTGGTAATTCGTCTTTTTCCGGCGCTTTTTCTTCTTCTCCACGCCGAACATGTCGCCCTCGGTGATAAAGACGAACTTGATCAGCGGATACTCGAAGCCCCGGTGCAGGTTGCCGTGGGTGACCAGAATCTGGCCGGGCCGGACCTGGGTACGGTCCTGGATAGTGGATTCCTGCTGCGAGAGGCCGCCACCGGGCTGCCCGGGAACTCCGTCCCGGCCGCTCCCCAGCGCTCCGCCTCGATCGCTTCCCGGCGCTTCGCCTTCCTCCTCCCCCACCGGCGGATCCGGGCAGAAGGCTTTCAGATCATACTCCCGCAGGTCGCTGGCCAGGCGGCTGGCCCTGGTCCTTGAAGCGGACAGCAGGATCACCCGCCAGCCCTCCTTCTTCCACCGGGTCAGGTCCTTGATCAGCATCTCGAAGCTGTTCTGGTAGGAGTTGACGTTCTTCACCACCAGTCCAAACTTGTGGTTCACCTTGATTCCCTGCAGCTTCTGGTCCAGCCCGGTGAGCATCACGGCCCTTGGCCTCTGCACATGGGCCAGCACCGCCGCGGCCGGATACAGCAGATCCGTCTGCCCGGGCAGCAGATACCCCTTTTCCAGACGGTGCATCATGCTCTCCCGAAATTCCATCTCCACCGTCTCGCCCTTTTCCCGCAGCCGGGCCGGTTCATCCAGAAAAAGGAGGCTGTTTTCCTCCGGAAAATAATCCAGGAAGGACACCGTATCCTCCGCAAAATACCGCAGATAGTTGTCCAGCCCGCCCAGCTTCCAGCCCTCGCGGATTCCGTCCACCAGCTCCGCGATCATACTCTTGATCCGGTGGGCTTCCTCGCTCTTGTGCTGGCCGCGGAAAGCCTTCTCACAGGATGCGGCCTCCTTCTCCAGCTTTGCGATACCCGACTGGAGCTGCTGCCGGGACAGCACCACCTCGGAGGCCGGATAGATGGTCACCTGCTCCAGCTGCTCCACGGACCGCTGGCTCTCCACGTCAAAGGTGCGGATCGAGTTTACCTCGTCGTCCCACATCTCGATGCGGACCGGAACCTCCTCGGTCAGGGGGTAAATGTCCACGATGCCGCCCCGGATGGAAAACTGTCCCATTCCGTCCACCTGGGCCCCGCGCTCGTAGCCCATGGCGGTCAAACGGTCCCGCAGCTTTTCCAGGTCCAGCACCTGTCCCTCCTCCACGGTCACGATCTGATCGCGCATGTATTTGAGGGGCAGAAGGTGATCCATCAGTCCGTCCATGGTGGTCACCACAACGCCGCCCTCATCCTCCATCAGATGCCGCAGCACGCTGATCCGCTGGCGGGTCATCAGATTGCCATGGATGTCCGCGCTGTAGAACAACAGATCCTTAGCCGGATAGAGCATCACATTTTTTGTAAAATTCCGGAAATCGTCATAGATTTCCTTGGCCCGGGTGTCGTCATAGGTGACCACCAGCTTCCACGGGAAATGCAGTCCGTCTGCCGGCAAGTCCTGCCCCAGTTCGTACATGAGATGCACCTTCTGGGAATCCAGCGTTCCCGTCACCTGAAGGGGCCCCCTGCCCTTTTTCAGGGCCTCCGCCAAATTTTCATATTCCTGCAATTCCAACAATGGATTCTGCATGGTCTGCCTCACCTTTCTGTCAAATACGCCGCCGGGCCGGGTTGGCTCCCGATGCCTGCCGGGCCGGGTTGATCCCCTGATACGCCGCCGGGCCGGGTTGCCCCCCTGATACGCCGCCGGGCCGGGTTGATCCCCGATGCCTGCCGGGCCGCCGTTCTCCTGCCTGTCCCGTCCCGGTCCCTACTCCTTCTCCTTATGCCCGTTAAACCGGTTCATCGCCGTCCCGGCGCCCTCCTGAATCATCACTTCCACCGCTTCCGCCGCCTCCTTGAAGGCGTCCTCCATCAGCCCGCGCTCCTCCCTTGGAAACCGGCCCAGCACATAGTCCGCCAGGTCCATCCTGGGCGGCTTGTTGCCCACGCCCACCTTGATGCGCGGAAACTCCTGAGTGCCCAGGTGGGCGATAATATTCTTGATCCCGTTATGCCCACCGGCGCTGCCCTTGGTCCGGATTCGCAGCTGTCCCACGTCCAGGCTCACGTCATCGTATACCACTATAATATGATCCGGATCGACTTTATAGAAATCCGCCGCCGCGCGCACGCTCTCCCCGCTGAGATTCATGAAGGTCTGGGGCTTTAAAAGAATCACTTTCTCCCCGCCGATCACCGCCTTGCCGTAATATCCCTTGAACTTTTTTTCGTCCACGGAGGTAAACAGCCGGTCCGCCAGCACGTCGATCACCTCGAACCCCACATTGTGCCTGGTTTTCTCGTACTCCTTCGTGGGATTTCCCAATCCTGCGATTATATACATAGCCTTTTCGTCCTCTTCTTTCCTGTGAAACACACCTTTTATTCTTTCCAAAAATCCGCTCATAGTCCGTTCCTTCTATTGCCAGTCCGTAAGAATCTAAAAACATAAAACGCACTTTAGCGTTAGATCATCCCATATGGGGGATCTAACGCTGTTTTTACATTGTAGCAGAGAATATTTCCATTGTAAAGGCACAACCGCCAAACCATCAAAACCCCCGGGCCGCCGGGCCCAGGGGGTTGATCAACGCGCTCTCACCAAGCGCTCTATTTACATTTTCTTACATCCCCGCCGCCAGCGTCTCCTGCGCCTGCACCTCCGTGTAATACCCGCAGGTCACCATCCGGTCCACCACCTGGCGCTGTCTCTGGGCCGCCAGGTCCGGGTTGGCCGTCAGCGCGTACACCGACGGCGCGTTGGGAATTCCGGCCAGCAGCGTGCTCTCGTACTCCGTCATCTCGGAGGGCGCCTTGCCGAAATATCCTTCGCTGGCCTCCGCCACGCTGTAGTAACCGTTTCCGAAGTAAATGGAGTTCACATAGAGCTCCAGAATCTCCTCTTTGCTGTAATTTTTCTCCAGGTCAAAGGCCATAAACACCTCCGCAACCTTGCGGGTCAGTTCCTTTTCCTGGGAAAAATACAGGTTCTTGGCCAGCTGCTGGGTGACGGTGCTGCCGCCCTCCACAAAAGCCATGGCTTTCAGATCGTTGAACGCCGCCCGCCCGATGGCGATGGGATCGATCCCCGGGTGGCTGTAAAACCGATGGTCCTCCACGGAGAGAACCGCCTCCACGTAGATCGGCGGCAGCTCCTCAAATGTGGTGTAATCCTCCCTCGCCCGAATGGAATCCACCTTGTCGGCCAGACTGGTCTGCGCCAGGGCGCCCTTATACATCCGGTAGCCCTTCACGCCCACCGCCAGGCATAAGCCCGCGCATATTACCAGCAGCACCATCGCCAGCCTCCGAACCATTTTTAGTACCTTCATAAAGCCGCCCTCCTTTCAAAAAGCCTCCTAACAAGCTTGTCCTCGTTTATCATATGTTTAGTTTACCACACTCATGCCCCGGAAATCTTTGAAAAAAGCTTAACATATGAGACAAATTTTGTACTATTTCCGCAAGTTTTTCTAAAGACATCTTAATTCCCGCCAAAGCCCCGAAAAATAAGGCATTTCCAGGCCTCCGCACTCTTGCGAAACCACACAAACTATGCTAAACTAAGGAATGTTGTGACGCCTGTATAAGTTCATAAGCGTTATAATTCACAGAAAACCCGAGGACAACAGCGCGAAATGGCGCTTTCCGCCATTTTTGTGCATCGCAAAGCGTGTTGCGGTTCACAGAGCCGCGCCCTCCAGCGGAGCTGTGAATCGTAACTCATAATCGGATGAACGTTTCTACCAGCTACCGGAATAGTTGACTACAAGCTTCTATTTCTTATACTGGTTTTTTTATGTTTCACCAAAGAAAAACCAGGCAGAACCCTGAACCTGAAAGGAGTTTTTATTATGAATTCATCTTCAAATTTTGACGTAATCATCATTGGCGCAGGCCCTTCCGGAATCTTCTGCGCGTACGAACTGATCCGCCAGAAACCGGATATGAAAATTCTGATGATCGAGAAAGGGCGTCCCATCGAGAAACGCGTGTGTCCCAAGCGCACCACCAAGGTCTGCGTGGGCTGTAAGCCCTGTTCCATCACCACCGGATTCGCCGGAGCCGGAGCCTTCTCCGACGGCAAGCTCTCCCTGTCCCCGGATGTGGGCGGAAATCTGCCGGAGATTCTGGGCTACGACAAGACCGTGGAGCTTTTAAAAGAGTCGGACAATATTTATCTGAAGTTCGGAGCGGACACCAACGTTTACGGAGTGGACAAGCAAAAGGAGATCGAGGAGATCCGCCGCAAAGCCATCACCGCCAACTTAAAGCTGATTGAATGCCCCATCCGCCATCTCGGCACGGAGGAGGGCTACAAGATATACACCCGCCTGGAAGAGCACCTGCTGGCCCAGGGCGTCCGGATGGAGTTCAACACCATGGTGAAGGACATCATCATTGAGGACGGCCAGGTGAAGGGCGTGATCACCGACAAGAACGAGACCTGCTACGCCCCCGAGGTAGTTTCCGCCATCGGCCGCGAGGGCTCCGACTGGTTCTCCCACATCTGCAACGACCACGGCATCGAGACCCGGGTGGGCACCGTGGACATCGGCGTGCGGGTGGAGGTCCGGGACGAGGTCATGAAGTTCCTCAACGAGAACCTTTACGAGGCCAAGCTGGTTTACTACACCCCCACCTTCGACGACAAGGTGCGCACCTTCTGCACCAACCCCTCCGGCGAGGTGGCCACCGAATACTATGAGAACGGACTGGCCGTGGTCAACGGCCACGCTTACAAGTCCAAAGAGTACAAAACCAACAACACCAACTTCGCCCTGCTGGTGAGCAAGAACTTCACCAAGCCCTTCAACGAGCCCATTGAGTACGGCAAGCACATTGCCCAGCTCTCCAACATGCTCTGCGGCGGCAGGATCATGGTACAGACCTTCGGCGACTTCCAGAGAGGACGCCGCACCACAGAAGAGCGCCTGTGCCGCAACAACCTGATCCCCACCTTAAAGGACGCAGTGCCCGGCGATCTCTCCCTGGTGTTCCCCCACCGCATCATGACGGACATCAAGGAAATGCTTCTGGCCCTGGACAAGGTCACCCCCGGCATCGCCGGCGACGAGACCCTGCTCTACGGCGTGGAAGTGAAGTTCTACTCCAACAAGGTGGTAGTGGACGCCGACTTCGAGACCAGCGTCCGCGGCCTGCGCGCCATCGGCGACGGCGCTTCCGTGACCCGGGGCCTGCAGCAGGCTTCCGCCAACGGAATCAGCGTTGCCAGAAGCATCCTGGCCAAGGCCAACGCATAAATCCGACGGCAAAATGCCGGAGACAGCTCCCCTTATCTAAGGTTGCTGCCTCCGGCATTTTCTATTGCAAACCATTTCCCCTGCTTTGGTTCATTTCTCTTCCAATTTCTGGAATCCTTCTCCGTACACCTGGGTAAATTCCCCCACAATCACAAAGGCGTTCCCGTCCAGGCCCTGCACCACCCGGCGCACCTGAGGAATCTGGCGGTGGCTGCACACGCAAAGCACCGCGTCCTTCTGTGTCCCCGAGTAACCGCCGGTGGCCCTCATAATGGTGGCTCCCCGCCCCATCGCCCGGTCGATCTCCGCCGCAACCCGCCTGCCGGACTCCGTGATAATCATAACCGTTTTCCCGGAGCAGGCCCCGTTCATGATCCGGTCGATCACCGCGGTGGTCACGGCGGTGCAGACGATGCCGTACAAAACCGCCTCGATATTGCGAAACACAAATCCTCCCAGCACGATCACGCTTCCATCGATGATCTGTGTGATCTGCCCGATGGACAGGTGGGGCTTCAGCTTCTTCACGGACATGATCAGGAAATCGCTTCCCCCGGTAGAAGAATTCTGCATGTAAATCACCGCCAGCCCAGCCCCGTTAAACGCCCCCGCAAACAGCGCCGCCAGAAGCTGGTTCCCGTGATAGGGCGGCACAAAGGGAATCACATAGTCCATAAAAACGGCGCAGATCACCATACTTTTTAAGGACCTGAGCAGAAAATCCCGTCCCAGCAGTTTGTAGGTCACAAGAATCACCGGCCCGTTCAGCACCAGGCTGACAGCCCCCATGGGAAGCCCGAACAGGTGGCGGACGATCAGAGACAACCCGTTGACGCCTCCCGGTGCGAAATCCGCCCCGGCTGCAAATACCGACAACCCCGCCGCGATCATAAATGCGGCCGCGCAGTCCCACAGCACCTCTCTGGCCAGCCCCTCCAGCCGTTTCCTAACCTTCATCTCCCAAACCGCCTCGCTTCTTGTGCGCTACCCCATCGTCGCCAGATTTTCCGCAAATTCCACTCTGACCCGCTCCAGCAGCTCCTCATCCGCAATCACATCCCAGCTGGTAAGCGCCAGAATCTGCGCAGCCAGCCGCACCGCCAAATGGGCGGCGTCACTCTTCCCCGCATCCAGGTACTCCTGCGAATGGCTGGACGTCCCGCGCGGCACGAATGCGATCCGCACGCAGGCCCCGGGCAAGGTGTGGAGCACGTTTCCGAAGTCCGTGGAACCGGTTTTCTCACGGGGAGCTCCCAGCTGAGGCGCGTCCACCGCCCTGGCATTTTCCATGATCCGGTCATTCAGGATATAGGACGGCACTTTGCTGTCCAGATGGGATTTCTCAATGATCTCACAGGATGTCTCCGTCATCATGGCCGCCCCCTGAAGCACCTTCTTAAGCCGCGGCACCAGCGTTTCGATATAATCCGTGCTGTAGGAACGGATTACAAAGCTGGCCTCCACAAAATCGGGCACCACATTGGACAGCGGACTGGTCTCGCGGATGGCGTAATGCATCCGCACATCGTCCCGCACGTGCTCCCGCAGGCATTCCAGGCCGTGACAGGCCAGCATCAGCGCATCCAGCGCGCTGCGCCCGTCCTCCGGCTTGATGGCCGCGTGGGCGGATACCCCGTGGAAACGCACCCGGTAGCTGCGCAGGGCCAGACTTTTCACATCCACGTTGGTCTCCGGATTGGCATGGGTCATCAGCGCGAGATCGATATCACGGAAATACCCTTCCCGCAGCATAATGGTCTTCCCCATGGACGTCTCCTCCGCCGGAGTCCCGTACACCACAATCTTTGCCGGGGTATCCTCCCCCAGACAGCGGCGCAGGGCGGCAGCGGCTCCCAGCACCGCCCGCCCCCGCACGTGAGGGCCGCGAGAACATATCCGCCCACCCCCCGCCGGTCCCTGCATGTGATGGCCGCAGCCGTGCCCAAAGCCCTTTAGCGCGTCGTACTCGCACAAAAGGCCGATGGACGGGCCGCCGGTCCCAACCTGGTATATTGCCCGAAAGGCGGTGGGAAGTCCCGCGATCCCCGTCTCAACCGTAAAATCCTGGTCCCGCAGGAACTTTGTCAGCCGTTCCACGGCGTACCGCTCCTCCCCGCCGCACTCCGGATGGTCGAAAATGTCGTCGGCCAGTCCGCACAGCTCCCCGCAGATAGAATCAATATATGTTCTCAGCTTCTCCTTCAATCTCGTCCCTCCAGCCGTTACAGCGTGTATGTCACATATTCCCCCTGGCAGGGCGGCCCGTAGCAGATATCCATCTCCAGCTGATCCAGGTTGTAGATAATGGAAGCGTTGGTCTGCCACATCTTCCGCATCTCCGTCTCGCCCTCCAGCATGTGGGCGCACAGGGAATCCGGGTAATTCTCATGGTTTTTCAGGCATTCCTTCACATAATCCACCGTAATTGTGCCGTTCTTCTTAGCCAGCAGCTTATAGAGCAGCTCGCCCCTGAACTTCATGCCCTGGTACGCGTCCACCGTGCGGTCCCCCACCAGATGATTGGCGTGGGTCAGAATATTGTCCTCCGGCAAAAGCAGCCATGGCGCGGTGGGCACGGCCTCCACGTCAAAGGCCCGGTTCTCCGCCGAGGCCAGACAGTAATTGTTGGACACGGTTCTGGGCGCGTTCACCAGCCAGGCGATCATCTGGTCCAGGCTCTCCAGCGAGAGCAGCTTTCGGCGCAGGAAATTGGCCGGAACGCCCACCCCCGCGCGGTCAAATATGGAGTTCAGGCTGTTGGCGCACATGCCCAGGCCGTGGGAGTTCATGCCGTTGCGGATCAGCTGGCCCGCCTCGGTGGTGCCGATGATCCTGGTTCCATTTTCCTCAGTCTCCCGGACGATCAGCGTGTGCTCCAGCACAAAGGGACGGTTATCCCAGTTCTGGCCCACATACACCAAACCGTCCGCGGTGGATTCCCGCAGCAGCGCAAAGGCCGTGCACTCCCCCTCGGTGGGAAAATGCAGAAACTCGTAGCGCGCGTTGAGCACCATCAGGTCCACAAAATCCGTATCCGACCCTTTGGCGATTCCCTCCACCTCCGCAAGACAGTCCTGATAATCCTTTAAAAGCAGCTGGCGGATGGGAGTCACTCTGCCCCGCGCCTCCTCCCAGCTCATGCGTCCCATGGCCGCGAAGTGCTCCTTGTACCGCTCGATGCAGAGACCGATCTCCTCCCTGGCCTGCTCGCCGTACTGGACGCCACGCTCGTAGGGCGCCGCGGCCTCTATGATAATTTCTTTAAATCGTCCCATTTCTTCCTCCTTATTCCGCTTTGTACCGGTGGCAGGCGACCAGATGGCCGTCCCCCTGATCTCTAAGCTCCGGCGCGTTCGTCCTGCACTCCTCCGTACAATATCTGCATCTCCCGTGGAAATAGCAGCCTGACGGCGGATTTGCGGGGCTGGGGATATCCCCCTCCAGCGAAATCTTTTCCACCTTACCGGTCGGCCTCACCTGGGGCACCGCGGAGAGCAGGGCCTGGGTGTAGGGGTGCATGGGCGCGGCAAACAGCTGATCGCTGGAAGCCAGCTCCACCACCTTGCCCAGATACATGACCACCACCCGGTCGCAGATATACTCGATCACCGAGAGGTCATGGCTGATAAACAGATAGGTGAGGTTCAAATCCCTCTGCAAATCCTTTAAGAGGTTGAGAATCTGCGACCGCACGGACACGTCCAGGGCGGACACCGGCTCGTCGCACACCACAAATCCCGGATTGGTGGCAAGAGCTCTTGCGATCACGATCCTCTGGCGCTGGCCTCCCGAAAACTCGTGAGGATAGCGGTCCAGCTGCTCCTCCTTCAAGTCCACCAGGCGCATAAGCTCCTTCACCCGGGCCATCCGCGCCTCTTTGTCCCCATAGTGGTTGATGATCAGCGGTTCCTCCAGAATCGTGCGGATCCGCATCTTGGGGTGCAGGGACCCGAAGGGGTCCTGAAAAACGATCTGAACGTCCTTGCGCTTGCCCTTCAACTGTTTTTTATCCAGCTTTCGAAAATCTTCCCCTTTATAAAAAATCTCGCCCCCGGTGGGCTCGATCAGGCGCAGCATGGAGCGCACCAGCGTGGTCTTCCCACAGCCGGACTCTCCCACCAGGCCCAGAGTCTCCCCTTCGTACACCTGGAACGACACGTCGTCCACAGCCTTCACATTGCCCACTGTCTTTAACGCCAGGCCCCGCTTGATGGGGAACCATTTGGTGAGATGCCTGACGTCCATGATCACTTGTTTATCCGTCATTCCTCATCCCTCCTTGTCGTAAAGCCAGCAGTGGACGCGGTGTCCGTCGGAAATATCGGTCATCTGCGGCCTGCAGCTTCTGCATTTTTCAGTGGCGTGACCGCATCTGGGATTGAACACGCAGCCCTCCGGCAGATTCCCCGGACTGGGCACGGTGCCCGGTATCACGTAGAGCCGTTCCCGGCTCCCCATCACGGGCAGCGACTTCAACAGCCCCTGGGTGTAGGGATGGCAGGGGTTCTCAAACAGCTCCTCCACCGGCCCCTCCTCGATGACCTGCCCGCAGTAGAATATAATCGCCCTGGAACAGACCTCCCGCACCACGCCCAGATCATGAGTGATCAGCATGACGGAGGTGTCCAGCGTCTCCTTCAGATTCCGCATGAGCTTTAAAATCTGAGCCTGTATGGTAACGTCCAGCGCCGTGGTCGGTTCATCCGCGATCAGCAGCCGCGGGCGGCAGGACAGGGCCATGGCAATCATCACCCTCTGGCGCATACCGCCGGAGAGCTGATGGGGATACTCCTTCATCCGCTGTTCGGGCGAGGCGATTTTTACCAGCTCCAGCGCCTCCACCGATTTCTTCCACGCCTCCTCGCGGGTCATTTTCTCATGGCTGCGGAACACCTCCATCAGCTGTTTCCCCACGGTGATTACAGGATTCAGGCTGGTCATGGGTTCCTGGAAAATCATGGATACGTCTTTTCCGCGGACATCGCACATCTGGCGCTCGGACAGCTCCAGCAGGTTCTTTCCGTTCAGGCGGATTTCACCTTTTATGTAACCCGGCGGGCATTTGATCAGGCGCATAATGGACAGCGCCGTCATGCTCTTTCCGCAGCCGGACTCCCCGACGATACCCACGGTCTCGCCCTCGTCGATGTGAAAGCTCACATCCGTCACGATCTTTGTGGTCTCTCCGTAGGAGGAAAAACCGACGTTCAGATCATTGATATCCAATACACGTTTGCTCACGGTTTAACCTCCTCTATTTCTTCGATAATTTGGGATCCAGCACATCCCGCAGGCCGTCGCCCAGCAGGTTTAGGGACATGACCGACCACAGGATCGCAAGGCCCGGCAGAAAGATCAGGTAAGGCGACGTATAAATGTGCTGTCTGGCCTCGGACAGGATGGTTCCCCAGCTGGGGATATCCGGCGAAAGCCCCACGCCCAGGAATGTCAGGCTGGCTTCATTTAACACCGTCAGCGCCATGATTAACGTAAGGCGGACGATGATGGGGGACACGCACAGGGGCAGAATATAGCGGAACATGATCCGGGCGTCCGAGGCCCCCATAGCCCGGGCCGCCTCCACGTGCTCCAGCTGCTTGGCTGAGATCACCGTGGTGCGCACCGTGCGGACCATTCTGGGCAGCTGGGTAATGGACAGGGCCAGCACCAGGTTCGGGATGCCGGAGCCCAGCACCGTCAGGATCACCAAAGCCAGAATTACGGTGGGAAACGCCATCAGACCGTCCATAAAGCGCATGATCAACGTATCCGCGTAGTGATAGAATCCGGCCAGCATCCCAAGCACGGTCCCGAAAATCCCCACCATCACCAGCACGGAGAGAGAAATAGTCAGGGAGATCCGCGCGCCATAGATAATCCTGGAAAACACGTCCCGGCCGAACTCGTCGGTGCCGCACAGGTGGGCGGCGCTTGGCGGCCTTAAGCTCTCCATCATATTCATATGCTGAGGATCGTAGGGAGCGATGGACGTGGCCAAAAACGCCACAGTCACCATGATCAGAAACATGATTCCGCCAATCAGCACCATGTTATATCTGCCGAAGAATTTTCTCCAGTTTCTCTGCTTTGCCATGTCGTCCTCACCCCCTATTTGTACTCGATCCTGGGATCGAAGAATTTATACAGCAGGTCAACAATCAGGTTAACAATCACGTAGATGAACGCCACATACAGGATATGGGCCTGGATCACCGGGTAATCCCGGCGCACGATGGAATCAAAGGCCAGACGGCCCAGCCCCGGTATATTGAACACATTCTCCATCACGATGGCTCCGCCCAACAGATGGGCGATGGAAATGCCCAGCTGTGTGATAATCTGGTTCATTGCGTTTTTTAGCGCGTGCACGTACACGACGGCCCGCTCCCGCAGGCCCTTGGACCTTGCGGTGCGGATATAGTCGCTGTTTAACACGTCCAGCATGCTGGATCGGGTGACGCGGGCCAGGCTGGCCGAGCGCTGCAGCCCCAGAGCGATGGCGGGAAGCAGCAGATAGCGCATGGACTTCACCAGCCCGCCCTCGGATATGTAGGCGTAGCCCACTGCCGGGAAAATAGGCACCTTGATGGCGAACAGAATCACCAGGTTTAAAGCCAGCCAGAAGCCGGGCATGGAGATTCCGATCATGGACAGCACCATACACAATTTATCCAGCGGCCCGTTACGGTGAACCGCCGCGGTGATTCCAAGCGGCACGCCGATCAGGATACTGAAGAACATTGCCATGATTACCAGCATCCAGGTGGATTCCAACCGCGACATCACCACGCTCATGGCCGGCTCATCGTAATAAATCGAACTGCCGAAGTCGCCGCGGACCGCGTTTCCCACCCATTTCGCGAACTGGACCGGCACCGGCTGATCCAGCCCCATCTTGGCCTCCATGGCCGCAATTTCCTCCACCGTAGCGTCGTCGCTCAGCATGGTCAGCGCCGGATTACCCGGCACGCAGCGGATCAGGAAAAATACCATCACCGCCACGATAATCAGAGTCGGAATCGCCGACAACAGCCGCCGAATAGTATAATTGATCATATAAACACATCCTTCTGTTATCAGTCAACCCAGATATTCCAGTAAAATTTCTGAACCGTATCAAAGGTATTGTGGACGGTTTTCCGCTTCACTTCCACCACGCGGCGTTCGCCGAAGGTGATGATCGGCAGATCCTCGTAGAGCACCTTGCACATCTCTTCCCAATACTCATAGCGCTTGTTGAAGTCCGACTCTGCGTTCATCTTCGCCATCAGCTCATCCTTTTTCTCAGACTTGTAGAAGCCGGCCCATCCGTCCTCAAAGAACGCGATCTGCGTGGGATCCACCTTCTCGCTGAGCCCGGAGCTGAACATGTCGAACTTGTCGGGATCCATGCGGTAATCCTTCAGGGTGGCGTTGTCGTACACCTGGATGTCGATGGTGATGCCGGCCGGTTTTACCATATCCGCTAAGGCCAGAGCGGTTTTATACATGTAGGCGTTGTCCTTTGTGGTGATAAATACCAGCGGACTTCCGTCGTAGGAAGACTTGGAGAGATAATCCTTTGCCTTCTCAATATCCGGCGCGTTGTATTTGCCCAGGCTCTCTTCACAGAACCATTTGCTCTTGGTGCTGACCACAGTGGGATTCAGATAGTAGAGGTCCGCAGAACCCTGGGCCGCCAGCATCAGGGAATCCATATCCAGGCAGGCTAAAATGGCGTTTCTCAGGTTGACGTCCGCGCACTGTCCTTTTTCATAGTTGAATACCAGGCCGCAGTAGATGGACAGGTCCTTGATCTCGATATCCAGGTTGGGGTCCGCCTCCAGGGTGGCTCTCATATTGTCCGGCACGCCGAAGGCAATGTCGTACTCGTCGGTCTGCACGCCGGAAATGCGGGCGTTGATGTCCGGAGCCGAGTAGAAATACAGGGTGTCCACATAGCCGTGACGGGTCTCCGCCATTCCGGTCTCATCGGATTCCAGAGGCTTGTAATCCTGATACTTCTCCATCTTGATATAGCGGTCCGCCAGATGCTCCACAAATTTGTAAGGGCCGGTTCCGATCAGATCCGCGTCCGCAATTTTGCTGTCCGGGTATTTCTCGCACAGCTCCTTGGGCATCACGTACAATCCTCTGTCCCAACCGGACATCATGGTCGTGGCAAGGGGCGCGGGATCCTTAAAGGTAAATACCAGGGAGTCGCCCTCCACCTTCATGCTCTCCATCAAGTCGCCCACATAGGTTCTGGCCATCTTCACATTGTTCAGCCAGCGGTTTGCGGAGGCCTCAACGTCCGCGATCTCGCAGGGGCTGCCGTCGTGGAAGGTCACGCCCTCGCGGACCTTCAGGATCACCTGATTGTCCTTCTCCTCAAAGGTGCAGACCTGGGGACAGATCTCCCCGGCAATGTTGTTGCACAGCGCCGTCTCAAAAATATGGGCCGCCGGAATCTGTCCGGGCTCTGAATCCTCCAGAAGCGGGTCCATGGAAGCCGGATCGTTGTTCAGCGTCACGCGCAGCTGGCCCCCGTACTTCGGTTCTCCGGCGGCAGGCTCTTCCTTCTGATCTGCCGGGGCTTCCGCCTGGCTGTCCGCCGCTGCCGCCTGGGTGCTCCCTGCCGCGGCCTGGGACGCGGGCGTCTGCCCTCCTCCTGAACATGCCGTCAGCGCCATCATTACAATCGCGGTAGCTCCTGCCAGTAATCGGTTTACTCGTCTTTTCATCATCGCTCTTCGTGGCACGCCAAAGCGCGCCACACCCCTCCTCTCTCTTTGCTTTGTCAATTTTCCACCATACGCACAATCTGTTCGAAAATCAGATGGTGAACCAGGTCCGGCGGATAAAGCCCGTCCCGGATTCCATTTCCCGCCATCATCATTTCCTCCACCGTGATCCCCTGCTCCCTGTAATACGAGAGCAGCAGCTTGTAGTGGCTTAAAAATGGAACATACCTGCTCGCGGCCGCCTCCCCCAGAATCCGGTCCACCTCCGCCATCTGAAAAAACAGATCGGACCGGCTCTCATGCGCCTCTGCCGTTGGCGGATAGGACATGAGAAGCACCGATTTATTCTTTCGGTTAAAGTAGTCCAGCAGATATTTCACATTCTCTTTCAAACGTTTCGGACCGTCCTCCAGCCTGCGGTCGTTGGAGCCGATCATCAGGAGCACCAGGCGGTCCTTCTCCTCCGTAAACTGCCGGATATTCTCCCGCAACTGGGTGGAGTCCAGCCCGCAGCAGGAGCGGTTCACCACCCGGCTGGCCGGGTAAAGCCCCCTGACATAGGCGCCGAACAGAGAAGCCCAGCATTTTTTGCCCAGTTGTTCCTTGTGGTCCCTTCCCCCCACGGTGAGGATCACCGGCCCCGAGCGGTCGTCGTCGGAGCTTCCGCAGCCGGCCGCAATACTGTCTCCGATTATCTTCACCTGAATCCCGCTTTGAAGAAGCTCTCTGTACATCCGGTTTCCTCCTTTCCGCCGGAAGAAGTGTATTGTGTATTTTTTCTCACTATGCTATATTGATATCATTCATTATAGTTAATTTAGACAAAAGAGTCTAATATCTTTTAGAACCGGAATTCTATAACTTAATTTCATAGACACCGTTCCCTTCCGCAGAATTGTAAAATGGAGGAATTTCACATGGATTTTGTTCGGTTTGAATACCTGATCGCCCTGGACGAATGCAAGAGCTTCTCCAGGGCCGCAGAGAAATGTTTCATATCCCAGCCCGCCCTGACAAAGAGCATCAACAAGCTGGAAGAGTCCCTTGGCGTGCGGCTCTTTGACCGCTCCAAGACCCCCATCGCCCTCACCTACGCCGGCGAGCACTATCTGAGAGGCGTCCGCAACATCATGGCAATGAAGACCCAGCTGGACCTGGAGATGGCGGAGATCGCCGGCAACCGGAAGGAGCACCTGGCGGTCGGAATCCCCGAGAGCCGCGGGCAGAAATGGCTGGGGCAGATCCTTCCCCTGTACGCGGAGGCTTACCCGGACGTGGACATCCAGATTTTCGAGTCAACCAGCCAGGGCCTGGAGGAGGCGCTGATTGAAGGAAAGATCGACCTGATCATCGTCTCCACCCTCCCGATCCTGACCCCGGGCATCGACTACGAGGCCCTTGCCTCGGAATCCCTGCTGTTCGTACTGCCCCCGGCCCACGAAATTTTCGGCGACGTCATCCCGCCCGCCATGCGGGACACGGTCTACCACCTCCGGCCCGAGCAGCTGCGCCACACGCCTTTTATCTCGCCTCTGAAAACCCAGGGCCTGTACCGGGCGTCCCGCCAGATATTCGAAAAACACGGCATGATGCCCCGCATCCTCCTGGAAACGGTCAACCCGGACACCGCCGCCTCCCTGGCCTCCGAGGGGCTGGGCTTCTCCCTGACCACCATGAACCTGAGCAATTTCCACGCCTTTCCCACGGTTCCCCTGTTAGGCACCCTGGACGTGCCCCCCTTTGAGCGAACCCTGATCGCCTCCTGGAAACGCGGCAAGCCCCTGTCCTTCCCGGCCCGCAAACTGATCGACCTCACCAGGGAGTGCATGCGCAACCACCCGGAGCTGGACTATACCGCCTTCCGGTTCTGCCGGCCGGAGGAGGTGGGAGAGCTTATGTAAACCAGCGTCCCGCAATCCATTGTATCCCAAAAAACGCTGCCTTCCCAGGCAGCGTTTTTACATATATTTACATATTATTATTCGCGCGGCAACACCCAATCCCTGATCCGCTTCCCGGACATCTCCCGGAACTCCTCCTGAATCTTCCGGTACTTCTCGATCAGCGGCAGGCACTCCTGCCGGGTCCGTCCCATCACCAGGTCGTAGTGCTCCACAAACACGTCCACGATCTCCCCGTCGATCAATCCCCGGCCCTTCATGTCCTCCAGGATGCGGATCACCCGGTCCTTGGAGTAGGCCTCCTTGTAGCTTCTGGTTCCACTGAGCGCGCTGACGATGTCCGCCACCGCCACCAGGCGCTCGCCCACGGTGAGGTCCGCCGCCCCAAGGCCTCTGGGATAACCCGATCCGTCCAGCTTCTCGTGGTGGCGCAGCGCGATTCTGGCCACGGTCTCGTCCACCTCGCCGCCAAAAATGGCCTCCGTCATGTCCACGTGGGTGCGCATCACGGTCATGGCCTGGGGACTCAGCCTGCCCGGATACTCCAGTATCTCCACCGGCACCCCGATCTTCCCCGCGTCGTGGAGAATTGCGCCGCAGGCGATCTGGTGGCGGTAGGTCTCGTCCAGCCCCATCAGACACGCGATTTCCCAGCTGACGCAGGTGGTGGTGATGGTGTGGGTCACCGTGTGGCGGCTGCGGAAGTCGATGGTGTACACCAGCATCATCATGCAGTCGTTGATCTCCTGCGCGCTGTAGGGCCGGTTCATCACCTGCTTCCAGCCGCCCTCATAATCCCACGAAAGCTCCTCTCTTGTCACCGAAAATCCCGGATCCAGCACCAGATCCGCCAGCTCCGGTTGAAACAGATAGCCCTTCAGGCTTTGAATCCGCTCCACACATCCGTCCCAGCCGCATCTCTCATAAAACGCACCTATGTCGATCCGGTCCGCCAGAAAAATGATCTGGGCGATTTCCTTCTGACGTGCGCTCATCCCCTCCACCTGTTCCAGCGTGCGCCAGGGCGTGTGATGGTGGAGAATACAGGGCGCCATATCCGCAAACGGAGAAAAATACCGGATAAACAGATAGCCGTAGATGGCGTGGTTCTCCGCGTTCTCCATCTCAAACTGGACCAATCTGGATATCTCATCCGTTTTGTACGCCCCCACATCGTGCAGCAGCGCCAGAAAACAGATGTCGCGGATCTCCCGCGGCCCGTATCCGCCTTTCGCCATCAGTATTTTCCACACGATTCCGGCCACCCGGTACCCGTGGTCCATCAGCCGTGGATCCACATAATTGCAGGCCCGCCTCACAATCCCCAAAAGATTCTCCGTATCAATATACGCCCAATCGCTCACCCTTCACCTCCGCTGCCGCCCCATCATGCGTTCCCCGGCAAATTCCATATCCCGGTTATATTTTACTTGATTCCGCCAAACGTTGCAATCAATTTATAATTAATTTCCCGCCGCCGCGGCGTTTTCCACGCAAAAAAGGAGCAGCGCTGCGGCCCTTCCGGCCGTCTGCCTGCTCCCGTTTTTTCTGTTATGTATTTTTATGCCCTCATGCCAGCGCTTCCGCCGCCATCTCATTCTCCAGCAGCGTGGTCTCATATTTATTCAGAATAATACTCTGAATCATGTCCCGGGTGCCGGAATTGATGGGATGCGCGATATCGCGGTACTCGCCGTCCGCCGCCTTGCGGCTGGGCATAGCGATAAATAAACCCTTTTCCCCCTCAATCACCTTGATGTCGTGAATGACAAACTCGTTGTCAAGCGTGATGGAAACGATGGCTTTCATCTTCCCATCCTTTTCAACGCGTCTCACTCTTACGTCTGTAACCTGCATGTTTTTATACCCCTTCCGTCTTTTCCTTCGTCGCCGCTTTCCCCGGCCAGTCCGGCCGGGGCATGCCTACGCGGACCAGTGCGGCTTTATAACGTATATCTCTCGTTCTTCTCCACAACGATTTTGATATTTTCGGGTGTTCCGATATGCGTCGTATTGGCCCGGATGGTATCGCGGCTCTCCACGATACAGTTTTCAATCACCGTATTATCGCCGATATAAACATCGTTCAGAATGATGGAATTCTTGATAATACAGTTGTTGCCCACGTATGCCTTCTTAAACAGGATGGAGTTCTCCACCGTGCCGTTTAAGATACAGCCGCTGGAAATCAGGCTGTTGCGGACAACTGCGCCCGGATTGTACTTCGCAGGGGGCAGGTCGTCGATTTTGGTGTATATGTCGGGATACTGCTTGAAGAAGTATTCCCTGACCTCAGGCTTCAGGAAATCCATGTTGGTCTTGTAGTAGGAATCCACGGAAGCAATATTGCTCCAGTAGCCGTTCAGCTTGTAAGCGTAAATGCGCTTTAAATTCTTGTAACGCACTAAAATGTCGTTGACCAGATCATAGCGGTCCTCAGCCGCGCAGCGCTCCAAAAGTTCGATCAGCTGGCGTCTGCGGATCACGTAGATACCGCAGGAAATGGTGGTGGCGTCGGAGGCCATGGGCTTCTCCTCGAAGTCGGTGATCCGTCCGTCGTCGTTGAGCTTCACGCAGCCGAAACGGGTCACGTCCGTGCCGGGCTCCATGTCCTTGCAGACCACGGTGATGTCAGCCTTCTTCTCGATGTGATACTCCAGCACCTTGTTGTAATCCAGCTTGTAAACGCCGTCGCCCGCCGCGATCACCACATAAGGCTCATGGCTGTTCTTCAAAAATGTAAGGTTCTGGTATAATGCATCCGCGGTTCCACGGTACCAGTCTCCGTTCTCCGGGGTGATGGACGGGGTGAACACGTAAAGTCCGCCCTGTTTCCGTCCGAAGTCCCACCACTTGGAGGAACTCAGATGAAGATTCAAGGATCTGGAATTGTACTGTGTGAACACGGCTACGTTCTGAATATGGCTGTTCGTCATGTTGCTCAGGGCGAAGTCGATGCTGCGGTAGCTTCCTGCAACCGGCATGGCAGCGACTGCTCTCTTGTTTGAGAGTTCCCTCATCCTCTTGCTGTTACCACCTGCTAAAACGATACCGATTGCTCTCATCTCGCGCCACCTGCCTTTATAATGTAATTTCCGCTTGCCAGTAATCCGTCAGGATAATCGCCTACGGTTGTCTCGCCTGCTATCGCTGTATTCTTGCCGACCTGCACGCCGTCCGGAATTACGGAATTCTCGCCGATGGTCACCAGGTCGAACTGATAAACCTTCTGATCGTATGTGCTGGGCGCGTAATCGCCCACGCCCGCCTTCACGCCGGAACCGATATGTACGTTCTCCGCGATGATGGCCTTGTTAATCTCAGAACCCGCGCCGATCACGGTTCCCTGCATGACAATGGAGTCGCGCACCACGGCCCCTTTGCCGATGGTAACTCCCGCGCCGATGACGGAGTTGATCACGTCCCCGTGGATCTCCGTGCCCTCGCCGATAATGCTGCGCTCAATCTTCGCATTGCTGTCCACGTACTGAGGCGGAATCACATCACTCTTGGTGTAGATACGCCAGTATTCCTCGTACAGGTTGAACTCGGGAATAATGTCGATCAGCTCCATATTGGCTTCCCAGTAAGAGCCAAGGGTCCCGACATCCTTCCAGTAGCCGTTGTACTCGTAGGCGAAAATGCGGTCGCCTCTGGCATGGCAGTAGGGGATGATATGTTTACCGAAGTCGCACCCGGGCTCGTCCTTCATCTTGATCAGGGACTCCTTGAGAACCTTCCAGCTGAAGATGTAGATACCCATGGAAGCCAGGTTGCTTCTGGGAACCGGCGGCTTCTCCTCGAATTCCGTAATGCGGTTGGACTCGTCCGTAATCAGGATGCCGAAACGGCTGGCCTCCTCAATCGGAACCGGCATAGCAGCAATGGTGATGTCAGCGTTGTTGGCCTTGTGATAATCCAACATAACTTCATAATCCATCTTGTAGATATGGTCACCGGACAAAATCAGAACGTAATCCGGATTATAATTCTCCATATACTCCAGATTCTGGTAAATCGCGTTCGCGGTGCCGGTATACCAGTCGCTCCCCTTACTGCGCTCGTAGGGAGGCAGGACTGTTACGCCGCCCACATTGCGGTCCAAATCCCACGGGATACCAATCCCGATATGGGTGTTCAAACGTAATGGCTGATACTGCGTCAATACGCCGACGGTGTCCACGCCGGAATTGATGCAGTTACTGAGCGGGAAATCGATAATCCGGTACTTCCCCCCAAAAGATACCGCCGGCTTAGCGACCTTCTGTGTCAACACGCCAAGACGACTTCCCTGTCCGCCAGCTAAAAGCATGGCAATCATTTCTTTCTTAATCACGTTATCACCTCTTGCTGTTAAAATTTTTGTAATTCTAATTATAACACAAACTTCATAAATAGTACACAAATATTTAAATTTTTTTCTCTTTTTTTAGTCATTTTTCCGACATTTATTACCGTATCTGCCATATTTTATAAAGACTCGCCATATCTTGTGTTGGCTTCCAATATTTACCACTATATGTTCCCCTCCCCTGTTCCCGCCGGAAATCCTGAGAAAGCATGTCCTTTCAAAAGTCGGGAAATGCCGCAAAAACAGATTAACCTTGAAACATTATGGGAAATATCATATAATCACGTTATATATGTTTATGAGTTAAATAGTATGTATTATGCACGAAAAGGAGAATTTTTGCTATGAATCTGGTTACTGTAAAAGAATTGTATAAGACCCCTGAGGCATATCTCGACAAAGAGATAACCATCGGCGGTTGGATTCGCAGCCTGCGCGACTCCAAGGCTTTTGGTTTTATTGTTGTCAGCGACGGCTCCTACTTTGAGCCCCTGCAGGTTGTTTACCACGACAACCTGACAAACTTCGCCGAGATCAACAAGCTGAACGTGGGCACCGCCGTAATCGTCACCGGTACCCTGGTCGCCACGCCCCAGGCCAAACAGCCCTTTGAGATCCAGGCCACCGGTGTGGTGGTGGAGGGCACCTCCGCTCCGGATTATCCCCTTCAGAAAAAGCGCCACTCCTTTGAGTACCTGCGCACCATCTCCCATCTGCGTCCCAGAACCAACACCTTCCAGGCCGTGTTCCGCGTGCGCTCCCTGATCGCCTACGCAATCCACCAGTATTTCCAGGACCGCGGCTTTGTTTACGTGCACACCCCGCTGATCACAGGCAGCGACTGCGAGGGCGCAGGTGAGATGTTCCAGGTGACCACCATGGACTTAAACGATATTCCAAAGACTGAGGACGGCAAGGTGGACTTCAGCCAGGACTTCTTCGGCAAGCCCACCAACCTGACGGTGAGCGGACAGCTGAACGTGGAGACCTACGCCATGGCCTTCCGCAACGTTTACACCTTCGGCCCCACCTTCCGCGCCGAGAACTCCAACACCCCGCGCCATGCGGCCGAATTCTGGATGATCGAGCCGGAGATGGCCTTCGCGGACCTCGACGACAACATGTGTCTGGCCGAGGGGCTGTTAAAGTACGTGATCCGTTACGTGCTGGAGAACGCGCCCGCTGAGATGAACTTCTTCAACCAGTTCGTGGACAAGGGTCTCTTGGACCGCCTGAAAAATGTGCTGGAATCCGAGTTCGGCCACATTACCTACACCGACGCCGTGAAGATTTTAGAGGAGCACAACGACCAGTTCGACTACAAGGTATCCTGGGGCTGCGACCTTCAGACCGAGCATGAGCGCTACCTGACCGAGCAGGTATTCAAAAAACCCGTGTTCGTCACCGATTATCCCAAGGAGATCAAAGCCTTCTATATGAAGATGAACCCCGACAACAAGACCGTTGCGGCCGTGGACTGCCTGGTACCCGGCATCGGCGAGATCATCGGCGGCAGCCAGAGAGAGGACGACTACGACACTCTGGTGGCCAGAATGGACGAGCTGGGCTTAAAGAAGGAGGACTACGACTTCTACCTGGATCTGAGAAAATACGGTTCCAACCGCCACGCCGGCTTCGGTCTGGGCTTTGAGCGCTGCGTGATGTACCTGACCGGTATGACCAACATCCGCGACGTGATTCCGTTCCCGAGAACGGTTAACAACTGTGAGCTGTAAACATTTAGGAGGACACAATTCACCATGAAATTCATCCACACAGGGGATATCCACTGGGGCATGTGCCCGGACGCAGATAAGCCCTGGGGAAAAGAGCGCGCCCAGGCCATAAAAGACACCTTCCGAAAAATCGTAGAAAAAGCAAAAGAACTGGATGTGGACTGCATGTTCATCTCCGGAGACCTGTTCCACCGCCAGCCTTTGATGAAGGACTTAAAAGAGGTCAACTACCTGTTCTCTACCATTCCGGGTGTAAAGGTGATCCTGATTGCCGGCAACCACGACAAGATCCGTGGAAACTCCGCGCTCTTAAGCTTTACCTGGAGCCCCAACGTCACCTGGCTTATGGATGAAACTCTGACCTCCGTCTATTTTGAGGACATCAACACCGAAGTATACGGCTTCAGCTACCACACCACCGAGATCAAGGAGGCGCGGCTGGAGGACATTCAGGTGCCCTTAAACAGCCGAATCCAGATCCTGATGGCTCATGGCGGCGACGCCGCCCACCTTCCCATTAACTTCAACAGCCTGGAGCTGTCTCCCTTCTCCTACATCGCCCTGGGGCACATCCACAAGCCCCGGGTGCTGGCGGAAAAGAAAATGGCCTACTGCGGTTCCCCCGAACCCCTGGACATGACGGAGACCGGCCCCCACGGCTTTTACACCGGGGAAATCCACCCGGTGACCAAAAAAGTCACGAACCTGACCTTCGTTCCCATGGCCCAGATTCAGTACATACCGCTGGCCGTGAACGTGACCAAGGAAACCACCAACATGGAGCTGGCCTCCCGCATCGCCCAGGAGATCAAGGGCCGCGGTGAACACAACATCTATCGGTTCCGCTTAAAGGGCATGCGGGACCCGGAGATCGACTTCGACTTAGAGCAGCTGGCCTCCCACTACCGGATCTGCGAGATTCTGGACGACTCGGAGCCGCAGTACGACTTCTCCGCCCTGTTCGCGGAGCATCCCAGCGACATGATCGGCTTCTTCATCCAGGCCCTCCAGAAGGACAACATGAGTCCGGTGGAGAAAAAAGCCCTGCATTACGGGGTAAACGCGCTTTTGCACACCACCGACGAAAGGAGCTGACGGGAATGAAATTACTGAATCTACACATCAGCGGCTTCGGCAAATTTCAGGACCAGGACGTCTCCTTCGAGGACAGGCTGAATGTGGTTTATGGAAAGAACGAGGCCGGGAAATCCACCCTGCACACGTTTATCCGGGGGATGCTCTTCGGAATCGAGAAGCAGCGGGGACGGGCCTCGAAAAACGATCTCTACAACAAATACGAACCCTGGGCCGGAAGCGGCACCTACGAGGGCTGGCTGAGAATCGAGAGCGGAGGGGAAATCTACCGCATCGAACGGCGGTTCCAGAAAAAGAGCAAGGATCTCACCATCGTCAACGAGACCCTGGGCCGGGAGATGGAGCCGACCAAGGCCCTGCTGGACCAGCTGCGCTGCGGGCTGACGGAGACCGCCTACAACAACACCATCAGCATCGGCCAGCTCAAATGCGCCACGGACGGCGGCATGGTGGCGGAGCTGCGCAACTACATCGCCAACTTAAACACCTCCGGCAGCATCGCGCTCAACATCACCAAGGCCAGCGCCTATTTGAAAAATCAGCGCCGGGAGCTGGAAGCCCAGCTGATTCCCCAGGCGGCCTTGAGCTACACCACGCTGCTGGGCGAAATCCGCAAGCTGGAGCAGGAGATCTCCTCCCCGGCCTACGCCAACCAGCTGATGAATTACCGCAGCCGCAAGACCAAGCTCAAACAGCAGCTGGAGGAGAAGCAGCAGGAGAAGGAAAATCTGCTGCAAAAGGCGGCAAGAGGCCGCCAGGTGCTGACCGGAAGCCAGTTTTCGGACCGGGATTCCATCACCGGATATATGGAGAGCACCCGCAAGCTCTACGCGGACTATCAGAACGCGGCCGCAGCCTGCAGCCGTAAGTCCCTGAAAGTCCGGGCTGTGCTGTCCCTGCTTCTGGCCGTAGTCTGCCTGGCGGGCGCCGGGCTTCTCACCCAGGTGCCGGAGCTGATCCCCCGCCTGCCCGTCTCCCTGCCCATCGCCATGGGCGGTCTGGGAAGCCTGGGCGTCGTGTTCCTGGTGCTATCCATCCTGCAGCTGAACCGCGGCAGGCGCTACCGAAAGGAGCTGGACGCCAGCACCCGGCTGCTTCAGGAGATATTTGCCAGGCATCTGGGCGATTCCTCCGTGTCCCAGGAGGCCATGTCCGCCTTTGAGCTGCGCATGGGCGAATTTCTGCGCCTCTGCGGCGCCATCGACCAGTCGGAGGAAACCCTGCGGCACCTGACCGAGGAGATCGCCCGGCTTCAGCAACAGGAGGAATCCTGCAGCGAGGAGATCGAACAGCAGCAGCGCGTTCAGTGGGAGCTGGAGAAGAAGCTGGAACACCTGGCCTCCTGCAAAAACCAGGCGGAAGCCCTGAAGCGGACCCTGGCAGAGAATGAGCGCGTGCAGGAAGAGCTGGACGCCATCGACCTGGCCATGGATACCATGACCACGCTATCTACCTCCATCCGCGACTCTTTCGGCCTCTACTTAAATAAAACAGCCTCCGAATTGATCGGAGGCATCACCGGCAATATCTACAGCAGTATGAGCATCGATGAGAACCTGAACATCTTTATGAACACGCCCACGCGTCTGGTTCCCATCGAACAGGTCAGCAGCGGCACCATGGACCAGATCTATCTGGCCGTCCGCCTGGCCGCGGCCAAGCTGGTGCAGAACGGCCGCGATACCATGCCGCTGATCTTTGACGACAGCTTTGTGCTCTACGACGACGAGCGGCTGAAAACAGCTCTAAAATGGCTGGTGAGCGCCTATGACAGCCAGATTGTCATTTTCACCTGCCACCAGCGGGAGGCGCAGCTTCTGACCGCCAACCAGATTCCCTACAACCTGATCACCATATAAGGGCGAGCCCCAGCACTGCCAGTTCCGCCAGGCCGCAGCAGAGGAGAGGCTTCTCCCAGCTGTGGGGCCTGGCTTTTCTGTTCCAGACATAGCGCAGGATCAGGTTCACCGGGGCCATGGCCATCGTCAGGCCGCAGAGCAGAAGGGATCCCCACCATCCTGAGAACCAGGCGACCAGCATCTGCATCTGAGCCAGCGCCGCACTGCACAGCGCGATGGAAGCCCACCGGTCCCAGAATACAAGGCGCTTGGGGCTTTGTATCCCGCGGCGCAGCGTCCGGCGCATCTGGAGGTGGGGCAGCGCCCGGTAAACCGTCATACACAGGAATACGGTCAACAGCGCAATGCCGTACACTGCCGCAAACAGCTCCGGGGCGGCTCCCCGTTCCATACAGTACCGGTAACGGCTGTCCCACAGCACATAGCTGAGCAGCAGCACGCTGAAGGCGCTCCAAAACAGGTCCATAAGAACATACCCGAGTTCCGCACCCGCGGTGATCTGTAACAGGCGTTTTTGCGTCTCCTGCCGGTCCTCCGGCGGTTCTGCGGGCCGCTCCCCGTCCCCGCTGTAAAAAACCGCTAGGTTCATAAGCCCGCACTGAAATTTCCAACCCAGGTCCTCGAAACGCTGCCGGAACTGCGAGAATCCCGCAGAGCTGAGAACTGTTTTGTCCAGCTTTGCTTTATAGGGCCGGATGCAGAAGTGGCATTCCTGGCCTAAAATGTCCTCGAACACACCATTTCCCAGCCCCATATTCAGACGGCTGATCATTTTCCCCTCTCCGGCCTGCCGGGCGAACCACCGCTCCACCCGTGGAAGGTCCATCCGGCTGCACGGAAATTCACGAGTCCACTCACTCATACGTCATTCCTCCATCAGAACCGGAAGCTCCAGCTCCAAATCCTCGACGTACTGCGGATTTTCCAGGCTGAATCTCACTTCCGTGTCCCCCTCGTCATAAAAAACCGTCAGTCCCATCACCCGGGAGGAGCGGTAGGATTTCTCCGTCCGCTCCACATTGGGCCGGACCTCCGCAATGTACGGTTCCGACGCCTGCTTGCGTCCCTGAAGATTGATCAGATGCCGGTCCGGATCGCGGTCCGTGACCTGCACCTCGATGTACACCACCGGCCGCATCACGTCCACGCCGTCGTCGATGGTATACAACTCCGGCTCATCCCCGCGCTCAATCTTCAAAAGCCGGATCGTGCTGTCCTCAAACTCTATGTCCTGGTCCAGCTGTTCCACATCCTGCGGTATGGTAAGGGTAATCTCGTCGGAGCGCTCCGGGGATGTGAGCAGAAGATCCCGCAGGGACAGCGTGTAGTTTCCGCCCTCCTGCGCTTTTGGCCCGGCAAAGGTCTGCTGCACGGTCATCCGGTATGGAGGGATGCCGGATAGCGGTTCATTCAGCCTGGTCTGGGCGGACAGGATGGAATGGCCGCAACTCTCCGTGATCCCATCTCTGGTATAATCCAGCTTGCTGTCCAGAAAACTATAGCGGTAGTCCTCCTCCCACTGGCCGGGAAGGAGGAAATACTGCACCTCCACCTGCTCCCCCCTCCTGCTCCCGGCGGTCCAGATCAGGTAATCCCCCGCCTCCTGCATCCCGGGGATCTCCAGAAGAGACTCATACACCGGAGCCGGCTCCAGAGTAAAACGGATGGCTTCCTGGAATCCGGGTACCAAAAGCTCGTAGGTTCCCTCCGGCTGTTCCGCCCGCAGAGGCTTTCCCTGCATGGCGTATTCCCCCACCGTCAGCAGGTAACCTCCCTCCCCGGATTCCACATACTGCCGGGTGGAACTGGACCGGTTGGGCGTGTAACCGCCCTCCGCCACGCCATCTCCGGTCAGGCGCACGGAAAGCGTACCGCCGCCCCCCGGTTCCTCCGCCCGCAGGCGCTCCTCGTAAGCGCTGCGGCCGTAGAGCCCCTTATCCCGGTCGATTTCCACATAGCTGTCATCCGGCGCTGCGGTCCCGTCCTGGGCGGCTGCGCTCTCAGCCTCCTCCTGCACCGCCTTCACCTCCTCTGGCGTCAGCATCGTCACGGAACGGTCCTCGATCCTGAGACGGAAACGGAACTCTCCATTTATGTAAACTGCGGTCAGCAGTTCAGCCCGCACCTGGTTCTCCTCGACTGCCGGCCGCAGCCCATCCGGCAGTTCATACGCCTGCAAGTCGCCGGGGGCGGTGACGCCGTAGTCTGAAATCAGTTGGTAGCCGTTCACCGGCTCGCCGGCTCTCTCGCTTCCGTTCTGCCCCTGCTGCTCTGGTACGCCCTCCGGACTCTCCGGGGCAGCGGGCTCCGCCTTAGCCGCGGTGGTCGTCTCCTCCACCTTCGTGGGGCTTTCTGCTCCGCTCTCCGCTCCTGCGCAGCCTCCGGCCAGCAGGGCTGCCGCGATCACAGCCGCGGCAGCTTTTATCTGGAATCTTTTGGTTCTTCTCATACGCTTCCCGCCTTTCCGCATTCACACTTTATGTTCCATAGTTCCATATTATCAGATATGAGGCTGGTAATTTTTACTATTACCTTAATTCTTTATGACATTGAGGGGCGGGAGCTGCGGTTCATTGAAATCCAGCGGATGACTCATTTCCCTGTAAAAAACGGACCTGCATCTCTGCACGTCCGTTCACCCGCCCTCAGGCGCTTCCTGTTTAACTGTTTTTGCACATCTCAATGGCCTCTGAGATATTGGACGCCGTCCCCGACTGGATCAGACGGGCCAGCTCGGAGAGCTTCTCCGGCTGCAAAAACTCCCGCCCCAGATACGGTCCGTAGGTATCCGTGATGTGGATGCGCTGGGCCTTAATCTTTGCCTCCAGCTCCCGCACCGCCTGCAGCGCCTCCTTGTGGCGATCCTCCATCTCGTCTATGCGCGCCCGGTTATTGCCCGCGATCTCATCGGCGATAATGGTTTTCGTCACAGTCTCAAAGGTGTTGAGCGCCGACTTCTTCCGCTCCGTGATCTCCGACAGCTCCAGCTCCACCGCCGCAATCTCATCGTCGTATTTCTTCAGGTCGTAGAGGTCCTCATTGCCGTCCTTCTGGATGGTGTGGGTGATCACCCGGATCTTCTTGCCGTTGCTTCTGAGGGTATTGCGGATCGCCCGCCCCTTCTTTAACACGTCGTGGTGGCGCATCTTGGTTCGGTTGCCTACCATCACATAGAGCCCGCCAAAGAGCACCACGTCGATAAAGTAGATCGCCACCAGATACCAGATCTTCCGGGCCGGTATCAGGAAATACAGCCCGCAGGGAATGGCCAGAAAGCAGACCAAAATGGAGACCAGAAAGATCAGAATCTCCTTGAGCCCCCTGGGATAAAACAGCGCGTAATAGAAGGTGGAGTTGCACAGCCCCGGCACTCCGGCCTGCTGAAACATGGTCCGCATCTGCAGCTTCAGCTCCCGGTTGTGCTCCCGCAGCTCGCTGGTCTCGTCGGCGATGCGCTCCTTCATTCCCCGGCTTTTCTCCTTCTCCCGCTTGGCCCTGGCTTTTTTCAGGCGCTCCTGACCCTTCCCGATTTCCTGATCATAATCGGAGCTGATCTCATCCCGCCGCTTTCTGGTGGTCTGGCTGATATTGTCCGCCACAGCCTTTTTCGCCGTCTCCAACTCCCGTTCCAGTCTTATCTCCTCTGCCGCCAGCTGATCATATGTGTTCTGGTCACAGTTCAGACTATCTACCGCCTCCCTGGCCTCCGCCAGAAATTTTCCATAATCTGTAATGGCCTGTCCCATGCCTTTTCCTCCAGTATTGTTCCGAACGTTTTGTAAAAAATCTAACTATAGCTTACTACAAATGTGGGGTGTGGGCAAGGGGAATTGTGACCTCCTGTTATAAGCGCAATTAAAATCTTAAAACCCTGGAATAATATTTAGGTACAAAAAACAAAAGGTTCATGTTATACTTAAATCCTCATGAGAATGATTATGAGATGATTGAGATTGAGAAAGAGGAGACCGCTTATGTTCAGAATGTGGGGAAAAATCATGAAAGACAACCGCCTGGTCAGGGATAAGGTCATCTGCATTGGCGACTACTCGCTGTCACGGACCCAGATGGTATTCCAGGCTCTGGATGATATCTGTTATGAGTTTGATCTCTCAAAACCGCTGTGGCTGGACGCCACGGTCCGGGATTTCCAGCTGCACGACAAGACCCGGTTCACTCAGGACAACTTTATCGATTCCGTTGATTTTGATTTTCTGGAGATTCAGATTATTGAAGAATAAGCTTTGACAGACACAAAAAGCCGCCCCGTGGCCTGAGAAAATCCGGGGCGGCTTTTGCGTTATGAAATTTTCTATATACAGCTCTTGGCTTACAGTCTCTTTAACAGCGCCTCTCTCTGCTCCTCATATCCGGGTTTGCCGAGAAGTGCGAACATATTCCGCTTGTAGCTCTCAACCCCGGGCTGGTTGAAGGGGTTGATGCCCAGAATATAGCCGCTCACGCCGCAGGCGAATTCATAGAAATAGAACAGTTCGCCCAGATAAAATTCATTCTGCTCCGGCACGGTCACCAGAAGGTTGGGGACATCCCCGTCCGTGTGAGCCAGAATGGTGCCGTTCATGGCGCTCTTGTTTACGAAGTCCACGCTCTTGCCCGCCAGGTAGTTCATGCCGTCGGTATCCACTTCTTCTTTTTGAAGCAGGATCTCAGCAGGGGATTCCTCCACGTTGATCACGGTCTCGAACATGATACGCGCTCCGTCCTGAATGAACTGCCCCATGGAATGCAGATCAGTGGTCAGGTCAACGGATGCCGGGAAAATGCCTCTGCGGTCCTTTCCTTCACTCTCTCCGAACAGCTGTTTCCACCACTCGGATACATAATGCAGGCTGGGCTCGTAGTTTGCGGTGATCTCCACCTGTTTGCCCTTGCGCAGCAGAATATTGCGTACAGCCGCATACTGCAGCGCCGCGTTGGCCTCATAGGGCAGCTCCAACGCTTTCTTTCTTCCGGATGCCGCGCCTTCCATCAGCTTGTCGATGTCAGCCCCGCTGACTGCGATGGGAAGAAGGCCTACAGCGGTGAGCACGGAGTAACGTCCGCCCACATCGTCCGGTACGACGAATTCTTCATAACCTTCCTGGTCTGCCAGGTTTTTGAGCGCGCCCCGCGCCTTGTCGGTCGTTGCGTAGATACGCTTGCTGGCCTCGTCTTTGCCATACTTGTTTACCAGCATTTCCTTAAATACGCGGAAGGCGATCGCCGGCTCGGTTGTAGTGCCGGACTTTGAAATAATATTGATCGAGAAATCCTTTCCCTCCAGCACCTGCTGCAAATCGCGGATATATTTGCTGCTGATGCTGTTTCCAACAAAGTAAATCTCCGGGGTCTTTCGGACGCCCTTCGGCAGCACATTATAAAAGCTGTGAGACAAGAATTCGATGGCCGCTCTCGCTCCCAGGTAGGAGCCGCCGATGCCTACCACCAGCAGCACGTCGGAATCGCCCTGAATCTTCGCGGCAGCTTTCTTAATTCTGGCGAATTCTTCCTTATCATAATCGACCGGCAGATCGATCCATCCCAGGTAATCGTTGCCCGCGCCGGTCTTCTCAACCAGCGTATCTCTTGCCGCCATAACGGTGGTCTTAAAATTAGCCATCTCCTCTGCGGAAACAAAGCCGGCCGCTTTGGAATAATCAAACGTTACTTCCTTTCCCATAACTTTTGCTCTCCTTTTCTTATGTTCATGGGCCTGTCCCATGGAATCTATGTCATGCGGACCCGTGCCCTGTCCGCCAGGCGCACGTCCGCCTATCTATCTCATGGTGCGCCGCCGCCCCGGGGCGGTTTTGCACTTGCGCAGCAAGCCTGGCAAACCTGACTTCTGCTTCATTATACCATAAACGCGTTTCAAATGCGATATATTCAGGCAAAAAATGCCCTCAGCTCTCTTCCCTTCGCCCGGGAGCTATGAAATAAACTCCTTGAGCAGTTCTCCCAGGACCCGTTTTTGATCCGGATTTAAATCTTGCAGCCAGTTCTCACCAGAATTTTGCGCGTCCGCATTCTTGATGGTTTCTTTGATCTTTTCCCGGCTGGCCGCCGTCTGTTCCAAGCCCCGTCTGCCTGCGCCCCTGCGTTCTCTGGCCAGGGAGCGGACCGGGGTGGGTTCTCTTCGCTCTTCCTCAGCTACCGCCGCCACGTGATCCCCGGTTCCCTCCCGGGCCATTCTCGGCAGCATGACATTTTCCATATAATCCTGCAGGCAGGTCATCAGTTGTTGTTTTCTGGAATCCAGGTTGATTCCGTAATCAAACAGCATGGTGAGCATTCCGCTCAGAATTCCCACAGTGCCGTACAATACGATATAGTAGTTATCGCTTCTATACCAGTAGGACATGAAAGCCGCCGCGCCGCCCGCCAAAAAGCAGAGAAGCGTCAGCTGGCCGGAAAGGTTGTCCAATCCCCGCACGGACATCCCCATCATACGCATGCCGTACATTTGCCGCTCCAGATAAACTCTGGTATTGCTCATTCCTTGATTGATCCGATATGTATCCTCCGCGTTTTGCCGCAGCGCCCGCAGGCATTTGTTCTTGGTCAGCGCCAGATTTGTACTCTCTTTAATTAATCGTTTGTAGAAGCTCCCTGCCGCCAGCCTGGTAAAAATCCCCGCCAGGCAAATGGCCGCCAGCACATACAGTGCCTTTCCTGTTTGTAAGAAACTCATCATAAAAAAGCTCCCCTTTCTTCCCGGAAAATGTTCCGTGGTTATGTTTGCTCCTACATTATAACCACGGGTTTTTCATTTGGGAAGTTGAGAGAGCCTAGAATCGTTCGTCAAATTCTCCTATAAATCGATTCTGAAGTCACATTTAAGGGAGCACGGAAAGCTGATGCTGGGGCGAGGAGAGCACTTTTACGCCAATATCGTTCCAGGCCCGCGCCTCCCTGGCCGGAATGTTCCAATCCGTAAATACATAGTCGATCCGGTCGGCGCCGCATACCTTGTTGAACGCCACCTCGCTGAACTTGCTGAACTCGCACAGGATCATTTTAGTGTGGCCGATCTCCAGCATCTTGCGCAGAGTGGCTGCCTCCTCGGTGTTGTACTCCGTTACGCCGTCCTGGATGGAGATGCCGTCGACGCTTAAAATCGTCTTATCCACCTTAAAGTTGCCCAGACATTCATTGCACATACCCCCAACCAGGCTTTTATTGTGCTTGCGCAGATAACCTGAGGACAGATAGATCTGGTTGTTCTCATTGTCGCTCAGAATCAGGGCGATGTCCGGAGAGTTGGTGACCACGGTGAGCTGCGTTTTACTGTTCTGCAGGCATTTGGCAAGGGCAAGGGTGGTGCTGCCGTTGTTCATTGCGATGGCGTCGCCGTCGTTGATATACTCCGCCGCCATTTTGGCAATGGCGTATTTCCCCTGCTGGTTGTTCTCCATTTTCTTCTCAAACTCCATCTCCTTGGCCCGCAGGTTGCTGTAAACCGCTCCGCCCCGGACCTTGCGTATGGAGGAGCCCTGCTCCAACACCATCAAATCCCTGCGGACCGTCTCCAGAGAGACCTGAAATCGCTCCGAAAGCTGCTCCGCCCTGGCAAATTTGACCTCGGACAGATACTTGATCATTTCCTTCTGGCGTTCATTGTACATAACGTCTCACCTCTGTTCTCCTCTGCTGAGGGCTTAATAGTAACCGTCCCGCGTCCACTGGGCCAGGGGCAGCCCTGCGGTCCAGGGAAGGTTCTCCATCTCTTCTGAAATCCGCGCAGCGGCCCGGTTCACCGCACTGATAATCGCTCCTTCGTCTCCGGTGGTAAGCCTGCCGTTCTCGATCACGAAGTTCCCGTCGATCATCACGGACTCCACCTCATTTCCCAGAGCGGAGTAAATCAGATTGGGAACCAGATTGCGGATGGGACGCTCATAAATGGGATTCATCTGCGGCCCGGACAGATCCAGAATGATCAGATCCGCCAGCTTGCCCTCCCGCAGAGAGCCGATGGTGTCCTCCATACAGAGTGCCCGGGCCGCCTCGATGGTGGCCATGCGCAATATCTTCCAGGACGGGAATATGGTTGCGTCGTGGTTCTTGTACTTGTGGATCAGAGCGGCGTATTTCATCTCGTCAAACATATTGGTGCAGTTGCAGACCTGATCCGTGCCCAGCCCCACGCAGCCGCCAAATCCGGCGAACTCCTGAGCCGGCGGCAGAGCGCCTCTGACCACTGAGATACTGGTGCTGCACAGCGCCAGGGCCGCGCCCGACCGCGCCACCAATTCCACCTCGTCCAGGGATGCGTAGGTCATATGGGCGGCCAGAAGCTTCTTATTTAAATATCCTAAGGACTCCAACAGCGCTACCGGGGCTTTCCCCGTGCGCAGCCGGGTCTGTGTGACCTCCTCCTTTGTCTGGACCAGATGGGTAAAGATACCGACTCCATCCTGATCCGCCAGGTGCTTAATCTCCCGGAGCATCTCCTCGGAGCACATAGCCGCAGAGTGGGGACCATAGCGGCAGGTGATACGCCCGCCGAAGCTCTCATGGTACTCCTGCACCAGCTTCCGGTTATCCGCCAATTTGCGCTGGCCCACCGCCGGATCCAACGGAATCAGCTGGTCCACCTCCACCACGGACACGTCCGGCGGCAGCTCGTTGATCATGCCGCTGACCACGGCCCGGGTGCCCAGCTGAATGTGGTTCTTCACAATCTCCGTCATGGGCGAATAGTAATCGCCGAAGGTGGTGATCCCTGAATGCAGCGCCTCTACAATATTTAAACGGGAAGCGGCGGCAAAATCCTCGTCCCGGGCCACCCCAAGGAGGGGCAGGATGCCCTTAAAACGCCAGATTTTTCCCGGTAAATCCTGGGCGCAGCTGCGCACGATAGCGTCGCCGGTATGCATGTGGACGTTAACAAAGCCTGGCATGACCGCCTTCCCTTTAGCCGCAATGTAACGGTGGGCCGTATACCGACTCGTCACATCCTGCTCTTCGCCTACTGCGACGATTTTGTTGCCCTTTATGCCCACCGCCCCGCGGTTGATGATGCCCGTGCCCGGACCTTCCATGGTGATCACGTAACCGCCGTGAATAATCAAATCAAGGGTCATAAGTTTATTTCCTTTCCGCGGATCGCTTACTTGAAGCCCAGATAGGCTTCCTGAATGTACGGATCGTCCAAAAGTTCAGATCCCGGACCTTTTAGCTGGATTTTACCCAGATTGAGAATGTATCCCGTGTCCGCCGTCTCCAGGGCCAGCTGGGCGTTCTGTTCCACGATCAGCATGGTGGTGCCGTGCGTCCTGTTGATCTGCTTAAATTTTTCAAACATCTCGTCGATGATGATTGGCGCCAGTCCCAGGGACGGTTCGTCCAGCATCATCAGCTTGGGAGCCGCCATCATAGCCCGGCCCACGGCCAGCATCTGCTGTTCCCCGCCGGACAGCGTGCCGCTCATCTGTTTTGCCCGCTCCTTCAGCCGCGGAAACAAGTCGAACACTTCCTCGATGCGCTGGGCAATCACCGCTTTGCTCTTCTGGGCGTAAGCACCCACCTGTAGGTTTTCCACCACCGTCAGGTTGACAAAAATCTTTCTCCCCTCGGGAACCAGACAGATTCCCTGCTGGGAGAACTGGTGAATCCGGCCAGGCAGCGGCCTGCCGTCAAACTCAATGCTTCCGCTCCCAATCTCCTTGTCGCCGGCAATGGTTTTTAGCAGGGTAGATTTTCCCGCTCCATTGGCGCCGATGATGGAAATGATCTCCCCCTGCCGGATATCCAGGGAAATGCCATGGAGCGCCTGGATTCCGCCGTAAAACACGTTGAGATCCCGGACCGACAGCAGGATATCGTTAGTTTGCTTCTCCACTGCGCTTCCTCCTCTCTCCCAGATAGGCTTTGATCACATCGGGATTTTTCTGTATTTCCTCCGGCGTGCCGCTGGCCAGAAGCTGGCCCAGGTTCAGCACCTGGATGTTCCGGCACACCTCCATCACCACCTCCAGGTGGTGTTCAATCAGCACAATGGCGATGCCCGTCTCCCGGTGCAGTTTCCGCAAAAAGTCCACCAGCTCCAGGCTTTCCGCCGTGTTCATGCCCGCCGCGGGTTCGTCCAGGAACAGAAGCTTTGGTCTTGTGGCCAGAGCGCGGGCGATCTCCACCTTACGCTGCAAACCGTATGGCAGGGAACCCACCTCCGTATCCCGGTGCTGTATGAGACCCACCTGATCCAGGTATTGCAGACAGGTCTGTTTGATCTCCTTATCCCGTTTCACCACGTGGGGCAGCCGCAACATGGCGGAAACCGTGTTGTAGCTGGCCCGGCTGTCCAGGCCGATGGCCACATTTTCCAGGGCCGTCATTCTGGGATAGATTCGGATGTTTTGGAATGTGCGGGCGATGCCTAAGTGGGAGATTCGATCCGGGCGCATGCCGTTTAGCCGCTGTCCGTCAAAATAGATTTCCCCCAGTGTGGGCGGCACCACCCCGGTCACTGCGTTAAACACCGTAGTCTTTCCCGCCCCATTTGGCCCGATCAGACCGATAAAATCTCCATTCTCGACTGAAAAGGTAACGTTCTGAACCGCCTTCACACCGCCGAAATGAATGGAAAGGTTCTGAATTTCCAGCAATGACATATCTAAACCTCCCTCCCCTCTTTACCGCTTCCCCTTAACTTCCGGTACAGGCGCTTGAACGGTTTTAAGGACAGTTCTTTATAGCCCATCAGCCCTTCCGGTCGGATCCGCATGGTGAGAATCAACACCAGACCGTACATAGGCAGACGCCAGTTCGCCATAAAGCGGAGCACTTCCGGAGTGGCGGTGAGCACGGTTGTGGCCAGCGCCGGACCGGTGATGGAGCAAACGCCGCCCAGAACCACTGCGGTCAGCAGGTTCGTGGACATAGTTCCGCCAAAAATATTCGGAACAATGTAGGTATAATAGTGAGCCATCATACCGCCGCCCACGCCGCAGAAAAATGCGCTGATGATTAACCCCTTCAGCTTCTCGTGGAAAATATTGACGCCGATGAGCTCCGAGGCGTCAGCGTGGTCCCGGACCGCGATGGCGATTTTGCCGTGCTGGGACTTTGCGTAATTGCGCGCAAAGAACACGGCCAGAACCGCCAGAATCATGGCGCGCGGCAACGTTGTCAGCGATTCCAGACCGGAAAGTCCTAGAGCGCCGCCCACGTAAGGGTGGTTCACATTGGCCATCACCACGCGGGTGGCCTCGCCGAAACCGAAGGTGGCGATGGTAAAACAGTCCGCCGACATTTTGCCGCGCAGCGTGGGAATTCCGATCACCAGGCTGAACAGTCCAGCCACAGCGCCGCCGCCTAACAGTGCGATAAAATAAGGAACCCCGTAAAATTTTGTGAGAATACCTGCCGTATATGCTCCCAGGCACAGAAAGCAGGCGTGCCCCATGGAGAAAAGGCCGATATAACCGGTCAGTATGGCCAGACCGGCCACACAGACAATGTTGATACAGGCGCTGATCATAATACCTTCAATATATCCCATGTGTTTCCTCCCCCTTACAGTTTATCGTGAGCGCTCTTGCCCAGAAGGCCGTTGGGCTTGAAGATCAGCACAATGACCAGCAGGCCGTAAGCCACCAGATCGCGGTAGGTTGTGGAGACGTATGCAGAGATGATCGTCTCCAGAAACCCCAGAAGCAGGCCCGAGATCACAGCGCCGGGCAGACTGCCCAGACCGCCCACCGTGGCGGAGACAAATCCCTTGGTCGCCACAACGCCCATATTGGGATATACCGAGTATTTCATCCCGTAGAAACATCCGGCCAGACCCGCAGTAGCGCCGGACAGCAGGAACACCACCGCGGCCACGCGGTTTACATTAATCCCCATAAGTCCCGCCGTGTTGGAGTCAAAGGCGCTGGCCCGGATTCCCAGACCGGTTTTTGTCTTGTACAGGAAACACCAGAGAAGGATCAGCATGATGACGGATAAAACCGCGGCCAGAATGTCCGCCCTAGGAATGGCGATATTGCCGATACGGATCACGGCTTTGGCCCAGTCGGATGGAAACGGACGCACCGCGCCGCCCCAGAGCTGGATACAGAAATTGGGAACACAGGTGTTGATTCCCAGAGCCGCGATCATCAGATACACTTTCAAAGCCTTTTTCTGGCGCATGGGGCGGTAGATCGTCACCTCCATCAGGAGTGAGATAACGGCCGCAACGGCCAGTGCAACCAGGATGCCGGGAAACAACGCCATGTGGGTCCGTTCGATGGCGAACAGTGCGCCGAATGCCCCCAGCATCATGACCGGCCCGAAACCAAAGTTGGAGAAATTGAACACGCTGAACACCAGCGCATATCCCACGGCAAGAAGCGCGTACACGCTGCCGATGGAAACCCCCGTAATTAACTGTTGTAGAATCATTTATGTTACCCCGCCTTATCATTAGTCGTGAAGAAACGTTTTGCGCCGGATGTATGCCCTCCATGGACATACCGCGCGGCGTTTTGCCTGTTCGTCACAGGTGCACCTGCAAAGCCGCGGCGCAATTCCTGACTTCAGGAATTACACAGGGCTTTGCAGGTGCGCGTTCTTTCTATTTACCCGGCATTGCGTACTTGCCCAGAGTCTCAAACTCCCCGTTCTTCACCGCCTTAATGGTGAATTCCAGGCCCAAAAGATTGTGGGTCGCGGGATCGTATCCCTTATTCGGACTGGTAATCATATCAAATCCCTCGGTCTCGTCCAGTGCCTTGCGCATTTCATCGGGATTGGTGGAACCGCTGGTCAGAATCGCGTACTCCAGAATCTTGGCCTCATTGAACGCCTTCAGGCCTGGCATGTGCAGCGACATTCCGGTGGCTTGCTGGTATTCCTGATATTCCGCCTTGATCTCATCAAAGCGGGAATCGCTTAAATCGCCGTCGGTTGCGAAGATGCAGCCCTCCAGCTCCGGCCCTGCCAGGGTGAGCAGGTCCTCGGTGTCATATACATAGTTTCCAATTAACTTGATATCCCCAAGCCCCAGCTCGGAGAGCTGCTTTGCCACATATCCCGCCTCCTTGTAGCCCATGACCGGCATAAAGAGATAGGATGGGTTGGACTGCGCCAGGCTGGTCAGCTGGGCGCGGAATTCCACGTCATTGATCTGGTAGGTCGCCTCTGCCACAATCTCTCCGCCCAGTCCGGTGTAGGTATCCTTGAAGGCTTTGGCCATGTCCACCGTGTCCACCTGAGTGGTCTCATAGAGAATGGCAACCTTGGGATTGCCCAGCTCACTGTAGGTGTAGGAAGCCATGGTGGCCACCTGGTCGGTGTTTACCGGGCCGCTGCGGTATGTAAACGGGCGGACATTTCCGGTGTCGTCCACCGTAACCAGCTGGGATGCGCTGGAAGGAATGTGCAGCACGCCCGCCCGGTTGCACAGCTCTGCCACAGCCGCGCCCTGGGTGGAATTGCTGGGGCCAAGAATTGCCACTGCTCCGGATTGGATCAGCTTGTTTGCCGCGTTTACCGCCTCGGAGAAATCGCCGTCGAGGCCGGATATATCGTAAGTTCTGAAGTCGATCTCACGCCCCAGCCATCCGCCGGCAGCGTTTACCTTTTTAAAATAAGTCTCTAACAGGTGTTGGGGAACAAGGCCGTACATCGCGTCTGCACCGGAAGACCAGCCCAGGAAGCCCACAATGATGGGACCGTCGCTGTTTTCGGCCTTTGTCTCTGCGGCCGCGCCCGTTGTGCCCGCGCTATCCCCAGAACTTCCCGCCTCTGTGGCAGCGGGAGCCGCTGAATCAGCCGCGCCGGAGGTCGTTCCCCCGCCGGAACTGCCGGAACACGCTCCCAGGCCCAGCGTCAATGCACATGCCAATGCCACGGATAAGACTTTTTTCATTTTTCTCATATCTCTCTTCCTCTCTTTCTGGTGTAAAATTCCATTTGTTATGTTCAGCGCCGGTTAACAGCCAACCGGCACAAGTTTCATCAGGAAATGGCGGTCATAGGTGGAGAGCGGCATCAAGAACAGCTCTCCTTTGGAATTGCCGCACATACCGTGGGCACGGAGCGGCGAGTTATAAAAGCCCAACTGGGCCACAATCTCCATGTCCATGTCCGCGATGGTGAGTCCGCCTCCCCGCTCCGCGATGTAGATAGCGCGTCCGTCGGACCATATGGCGGTAGGCTGGTACAGATTTTCATTCATATAGCCCAGAATTTTTCCATTCTCATCAAATACGTGAACGCTGTTGGCTTCCCGGTCCCCGACCCACACCCGGTTTAAGGAGTCCACCCACAGGCTGTGGGGCACATAAAATTTTCCCGGCTCGTCCCCGGGTCCGCCCCAGGTCGCAAGCAGGGTGCCGTCGGGCGCAAAACGGTGGACGGCGGCGTTTCCGTATCCGTCACTGACAAAGATATCGCCCTTCGGTCCCACGCACACGCCGGTGGGTCGGTTAAAGGGCGGCGCCGCCCGTTTGATGGTTTGCAGCCCCATCCAGAAGGACCAGCCCTTGTCAAAGGCTATATCGGTGGGAACAATCTTCCCTTCCCGCTGCATTCTGCGCCAGACGTCCTGCTCAAAGCCGCTGTCGCTGGGAACTCCCGGATTTCCCAAATCCCGCAGGTGGCGGCCGTCCTTCGTCAGCTCCCGCACCACGTGCAGCCCGGTGTCCACGCACAAAAGCGTGTCCTCCGGGGTCACACACAGGCTGTGCACTTCCCGGAACAGGCCCTGCCCTATGCTCTTAACGTAGTTGCCTTCGGCATCCAACATCACCACCGGATGCGCCGCGTCCCGGCACATCATGAACAGGTTATCCTCCCCGTCACAGCACCCGCCGGAAAACATGGAAAACTCGAATTCCTCCGGGAAATTTCCATACTCGGGGATCAGCTCGTAAGCCAGTCCATTGTGGCTGAAGATTGAACGAGACAGCCTGTCCCTGTCTTTGTATCCTTTTATTTGTTTCATAAACACTTCTCCTTATTGTGAGATGGTCGGCAGACCGGTGGATGACCAACCCCCGGCACTTTCCGGCGTACGGCGCTTTGTATCACAGGCAGGGCGTCCCGCTTTTAACGAATTTTCCGTACCCGGCGTCACAGAGAATCCTGCCGTCTCCGTACACGCGTTTCCCCCGGACAAAGGTGTCCGTCACTCGGCCTTGAAGCTCCATCCCGTGGTAGGGCCCTTTCGCGCTCTTTGTCTTTGAGAAGGTCTTTGTTCCATCATAGGTCCAGCGCTCATCCGGATCGATGAATATGATATCCGCGTCCGCCCCCGGCATCAGGTTTCCCTTTCGAGGATACAGGCCCATGATCTTCGCAGCGTTCCCGGAAGTGAGAGCCGAGAGTTTTGTCCAGGATAGCCCTCGCTTGTTGACGCCCTCGGAGATCATAGCCGCCAGCATGACGTCGTTACAGCCAAATCCGCAGTATTCCTTCCAGAAATCATTCTGCCGCCTCTTCTCCTCATCGGTGTAGGGCCCGTGATCGGATCCCAGCACATCGATGGTCCCGTCCTTCACGTACTCCCACATTTTTTCCACATTTTCCCGGCTTCGGAAGGGCGGCGTGCACTTGGCAAAGGATTTCTTCTCCCGCAGTACGTTGTGGTCGAACACCAGGTAGTGAGGACAGGTCTCCACATATACCGCCGTCCCCTCCTTCTTGGCGTTTCGCAGATATTCCGCGCCCTGGGTGATGGTCATGTGACAGATCATTGTCCTGGCACCTGTCATTTTTCCGAACAAAACCGAGCGCTGGATGGCCTCATACTCGGTCCACCACGGCCTGGCCTGATCAAAACAGGCCTCGTCCGCGCAATGAATCTGTGAGAAATGCTTGCAGCCGAAATCCGCAACCTCCGCATTCTCCGCGTGAAGGGCGATCAATCCGCCAAATCTTTCCGACAGCCGCATCCCTTCCACCAGATACCCGTCTGAAATCCGGGGGTACGCCTCAGTGGCGAAGCTCATAAACCCTTTAAAACCGATGCAGCCCAGGTCGTGCATCTCGCTCATATCCTTGAGGCTGGATGGAATCAGACCGCCCCACAGGGCAAAATCCACTACCGACCGGCTCTCTGCCACATCCCTTTTCAGTTCGAATCCAGCCCGATCCACAGTCGCCGGTTCCGACGGAAGAGGCATGTCGCAGATGGTCGTTATTCCACCGGAAGCCGCGCTGCAGGATCCACAGTACCAATCTTCCCGGAAATTGTATGGCCCCGGATCCGCCATGTGGTTGTGTGTGTCAATCATACCAGCCATCACGATCTTACCGTCCGCGTCGATTTGCTCCCAATCCGTTTCCGGAGCTGTGTCCTTATCCAGCAGGGCCTTGATTTTGCCGTCCTCAATCAGCAAGGACACCTCCGACACGCTGTCCGGCAGCACCACCCTGCCGTTGACAATCAATTTTTTCGTTTGATTCATTTTCGTAACCCCACACCCTCTTTGTTTTTTCTGATATCATCTTAGCAAAACTAATAAAAGCTGTCAATTTGGCTAATTGACAGCTTTTTTAGGCATTAATTTATATTTTACAACTAACATTTGTGGTTTTAACAGGAATTCCAAGTCAATTCCACATTTCCTGTTTTTCCTATTTGGAATTCACACTCTCAGGTGCAACCATCACCTTGATGTTGATATCTCCCCAACTTTTTACCTCCTTGGGAGAAATATTCCAATCCGTAAAAATGCAGTCGATATATTCCGCCGGACAAACCCGGTTAAAAGCGACCTCATTGAATTTGCTGTACTCGCACAAAACAATCTTTGTGTGGCCAATGTCCAGCATTTTCCGCACCACAGCGGCCTCCTCGGTATTATACTGAGTGACCCCGTCCTCAATGGAAATCCCATCAATATTGACAAGCGCCTTATCCACTTTGAAATTGTCCAGACAATCGCTGCACAGGCTTCCCACCAGACTTTTATTGTGTTTTCTCAAATATCCTGAGGTCAGATACACGCTGATGCCTTTATTTTCATTGAGCACCAGCGCAATATTGGGTGAATTGGTAACAACTGTCAGCTGTTTGCGCATTTCCGCAAGCCTGCGGGCCAGTTCCAGCGTAGCGGTGCCGTTGTTCAGCACAATCGCATCCCCATCGTTTATATACCCGGCCGCCAGCTTGGCAATGGCATGCTTCTCAATCTGGTTGTTTTCCATCCGCTTTTCATATTCCACCTCCTGCGCGCGCAGGCTGTTATACACAACCCCTCCCCGTACCCGCTTGACCGCTGAATCCTTCTCCAGCTCCAGCAAATCCCTGCGGATGGTCTCCATGGATACATGATACAACTCTGCCAGCTGCTCGATCCTGGCAAATCGTGTCTCCGATAAATAGCGGATCATTTCATTTTGGCGTTTACTATGCATAATATATTCCCCCACCGTTTGAGACTTTCCCCAAATTCCACATTTATTACAACTCATTTCCCCAAAAAAGTTTTTTAGAAACTTTTTTTCTTAAGTCCAAAGTCCCGTTATCCTTTTAATATCAAAATTTCACTTTACAAAATAAAGCTATTTTGTTCGGGTTTTGCAGTTTTCCACATATCCGAGGACTTTTTCTGCAATTCTGTCCACATTGATATTTTATCATGATAACTTTTTAGTTTCAATTCCAACGCGGCATTATTTTGCTACACTCTGAGGGGGGTAAAAGATTGTCTTTTAAAAAAATTGGGCATTGCAAACCGCCCAGCCAAAGCAAAAATTTGCAATACCCATTCTATTTTGTGTTAGTAGCGGCGGATAATTTCCGTCATCAGATTTACCGTGTGTGTAATTGCCTGGGCCTCAAAGGTCTCGTAATCCATATTGGCGCTGTTGTCCGCCTTGTCCGAGATCGCCCGGACAATCAGAAAGGGAATTCCATTTAAATAGGAAGCCTGGGCAATCGCAGCCCCCTCCATCTCCGTGCAGTAGCCGTCAAATGTGTTGACCAGCCATTCCTTCTTTCCATGGTCGGAAATGAACTGGTCGCCGCTGACCACCCGCCCCACATGGGTATTGATATCAGGATTCACGTCCTCGCAGCAGCTCTTTGCCAACTCGATCAACGCCTCATCCGCCGCAAACGCCAGGGTGTCCACTCTGGGGATCTGGCCTACCGCATAGCCGAACCCGGTGGCGTCCATATCGTGCTGCAGCGCATCGCTGGAGAGCACAATGTCGCCGATATCGATCTGCGCTTTCAGGGAACCGGCGATGCCGGAATTGATGATTCCGCTGACATGGTACTTGTCCGCCAACACCTGGGTGCACATCGCGGCGTTTACCTTCCCGATTCCAGAGCGGACCACAACCACGTCCTTGTCCGCCAGCTTTCCTATATAAAAGTCCATTCCCGCGGTTGTCTCCACCCGCACATCGGTGAGCATCTCTTTAATCTTGGCCACTTCCTCATCCATAGCCCCAATAATTCCCAGCATTCCTTGCCTCCTTGTAATGATCATTTCTTGTTTTCAGCTAATCTATATTATAGCGGAATGAAAAAAGTTTGCAAGGACAAATCTATTTTAAAGTTTTCTGCCTGTCCGGGCTTGTTCCGGTGTAAACTTGCTTGACATTTCCCCTGGTTCGCGAATATAATCGATCATGAACATATTTTTTAGGAGGCATAACATATGCGATACAAAACTAAGGGAGTCTGCTCTCAGGAGATCACCTTTGATGTGCAGGATAATAAATTGACAAACGTACAGTTCGTCGGCGGCTGCGCAGGCAACACCCAGGGCGTGGCCCGTCTGGTAGAGGGAATGGAAGTGGACGAAGCCATCCGCCGCCTGGACGGCATCCAATGCGGCCCCCGCCCCACCTCCTGCCCCGATCAGCTGGCTCGGGCGCTGAAACAGTTTAAGGGGATTTGAGGTTAGCGTGGTGTGTGAGATGTGATGTAAGATGTGAAAAGAGGCAGGGGACCGCGAGGAGCGGGAAACCTGCCTCTTTTTTAAGGGGGTGAGATTATTCGATGAATACACCATCGGTTACGGGGCCGAAGCCTTCCATACCACCATCTAAAAATGCCAGGTATTGTCCCCTAAGCCTATAATAATATCCCGACGGCTGATCAGTAACAATAAAGTCTGTTCCAGGTGTAAGCAGACCATCTGGATAATCCTTGGCATAAAAGTCAAAGCTGTAATTGGCTACCTGGACCCATTGGCCCTTTTCATTCAACTGATCTAAATAAATCAACATATTTACTTCATCTACAGGCTTCTTCATATATGCTCTCGCAGAAACACCAATTTTGCCATTTTCATTAATAATTTCTAATTCTGCAACTCCAAAATATTCTCCCCTTAATTTACTCGTTTCGCGAACCTTAGATGATTTGATATGATCCGGGAGTAATTCCGATTGGGTATAAACCGGAGCTAAATAAGGATTAGAACCATTAGCATAAACTGACGTCCCCAATAAAATTACAAATAAACATGTAATCATCAATGTCCTTAATATCTTTTTCATCGCACACTCCTTCATTTTTCTTTAGTACGAAATTGTCTCTACAATTTTTTCAAAATCACTCTGTTCCATTATTCCAAATAACCAGCAGTACATTTCCTTATATTGGAACTGTACCTCTAACGCTGGCTTTCCCTTACCCTCTTCTAATTTTTCTCTATTTATTACTAACTCTTCATTCAACCATTTATTGGTTACTGTTGACAATGCTACCCCATCTGACTTATAACCATCTGAAGACTCTTTTAATCGTTTTGCCTGCACAAAATAAACAATATTATCGTTAAGTGAAAATTGCATAATTGCTTTATCATTTTTAATTTCCATATCCTTAAAAATAAAATCATTTGGCTTATAATTCAATTTTAACGGCTTTATTCCTAGGCTTCTTTCAATCATTGCATAGGCTTCTTCTTCGCTATCATTTACATAATTTAAACTGTCGTTGTTAAAAATCAAAGAATTATCTGCTCTATTCCGCTCCCGGAAAAAATACGATTTCTTCCCCACCGCCACAAAACAAAATCCCAACGTCAAAAAACAGGCCGCCAGCCCCACGGCTGCCAACCTCTTCCACTTCAATTTTCTTCTGCGCGGCATCTGGGTTACGGTCGCGGCTTCTTTGGGCTGGACCTCCTTTCCTTCCTCTGCAAGTCTGGCTGCTCGTTCCGCCTGGATGTCCTCCCAGATCCGGTCAAACTCGTCCGGGAAAGGCTCCAACTCGGGTCGGGGCGTGTTGTCCGCTTCCATCTCCTTGAAGTCTCTCAACAGCTGCTCGTCCGAAAATCCGTACAGCTGCTGTAAGAGATGGTCAATTTCATTGTCCTCAATCATATCTTTTCTTTTATCTTCCACTGGGCACCTCTGTCAATAAAATTCTCCTTAACTTCCCTCTTGCTTTAGGGTTGACTTTTTATATTTTCCGCTTACTATAATAATATAACGCATGGAAAATAGTTTTTCCCCTCTCCATGTAAATTTTTCAGGAGGTTTTTATGAAAAAAATTATATTGACTGGCGGAGGTACCGCTGGTCATGTGACACCCAATTTGGCCCTGATTCCAACCCTTCGGGATCTCGGCTATGAAATCCACTACATCGGTTCCTACCAGGGCATCGAGCGCAAGCTGATCGAAGACGCCGGCGTTCCCTACGACGGCATTTCCTCAGGAAAACTCCGCCGTTATTTTGATATAAAAAACTTCACCGATCCGTTCCGGGTGCTGAAAGGCTACGCTGAGGCGATGAAGCTTGTAAAACGCTACAAACCGGACGTGGTATTCTCCAAAGGCGGTTTTGTGTCCGTGCCGGTAGTATTGGCCGCCAAGCACCATAAGGTGCCGGTGATCATCCATGAGTCCGACATGACGCCGGGACTGGCAAACAAAATCTGCATCCCGTCCGCCGCAAAGGTCTGCTGTAATTTCCCCGAGACCTTAAAATATCTGCCTGCGGACAAGGCCGTACTCACCGGCTCTCCCATCCGCGCTGAGCTGCTCCGCGGCGACCGCTTATCCGGTCTTTCCTATACCCATCTCTCCGCCGGCAAGCCGGTCATTCTGGTAATTGGCGGAAGCCTGGGATCTGTTACCGTTAACACAGCCGTGCGCAAAATCCTGCCCCGGCTGCTGCCCGATTTCCAGATGATACATATCTGCGGAAAAGGCAATCTGGACGAAAGCCTGATTGGAACCGCCGGATATGTACAGTATGAATATGTGGATGCGCCGCTGAAGCATCTCTTCGCCGCTGCGGACCTGATCGTCTCCAGAGCCGGAGCAAACTCCATCTGTGAGATTCTGGCCCTGCGCAAGCCCAATCTGCTGATTCCGCTGTCCGCAGCCGCCAGCCGCGGAGACCAGATTCTCAACGCCAACTCCTTTGCCAAACAGGGCTTCAGCAAAGTGCTGGAAGAGGAAATGATCACCGAGGATTCCCTGTACGAGGCAATTACCTCGCTGTACAAGGAGCGTTCTGCCTATATCTCAGCCATGGAACAAAGCAGGCTGAGCAATGCGGTGGACACCGTAATCTCGCTGATTGAAAGCTGCGCAGGCTCTCAGAAATAATTTGAAACTGCCTGCGCAGCAATGTTTACGGCCAATTTTCGTCCTTAACCAGCTTTTGAAGGTATTTGCGGATGCGGCTGACCCTGGAGTAACACGCCTTCTCTGAAATATTCAGGAGGCGGCATACTTCATCGGTTGGCCGGCCTTCAATCAGTTTCAACTTGGCGACTTCCCGCCAGTTCATCGGAAGATTTTCAAGCTCGTTCATAAGTGCACGGCACTTTTCTTTGCTGATAATCCCATCGATCAGGGGTTCTTCCTTTTCATTAACAAATATTTCTTCTCTGTAGTATCCGTCATCATCGATACTGTAACAATTACGCCGTTTTGCGCTGCGATGAAAATCAATGCAGCGATTCTTCAGTATTCTGCTCAACAGTTTGCGCATCTCATCCGGCGGCAATTCCAGCGAATAATCGGAACGCGCGTATGAGAGAAATGTATCGTGTACCATATCTTCGATGTCATCAACCGGCACATTGTACCGATATGCGAGCTTCCTTAAGGGTGTCTGATACTGATTGTACATCTCTTCAAACTGTTGTCTATGCATCTTGTCTTCGAAATCCATTCTCCTGCCCACCGTTCAATTTTAAGTCCTGTGCCGGACTCTGTCACAGGCTGTTCTTTATCAGCTCTGCCGTCTCAGCTAATTCTTCCGGCGATGCTTGTCCTGGTGTCCAGCCAGCAATCGCAGGTCCGCCTTCATAGCGCGGAATCACGTGTACGTGGAAATGGAATACTGTTTGTCCAGCCGCTTCACCGTTGTTCTGAACCAGGTTAAAACCTGCGCAGCCCAGCGATTTTTTCATCGCAGTGCCAATCCTGGCTCCGAGCGGTAGTACCTTTGCCGCTATTGTTGCATCCAGTTCACACACATCCTTAAAATGACTTTTTGGCAGAATCAGGGCATGGCCTTTTGACGCAGGCCCCAGGTCCAGTATTACACGAAAATCGCTGTCTTCGTATAGTGTGGACGATGGAATCTCGCCATTGGCTATTTTGCAAAATATGCACGATTCATCCACCATGTTAATCTCCTCCTTTTCTTCCCCTGCACGATGGCATGTAGGTTTTTTATCTTCATATACCGTAGCCCGTGTAACGCCTGGGTTTCCGATATAATAAGATACCTAGTAAAATACCGGCCGCCAGCCCACCGATGTGCGCTGCGTTATCGATATTCATACTGGTGAATCCGTGGTACAGTGTGAGCAGAATCATAACGCCCAACTGCCGGCTGGTCAGGTCTTCAAGTCTCCCCCGATTCACTCCGACCGCATACACCAGCCCCCCGACCACCCCGAAGATTGCCCCCGAGGCGCCTGCTCCCACTGACAGGCTGCCCGTCATAAGATTGACGGTCATAGAAACAAGGTTTGCTCCGACTCCACAGAGCAGGTAGAAAATCAGATATTTTACATGTCCCAGGGCCCGCTCCAGATTGTCCCCAAGTACAAACAATACCAGCATATTATTCAACAGGTGACTAACGCCGAAATGCATAAAAACAGATGTGACCAGACGGTAATACTGGCCGTGGTCCACGACAAGGGGTGCAAACATGGCACCGTGTGCCAGCATGAACCCCGCATTTTCCGTAGAGCCCTGTAATTCCAGATACAGGAAACACAGAACATTTATGATAATAATTGCCGTATTCACATAGGCAGTATTCCGGCCATAAACCCTCACATCTCATCCTCGCATTCCAAATTGTTTTTATATTATCATAAAACTTTCCAACTGTTAAGAGGTCACAACATAATCTTTCCTGTTTTCGGGAGAAGCTCCATGTAACCAACTTATTGTTCCATAATTTTTTATTATATCATAGGTCGCATTTTATGTAAACACATATACTATATTTATGATCAAATTTTATAAATAAATGTATATAAATGCCTAAAGTTAAGCTTCAAACGTTCATTATTCGCATTATCGGAATGTAAAAAGCAGGTCTGCTATGCAAATTTCATCACCGGTACAAATGCCGGCTGTTTCGTTGGCCTCCAGCAGACGTCCCCCCACCATGGTACCGTTTGTGGAGTTTAAATCCGTAATCCGATACTCCTCACCTTCCCGATCAATTCGAACATGAAGCCGGCTCACCGTACTGCGATTTAAAACGTAATCCACCAACTCCTCATGTTTTCCAATGATAAATGGAAAATATGGAATCAAAATGTCCTCCATCTTCTCCTCCCTCGGCTCCAGCCGCCTCACCAGCCCGCTCTCTCCCCGTCCGGTCAACAGCGTGGTCTGAAATTCCGCCTCCGCTTCCGGCTCCTGTCTGCCGTCCTCCTCTTCCGGCTCGGGCTCCTCCTCCGGAATCTCCCAACGTCTGGGCAACGCTTTCCCGTTTATTTCCTGGGGCGTTTCTCCCGCGGACCGGTTACCAAATACAACATAAACAATATCCCCCACCGCGCTCAAAACCAGGGCGGCGGCCGGAAGAATCAGCCAAAGAAGCCGGAAACGCCCGACTGCCGACGGCCCCTTTATAAACCAAAGAAAAGCGGGCGCTCCGACGGCGATCAGGCTGATCACGGCAAGCTGCTTCAACACCAGGCGCAGCAGCGGCGGTACGCTCACGCCTGTCTTTCGGGCTTCGCCTTCCCGTGCTTCCGCCCACTTCACTCCAGACTCACCGGCATTTTCCGCCGATTCAAACCTCCGCTCCCGTTCTCCGATCCCTGCACCTCCGGCCGCCCTATCTCCCCCTTCATCCCAGCTCTGCCGCTGCCGCCCGGACTCATCTATGCCTCCGCCCTGCTCCCAATGCGGATCAAAATCTGCGACCGATACAGCAGGGGCGGAGGCTTCCACGTTCCTGCCCTCCCTCTGCACCAGCCTCATAAGATCCTCTACACTGAAATTCTCCTTAAGGCTCTCCTGGTACAATCCATAAGCCAGCACAACGCATTCCTTGTCCCTGTGGTCTACCTTTTTCATCAGGTATTGCAGCAGCCGGCTCAGGCGGTCCGGAAAGCTCCCAGCCATCCCCGGCACCAGGCACAGACCTGTTCTGAAGCCCTCCGGCTCCACGTAGATGTAATCCGGATCCAGGAGCAGGCCGTCCTCTGAAAGCAGGTATTCTTCCATCCGCCTAAGAGCCACATGGAGCTGGATCAGCAACTGGCAAATCTCCCCGCGGTCGATGAAACGGTTTTGCAAAATCCGTCCAAGGGGCTGCATGGATGTGATGTCATAATAATAGCTCTGGCGTTCGTCCATATACTTAATATGAAAGCGGAGAAGGCCCTCTACCGCATTATTCAGCAGCATCCGCGCCTCATATCCCGGCTTGTTCCCTTCGTCCGGCTCCACAATCAGATAATTGTGTTTCATCTCTCTCTTATAGTGAACCTCCATTGCCCTCCTCCAGCTGTTCCAGCAGCGTTATCCTGCGCAGAAATTCCTCCGGTCTGAATTTTGTGCTCTGTATTCTGACCTCCCACCGGTCTGACGCCGCCTGCCCGTCTATGATCCCGCCGCGCTCCTGCAGCTTAAGCCGCACGCCTGTGCGCTCAAAGCGTGCCTGCACCTCCTCAGCCGTCAGGCCCTTCTCATGCCTGGCGGTCTCCACCGCCTCGTGCAGCACCATGGCCTGCGCCACTCGCCCCCGCAGACCGTACGCCACCTGAATTGTGGTAACGACCGCCAAAATCACCACCGCGCTCACCCAGGCCGCCTCCACGGTATAGCTGCCGGAACACCGCACGCCGCCCCTCACAGGCGCACGATCCCCAGGCAAACGGGGATCAGAAAGGGCAGAAACGGGATCTTGCGTTTTCTCACGGATACCCTGTGCAGTCTGCCCCAGACCAACAGGCCGGAGCAGTAGCAAAAACAGATGAAAAGCCCTCCGGCCAACAACAGCACATTTTTCCAGAATCCCAGATAGAGGGCAGACACCACGAAGAACCAGCCATCCCCCACCCCCACAGCCTGCCGGGTCAGAACCGATAAAACCAGCAGGCCGCCACCGATTCCCAACGCCATAACCAGATCCGCCACCGCCGGCTGCCAGCTTCCCGGAATGCTGCACTCCATACAGAGAAAGGTAAATCGCAGCACGCCCCCTGTGATGCCAAATCCGGCAAAAACATAGAATCGGATAGCCCGATACTTAAAATCCTGCCAGGCTGCGGTTATCAGATAAACAAGAAATACCAGCCTCATGACTCCACTGATCCACATTCCCCACTGTGTACTCATTTTTCTTTACTCCCTTCCGCAATAAGAACAGGCGCCGAGATACGCCACCGTTGACTTGCGCACAGCCCGGATATAGGCCACAATCGCCGTACAGTCCGGGGATGTGTGGTAACTGCTGCCGCTGGGCATAGCATATACGGTTCCACCTGACATTCCACCGGCACAACGCTTGCAGGGGGAATACCTTCCTCCCTCCGCGTTGCGCAAACCGCTCACCTCCCCGCTGCCCACCGCCTGCAGATTATTGTGCAGATAATGGCAACGGGTGCTGAGATGATAGCGCGTGGATCCCTTTCCCACATAGACAATCGGATCCTCCGCCTCCCCGCTGCCGCCGGACGGGCTGTGACGCCCTCCCTCCGCCCCGGTCCAGGCCCTACGCACGCAGACCGCCTCCATCGGGATACTGCTCATCCCCGGAAATGCTACCGGCAGGTAAAAACGATAGCTGACGCGCAGACAGATCATATCCTCTTCGAGAATCCGCGATTCTCCCAGGGACACCTGCCGGATCATCCGCTGGTCCACCACAGACATCACCTTCTGCCGCACATAACCGATGGTCAGAATGGAGGCGATGTCGTCCCCGCATTCCACCTCCCCATCCCCTTTGTCCAGACAATATTTCACATAGGCATACCGGCTCAGGTCTTCCCCTGCCTGCTCCAGCGCTCCCTGAATTTTGCGCTGCTGGTCAAACAGCTTGATCGGGGCCGCCAGGCAGACGCAGGCAAAGAGAAACAGGGTGAGCGCCAGGGCGGCTTCCAGAGCCAGAGAGCCGTCCGCAGAATTTGACAGCGGCCGTGAGGCCGGTGATAATGCTCTTTTTTCGCGGAAAATGTGCATTGTTCTCATATAATAAAAGGAGTTTCGTACTGGAGAGGTGCGATTATTTTTTGTTTTAGATAGCTTCCTGCACAGGCATTCCTGAAAAAAGAGCATGATGACCGGCCTCCTTCCGCTCATTATTTTCCGTAGCCGCCGGTGACCGCCACGGTCATCTCATAGCGCTGTTCCCCGCCTCCGGCCGCCGCTTTCCACACACCGGGTGTCAAAAACAGATGTTTTCCACAAACGTCCGCGGACATTTCCACCGCATGGGCACAGTGGTCCGCCCGAAACCCCGGCTGGCCGGCGCGCAGATTGGACTGGATCATGTCCAGCATCCGGAAATCCGTCTCCGGTCCCATGGAAAAAAAGAGCAGCAGCCTGAGGTAGCCTTTGTAATCCATCCCTTTATCCCCCTGCCCGGAGCCGGATAACTCACCCGAATTTCCCCCTGTTTTTCCCATTTCCACCAAACCGTCCAGGTCCAGACACCAGCTGTCCTGAGTTTTCAAAAACGGTACCTTTTCCCCGTCAAACAGCGCCCGCACATCCAGAACCGCCTCCCCCAGCGCCCACACGCCCATGATAAAAAATTTAATCACTCCCACCAGGGGCAGCAGGCCGGTTCCCCCGGCTATGGCGGCTGCCAGCGCCTCCGCCTCGCCTCGTTTTTGGGGATCGGACAGTATATGGATCAGGTTAAGACCCTCCCGCACCGCCAGAAGCCTGGATGCGGCGGAGGATAAATTTTCCCGGTCCCCGGCATGTCCGAACAATAAATATTCCGTCTCATACGCACAGCAGCCGTCCTTAATCGGTTTGCGCCCGTAATAGTCAAAATACCGCAGGGCGTATTCCCCAATCATCAGCCGGTCTACCAGTCCGGCAGCTGAATTTCCGCCCGCCTCTCCGCCCTTCCCATAGCCGCAGAGCGTGGAGGGCGCATCCGTCAGATCGGGTCTCTGCTCCGACGCAGTCTCCCCTTCTGGCAACAGTAGGGCCAGCAAATCCCCGGAAATCAACTCCTGAACCCGCTCCAGAAACCCTTCCGTCTCTTTGTCCTGAATACCGAACTCAACATTTAACGCCAATACCGGGTATGCGTCCCATCGTGCTCTCACCGGCCGCCACAGCGCCTCCTCGTCCAGCTCGTCGTCCTCATCGTCCGGCTCCCAGCTGTCAATATATTCCTGCACGCTTCTGGCCTCCTCCATCACCTGCCTGACATATTCCCGGTTTTGCTGTGACAACCCGTCCAAAGCCTCAACCTGCTGTCTCCGTTCCCCATCCCGGTCGGTATACGCCTCATACTGGCGGATTTCCGCCTCCAAACCGTCCCGGACCGTCTGGCTTAAATCCCCGGCCCGGCTCTCATATTCGTTCCGGCTTTCCTTCAGTTTCCGGTCCAGGCCGTCCGCCTTTTTTTCGTACGCCTTCACCAAACCAGGCACTTTTCCCAGCTCCGTGTCCAGTCTGGCTGCCTGGGACAAAAAACCGCCCCCGTCGCAGCCTCGCAGCCGTTCGGCCCCGGTCTCCCACAACTTTCGCTGTTTTTCCAGACTGTCATTGAGCTGTTCCAGAGCCTTCTCCAGCTTTACCGCCTCCCTGGCATGGCCTTTGTAAGCACCGGCCGCTTCCTTAACGGCACCTGCCTCCTTTACCGCCCGGAAAAGTTCTGCCGCTTCATCCGGCTTCAACTCATCCCAGGTTGTGCTCAACAGCCCATACTTCATATAAGCCAGAATCTGCTCCTCCAGACACGCCCCATCCTCGTCCGTCAGCGCAGTTAACCGCACGGCGCTGATCTCTCCCGCCTCCAGCGGGTACCAATTCTGCGCCTCCAGATAGGGAGCAAGGAATTCCCGAAATTCCCCCTCCAGGTCGCCCGGCGTCCCATATTCCAATCCCAACAGGCGGTAGCTCTCCCACAGCTTCCTGTGATACTGGCCAAACAGGGAGTCCATGGAGGAGTCCAGCGCCTGGCGGAGGTAGCAGCGCGCCCCCGCCGTGCGGGCGCTTTCCACCAGCCCGCACAGCAGCGCCCACACACAGACCAGAATCATGGTGAGAAATACCGTGATCTCCCCGCGCTTTCTCATCAATACACCTCTTTTGACTGTTTGTTGATCTCCTTAAACACATTTTCCAGCAACGTGGTGATCTGTTTCTTAAAAATGATCACTAACCCGATCAATACCACCAGAATCAGTACCACCTCGATGACCCCCACCCCGTCCTCTTCCGCCAGAAACGACCGCAGTTCACGTTTTATCTCCATCCTTCGCCCTCCATCTCAATTTACATAAATTCCAGCATCGCCGGAACAGCCACCATCACCATGACAACTCCCAGCATCAGAAACAGCGGCAGCAGCAGGCGGGTTCCCGCCTCCTCGCCCATGCGCCTGGCTCCGTGCTTGCGCAGCTCAAACGCCTCCGTCATCTCCGCCCTCAGCAGTTCCCGCACATTCCGGGATCCGTTCTTCCGGTTTTGCTCCAACAGGCTGCAAAGCTTCATATAAGGAAGCAGTCCGCAGCGCCTTCCAAATTCCCCGTAAGCCTGTCCCTCCGGAACCCCGCGGCTCATCTGACAGCAGGTCTCATACATTTCCTCATACACATGCCGCGGAGTCCGCCTGCCGCTCCCAAGCATGTCCCGGTAATCCCCTGCAATCCGCTCCCAGGCCGTTCGCACCGTCATTCCGGCCCCCAGAAAGATCATCAGCTTGGAAACCACCTCCGGGTAATCCATCAACAGCTGATTTTCCCGCTGTTTCGCCGCTTTTTCCTTGTCCGAGCGCTCCTTTGCCGTCAACAGCACGGCTGCCGCAACCCCCAGCGCAGCCAGGCTCGGAAACGGGGATTCCTGGGGTTCCCGATAGTGCAGCGCTGCGCCGTTGTATGTATCGGGCAGTTTCAGCCACTCCGACTCCCTCTGCGCCCGGTCCGCTTCCTCCACCGTGCGGACAAAGCCCTCCAACGCCAGTTCCCTGGCTCCCGTCCTTTGCGGTACCACGCGAACCGGCAGCACATACTGCTCCGGACACCTCCCGTCCGTCAGTTCCACCCGAAGCTCCACCTCTGCGCCGCCCTCCGGCACATCCTGAGCGTTCACAGCGCCAAAGGAATCCACCAGCTCGCAATTCTCCGATTCCCAGCGCAGCGTGATCCCGTACTCATCCATACGGCTGATCAGCTTCAAATCGCTCCGGACCTGGTTCAGGGACAAATTCCCACCCCGTATGCGCTCCGGCAGCTCCTCCAAAACCTGCTGATACACATGGTGAATCTCATCCGCACGGTATTCCCGTCCGGCCAGACGAATCTCCACCGGGACCTCCTCCTCAAAAAGCCCCTTCACCATCACCTGGCGCGTCTCCTCCTCTTGGCCGTATCCGGGGCGCCTGAGTTCCCCCGCCGCCCCTTCTGTTCCCGCCGCGCCCGCCGCCTGGGCTATCCCACCCAAGAGCAGCCCCGCCAGCACACAGCAGATTTGCTTTTTACCAAGCCAGGCCGGAAGCGCCTTCCTCAGCCTGCCCGCGGCTCTCATTTTAGCTCACCTCATTTCCGCTCTCACCATTCCCACTTATATCTCCACCTGTAGAATTCTCCTGGCCAACAGCAGCGAAATACCATAAACCGCCAGGCAGCCGCTCATCACCAGCCGCCCTGCCATGGTTCTGTACATGATGTCAAAAAATCCCGGGGAGGTGAGGTCGATGTAGAGCACGATCAAAACCGGCACCAGACTCATGATCTTCTGTTCAAACGCCTTGGAGGCTGTCATGGTGTGAATCTCCTCCTGCACCTGAACCTTGTCCCGGATCACGCCTGCGGTGTGGGAGATAATCTCCACCAAATCTCCTCCGCTGCGCTTGGCCGCGGCAAACACCTGGGCGAAATTGTTTACATCCTCCAGCCCGCTGCGCCCGCCCAGGTCCAGAAACACCGATTCCACGGTACGGTTTAGCCGCAGCCCCCTGGCCATCTCCTCAAATTCCCCAGCCATCAGCCCATCGGCCCCGTATAGCAATGTCAGCTCCCGCCCGCTGGCCGCCACCGCGTTCTCGATGGAATAACCGGCGCTGAGAAAGGACGCCAAAACCAGAATTCCATCCTTAAATTCCAGGTTCAGACGGCACAGGCGCTGCCTTTTTAAGTCCTCCCGGCAGTACAGCGGGTAAACGATTCCCACCGGAGCCATCACCAGAAATGCGGCGGCGCTGCGGTAGAATACGTAGGCGGCCAGAGCGCAGCCCGCCAGCCCCTGGGCTGCGTAGAACAGCCATTCCCTCAGGGTCAGCGTGTATACGCCGTAGTCCATACCGGTTCCTGTTTTCCCCGCGCTTCCCACCTTTCCCGCAGTTCTCATCTCCCCCACGCTTCCCGCTTTCCCCGCAGTTCTTATCTTTCCCGCTTTCCCCACTTCCCCCGGCGGTCTTGGCTGTGCCGGGTAGGCGCCCGGCCCTTCCTGCCTGCGCTTTATTTTCTTACGGGCAATATCCTGCTGCACGAAGTTTTTCCCTGTTTTTGAGCTCGCCTGTGCGTTTGAGCGCTCCCTCCGCCGCATCGTAGCGGAACAGGTTCCAAATTTCCACATTTCCATTGTCGTTTCCCCCAATCTCTGATATTTGCAGCACCTTCCGGCTTCCATCCCGCAGCCGCCCCAGATGGATGATCAGATCCAGGGCGGAGGCGATCTGGCTGCGGATGGCCGCAAGCGGAAGTTCGGCCCCCATAAGCACCATGGTCTCCAACCGGCTGAGCATGTCCTTGGGGCTGTTCCCATGGCCGGTGGACAGGGAACCGTCGTGGCCGGTGTTCATGGCCTGCAGCATGTCCAGTGCCTCCCTCCCCCGCACCTCGCCCACAATGATGCGGCTGGGGTTCATACGCAGCGCCGCGCGGATCAGCTGGCTCATAGTCACCTCTCCTTCCCCCTCCGTGTTGGCGTTGCGCGTCTCTAAGCGGACCAGGTTGGGAATCTGCCGGATCTGTAATTCCGCCGAATCCTCGATGGTGATCACCCGCTCCCGTTTGGGTATGTAAGCGGACAGCGCGTTGAGGAAGGTCGTCTTGCCGGAGTTGGTGCCGCCGCTGATAAACAGGTTGTATCCCGACTCCACCACCTGCCGCAGGAAATCCGCCGCCTCCTCCGTCACCGCCCCAAACCCCAGCAGCTTTTCCATGGTAATGGGTTCCGGGAATTTGCGGATGGTCACCGCGGCCCCGTCCAGAGCGATGGGCGGCAGCACTACATTCACCCGGGAGCCGTCCTCCAGACGGGCGTCCACTATCGGGGAAGCCACGTTGACAGTGCGGTTTACCCGGCTGACGATCTGCTGGATAATGTCTTCCAGCTGTTCCTCTCCCTCAAATCTCCGGTTCCACAGCTCCATGCGCCCGTTCCGCTCCACAAACACACTTCCCGCGCCGTTCACCATGACCTCCGACACCTCCTGGTCGTCGATCAGCTCCTGCAAAATGTCCAGCCGGCGGAAGCTGTCAAACAGACTGGTCCGCAGCCACAGGCGTTCCTTGAGGGGCAGGTAGATCTCGTTTCCCATCTCCCGGATGGAGCGGTCGATAATCTCCAAAAGCTCCTCATCCCCGGTTTCCCGCCGTCCGTTCAGCTCCTCCACAATCCGATGCCTGAGCCCGGACCTGACGCCCTCCCGTTCATTTTCCCCATTTTCCGTCCGCATACCGGATCCTCCTTCCTTCCCGGCCCCGCTAGCCGCGCGCCTCCGGCCGCCCGCCTCTCAGCAGCTGCCGCACATAATCTCCCAGCTCTCCCCATAAAAGCTGCTCCATATAGGTATCCCGCCGTCCGAAGCTGTTATGGTAGGGCAGCTTCAGCTTGTGAATGCGCCCCTGCAGCAGCTCCGAACCAGCGGCTTTCACATACTCGTCAAACTCCTCCACCTTGGCGGCGGAAATACAGTCGTCCTTCACAGGCATATACACCGCGTCGCAGTTCTCCAAAATCGGCAGCGCGCCCCTTCCCATCTGCCCCACATCCACCAACAGCTTCTCGTACCCGCTCTCCCGGGCAATGCGGTCCAAAAGGCAGGCCATATCCTCGGGCGACACCTGGTTTAAATCTTCCGCGTACCGAACCGGCGGGATATAGTCCATACCGCCCCAGGAGTATACAATGGATTTAAGCTTCAGCCAGTTGTAAGCCCCCTGCCGGTACAGGTACAGCACATCCGACAGATCCTGCTCATGGCGGGCCTGGATCAGCCGGGTAAACCCGGAGTATTCCTCCAGATTGATATAGAGCACCCGCTCGTTCCGGGCCAGGAGCTGCCCCATGGTGAGGGCGAAGGAGGTCTTAAGGCAGCGGTTCACCGGAGAATAAATCCCGATCACCACAGCCCTTGCCCCCAGAAGGGCGGCCTGCGTCTCCACCGGCTGCTTGCAATAACAGGCCATCACTTCCCGCATGATACTGTCGCCGGACTGGTACTTATAGACCACCGGACATTCCTCCGCCAGCTCCACCACCTCCCCGTCCGCCAGGGTGATGACCTGCCGCGCCCGAATCCCCTCGGTCTCCCGCAGCGCTCCGCGGTCGATCAACAGAATCTCTATGGTGTGCTCCTTTGCAAACTCCTTCAGCTTCGCCAGGCTGCTGAAGGGAACCGCCGTAAAGGGTGTCTTTTCCCTCTGATTCACAAAATCCGCAAACCGCGCGCCATACGCCGGGTCCACGTCGTAAACCGCCATAATCCGTTCCATACCGGGCCGTCACCTCTCCTCTCTCAACCGAAAGCGCCCTTGCCCCAAGGGCTGAAACTCATTTTCAAGTTCAAATCCTCATTGAATCACTTGCCTGAAACAGGCCTGAAACCACTGAATTTTCCAGAAAAAGGGTGCCAGAAATACACCTCTTGAAACAATAAATAAAACTGTCCTGAATCCCGCCCGAACCGGGCAAATACATAAAAAAGAATGATATTACTTCGATCCTTAGAACCATTCGACTGAATGTTTTTATATTATGTAGCAAATTTGCAGAAATGTCAAGAGCTATTTTCAGCTTTTAAACTTTTAAACTTTTTCAGCGCCGTCTGAACTGTCACCATACCTCCCCGGAACGCCAAAAGCGCCCGGAGAAATTTACATAATTTTCCCCAGGCGCCCGGAACCTTGCCGGTTACGCTGTCTGCCCGCTTCACACGGCCGCGGCACATGTCCGTAACGCATATCCGCACCGCCCCACTGCGGCACGCTCCTTACATTATCGATCGCCACTCTTCAGCGCCTTCTCAAACACCCTAATACACTCCAACGTATCCCGATGGGGCATCACTGCGCTCTCAAGCTCCCCCGCCCTCACGCACCGCATCACCTCCGCCGCCTCATACTCAAACCCATTTTCAACCTCAGCTTCAAACCGCTCCACCAACCGGAATTCCCCGTCATACAGCTCCGCCGCACAAGCCCGGTGGGTCTGCTCCAGGCGGATATACCCCTTCGGCCCGTACAGGCCGCAGGGCGACGGAATCCGGGCGTGGGTGGTGGTCTGAACCGCCCCGCGGCAGGTCTCAAACTGCAGCAGCAGGCTGTTGTCCTCGTCCACGCCGCTGCTCCCCCTCCTGATTTCCGACCTCACATCCACCAAGGGCTGATTCACCAGATACGTGAGAATCTCAATGGGATACACCGTCAGATCATACATGGCCCCGCCGCCCAGCTCCGGCTTAAAAATCCGGTGATCCGCCGGGGCGTTGATCCCCCCGGTGTAGTTCGCAATCTGAACCGTGCCGATCCGCCCCTCTGCCACCCACTCCCTGGCCTTCTGCACGCAGGGCAGGAACCGGGACCACATGGCCTCCATCAAAAACACCTTTTTCTCCCGCGCAAAGCAGATCGCCTCCTCCGCCTCCGCCAGGGTCATAAACATGCTCTTCTCGCACAGCGCCGGCACCCCGTGCCCGATGCACTGCATCACGTTCTCAAAATGGAAATTATTGGTTGTCGCAACATATACCGCATCCGGCTTCTCCCGCTCCAGCATCTCCTCATAATTCCCATAAAACCGCGCTATACCGTTCTCCCGGGCGAAGCGCTCCGCCCGTTCCACGCTCTTGCTGGCCACGACCGCCACCTTTGCATCCTCCAACCGCCTCACGGCGTCGCAGAACTTGGCGGCGATACCGCCCGCTCCCATTATTCCAAACCGAAACATTTCCCCTCCTGCTCCGCGGCCTTAAGGATCGCCTCGATCAGGCGGCAGTTGCGGACCGTCTCCTGAAGTCCCAGGGCCGGTTCCCGGTCCGTCAGTACCGCGTCGGAGAATTCCTCCACCTCCAGCATATAACAGTCGCTGTCCTCCACCGGCACCTCCTTCGTTCGGCCGTCCGCGTCCGTCACCAGAATGGGCAGACGGGTATCGATAAAGGTATCCCGGATCAAAATACTCCCCTTGGTGCCGTTGATCTCCGTCAACATACTGCTGCAGCCGTCAAACCCGCAGCTGATATTGGCCGTCACACCGCTTTTGTACTTAAGGCTGGCCACCAATGCGTGCTCCACCCCCTGGAACACGGTCTTTTCCGCCGACACCGCCTGGGGGTAATCATTTAACAGCCATCCGATCAGGTTTACCGGATAGCACCCCACGTCCCGCAGCGAACCACCGCCCAGCTCCCGGTTTACCCGGACGTCGCCGTCGTCCTGAAGAAAGAACCGGTGTGTGGAATAAATATGACATATCTCACCGATATCGCCCCTCTCCAGAATTTCTTTCAGCGCCTTCATCCCCGGCAGGAACCGGTACATAAACGCCTCCATCAGCCTCACCCGTTTTTCTTTAAACACCGCCTCCAGCTCCCGGCAGTCCGCCGCGGTAAGCGCCAACGGCTTCTCGCACAACACATGCTTTCCATGCCTTGCGGCCTTAACGGCCCATTCCTTATGCAGGGCGTTGGGCAATGGAATGTATACCGCGTCGATTTCCGGGTCCTCCAGCAGCCGGTCGTAGCTCTCATATACCTTGCGGAATCCGAACCGCTCCACCGCCTCCTTGAGCTTTTCCCGGCTCCTGCTGGCAATGGCCACCACCTCCGCGTTTTTCGCCTTCACCATCGCCGGTATCACATGATTTCTGGCAATCCCGGCGTACCCCAGGATACCCCATCTCACTTTCCTGTCCATCTCGCAAAACTCCTCTCTATTCCTTTAGCGCCCCGTTTGTGGCGCCCTTGATAAACGTATCCTGAATCATAAAAAACAGGATCAGAATCGGCAGCGTCATCAGAGTGGCCGCCGCCAGTATGGAGGACCAGTCCACCTTAAACTCCGTGGAGAACATTTTAAGTCCGATGGAAATGGTTCTGGCCCGGCTGCTGGTGGAAAAGGTCATCGCGTACAAAAATTCCTCCCAGGAAATCATGAACGCATACATGGCCGTGGCGAAAATGCCCGACGAACACACCGGCACAATGATCTTGAAAATCGCCTGGAGCTTCGTACACCCATCGATCATGGCCGCCTCCTCCAGCGTGGGCGGTATGGTCCTGATAAACCCTTTCAGCATGATAATGGAGAACGGCAGCATGCAGAGCAGATGGGTAAACGCGATTCCGAAATGGGTGTCAATGATCTGTAGCCGGTCCATAGCCCGGTACAGCGGAACCAGCGTGGACGCCTGGGGGATCATGTTGCACAGCAGAATACACACCATCACCAGATTCTTCCCCCGGTAATTGTGCCGGGCAAAGGAGTAAGCGGCCGGGATCGCCACGCAGATGCACAACACCGTAGCCGTGGTGGCAATGATCACCGAGTTCATAAAATACCGCGGCACCTCAGTCTCAAACAGCACGTGGATAAAACTGGACACCGTGGGGCTTGCCGGAAGCAGCCGGGGCGGAGAGGTCAAAAGCTCGTTGGGCCGCCTAAACGCGCAGGAAATCATCCAGAAGAACGGGAAAATCATCACAATTCCAAGGGCGGTCAGGATCACGTAGAGCATATCTTTTTTTAATTTCTTCATTCCGTCGCACCCCCTTCTATGTCATCTCATTTTCCCGTTTTTCCGTCATGGAAATGTACACGAAAGCGATCACCATGACGATTATCAGGAAAATGTTTGCCGCAGCCGCGGAATACTCGAAGTTGTACTGCTCAATACCGGTCTTGTAGATAAAGATCTGGACAATCTCCGAAACTCTCGCCGGACCGCCGCCCGAGATGCTGTACACATACACGAACGAATTCAGGGACCAGATCACCGACACCAGGATCACGGAGCGCATCACCGGGAACAGCAGGGGCAGCGTGATATAGCCGATCTGCTGCAGCCAGTTTGCCCCGTCCAGCCTGGCGCTCTCGTAGATGTCCTCGGAAATGGACTGGAGGCCGCTTAAATACATGATCATCACAAACGGCGCGATCTTCCACACGTAGACCACGGCGATGCACTTGAGCACCTGATTGGGGTCCGAGACCCAGAGCTGATTCTTCTTAATGATTCCAAACAGCTGCAAAATATAGTTGAGAATCCCGTAATCCGCGTTGTAAATCCATTTCCATACAATACACACCACCACCGACGGGATCACCCAGGGCACGATAAAAAGGGTGCGGAACAATTTCTTCATGCGGACTTTGGTGTTCAGCAGAATGGCGATGATCAGCCCGAACACCATCTCAAAGGGCACGGTGTAGAGCAGCCACTGAAATGTATTCTTAAGGTCGGACCGGAAATAGCGGTCCGCAAACAGCTTCTGGTAATTTTTCACCGTTGGGAAGATCCCCCCCTGAGAAAAGCTGTTGATCAGGTTGTTGACCAGCGGATATGCCACCAGCAGGGTCAGAATCACAAATGTCGGCAGCAGATAGAGCAACGGATGCTCCCTCTTTTTTCGTTTCTTTGTCTGTACCATGGTCTCTCCCTTGTATATAAGATTCTCCGGCACGAAGCGTACCGGAGAACCCTCAAAAGCAGTTACTTTAACGTCTCATTCAGCGAATCGTTGGCCTGCTGCATAGCCTCCTCGGGCGTGCTCATCCCGGTCAGCACCGACTGCACCGCGTCCAGAATGATCTGCTGGGCTCCCGGGGTGTCCGGAAGGGGCTGGAAATTCTGGGTATGGGTCAGCTGCTCCGCAAATACCTTGGAAATGGGATCGTCAAACCGGTCCGTCTCCCTTGCCTTCAAGTTCGCCGGGAAGGAAATCGGGAAATACTCCTGCACTTCCTTAGACAGGAAATACTCGATAAAGGTCCAGGCGTCGTCCGGGTTTGCCGCGTTCTTGGGAGTCGCAATGTAGTAGCCGCCCAAACCGGCGTTCAGCGTGCCGCTCTTGCCGGGCCACAGGGCTACGCCCACATCGATGTCCGGGGCGTCCTTCTGGATATTCTTCACCGCCGGCTGTCCGTCCACATACATGGCCACGTTCTTGTTGTTAAACAGGGTGCGGACCTCAGCCGCTCCGTTGTTCACCGAACCCTCGGGCGCCACGTGGTGTTCGGTCAGAAGGCCGGTATAATGGGTCATGGCCTCGATGGCCTCCGGGCTTGTCAGGGCGCCCTCCGTCATATCGGCGTTTGCCACCTCGCCGCCCGCGCTCCACAGCTCCGGTACAAAGCGGAACCAGGTGTTGCCGGTCAGGTTGCCCACCAGGCCGTAGCCGTACTGATCGATGGTTCCGTCGCCGTCCTTGTCCACAGTCAGGGCCTTGGCGCACTCCACCAGCTCCTCCCAGTTCGTCGGCGGCTTCTCGGGATCCAGCCCCGCCTCGCGGAACATATCCTTGTTGTACACCAGACACATGGCCTCCATACTCCAGGGCAGACCGTAAATCTGTCCGTCCACAGTTCCCAGCTCCAACGCCACCGGATCGAAATCATTTTCCAGATCAATGGCCTCAGACTTCTCCAGGTACGGACTGTAGGACGTGAGCAGACCCATCTTGGCAAAGCTGTTGGTCCAGGCATAGCTCTGCCACATCACATCCGGCCCCACCGCAGACTGGCAGGCCACCATCTCCTTGGTGGACAAATCGCTGTAAGGCACAATCTCAAACTGAAGGTCGATATCCGGATGCAGCGCCTCAAATTCCGGCTCCAGCCGCTTCACGGACTCCTCCTCGGTTCCATCGTACCAGATGGTCACCACCCGTTTCTCGCCGCTTGCAGCCGCCCCGCCACTCTCCGGCGCCGCGCTCTCGCTGCCGGCAGAACCCGCGGGTGCCTGGGTTGTCCCGGCATCCGTTCCCGTCTTTCCCCCGCAGCCAGCAGCCGCAAGGGCAATCGCTCCAACCAATAATCCCAATGCCAACTTTCGTTTCATTCCATTAACCTCCCCGTAAATGTCATATCAATATGTTCTGATCATCATAATCCTCAACTACATAGCTCTGAATCTTTTCCTCGTCCAGCTCGATCCCCAGCCCCGGCTCCTTCGAGGGGATAATATACCCCTCCTGCCAGTCAAAGGGCGTCTTCATCACCTTGTCAAATCCCCCGAAGCTGCCCATGGTCTCGATGGCCTCCTGGATCAGGAAGTTGGGACAGCAGGCGTCAAGCTGAATCTGCGCGGCGAAATTCACCGGCCCCGCCCAGAAATGGGTGGTAACCTGGGTGTGCCACGCCTCGCACATGGAGGCGATCTTCTTGGCCTCCAGAATGCCGCCCACCCCCGCCAGGTCCAGCTGGAAAATATCGCAGCTCTTCTGCTCCAGAAGGGGCGCAAACTCGTATTTGGTGGACAACCGCTCCCCTGTGGCGATGGGAATGGTGGTGGCCTCGGAAACCTTCTTTAATACCGGAAAATTCTCCGGCGGCGTGGGCTCCTCGAACCAGAGCGGGTCGTATTTCTCCAGGCATTTTGCCACCCGGATAGCCCCCGCCGCGGTGAACTGGCCGTGGGTTCCGATGATGATGTCGCAGTTCTCCCCCACCGCCTCGCGGATTCCCGCGATATTGCGCTCCGCCCTGAGCAGGGATTCCCGGCTGGGCATATGCACCGCGTAGCTGTCCAGGTAGGGGGCCAGCGGATCCAGCTTCACCGCAGTGAACCCCATATCCACGTACTCCCTGGCCCGCTTTGCGCAGGCTTCTGGCATGGTCCAGAAGTCCTCGCAGAAGATCTTGTCCTCCTTCTCGTACAGGTACGTGTAGGTGCGGATGCGCTCGTTCACCATGCCGCCAAGCAGGTTGTAAACAGGCTGCCCCGTCTCCTTGCCGATGATATCCCAGCAGGCGATCTCAAAGCCGCTGATCAGGCCCATTGCGGACAAATCCGTGTGCATCTTGCAGTGCTTAGCGTAAATCTTGCCGAACACCTTCTCAATGGCAAAGGGGCTCTCGCCGATGATGTAATTCTCCGCCACATCCATCACCATCCGCCTCAGCGTACCCGGATCGTAGGCGTTCCAGATCACCTCGCCCCAGCCGCACACATTGGAATCCGTGATGAGCTTCAGCAAAAACCAGTAAACCCCTCCCTTTGCGTTATTGCGCACTTTAATAGGGTAAAATTTTACATCTACTATTTTCATATGTTCCACCTTACCAGGATCTTATTTTACTGATTTTTCCAGTCAGCAACCGTGTAAATCCCAGAAATATTACCATTTTTTAGTTAAAATACACATATTTTGCTCGTATACGATTGGTTTTATATGTATTTTCTAAATTGATTATAGCGATTTCGCGGGCAAATGAACATAGAACAAACGGGCATATACATGTAATTTTTTGATCAATACAAAGCGCTGTCGCGGTACTCGCTGGGCGAATAACCGGTAATCCGTTTAAACTGCTGCGAAAAATAGAACTGGTCCGAGTAATACAACCGGCCGGCGATCTCCTTGATGGGAATTGAGGTCTTGGCCAGCATGCGCTTGGCCTCGGCGATCTTCACCTCATTGATGTATTTCACCGGCGGCAGGCCGATCTTCTTTTTGAACATGCGGGAGAAATGCTCCTCGGAGACGTTCAGCTTCCGGGCGATCATCTCCACGGAGAGCCGTGCGTTGGTAATGTTCACGTTAATAAACTTGATGGCCTCGTCCACCATGTCCTCATCGTTGCGGGACGCCTGCCCGGTGCCCAGAATCAGTCCCTTTTTCATGTGCCAGAGCACCGCTTCCAGATAGATGTTTAACAGCCCCGCGTCGGCCATGCCGGTTTTCATGTAGCTCTTGTAGATCTCCGCGCACAGAAACTGAACCGCCCCGTCATAGTCGTGAAGCTTGATAATCTGGTCCTCCTGCAGCAATTTCCGGTCCGACAGCTCGAACCAGATCACGTAATTGTCAAATATATCGTAATCCGACTCATATAGAATGTGCCGGATCCGTGGCGGAATCAGCACAAAGTCATAGGAATCGTACTCGATGATCTTCTCATTCAGCTTCATTTTCGTGTTGCCCCTGGTCATAAAATTCAGTTCATAAAAATCGTGGGCGTGAGGCGGCGCATCACTGGTCGCGTCGCTGTGCCTTGCCCCCAGAAAGATCACCTGATCCCGTTTTTCTTCCATCCCCATTCTCCCCTCCCATAGTCAAATGCCAAAAAAGCAAAAATCAGACCAAATTTTCTGATTTCTGCTTCAACTTCCAGGTCCCCGGGTTTTTTAGGAACCACAGTATACAATTATAACATAAAACCGCTGGCTGGGAATTCTTCTGGTGAAAAGATGGGGAAAATATTTGAGAAGATCGTTGGATGGACGGGCCAGTGGGGAAAGCGGTATAATGGACTTGCTGTCTACCCTAAACCCACAGCGGGGGGTGCAAACATGCAAAATCTATTAAACTTCCTCATCTCGATTATGGCGAGTGTAGCTGGTAACTACATAAGCAAATGGTTAAATCGGGACAAAAAAGACAGCTAGCCGTCAAGAAACCCCAGGGAATGGACCTCCCTGGGGTTTCTTGGTGCTTACATGCAATATTACTATTAAAACTTCCTAGTAACAACATATTACCCCGTTCTCCGCCAAATGTCAATAGGCTGTTACATGGGGAAAATTTCTGAGAAGATCGTTGGATGGACGGGCCAGGAAGAAAAGCAGTATAATGGACTTGCTGTCTACCCTATACTGAACAGCAGGAAGGGGGGATATCATGGTCAGTATATTCGATTTCCTGGCTGCGGTCGCGGCAAGTGTAGCGGGATACTACATATGCAAGTGGATAGACCACAGCCGTAAAGGCAGCTAACCCAAGAGAAAGCCCCAAGGACTCGCACTCCTTGGGGCTTTCGATATCATGGTCTATTCGATTTCCTATTACCACTATACTACTTCTATTTCACAGAAATGTCAAGCGCCGTTTCCCACAAAAAACATTACAACCACCGTCCCAACCGCCAGGCACACCCCCAGCGGAATCGCGGCCTCATCCCCGTCTCTCTCCCGATTATAATACGCAGCAATCTTCCCCGTAGCCAGATAATCCCTCACATATCCCGCCAAATACGAGAACCGTTTCCACAAAATCCTCCGCCTCGCCAGACGCCCAAGCGACCAAACCGCGCCCAGGCACAGCCCGGCGAAAATCCCCGCGCCGCCCTCCGCGAACCCCAGCCAGGCCACGATCACCGCCGCAAGCTTCACATCCCCAGCCCCGATCACCCGAAACCGGTAAAGACACATTCCCGCCGCCACCGCGATAACTGCCCTGCCAAATGCAGCCATAGCCGCAAACGCCCACGCCTGCACCGCCGTGGCCGTCTGCACGCCCTGCAACCCGTCCGCCGCCTCCGCGCCATGCAGACCGGCCGCCACCCCCACGCCATGCAACCCGGCCGCCGTCCACATCCCCTGCATCCCAACCATCATCACCCCGCCTGCCAACCCCAACACCGTCAGCCCGTTCGGAATCCGCCTGGTCCTCCCGTCCCATCCGGCACAAACGGCCAGATAGATCATAAAAATCCAATTTTCCTGCATATCTCCCGCATTTTCCCCCTTTTTTATTCATAAAATGTTTATGGAATGGAATACAAGCCAGAATCTCGGCTCTTTTTGAAAATGAGATCGTTCAGAACTGAACCTTTCCCAGATAATTGTCTATTATGCCTTATTTTTCCAGCACTGTCAACCGGCTTTTATAATACTTGACGATACGCCCTTCTGATGGTACACTATAATTGGTTCAAAAAATTAAACCAAAGGAGGAAAGCGCATATGACGACGCCCCAAAAACTGCAGGAACAATTTCACCGCTGCATGCCCTTATTCATGGCTCTGGGGGACGAGATGCGCCTTTCCATTATCGAGGTTTTAACCCAGGAAGCCTTCAACCGCCGCCCCGCCTCAGGGGAAATCCATTTTGAGGACCACGGCCTGAACGTGAACGAGATCACCCGGCGCACCAGCCTTTCGCGGCCGGCTATCTCCCACCATTTAAAGATTCTCAAGGACGCCGGTCTGGTGGGTGTACGCCAGGAAGGCACGGCCAACTACTACTACCTGACCCTGCGGGAGTCCAACCGGATTCTCATGGAATTGGGATACCGGCTGGAAGAATTCCTGTATTAAGGCCTTCCGTGAATAAGATGCCATTTTCCAGATATACTATTTCTATCAATATCTGGGAGATGAATCGTATGCTGAATCTGTTGAGAGCGAAAAAAGAGACCGCCGCCACACGGCTGGCCGCTGAGAACACGCGCTACCTGCGGTACGAGATCGAGCGCAGCAAATGCGCCATCGACACGGCGCAGAACCATTTCGAGCAGGTAGTGGATCCCACCCTGATCGACTGTTATATTTATGAGCTGAACGCAGCCCAGCTGCGCTACCAGTTCCTTCTCAGGAAGTTCAAGAGCCAGGAGATTTGATTCTCCTGTACATAAATATCTTAGAGAGATTGCGAGGACAACATCATGAGCACTTGGTATGAGCGGGGCGTTTTTTACCACATGTACCCCCTGGGTATGACTGGAGCCCCCAAGCACAACGAAGGCACGGAAATCACCCATCGCTTTGACGAGTTAAACCGCTATATCCCCCACTTAAGCCAGCTGGGCTTCAACGCCATCTACATAGGACCGCTGTTCGAGTCCTCCAGCCACGGGTACGACACCCGGGATTACAAGCTGGTGGACCGGCGTCTGGGCGACAACCGCGACTTTAAAGAATTTGTAGCCCTCTGTCACCGGAGCGGGATCAAGGTGGTGGTGGACGGCGTATTCAACCACACGGGCCGGGAATTTTTCGCCTTCCGCGACATCTGCGAAAAGCGCTGGGACTCCCCCTACAAGGACTGGTACAAGGGCGTCAACTTCGACTGGCAGAGCCCCCTGGGCGATCCCTTCGGCTTCGAGGCCTGGCAGGGACACTTCGAACTGCCCTGCCTGAATCTGTTTAACCCCGCGGTGCGGCAGTACCTCTTTGACGTGATCCTCTTCTGGGTCAACGAGTTCGACATCGACGGCATCCGCCTGGACTGTGCAAATGTGCTGGACTTCAACTTCATGAAGGAGCTGCGCCGGGAAACCGCCGCCATGAAGGAGGACTTCTGGCTCATGGGCGAGGTGATCCACGGCGACTATTCCCGTTGGGTCAACCCGGAGATGCTGCACTCCGTCACCAACTACGAACTGCACAAGAGCATTTACTCCGGCTTCAACGACCACAACTTTTTCGAAATCGCCCACAATGTGCGGCGATTGGAAGCCATCGGCCGGGAGCTCTACACCTTCGTGGACAACCACGACGAGGACCGCATCGCCAGCAAGCTGACCAAGCGCGGCCACCTGGCCCCGGTTTACATGTGCCTGTTCACCCTCCCCGGCATTCCCAGCGTCTACTACGGCGGCGAATGGGGCGTGGAGGGGAAACGGACCCGCACCAGCGACGACGACCTGCGCCCCGCCATCTCCATGGATCAGGCGGAAGCGCTCCACTGTCCCCTGACCGGCCTCATCGGAAAGCTGGGCCATATCCACTCGGAAAACCCGGAATTTCACGCCGGGCGCTATCAGGAGCTGCTTCTGACCAACCGTCAGTACGCCTACGGCCGCTGGGACGGGGACTCTCTCATCGTCACCGCCCTCAACAGCGACGACAATCCGGCGTCCATGAGCATCCCGGTTCCTGTGAACGCCGACACGGCCGTCCACTTGCTGGAGCCGGAATTGGAAGAAGTTCCGATTGAAAATGGAAAAATCAATCTCACCGTCCCGGGCAACTGGGGCGCGATCCTAAAAATAAAAGGGGGTTCAAAATAATGGCAAACAGTAAAGCAGCCGGAAGCGGTCAAGAGGCTTCCAGACGCAAACGCGCGGTATCTGCCGCGGACAGAACGGCTGAAACAGCCGGTAAAAAAGCCGGAGCAGCCGGCAAAGCGTCCGCCACGCGAAGGTCCTCCGGCAAATCCGCTGCCAGGACCTCAGCCAAAAAGTCATCAAAACCCGCTGAAACGGGATTCATAACCGATCTGGACCGCTACCTCTTCGGAGCAGGCACCCACTACGAGATCTTTGAAAAGCTGGGCGCGCACCCCAAAACCTATGGAGGCCGGCCGGGATACTACTTTGCGGTGTGGGCCCCCCACGCCGGTGCCGTTCATCTGGTAGGCGATTTCAACAGCTGGAACCCGGAAGTCACTCCCATGACCCAGCTGGCCCAGTCCGGTATCTGGGAGTGCTTTATCCCCGGCATGGCACCCGGCGAGCTCTACAAATTTGCCGTCACCACCCAGTCGGGCAAGATTCTGTTCAAAGCCGACCCCTACGCCAACTGCGCGGAATACCGCCCCGGCACCGCCTCCATGACCACCGACATCGAAGCTTACCGATGGACGGACGGCCAGTGGATGGAAAAGCGCAGCCAGTCCGACCCGGTCACCGGCCCCATGAGCATTTATGAAGTCCACCTTGGGTCCTGGCGCAAGAAAAACCGCCCGGAGAAGGATGGTTTCTATACATATGTGGAGGCGGCTCACGAGCTGACCGCCTACGTGAAGGAGATGGGCTACACCCATGTGGAGCTGATGGGCATTGCGGAACATCCCTATGACGGCTCCTGGGGATACCAGGTGACAGGGTATTTTGCCCCCACCTCCCGCTACGGCTCCCCCTCCGACTTCATGTACTTTGTCAACTACCTCCACCGCCATGGAATCGGCGTGATTCTGGACTGGGTGCCCGCGCATTTCCCCAAGGACGCCCACGGACTGGCGGACTTCGACGGGGAACCCCTCTACGAGTACGCGGACCCCAGAAAGGGCGAACACCCAGACTGGGGCACCAAGGTCTTTGACTACGGCAAGAACGAGGTGAAGGACTTCCTGATCAGCAATGCCGTTTTCTGGGTTGAGAAGTTCCACGTGGACGGGCTCCGGGTGGATGCCGTGGCCTCCATGCTGTACCTGGACTACGGCCGCCAGAGCGGTCAGTGGATTCCCAACAAAAACGGCGGTAACCAGAATCTGGAAGCCATTGAATTTTTCAAACACTTAAATACCGTGCTGCGCGGCCGCAACAGCGGCGCTATGATGATCGCCGAGGAGTCCACCGCATGGCCCAAGGTGACGGACCACCCGGAGGTGGACGGCCTGGGTTTCACCTTCAAGTGGAACATGGGCTGGATGCACGATTTTCTGGAATACATGAAGCTGGACCCCTATTTCCGCAAGTACAACCACCACCGAATGACCTTCGGCCTGACCTATTTCACCAGCGAGAACTATATCCTGGTGCTGTCCCACGATGAGGTGGTGCACTTAAAATGCTCCATGATCAACAAGATGCCGGGGCTGGGAAAGGACAAGTTCTCCAACCTAAAGGCCGGATACACCTTCATGCTGGGGCACCCCGGTAAGAAGCTGCTCTTCATGGGTCAGGATTTCGGCCAATGCCACGAGTGGGATGAGAAGGTGGCTCTGGACTGGCAGCTGACCGACGAGGAGGATCACCGGGACCTTCAAAACTATGTCCGGGACCTGCTTCACCTCTACCGCAAATACCCCGCCCTCTACCAGCTGGACAACGACTGGAACGGCTTCATGTGGGTCAATGCCAACGACGGCGACCGGAGCATTTTCAGCTTCATCCGCAGGGATGAAACCGGCCGGAAAAGCCTATTGTTTGTTATTAATTTCACACCCGTGGCACGGCCGGACTATCGGGTGGGCGTGCCGAAAAAAGGCAAATACACACGACTGCTGGACAGCGAACACGGCGCATATAAAGCCCCTGAAGCGCAATCCTATGTTTCCGTCAAGGGCGAGTGCGACGGACAGCCCTATTCCTTTGCCTATCCGCTGCCCGGTTATGGAACTGCAATTTTCCGTTTTTAACAGGAGAACCCCCAAAAGAATGTTAAAAATTTATCAAAAAGGGTATGTACTTTTTAACCCGGATGTAGTAGAATAAAGGCAATGCGATATACACCATGTCGCACTACCGTTTATAACGTTTGGAAGGAGAGTATAAGTTATGGCAAAACAATTAATTTCCAGTAGCGAAACGAAATGTGTTTACCGCGACGGCGACCTTGCCATCAAGGAATTCTGCGAAGGATTCCCCAAGGCTGAGGTCCTGAACGAAGCCCTCTGCACTGCCCGCGTCGAGGATCTGCCCGGCCTGCATGTGCCGAAGGTTCTGAGTGTGTCCGTGATGGATGGTAAATGGTCCATTACCAGGGAATTTATCGAGGGCAAGACCCTGCAGCAGCTGATGGATGAGAATCCCGACAAGGTTCAGGAGTACATGGAGCAGATGGTAGACCTGCAGATCGATATCCACAGCAAGGCCTGCCCCCTGTTAAACAAGCTGAAAGAAAAAACCATCCGCGCTCTTCAGGAAGAGGAGCAGCTGGACGCCAACACCCGCTACGACCTGCTGACCAGACTGGACGGCATGCCCAAGCATACCAAACTGTGCCATGGCGACTTTGAACCGTCCAACATCATTGTGGCGGCGGACGGCGCGATGTACGTGGTCGACTGGGTACACGCTTCCCAGGGCAACGCCAGCGCCGACGTGGCGAGAACCTATCTCCTTCTGAGTCTGAAAGATGCAAAGAAAGCCGATATGTACATGGATATGTTCTGTGAAAAGACAGGCACTGAAAAGCGCTATGTACAGGGCTGGCTTCCCATCGTGGCTGCCGCGCAGCTGGCGAAAAAGCGTCCTGAGGAGAAAGAGCTTCTGGAGAAATGGGTCAACGTATTCCCCTATGAGTAAAAACGGTTATAAAAAGCCCCGCGGTCCGTTCCCAATGGAACGGCCTGCGGGGCTTTTTCTCTCACTGTGTCCAGTTATCCGTACCGGATTTCGGTATGGTGCCGCCGGAATCCTCCGTTTCTATCATTTCATCCTTGCGAACCTCATCGGCTGTCTCCAGCTCTGTCCCAGGCTCATCCAGCTTATCCAGACAATCCTCTATGGTGGTCCACTTCACAGGAAAGGATACCACGGCCTTGAACAGGTCGCCGTCGATCACAATCTCAAACTCTCCCCCCTGAAGCTGGGTCAGACTCTTGGCAATGGACAGGCCCAGGCCGCTTCCCTCCGTGGTTCTGGACACATCGCCGCGCACAAAGCGCTCGGTCAGCTCATCCGGAGAAATATTCAGAGGGCTCTCCGAAACATTTTTAATTGTAAAGACTGCCCGCCCGTTCTGCTGAAACACGTCCACATAAATCCGGCTCCGCTCCATTGCGTACTTGAAGGCGTTATTGTAAAGATTTTCCAAAATTCGCCACATACGCCGTCCGTCCGCCCGGATTAAAAGCGGCTCCTTGGGCAGATGACTCACCACCTCCAGGTGGCGGCGCTCAAACTTCTCCGCAAACTCTCCGCCGGTCTGCTGGACCAGCTCCACCAGATCAATGTCCGCGATCTCCAGCTTCAGATTGCCGGAACTGGCCTTGGATGCCTCCACCAGGTCCTCGGTCAGGGTTTTTAAGCGCTGGGATTTCTGTTCCAGCACCTCCAGGTATCCCTGAATCTTGGGGTCCTGAATGTGCTCGCGTTTGAGCAGGTCCACATAGTTGATTATGGAGGTCAGCGGCGTCTTGATGTCGTGGGATACATTGGTGATCAGGTCCGCCTTCAGGCGCTCGCTCTTCACCTTCTCCTGCAGGGCCGCGTCCAGGCCGATGCTGATGTTGTTGATGTGCTCGCCCATGATCCGCTCTTTGCCGTTCAACCGTTCCAGGTTCATCTGCAGACTGGTATTTCCCTGGGAAATGCTGCGGATCGCGCCGTCCAGCTGATCCATCTGCAGCGCCTTGGAAAACATGAGATGGAAAATCAACAGGTTGAAGAGCGCGAAAAACACCGCAATAGCGTAAAAAATCATCTTCTGCTTGATTGTCTTCTCTTCGATCAGGAACATGCTGAACATGCTCCAGATCATCATGCAGTTCAAAAATAACACCATGGCGAAACCGATTCCCATGCCGAAGGCAAAGGCGGCCCGATTCCGGTAATCCTGGGTGTGATCAATCACCCTCTTGGTCAGGCTGTTGCTCCACAGGGTTCTGGCCTTGTACCGCCGGATCATTCCGAAAAAGCAGATCATGCTGCCCGCGTAGATTACCAAAATGCGCATCAGCTTGATCCAGTACCCCCACTGGTCCTCCTTAAAAAACAGGCTGATCAGCCGGTTGCCCACAAGTTTCCCCAGATACAGGCAGGCGAACACGCAGATTACCCACATGGCCAGCCCCACCTCCGTGAACGTCTCGTCCGACGGGTACAGGCGGATATCCTCGCTTCCGGCAAAGGTATGGCCGGACATCATCATGAGCAGCAGAATCGTAGCCAGGCAGCCCACCATTCCCACCACCACACCGGCCATACCCACGATAAAGTTATCTCTGGCGCTGTTGTACTGCGCCGCCTGTCTGGAGTAGGTGTCGTCGTTGGGATAGGATGTGTCCACGGACACGATCAGGTAATACTTGTTGTTGCCGAAGGGGTTCCACATTTCCAGGTAGGGAGCCACATTCACCGGCACGTCGGCCAGATTGCTCTCCATGCGGATGGTATTTCCGGGGATGTAGAGATAGCGGCCCGAGGCCTTCATCTCCTCCACCGACAGTTCCGGCGCATTGGTGTAAATCTGGTCCTTTCCGTCATCGCTGTGGTAGGCGATGCGAAAATGCATATTGGTCTTGTTCTCAATATAATTGTAGTAAATCGAATAATAGTCGCCCAGGTGATCCAGCACGTCCAGGGCCAGATCCTCCCGGGTCATCCGGTTCTCCTCCAGCTCCCGATCCATGAAGTTGGGGTTGTAGGACTGCCAGTCCACGGTGATCTCATCGTCGTCATCGTCCATGGAGGTGGGCACGCCCTGAACCGTGAAATTCTCATCCAGATAATATCCCCGGGTCTTGGCGTAGCGGACCAGCTGGTCCAGCGTCAGCTCCTCGCTGAGCCCGGGGCCGTCGCTGATCCCCACAATGGTCCGCTCCATATCCAGCTTTCCATCTGTCTCAAACACATCCCGGTAGCCCACATAGCTGAATATCTTCTCAATGTCCTGCTCCAGACGGGTAGAAAACTGGGGGGAGTCCTCATACACCTCATCGTAAACCCAGCTGATCCCCTTGCCGTAGTCCGAGTTGAGGTACATGGCGCTGATTCCGGCCGCGGTGACGACCAGAAACAGCACATGCATCACGGTTAAAAATATTTTCCTTCGTTGGTAGCGATTCCGTTCTTCCGCCATAGGCCACCTACTGCTTCTCGATCTTGTAACCCACGCCCCACACTACCTTCAGGTATTTGGGTTCCCTGGGATTGATCTCGATTTTCTCGCGGATATGACGGATGTGCACCGCCACCGTGTTGTCCGCTCCGATGGCCTCCTCGTTCCAGATCTGCTCGTAAATCTCGTCGATGGAGAACACCTTACCCGCATTCTTCACCAACAGCAGCAGAATATTGTACTCGATGGGCGTCAGCTTGATGGGGTCCCCGTCCACCGTCACTTCCTTGTTGTCATCGTTGATCTGCAGGCCGCCGCACTTGTAAACCTGGCCGTCGGGCTGCTGGTTTAAGTTCCCAAGCTGGGTGTAGCGCCGCAGCTGGGACTTCACCCGCGCCACCAGCTCCAGGGGATTGAAAGGCTTGGTGATATAGTCGTCCGCGCCGATATTGAGCCCCAGAATCTTGTCCGTATCCTCGGACTTGGCCGAGAGGATGATGATGGGAATGCTGCTGTTCTCCCGCACCTTGAGCGTGGTGCGGATTCCGTCCAGCCCCGGCATCATCACGTCGATAATCAGAAGGTCCGCGTCATGGCTCTCCAGGTACTCCAAAACCTCGTACCCGTCGTAAGCCTTGATCACCTCAAAGCCCTCTCCGGTCAGGTAAATATCAATGGCCTCCACAATCTGTTTATCATCATCACAAACCAGAATCGTCTGCATTGCTGTCCCTCCTCTTCTTTCGAACGATACGCGCCGTCCGCTGTAAACTGTGCGTTTAGAAAATCCTCCAGGCGCAGATAAAGTTGTTGGCCCACCACTGGGTCAATCCCCTGTGCACAACGCGTCCGTTACTGGAGGAAGCGTCGATCACAGTTCCGCCGCCGGCCGCGATTCCCACATGACCGTTCACGACCACGATATCACCGGCCTGAATGTCGTTGAAATTGGTAATCTTTGTATAACGTCCCGCGTTTCTCCAGCCGGAGGACGTCATGTAACTCTGGTTGACGCCAGCCTGGTTCAGGCACCAGTACACGAATCCGGAGCAGTCGAAGGCGTTCGGTCCCTTTGCTCCCCAGACGTAGGGGCTGCCCAGCTTGGAGCTGGCCACAGAGATCAGAGCAGACGCTCCGCCGCTGGCCGGCGCTCCCCCTGACGGCGGCTTATAGGTTCCGCCGCCGGTATTACCTCCGGTATTCCCGCCGGTATTGCCTCCGGTATTTCCCCCCGTGTTCCCGCCGGTGTTTCCGCCGGTATTACCTCCGGTGTTGGCGCCCGCGTTGCCGGTTCCGGCCGCCGGCCGTCTCACGTTGTCGCTGGAGAGCTTGGCCAGGGTCTGCACGCCCACCAGTCCGTCCACCGACAGTCCGTTTCGGGACTGGAAATTCTTTACAGCTGTCTGAGTGGCCTCGCCGTAGTAGCCGGTCACATTTCCGGAGTACAGGTAGCCGTGCTTGCTCAAAAGCTGCTGCATACGTTTGACCGCGTCGCCGCGCTCGCCCAGCATCAGACCGTTGGACCGGGCGTTGGGGCTGTCTAAGGCCATCCGGGTAGACGGTCCCAAATAGCCGTCTACGATCTGGTCGTTTCTGGCCTGGAACTGTTTGATGGCGATGGCCGTGTCCTCACCGTAAGTGCCGTCGGGCTCCGTGGTCAGATACCCCAGCTCCTTCAAACGCTTCTGGCAGGCCAGAACCACATCGCTCTTCTCACCGTAGGACAGGAAATTGGGCTTGATCTCATCGCTGTACAGCAGGTTGATGGTCTTCTGCCCCACCTTGCCGTCCATGTTGAGCCCGTTTACTTCCTGAAGTTTTAAGACCGCGGCTTCGGTGGAATCGCCGAAGTTTCCGGTCACCAGATCCGCTGTCGCCAGATATCCCAGCTCGTACAGACGCTGCTGGATTCTCTGAATATCGTCGCCCTGGGTTCCCTTGGATACCGCGTAATACTTGGCGTCCGGGGACATGATCGCGTCCCAGGTGCTGTTTCCCACAATTCCGTCCTGGGCCAGCTCATTCTGCCGCTGGAAATGCTTCACCGCCTGCACGGTCATCTCGCCGTAATAGTCCGTCGGCTCATCGTTGTCCATGAAGCCCAGCTCCATCAGACGGGCCTGCAGCTTGGCCACAATGGCGTGGCGCACGCCGATCCGCAGGTAATCCGGAATGGGCTCCGCGTCCCCCAGGTCCACATCCGCCAGATACGGCAGCACCTGCCCATCAAGCCCAAGGGGCGCGATGGTCTCCGGGACCACCTGGATCACCCGCGCCTCGCTGGGCGTCGCCTCCGTTTTTTCCGCTCCGGCCGGGGCCGCCTTGCAGCCCCCCAGCCATAAAGCTCCGGCGCAAACTGCCGCCAGAACCGTATATTTCATGTATCTCTGACTCATAGTTTCTTATGTACCCTTCTGTATCAGTCGTATTTTTAAGCGCTAAATCATTCTTATTCTAACATATTTCGATCTGAATAGCGATAAAAACTTTCTTAAGAACCTCTGCGGATTGGCATCAAAAAAAAGCCCCGGTCCGCTTAGGTCCGTTGCTTTTTGTTCCTTGCGGCCAAACCGCGGGCAATGAGGCAGGGCACGGCAAAAGGAGCAGGCGGAACATTGCTTTGCAGATCGCAGGGCCCCGCGTCCGGAAGGCGCAAAATCCCGGGAGGAACCGTGCTCTGCAAAACGCGATTTCGTGCGGCCGGAGCGTAGAAAGCCTTCTGAACTTATCCGCAAAATGGGGCGTGCAGATGGCGGGAATGAATTTTCAAACACGCTCTAGTCCCTGCGCTCTGCAAAGCAGTCCCGCCTGCCCGTTGCGCGTACCTTTTACCGCTCCCCCTTCAATTTCTTTACGCCTCTTCCAAACCGTTTCCGCTTGAAAAACGGCACCTTTGCAGCGGCGGCTTCTTCCCTTCCGTCCTTCTGGTAAGCGCGAATGGTCTCGTCCAGCTGCCTGAACCGCTCCTCGTCCTTCTCGTCCGACACTCTGAGCAGATATTCCAACTCTCCTCTCAACTTCTCGTTGACCAGATAACTCACGTCCTGGCTGAGCTTCTCGTTGTTCACTTCCAGGGCTCGTCCGATAATCAGGTTCATGATCTGCTGGAACTGCTCCATCTTCTCCTCATTGGAGAGCACCGGCATCGTGGCCGCGCCCTTCACCTGAGCCAGGCTTGTCCCGCCCTCCGCCGTCTCCTCCTTGAACTCCAGAAGAGCCGCGTTCATGTCCCGCTCCAAAATCTCATCGGTCAGCTTTGCCCCCTGCCCGTCGTTTTTCAGTACCTGATTCAGAGCGTGCTTGATCGCCTTCAGCTGATACCCTTTTTCTTTCAGGTTTTTCACCTGCTTAAACAGACGGATATGTAGGTCCGTGTAATACCGGTGCCCCATCTCGTTCCGTGGAATATCAAGTTCCAGTTCGTCTTCCCAGTACCTTAATACATGGGCCTCCACATCAACCTTTTTGGACGCATCCGATATCAGATAATGTACTTCATCCATAGCCATTCTCTCCTTCACATCTTAACAGGCAGCTCCTGCCTTACTACTAATGTATGCGTTGAGAATGGATATTATGCCTAATCTTTTATATATTCAATTCCATCAATTCGGATTCCCTCCTCGGTTTTCTCAAAGGGAAATGAGAACGTTCCGAACTCTGTTTTCAACACCAGACACCCGTCGGCGATGGCGTAATCCACCGACTGCTTCAAATCTCCGGACTCCATCACCAGCTGTTTCCCCTCAAAGCTGACCCGCTCAATCACGGTTTCGCCGGTCTCAATCGGCGGGTTCACCGCCCGGTAGGACCCGCTGTACCCCTTGTCCCCGCCCTTCACAAACAGGATGATCAGACAGCAGACCAATACCGCGGCCGCAGTGGCCAGCCAGATCTTCTTTTTCTTCATATGACTCACTCCCACCCGTTTCCGGCGTTCAGTTTGTCCCGCCGCGTTCCATCAGCTTCATATTCCAGTATACCCTGGCATTTTCCTCGATCAGCTCCGCAATGTATTCGGCCTCGATTACATTTTTGGCAAATGCCACCACCCCGTGTTCTTCCAGCAGGAAGCCGCAGGGACGGTTTATCTGCTCCAGGCTGCGGTATATCTCCTCCATGCCCTCCTGCTCTACGGTCAGGCTCTTCAGCTTGCAGACGGGAACCGGGCTGTCCGTGATCTGCTTCATCTGTTTTGTGACCAGGGGAAGCAGGTCAAAACAGTTGGCGCACATCAGGGAATACAGGGGATGCGCGTGAACAATCCCACCCACTTCCGGCATTTTCCGGTAGATTCCTCCGTGCAGAATGGTTTCCTTAGTGGGCTTTCTCACACCCTCAATTACAGTTCCTTCCAAATCTGTGATCAGTAGATTGTCCTCATCCGCGTCCCCCAGGGTAATGCCTGAAGGCTTGATCAGCATATAACCGCTTCCGGGAATGCGCGCGCTGATGTTCCCCCCGGAAGCCGCGGCCAGCCCGCAGGCGAAGGCGCGCCTGGAAGCCTTGATATAAGCGTTTTTGACTTCAAGAAACTCCAGATACATGTGTTCTCCTCTCCTGAAAAACGGGGATCGGGGCGTAATGGCAGGTTACGCCCCGGGCGGTATCCCCGCTGATTGCACTGATTGTCAGCCAAAAAATTTGTTAACGGTATATGTTCGTATTGTCCTTGGTCACAAGGGTCATGGGAATGTACTGTTCCGGCGCAACCTTATAGCCGTTGCAGGCCAGCAGGCAGGCGTAGATGGCGTTGGCGATCTGGCTCTTTTCCTCCTGGGCTCCGGTGATCAGGATATCGCCCGCGTCGATGGCATCCAGACAGTCATTGTCCACATCAAATGTAACCTGAACCATTTCCTTGTCGCGTCCAACGGCCTTGCATGCCTCAATGGCGCCCATGGTCATATCCTTGTTGATGGAGCCGACGCCGTCGATCTCGGGATAGCGCTGCAGGAAGTTCTCCATTACGGTCATGCCCTTCTCGCGGTTGAAGTCCGCAGGCTGCGAGTCCAGAAGCTCGATTCCGGGATAATTTTTAAACGCATCCAGATACCCGTCCACGCGCTCCGTGGAGGTGGAGTTGCCCGCGGTTCCCTCGATCAGAACAACCTTTCCAGTTCCCTCCAGAGCCTCGCACAGTGCGGTCCCCAGCTCGTAACCAACCGTGTAGTTGTCAACTCCGATCCAGGTCAGCACGTCCCCGCCGTATGCCTTGGTATTGGGGGTGGCGATGGGAATTCCCGCGGCGTTGGCCTTCTCAATGGCCGGTACAATGCCCGTGGAGTCTGCCGGGGTGATCAGAATGGCGTCCGCGCCGTCCGTGATCGCCTGTTCCACCAGCTGAATCTGCTCCTCAACGCTGTACGGGGTCTCCGGCCCGATACATTTGATATTGATGTTGGGCACCAGGGCAGCCGCTGCCTCCGCTCCGTCGATCATGCTGAGCATGAAGGAAAACTGCATGGACTTTACGATAAATACAAAATTATAGGTTTTAACCGATGGATCCGCCGCCTGGGCGGGCTCGTTGCTGGCCTGGGTCTCCGCCGGAGCCTGATTTTCTGCGGCAGTGGCGTTGGATGCGCCGACTGTACATCCGGTTAAGGTGGAAGCCAGAATGGTGAAACTTAATAGACATGCTAACATCTTTTTCATAAAATAATCCTCCTTCTTATTATATAGTAGCTTTGTTACCCCATGAGAAACTGGTTTGTATTGATTCGGTTATTGTTGGGAATGGTGGGATTCGCCTGGTACCCCTGATATTCCGATTGCTGGAATTCGCTGGCCGTCCTAAGGAATCCACCAGGCTTTGCCTGGTACCCCTTAGGACAAAGTACCCCCTTAGGACAAGGTTTTAAACTCCCTCACCGTCTTCACAATCGCCTCTTCCGTCGGAATCCGCTCCATGCTGGATGCCCCCACAAATCCATCGATCTCCGGCAGATACGTTCTGAACGCTGCAAAATCCTTCGGCGTCGCCAGCGGACCCCCGTGCGCCAGCCAGATAATGTCGTCCCGCACCGCCTTGCCCGCTTCCATGATCCTTCCGGTCAACTGAGCGGACTCCTCGATGGTCAGGCTCTTGGTGGTTCCGATCATTCCCCCGACGGTCAGACCCACATGGGAAATGATACAGTCAGCCCCGGCCTCCGCCATGGCTCTGGATTCCTTCTCATTGAATACATACACAATCGTAAAAATATCCTTCTCGCGCGCGATGCGTACCATATCCACTTCCTTCTGGAAGCCCAGGTTGGTCAGCTCCAGCTGCTCCCGGAACTGGCCGTCCACCATACCCATGGTGGGGAAGTTGTTGATACCGCTGAAATTCTCCGTCATTACCCGGTTCAAATGGGTTCCGATCTCCCGCGTCACGTCCTGCCCGAAGCAGGAGCAGATCACCGGAATGTCCTTCACCACCGGAAGTACGTCGTGAGCGCCCATGTCAAAGGCCACTTCGTTGGCATTTCCGAAGGCCAGCCAACCGCTTAAGGAGCCGTGCCCGCTCATCCGGTACCGGCCTGAGTTGAACACCATCAGCATATCCGCCCCGCCGGCCTCAATGGCTTTACCGGTCAGGCCGCTTCCGGCCCCGGCCACCACAATCATCTCGCCCCGCTCGCGGATCCCGTGAAGATACGCCAGCAGTTCCTCTCTCGAATACTTTTTCGCCATACTCTCTTACCACCTTTATCTTATTTTTTATAAAACTCCTTCATCATCCCGTCCAGCAGCTCCGCCGCCGACTCCCCAAATCCCGGATCGTACAAATGCCGCCGGTCCTCGATCACCTCGACTCCCGTCCCTGCAAGCCCCTGCTTCAGCGTGTCAAACAGCATCTCATTGGCCTCCGGCAGGTAGAAAATCTCCCCCGGCCGGTCGATGGAGGACAGACCGCCCCTGGGAATCAGTACCTTGGCAAGACTTCCGGCCCCCTTCAGCTTTTCCACCATAAACTCGCCGATTCTGCGGTTCTCCTCCACATTGGTGCGCATGGTTGTCATGGTAGGATTGTGATAATTCAAAGTCCGTCCGTTCTTAAACTTGTCCGGCAGCTCGTCCATAGGCGGCAGCACGATGGTGTCCGCCGCTCCCGGCACCAGAACCATGGGAATTTTACGCTCCACCGCCGCTTCCAGCCGTTTCGGCCCGGCGTTGTGCAGTCCGCCCACCAGATAAGCCCCGATCTCGGCCAGCGTCATGTCCAGCACTCCGTGGATCACTCCGTCGCGAACCAAATTTTCCATAGCCCGGCCCCCGGCTCCCGACGCGTGGAACACCAGGGTTTCATATCCTTTGGCCTCCAGCGCCTCCCTGGCCCTGGTCACCCCCTTGGTGGTGGTCCCGTACATGGTCTGGCCCACGCGGAGAACCGAACGGTCCAAAAGACGCCTGGCGTGGGCCCCAAAATCCGAGGAATACCACTGAGCCGCTTTGGCCGCCAGGGCCGCAAACCGGTCGAAAATCATCATGGTCACGCAGTTGAGCCCGGCCACGTCCGCAATGGACGGCATGATGGCAATATCGCTGTCCTCCAGATACCACCGGGTATTGCCAGACGCCAGGGTGCTCAGCATGAGCTTTGGCAGCCCCAGCGGCAGCGTCCGCATGGTCTGGGTCACGATCTGGGTCCCCCCCGCCCCGCCAATGCCGATCACCGCGTCGATCCGCCCGGCCTTAAACTCCCGGTCCACATACCGCTCCACCAGGTTGGACGCCGCGGCTACCGCCTGTCCCCTGGGCATCCGGTGAATGGACTCCACCGTAAACTCCGTGCCCTCGCACAGCTTTGAGAGCGGCACGTCCGGCCGGGCGGTGGGTTCTCCTCCCACCCCCACGTCAATGGTCGTGCACAGCGCGCCGTTGGCGATCACCCGTTTTTTGATATAATCCGACTCCAGACCCTTCGTGTCATAGGTTGCGATAAAAACAACATTTGCCCCCACAATTCCCTCTCCTTTCTTCTCCCCTTCTCAGGATTCAGACTCCCGCTTCCTGCGCTTCTGCTCCGTCAGCTCCTCGCTCAGGTCATTTTCCAGCTGCATTTTACGGTTAATCAGTCCCTGGTTCATAAATACCGCCATGATGATCAAAAAACCGTTCACCAGCGTCTGCAACTCGCTGGGCATCTGCAGGCTGTTCATCCCGGCCTGGATGGTGTACACCACCACAGCGCCGCCGGCCACACCCCATATATTTCCATAACCCCCGCTCATGGCGAAGCCCCCGATCAGCGACACCGTGATCGCCTCAAAATGGGTCTTGGTGGCCAGCCCCGGCTCGCAGGCATTCAGGCGGGCCACATACATCATCCCCGCAAACGCCGCCAGCATCGAGCTGATGATGTATACAATGATCAGCAGCCGGTCCGTCTGGATACCGGAAAATTTGGCCGCCACCGGGTTCGCCCCGGTAAAATACACCTTTCTTCCAAAATTTGTAAATCGTAATAGCCAAAAAAATAATAGCAGGGCCAAAAATGCAATCAGCATGGGCACCGTGACTGTAAATCCCCCGATTTTAAACAGCCTCCCCATGGCGATCTGACGGAACGATTCATTGAGCGGGTAAAGCACCCGGTTCCGCAAATACACCCACGCCAGCCCCCGACACGTGTACATCATGGCAAACGTGGCGATAAAGGGCGGGATATTCAGTTTTGTGATCATTATCCCGTTTAACAGTCCCGTAGCCGCGCCGGTCAGCAGGACCAACACGATGGGCACGCCGATGAACATATTGCTCTCCTTCAGCAGCATCCCCCCGCAGAGCACGGAGGAGAACGCCATCACCGCCCCCATGGACAGGTTGATCCCCCCGGTCAGTATCACGATGGCCTGTCCGATTCCCACGATCACCAGAAAACTGGCCTGATTCACAATCACGGAAAGATTTTCGCTGGCCAGAAAATTGATCCCGTTCATCCCGTTGACCACCGCGAAAAATATCAGCACGGCCAGCATAATGATGATGGTCGACATGCCGCACAGCTTCGCCAACACCTGTTTCATTAACCGATCATTCATGCCGCAGCCTTCTCTCCTTTCTTGCCCGTAAGCCTTCTTTTGACGCTCAGTCTGGTCACCGCCTCATTGAGAATCATTCCGAACACCAGAATGCAGCCGATCACCACCATCACCACCGAAGTGTCAATCCCCCAAAGACTCATGGCGTTGCGCACTGTAAACAGTGTCAGCGCCCCGAACAGCGCCCCCGGTATGGAACCCTTTCCCCCTTTCATGGAGTTGCCGCCCAGCACCGCCGCCACCACGGCCTGGAACTCCAGCCCGTCGCCCACCGTGGGCTGCAGGCTGTTGGTGCGGATCATCACCACCATCCCGGCCACCGCGGCCAGAAATCCCGACAGCATGTAGACTCCCACCTTCCAGCGCACCGTGTTGATACCGGATAGACGCGCCGTCTCCTCATTGGCGCCCAGAGCGTAAATATTGCTCCCCAAAGTCGTCTTCTTAAACACCATAAGCACGCAGGCAATCACCAAAAGCGTGATCAGAAGAAGCACGGAAATGGACAGGATCTGCGAAGGCTTGGGCCCGAAGATCACGGTCAGCACATTGCTTCCCAGCAGGTCCACCAGCCGGTTGTTGGGCGCGGATTCCCAGGAAATGGTCCGCTTGTTGCTCAGCGTATTGGCCACGCTCTGGGCGATGCCCGAGGCCCCGAAGGTGGCGATAAAGGGCGGAACCTTCATTTTCGTCACCACAAATCCGTTCAGGGAACCGAACAGCGTACCGCAAATGAGACCGGCCAGAATGGAGACCTGAGCGTTCACCCCTTTGCTCAGGCACAGCGCCATCACCACGCCGCTCATGGAGACAATGCCTCCCAGGGACAGGTCGATACAGCCCATCATCAAACACATGGACATGGCCATGCTGAGAATCATGAGAATACACGCCTGGGTCAGAAGCGTGGTGATATTGCCCGGCGTAAAGAAATTAGGAACCAGAATCGATGCCACAAAGATAGACAGAACCAGCACATACGTGGAATTCGGCAGATTTGAAATCTTGAAACTACGTTTTGCTTTCCCCTTCATAATCCCCCTCCTCGCCTAAACATTGGAGAACGCAAGGTTCAAAACCATGCTCTGCTCCACCTCGCTGCCGTCGATCTCCCCGACTACGCTGCCCCCCGACATCACGTAGATCCGATCGCTCATCCCCAGTATCTCCTGCAAATCCGAGGATACCATGAGAATGGCAGCTCCCTGCATGACCAGCTCGTCCATCAGCTCGTAGATGCTGCTCTTGGCGCCCACGTCGATTCCCCTGGTCGGCTCGTCAAATATGAATACCCGGGATTTGGACATGAGCCACTTGGCAATGACCACCTTCTGCTGGGTGCCTCCACTGAGAAAACGCGCCAGCTTTTCCATGGTGGACGCCGCGATGGACAGGCGGTCCATGTACTCCTGGACCTTTGTCTTTTCCTGCGCCCGCTTCACAATCCCCCCCGGATTGAGAAGCTTCAAAGACGAAATCACGCTGTTTTCGCGGATACTCAGCGGCAGCGCCAGCCCCTCCACCTTCCGGTCCTCAGGCAGCAGGCACATCCCCATGCGCCCCGCCTTTTCCGGACTGTTCCTGGGAACCTTTTTCCCATCCACAAGCACCTCCCCGGCGCGGTAGGAATCGATGCCGAACACGGCCCGCATGGTCTCCGTCCGGCCGGCCCCCACCAGCCCGGACACGCCCACGATCTCGCCCGCGTGCACCGTCATGGACACATCCTCAAACCGTTCCCCCGACAGGCCGCGGATCTCAAGCAGCGCCTCCCCCGCCTCCTTGCGGGTATGGGGATACAGGTTTTCAATCTTGCGCCCCGCAATCCCTTCAATGACCCGGGTCATATCCATGTTTTGAATGTCCTCGGTCAGAATATGCTTCCCGTCCCGCATCACCGTGACCCTGGAGCCGATCTCAAAGAGCTCCTCCAGCCGGTGGGAGATATAGAACATTCCCACGCCGCGCTGCTTCAGAAGCCCGATGATGCGAAACAGCTCGCGGATCTCCGAATCCGTCAGGGAGCTGGTAGGCTCGTCAAACACGATGATCTTCGCATTCTTGGACAGCGCTTTGGCAATCTCCACCATCTGCTGGGTCCCCACCCCCAGGTTCTTCACCAGCGTCCGGGAATCCACCTGAATCCCCATGTCCCGAAGCAGCTCGTCCGCCTTGGCCTCCTGGGCCCGCTTGTCCACAAAAAAACCCTTCTTCAGCTCATGTCCCAGAAAGACGTTGCTGGCAATGGACAGCTCCGGCACCAGATTCAGCTCCTGGTAGATCATGCGGATCCCCAGTTCCTCGGAAATCCGGGGAGAGTTCCGCGTGATGGGCTTCCCCTCCAGAAGAATCTCCCCCGCGTCCGCCGTGTAGGCGCCGGACAACACTTTCATCAGTGTGGACTTGCCCGCGCCGTTTTCCCCCACGATGACGTGAACCTCCCCCGGATACAAATCAAAGCTCACGTCATCCAATGCCTTAACCCCTGGAAAATATTTGCCGATTCCCCTGAATTCAAGCAATTTCTCCATTTTCCCCCTCCTTTTACTTCTTACTGCTCTGTCTTCTCCTTTAACTTTCTCTTTCGCTCGTTGTCGATTCTCACCTTCCGAAGCACATCCTCCATGTGCTCAGTCATATACCGCTTGGCGTCGTCCCCCTTCTTATTGGCAATGGAACGGTAAATATTGTAATGGAACACATGGCTCTTCTCCATACCGTGGGTGCGCAGCAGGCCCATGAGCCAGACGGTGTACATGGACTCCAGCATCTCCGCCGCCTTGATAAACAGCTGGTTCTTGGACGCCTCCGCCACCGCCCGGTGGAATTCCATGTCGTATTTTGCAAACATATCCGGGTCGCCCATGTGGGCCTCCGCCTTCTCGCAGGCCACCCGCATCCGCTCTAAGTCCTCCGCAGTGGCCCGTTCAGCCGCCACTGCTGCCGCCTCGCTCTCCACCCCGATCCTGAATTCCGTGATGCTCTCCAAGTCCCGGGAGTGCAGCAGCATGGTGGGAAGCATGGAGTTTAAGTAAATGCCGATATTCAAATTCCGAACGCTGTATCCGAAACCCTGGCGGCTCTCTATGAGGCCCAGGGCGTTTAACTTGCTGAGTGCAACCCTTACCGTGTTCCGGCTCACCCCCAGAGTTTCGCAGAGCTGGCTTTCCGACGGAAGCTTGCTCCCCTCCACCCACTCGCCGCTGGCGATCATCTGAAGCAGCTGGTTGTAAGCCTCGTCCACAAGGTTGTTCTTCTCAATGATATTCATGTTTAGGAGTCCTCCGATTTTCCGTTCTTGTTGGTTGTAACTTGTCCCATAAGTTACAACTTAAATATAAAACACCGCCGTCATATTGTCAATATCTTTTTTATTATTTTACAATCCTTTGTGCATCTTGTCCTCCTCCCCCGATTTTTTCAATGAATCATAAAAATAAGCCGGTAATTTCTGAACTCATCTTCAGAACTCCCGGCATATTCTTAACAAATTTATTCTCCCGCCCCATCTCCCTGGGGCCGGGTGGCGTTCACGAACTTCGTGTACTCCGGCTTCCAGATCAGCGTCACCGTACCGATGGGGCCGTTACGCTGTTTGGCGATGATTACCTCCGCCTCGTTGGGGTGTTCGGTGTCTTTATTGTAGTAGTCGTCGCGGTAAAGGAACATAACCACGTCGGCGTCCTGCTCGATGGCGCCCGACTCACGCAGGTCCGAAAGCATGGGGCGGTGGTCCGTACGGGTCTCACAGGCGCGGGACAGCTGGGACAGCGCCACCACCGGCGCGTGCATCTCACGGGCCAGGGCTTTTAAGGAACGGGAAATCTCGGAAATCTCCTGCTGCCGGTTGTCGTTACCGCCCTTTCCGCTGCCGCTCATCAGCTGTAAATAGTCGATGATCACGATGCTCAGGCCGTGTTCCAGCTTCATCTTCCGGCACTTGGAGCGCAGCTCGGAAATGGAAATACCCGGCGTGTCGTCGATCACCAGCTTGGCGTTGCCGATGATTCCCACGCCCTCCACCACCGCGTCCCAGTCCGAATCCGTCAGGGAACCGGTCCGAAGCTTCTGGGCGTCCACGTTGGATTCCATGGAGAGCATACGGTTGACCAGCTGCTCCTTGGACATCTCCAGACTGAACACCATGCAGGGCAGCTTCTTGCGCACCGCAACGTGGTCCACCACATTCAAAACAAAGGCCGTCTTTCCCATGGAAGGGCGGGCGGCTATGAGCACAAGGTCCGAGGGCTGGAAGCCGGACAGCTTGTAATCCAGGTCGATAAACCCGGTGGGAACGCCGGTAACCGTGCCCTGGGTCTTGTAGGCCTCCTCGATCTTCTCCAGCACGTTGATGGCCACCTGCTTGATGGGCACAAAGTCCTGGGTGCTACGGCTCTGCAGCAGATTGAAAATCTGCTTCTCCGTGTCGGCCAGAATGTCCTCCAGCGGGTCCTTGCCCGCGTAACAGGTGTTGGCGATCTCCTCCGTTGTGCGGATCAGTTTGCGCAGCACCGCTTTCTCGTGAACGATCTGGGCGTAGCTTCTCACATTGGCCGAGGTGGGCACCATGGTCACGATGTCCCGGACAAAGTCCAGGCTGCTGACCTCGGGAGGCACGTCCTTCTCCTTCAGGCGGTCCTGGAGCGTGACCAGATCCACCGGCTTTCCCTCGTTGAACAGCTCCACCATGGCGTCAAACATCACGCCGTACTGGTGCTGGTAAAAATCACTTCCCACGATGATTTCCGAGGCGGCGATCACCGCCTCCCGGTCCATCAGCATGGAGCCGATAACCGACTGCTCCGCCTCAATGCTGTGCGGCAGCACCCGTTTCATCAGCGTTTCATCCATGTCTCCATCTCTCCTGTCTGTCAGGCCTCCACAACCTTAACGGTCAGCTTGGCGTTCACGTCCTTGTGAAGCTTCACCGGAACCTCGAAGGTCCCCAGTGTCTTGATCGGGTCGGTCAAAACCATCTTTTTCTTGTCGATGTCCAGCTTCAGCTGGTCGTTCACCGCCTTGCCGATCTCCTTGGTGGAAACGGAACCGAAGGTCCGTCCGCCCTCGCCCGCCTTGATGGAAACGGTCACGGGGCTCGCCTCCACCTTCTTGGCCAGCTCCCTGGCCGCCGCCAGCTGCTCAGCAGCCAGTCTGGCGTCGTTGGCCTTCTGCAGCTTTAAGTCGTTTAAGTTCTTGGAGGTGGCCTCCACGCCCAGCTTCTTGGGCAGGATGAAATTGCGGGCGTAGCCGTCGTTTACCTTGACGATCTGTCCCTTTTTGCCCAGTGCCTTAACGTCCTCTAATAATACGATATCCATAATTCTCAACTTCCTTTCAAAAAATGTTTATGATACTTCGCCTGCCTCCAGCATCTGCCGGATCACTGCTTTCAGGCGTTCTTTGCCTTCTTCCACGGTGATGTCCGGGATCTGTGCCCCGGCGATGGTGCGGTGTCCGCCGCCGCCCAGCTTCTCCATCATCACCTGCACGTTGACCTCGTCAATGGACCTGGCGCTGTAATAAATCACGCCGTTGTAGGGCGTGAGCACCACGGAAGCCTTGATTCCCCGGATCTCCAGAAGCTCGTTGGCCGCCTGGGCGCCGATGATGGTCGGGCTGTCCAGTCCGTCGGAGGGACACACGCTGATGGCGAAGGAGTCCATATAGACCTCCGCCAGCCGGACCGCCTCGGCCTTGGCCTGGTAGTCCACCATATTTTCGCGGAACAGCTTGCGCACGCGGGTGATGTCCGCGCCGCTTCTGCGCAGGTAGGCGGCTGCCTCAAAGGTGCGCACGCCCGTCTGATTTGTAAAATTCTGGGTATCAATCACAATCCCGGCGTACATGGCGTCCGCCTCTGCCGGCCGTACCTTGATCCCGTCCATGATGTACTGCAATACCTCCGCCACCATCTCACAGGCGGACGACGCGTAGGGCTCCACGTAGGAGAGCACCGCGTTGTCGATAATCTCGCTGCTGGTCCGGTGATGGTCCAGCACCACAATGGTTTTGATCAGCTTCAAAAGCGACGGCTCGTCGGTGATACTGGGGCGGTTCACATCCACCACCACCAGCATGGTGCCGCCGTCCACCAGCTCCGCGGCTTTGGGGCCGGTGAGGAACATATCCTCCGGATATTCGCTCCCGCCCGTAAAACGCTCCATCATGGGGCGCACGGAGGAGGTCACCTCGTTGACCACGATATTGGCTTTCTTGTTCATGGCCATGGCGATGCGGTAAATGCCCACCGCCGCGCCGAAGGAGTCGATATCCAACAGCCGGTGGCCCATGATCAGCAGCCGGTCCTTATTTTCCATCAGTTCCCGGAGGGCGTGGGCCTTCACGCGGGCCTTCACCCGGGTGGTCTTCTCCATCTGCTGGGCTTTGCCGCCGTAATACTGAATCTTATCCGCATCCTTCACCACCGCCTGGTCGCCTCCGCGGCCCAGGGCCATGTCGATGGAGGTTCTGGCATACTCGTAGTTCTGGCTGTAGGTGTCGCCGTTCATACCGATCCCGATGCTCAGGGTCACCGCCATGTCGTTGCCGATGTTGACGGTCTTTACGTCCTCCAGAATGGAGAACCGGTCCTCCTGGATCCTGGGAATGTACTGCTGCTTGATGGCAAAGAAATATTTGTCCTTCTCCATCTTTTTCACGATGCCGTTCATACCGGCGATATATTTGTTGATCTTGCGGTCGATGAGGGCGGTCAGCAGGGAGCGCCGCACTTCCTCCACGCTCTCCAGCGCCTCATCGTAGTTGTCCAGGTAAATGAGCCCGGCCACCAGCTTCTGGTCGTTGATCTGCTGCATGTACTTGAGGGTCTGAGTCTCGTCCAGCAGGTACACCGCGGTCACTTCCGAATCAAAGACGGCCGGAAGCGCTTCCTCGCCCTCCCCGGTCCTGGTGACGCTGACCTGGTGCAGGTCGATGCGGTAGTTCCGGTCCCCGTAGGAGCTGTGCAGGGTCACCACGTCGCCTCCGGTGGCCAGCTGTTCCCGCTTGATCTCGGGAAACAGGGTCAGAAGGTTCTTGGGCGCGGATTTCTCGCCGCCCATGATGCGCACAAATTCCCGGTTCATCCACAGCAGGCGGCCGTTTTCATCCGCCACCGCGTAGGCCACCAGCATCTCGTTCATCACCTGCAGCTGCATTTGGTTGTAGGCGGCGGCAAACTCCACCATGGCCGCGGCGATGCCGCGCTTGCGGGAAAAATAGATCCACAGCGCAATTCCAACATAGACTACCGTGAACGAGGACACAATGATGCCCGCCTTGACCGAAACCAGCCCAACGAACAGGCCCATTATAATGAATAGCGCCGACAGATACAGCGGCCACTGTAAGTACAGGCGGAATTTCCCCCGTACCTTTACTTTCTCTTTCATAGTCTTCCTCCAATAAATAAACGATCGGAATACGCCTATCTTAAACAGTATACCACAGAACGGGCTTTTCGTCTATTTAAAATGACGAACGCCGCTTAAGCCCGCCTCCCCAACAAATGATCCCTTGTGAAACCTCAACCGCCTATGCTATAATAGGAACACTTAGCCAATTTCGTTCAGGCTTAGGGGGGCAATGGGCAGGCGCGGTACACTGCCGGCCGGACACGGCCGGTTTCGACGGAGTGAAATTATGTTTGGATACGTTACAATTTGCGAACCGGAGCTGAAGGTCAAAGAGCTCCGCAAATACAAGGCTTACTACTGCGGTCTGTGCAGAACGCTGCAGGAGGAATACGGCGCCGCCGGTCAGATGACCCTGACCTACGATATGACCTTTCTCATCGTTCTTTTGACCTCCCTCTACGAGTGCGGCGGACGGACCGAATCCCACGCCTGTAAGGTCCATCCCCTGAAAAAGCGGCCGATGCTGCGCAATGAGATCACCCAATACGCCGCGGACATGAACCTGCTGCTGGCCTACTTCCATCTGCGGGACGACTGGGCGGACGAGCGCAGCACCCCGGCGCTCCTGGGAATGGCCGCGCTCAGACGAAAAGCCGCCCGGGCCGCCCGCAGGTATCCCCGTCAGAGCCGCATGATCGCCCGGGAGCTTCACAAGCTGACCCGCCTGGAACAGGAGAACAGCCGCGATCTGGACCTGGTCAGCGGCTGCTTTGGCCGGGTGACCGCGGAGCTGTTCGCCTTCCGTCGGGACCATTGGCAGAACACGCTGCGGCGGATGGGGTTTTATCTTGGAAAATTTGTCTATTTAATGGACGCCTATGAGGATCTGGAGGAGGACCTTAAGGCCGGCAGGTACAACCCGCTGGTGGATTTAAGCCGCCGTCCGGACTTTGAGGAGCGCATCCGCACCATTCTGTGCATGATGATCGCGGACTGCTGCCGGGAATTCGAACAGCTTCCCTGCCTGGAGGACGCGGGTCTTCTGCGCAACATTCTCTACGGCGGCGTTTGGAACCGGTATAAAAAACTACAGCAAAAGAAAACGGAACAGAAAGAGGACTACGGAAATGATGACAAAGAATCCCTATGAGGTTCTGGGCGTGCCCCAGAGCGCATCGGACGACGAGGTAAAGAAGGCTTACCGGGATTTGAGCAGGAAATACCATCCCGATGCCAATGTAAACAATCCGCTGGCGGACCTGGCGGAGGAAAAATTCAAGGAGGTCCAGGAGGCCTACGACATGATCATGAAGCAGCGCGCCCAGGGAGGCGGCTCGTACTCCTATGGCGGCAGCAGCTCCACGGGCGGCGGGAACTCCCAGGATGTGGAGATGCAGGCTGTGATCAACTTTATCAACAGCCGTCATTTCCAGGAAGCCATCAATCTGCTGAATCGGATGCCCAACCGTACCTCTATGTGGTACTACACCAGCGCGGTGGCAAACGCCTCCATCGGGAACAATATCGTGGCTATGGAACACGCCCAGCAGGCGGTTAACATGGAGCCGGGCAACATGCAGTACGCCCAGCTCTTAAACCAGCTCACCTGGACCAGCCGGAGATATCAGGGCAATCCCTACGGCGGCGGCTATGGAATGGGTTCCTCCTGCGGAACCGGGAATATGTGCTGCGACCTTTGGCTGGCGGACACGCTCTGTGAGTGTATGGGAGGGGATCTCTGTTCATGCATGTGACGGCAAGAAGGGTCGCGCTCTGCGGCCTGCTTCTGGCATTTTCCGTAATCTGTATGGTGTTGGGCGGCGTCATCGAGACCAATACGCTGTTTCTGCTGGCTGCGGCCTCCTATTTCGTGGGAATCGTGATCCGCGAGTTCGGGCCGAGAACCGGCGCGGCCTTTTACCTGGCCAGCGTGCTGCTTGGGTTTCTGACCGCTCCCAATAAATTTTATGTGATATCATTTTCCGCCATGGGGCTGTACATCCTGGGGACCGAGGCCCTCTACCGCCTGATGGCCGGCTGGCCGTCCGGGCTGCAAAAACCATGGATATTTACGGCGCTCCGGTATGCGCTCTTCAATCTGATGTACCTGCCGGTGACGGCGGGCTTCTGGCACCTGCTGTTTGCGGCCTCCCCGTCCCCGCTCCTGTGGGCGGCGGTGATTCTGGCCGGACAGGCGGGCCTTTGGCTCTACGACCGGGCCTACCTGTACGCGCAGCGGCATATCTGGGGCCGTTTCCGGAAGTATTTTATTTAGGCGCGGCGGAGGGGCGGCCGTTGTGATACGGGAGACGGCAGTAACTGTCTCCGTGTCCAGACAGGTCAAATGAACATAGGCAGAATGGGGGCTTTCTTCATGAAGATTTCGCAGACAAGGGATATCCGGTCCGCCAACCGGCTGACCATTATCAAACACATACTGAACAAGAAACACATCTCCCGGGCCAGGATTTCCGAGGAGACCGGGCTGAACAAAGCTACGGTCTCCACCATTGTCAAGGAGTGGATGAGCTTAAAGCTGGTGGAGGAGACCACCACCGGGGATTCCAGCGGGGGTCGAAAGCCCATCATTCTGACGCTGGCGGCCAGGGCGGGCTACTGCATCTCCGTGGACATGGGCGTACAGTCCGTGAAGCTGATCCTGACGGACCTAAACAACGAAATCCTGCTGCGCCGCTCATTTTCCATCGCGGAACCGGCATTTGCCTGCGTCTACCGCCAGCTCTACCAGGAGATCGACCGGATCATCAAGGAGATTCCGCCCTGCCCCTACGGACTCATCGGCATCAGTCTGGCCGTCCGCGGCATCATCGACTTAGACGGGGTGATCCGCTTCATCCCCAAGCTGGGCTGGCACAACATCGACATCAAATCCCTGCTGGACCAGCGCTACCACGTGCCGGTCTACATTGACAACGACGGAAACCTGGCCGCCTCCATGGAGTCCCGGCTATACCCCCAATACCGGGAAATGACCGTCCTCAGCATCACGGACGTCATCTCCTGCGGCATCATCACCGGCGGCGAGCTGGTGCGGGGCTATCTGGGCTTTGCCAACGCGGTGGGCCACCACACGGTGAATATCCGGGAAACTCATCAGTGTTCCTGCGGAAAATACGGCTGCTGGGAGCAGTATTGCTCGGACCAGGCCCTGTTGGAGGAGATCAACCGCAACCGCCGGACTCCATTAATGGACATCGACCAGTTCATCGACCTGATCCAGAAGCAGGACCCGGACGCCTTAAATGTATTGGACCACTTCATCCACAACCTGGCCATCGGATTGTCCAACATTATCTTCTTTATGAACAGCGAGATGATCATACTGAACTCCCATCTGATCCATTCCCTGCCCTACCTGATGCCGGAAATCATGAAGGACATCGTGCTGCCCATCACCCACTCCCAGGAGATCCTGCTCTCCACCCTGGGCAGCGACGCACCCATTTTAGGCGCTTCCATGCAGGCCATTGAAGCGTTCTTTGAGATCCTTTCCATGCACGGGTAGGGCTGGAAGAAAATTGTAATTATAATGTAAATGAAACGAAATTGAACACAGGCGCCCGGTTTTCTATAATAATACTATAACGTAATGTTGGGAGGGAACGACATGAAAGGTATTGTTAAAACCATACTGGGCTGCCTGTTTTTGTCTCTGGGATTTTCCGGTCTGACGGGAATCACGGCCTTTGCCGCAGCTGAACGGATCGACAATGCCCGGATCACATTTTCATATGATCAGGCGCCCAAAGCCGGGGAGGCCCCGGGGACCGTCGCGGCGGCCACCACAAGCAGGGAATTCACCGTGGAGAGCGCAGCGTACGCCAATGATGCAGACCGTTGGAGCCTGGGCGACCGCCCCGAGGTGACGGTGATCTTAAACGCGGCGGACGGATACCGCTTCTATTATACTTCTTCCAGCCATTTCAAGCTCAGCGGCTGCGGTGCCCAGTTCCGAAAGGCCAAGGTTTTGGACGGCGGAAACAGCCTCCAGCTGGAAGTTTACTTAAAGCGGGTGGAGGGCAGGCCCGAACAGGCCCAGTCCCTGGAGTGGGACGGCTCCTACGCCATGTGGGATGAGATCGACGGCGTCAAGCACTACGAAGTCCGCCTTTACCGCAACAAAACGCTGGTAACCACCGTCACCACCGCCAATACCGTCTATGATTTCCGCAGCGACATCACCCGTGGCGGCGATTACACCTTCCGCGTCCGCGGCATCGCACGCTATGACGGCAAGGCCGGCTCCTGGTCCGACTACTCCGACGAGAGCACGTTTTCAAATTATGAAGCGGAAAATTACAGCAAGGGCAGCTGGATTCAAAACCAGCGGGGCTGGTGGTACCGCTACAACAACGGAGACTACCCGGTGAGTTGCTGGAAAAATATTGACGGCGCATGGTACTACTTCAACAACAGCGGCTACATGCTCACCGGATGGCAGAAGATCGGCGGGAAATGGTATTATCTGGAGACAAACGGCGTGATGCTCACCGGATGGCGTTTCATCAACGGAAATTGGTATTATCTGGAACCCAGCGGGGCCATGGCCACCGGGTGGAAAAAGATCGGCGGCCCATGGTATTACCTGGGACCCAGCGGCGCCATGCTCACCGGATGGCAGTACACCGGCAGCCGGTGGTATTTCCTGGATTCCAGCGGCGCCATGCTCACCGGATGGCAATCCATCAATGGAAACTGGTACTATCTGGACGGCAGCGGGGCCATGCTGACGGGCTGGCAGCAGATCAACGGCCGCTGGTACTACTTAGACGGCAGCGGGGCCATGTTCACCGGCTGGCACTATATCAACGGCAGATGGTACTGCTTTGACGGCAATGGCGCCATGTACGCCAACCAGCGCACCCCGGACGGATACTATGTGGACGGCAGCGGAGTCTGGCGGCAGTAAGCGGCGGCGCGGCCGGTCAGAACTGCATTTTCATATGATTCAGCTGATCTCTAAGCTCCCCTGCGTTGCGGATCGCCGCATCCAGGGAGGTGATCAGACGGTCGCAAACGGAAATGACGCTCTCGTCCTCTCCGGGCGTGTCTAAAACCTGACGGATATCGGCAGCCGGGTCCCAGGACAGGGCGCTCAGCATACGGAGAATGGCCGCCAGGGAGTAATTGGCGCAGCGCAAAGCCCGGATGATTCTGAGCCGCCGGATATCCCCGGCGGAGTAGACCCGGTAGCCGTTCTGCCTGCGCTTTACCGTGAGCAGGCCGTTTAACTCCCAGTTTCTCAGGATATCGGCCGTGACCTGAAGGCAGGCCGCGGCCTCCTTCCGCGTCATCATGGTCCCGCCGTCCTCCGGGGCAGCGCCGGACAGAATCTCACCGGCGATCCGCAGCGCCTCCTCGGCATTTTCCCGCTCGCTTTTTAAGGTTTCCTCATAACGGCCGGTGAGAAGCAGCGCCCGGTCAAACTCCCCGGCGGCCGACGCCTTGACGATCTCAACGGCATTTGCCCGCAGCCCGTTCTGCAGCACCTCCACCCGAAGCGCGGTGCGGGCCAGGAAAAACTGGGCGATGTGAAGGGCCGTAAACACGCGGTAGCCGTTGGCGCGGCGTTCGGGTCTGGAAATGAGCCCAAGCTCCTCGTAAAGCCTGACCGTATTTGGATGGATTCCAATCATCTGCGCCACCTGCGCCGTCCGGTACGTTTTCATCTGTCCGACACCTCCTGTTTTTCCTATCATACCACAGGATACAAGGTTGGTGTTATAGTGGAGGGTTTCCAGACGGAAATTTGTAAAGACGGGAAGCAGTGACCCACTGCATTTAATAAGGCAGCGGCCTCAAAATGGCCGCTGCCTCGCTTTCTTTATGGATATCCGTCCGGTGCTAGAAATTTTTCCCATTCCAGCCCCAGTCGGGAAACGCCTCATATTTGATGTAAAGGTCTCTGGGCGCCACGCCCAGATTATGTTCCAGAATCCGGGTGATCTCCCCGGTCATTTTCTCCGCGCCCTGACGGTCCACGGTATCTCCCAGGATTTTCACCTCGGCGATGGCGATGGGACGGCCCGTCTCGCCGCCAAAGTACATCTGGCAGCGATCCTCGATGGCCACCATCAGCCACTCCTCGGTCTTTCCCGGAAGGAAGGCGATGGCCTGCCCCAGCCCCGCCTTGATGCGCTCCGCCGTCTCTTTCGCGGCTTCCACGTTTGTCTTAATCTGTATACACGGCATGTTTTTTACTCCTCTCCCCTCTGCTTCCTCAGCCGTAAATCAGCTTGTGGCGGAAGTAGAAGAAATGATCGCTGTGGGTGTGGATGCTGAGCATGCGGGTGTGGGGGTGGTCCTTGGAACCGAACTCCCGTCCGAATTTGCCGATGGTCAGCGCCTGGCCCCCCACATAGATGCAGGAATAATTGAAAAACAGCTCGTCCATCAGCCCCTGGGCCACCAGGAAATGCATGTAGGAGGGCGTTTCCACCAGCACCTTGTCCAGACCGAACTTCTTCATGATATAGAGGGCCACTTTGGAATCCGGCGCCTTGTCGCCGGTAGCGATCACCAGAATCTTGTCCCGGTTCTCCTTCATGGAGGCGATCATCTCATCCGTCACCTGGGAGATATTCTCCACCGGGCCCACCAGATAATAGTCTTCCTTCATCTTCTCCTGAATCACCGGAATTCCCGCCCGGGAGGTACTGATCATCACCGGCACCTCCGGCGTTTTGAACAGCACATGGTCAAAGGGGATATCCGTGGCGTCCAGGGAGGAAATGATGTTCCACGGCACCGGCTGCATCCCGGCTGCGATTCTGGCATTTTCCAGTTCCTGGGAGAACACGTGGGCGGTGTAATCGCTCTCCGCGTTCATGGTTCCCGCTCCGATGATGTCTCCGTCGGACACGGCCCGCAGCATGTTGAGAATCCACCAGTCCGCTCCGGCTCCGTCGCCGTCATAACGGTTCATCTTGGCGATCAGCGGCCCCTGAGGGGCGTCGGTAAAGGCGATACGCCCGTCGATGGAGGTTACTAAGGAAGTGTATGTATAGGGACGGTCCTCGTGGAGGCGGTCAAATTTCAGTTCGCCGTAAATCTGCTTCATCTCGTCGCAGGTGATGGTCTCCACCTGGGCCTTCTCCAGCTCCTCGCTGCGGTAAATCTGTCTGATTTTTGTCTTTTCGATGTCAAAGGGCATCTTAAATAAAGAGGTCGCCATAGTTTCTCCTCCCGTCAGATCAGGCTGCCGCCGCAGACCTGCATGATCTCGCCGGTGATAAACCCGCTCTCGTCGCTGGACAAAAAGGCGATGGCGTTGGCCATGTCCTCGATCTTGCCCATCTTGTGCAGGGGGTACAAGCTGGCGTAGGATTCTTCCAGAGCCGCCGGGTCCTCTGCCTCGGTGAAGCGCTGCTCGATCATGGGCGTGCGCACCAGGCCCGGAAGAATGGCGTTGGCGCGGATGTGGGGCGCGAACTCCAGGGCGATGCACTTGGTCAGCATGATTACCCCGGCCTTGGACGGGCAGTAGCCGATGCGCTCCGGAATGGGGCGCACGCCCAGGTCGGAACCCACGGTCACGATGGTGGAACCCTCCTGCTTCTTAAGCTCCACAACCGCAGCTTTGCACATATTGAACACGCCGCCCAGATTGATGGACAGCTCGCGCATGAACTTGTCATAGTCCGTGGTCTCCAGGGAACCGATGAAGGTCACACCCGCGCAGCAGACCAGCTTATTCACGCGGCCGAACGCCTTCACGGCCTCCTCCACCACGCGGCAGGCCTGGGCGGCATCGGTCAAATCGGCCTGCACATAAATGGCGTTCTCGTCCTGAATGTGCATCTCCGGCTCAACGCCGCAGCCTACCACCTTGGCGCCCTCGGCCAGGAACTTTTTCGCGACGCCCTCGCCGATGCCGGAGCTGGCGCCAGTAATGATCACAACTTTATCTGCAAATTTCATTTCATTTTCCTCCCAATCAGATTCTCTCAAAGCGGCTGTAGCGGTGCACGCCGAAGTTCTCCTCGTTCTGCACCACGCGGATCAGCTCGTAGGGGCGTCCGAACTTCTCGTCGAACTCCTTGATTAGCTGGGCCTGGTACTCCTTCTGGTCGATCTTTCTCCAGGACTCGATGCTCTCCCAGGCGAAGATGAAGTGAATCTCACCCGGCTTATTGTCGTTGATCCACACTTCCTTGTACAGGAACGGAATGTGGTCAAAGCCCGGCGCAAAGGCCTCCTTTAACGTCCAAATCTCGTGATCCACCTCCAGATAGCGCTCCACATCTTCCGGTGCCACCTTGAACACCAGATGCTCCATCGGATAATGCTCTCCCTTGGTATACGTATAGCCCTGCATAATAAAATCCTCCTTTATGTTTGTGTTTTATGGTTTTCGCGGCGTTTATTCCGCGTCGTTCATCTTCTTGGCAAGCGCCACCACCGCCTCGGCGATGTCCGGCCGGGTCTCGAGGGAATCCCGGTCGCTGTTGGGCAGACAGACCTGCCCCAGACACTGGGCGCTCAGATCGTTCAGCAGGTTTTTAAGCACCAGCTCTCCGCCTAAAAACTGATTCTCAAAGGCGGGCGCGCCGCCCACCATCAGGATGGCTCCCTTGCGCAGGGGCTTCTCCGGCATATCGCCTCTCACATGGCCCGCCCAGTACACCTGGAAGCGGTCGATCAGGGCTTTCATGCGCCCTGTGATGGAGTGGAAATACATGGGGGAGGCCAGGAGAATGTTGTCCGCCTCCTCAATCTTCTGGTAAATATCCTGCATACCGTCCTTGATGACGCAGGCTTTCGTTTTCCAGCAGTACCGGCAGTCCATACAGGGCTTCACATCCGTGCGGTACGCGTCGATAATCTCCTTCTCCCCGTCCAGGTTTTCCAGGAACAGGTCCACCATCTTCCGGGTGTGGCCGTTGGGTCTGGCCGCTCCTATAATTACAAGTGTTTTCACTGCGTTTTCCTCTCTTTCCGGTTAAATTTCATGACATGCATAACAAAAAATGCGATTGTCAGCACAACGTATACCTGGACGAATCCCATATCCGGAGCGTAGGTCTCCGTTCCCAGGATTCCCGGAGAATGGATCATGCCGATCCCCGTCAGTCCCAGAGCCGTCAGGTTGGTGATGGAAGCGTTCTTCCAGTTGTTGTCAATTATGAACACAAACACACAGCCCACCAGCAGTCCCACAAAAGCGGAGCCGGGGTCAAAGGCCATAAATCCGGGCAGCGCACCCTCCCGCATGTTGTCCACGATAAAGTCCATGACCACCGGCAGGGAGGCCATAATGACGGCGGGGAAATATTTCCGGTCCACCACCTCAAACGCCTGGGAGTAACTGGAAATTCCAACGAACACCAGGATGGGCAGCACCACCGCCTCCGGGATAAACGCGTTGATGATGGCGGACAGGCCGGTCAGGCCCACCAGGGCGTACAACACCACGATGCCCAGATGGTAGCCGGTGCCGGATTCCATCTTCTTCCAGCCAGGATATCCCCAGTAGAGGCCAACGGCCAGAGGGTTGCCGAAGCAGGCCCCCACCACGCTTGCCAGGCCGCACAGCACCAGGGGCTTGGTGTTGGTGAAGAAGGTGTCGCCGCACTCTTTTGCCTGCTCCACCGCCTGGATGCCGGTGATCACCTCGTTTAAGGAAAACACGATGATAATGGGCAGGAAGGGGATCATGGACGATACCACCTCGCCGTCAAAGATGCCCAGGGTGGGATGGGGTATGTAAAAGCTCAGGCTGCTCAAGGATTCCTGCACCGCCCCAAAGCCCATGACACCGCTGATCCAGGCCACCGCGGAACCGATCACAATCGCAATGAGAGCCGCGGGCAGCTTGGTTTCCACTTTTCCCAGGTAGATCACAAACAGCACGATCAGGGACAGCCATCCCACTAACGGCATTTTCAGCACGCCGTTCATGGACTGCATGATCAGAAACGCCATGGCTCCGCCGGCCAGAGAGCCGAACAGGGCGCCCGCCGGAACGATCTTTAACACCAGGGGAACCACAAAGGCCCCGATGATGAACACGATGCCGCCCACCAGATGGGCCAGCACGCCGGTCTTAAAGGCCAGCTCCGCATTTCCGGTGCTCAGGAACACGGGGAGCATGATGCTGTAGAGCCAGATGAACATTCTGCCCGCCTGAAGTCCCGCCGGGATGGCGGTCAGATTCGGATCGTTACGCTTCGCCGCAATCCCTCTATAGTAGAGCCAAAGCCCGCCGTTTAAAACGACCACTGTCAAAACCATACCGGGCATCATGGTGCCGAAGATCGTTCCCGAGTCCAGCCCGAAGGTGCCCGCCAAAATGGCGATTGCCACAATTACCTTGGAAAATCCGTCAAAGAACACGCCGATGGACGCGTCTAAGTCCGCTTTCTTAAAAAATGGTATCCTTGCTTTTTCCATACCGTTTATCCTCCTACTAATTGTTTCTGTGATCCGGCCACGATTCGCCCGGCCGGAAGCGCAGGCCGTCATGCTGCGCGGTTATCCGCAGGGTCAGGCCCTCTGTCCACTCCCCGGCTCAAAGAAATGCCCTTTCATAAAGAGCAGCGCAGCCACCGCCAGGTAAACCGTGCCAAAGATCACTCCCGGCCCTGTGAGAAGCGCGATTCCCTCGCAGTGGATCATGCCGATGGCCGCGCAGAAGGCCATGACCAGCGCAAAGACTCCCGCCATCTTGTAGCGCCGGTCCACCACGCAGGCCAGCATGCCGGCCAGCAGCAGGCTGGTGAGAAATCCGCCGTTTCCCAGGTACATGATCCCCTGGATTGGCACGGAATATGCTGCAAACTGTTCCGACGTCACCGCAGCCATGGTCAGTCCGGCCGCCTGGACCGAGGAGCTGACGAGCGTCTGCATGTACTGGAACAGGATCGGGATCATGGACAGCAAAATGACGTTATAATATTTTTTATCCATGGACCGGAAGGTGTTGTCCGTCACGGAAAATCCGATAAAGATCAGGAGCACCATCACCGCTTCCGTTGGAATCAGGGCCATCAGCACCCCGGTCAGCCCGGTGGTACAGATGAAGAGACACAAAAATCCGTTGACCAGTGAAAATCCCGCCCTGGCATCCAGTTCCTTCCAGCCCGGGTGGCCGAAGTACACGGTGGTGGGGAAGGGATTCCCGAACAGCGCGCCGGTCATGGTGGAAACGCCGTCCATAATCATGGAGCGCCGCTCCGGGTATACGTCCCCGGCCATTTTTGCGGATTCCAGTCCCTGCAGCGTGGAGAGAAAATTGTTGATCTGCAGCGGAATGATCACGGGCAGGTACGGCACAATGCCTTTGAATCCGGCCGCGATATCGCCGATTCCCAGAGAAGGCGGGTAAAATCCGATCTCCGAGAAGGAATCCCTAAGAGCTCCCGGCGTCAAATATCCGCAGGCCCAGGCCACGGCGGTTCCGATGAGAATGGCGATCACCCCGGAAGGGATTTTAGCGAACCGTTTATCCGCCTTGCCCAGATAATCAATGATGATGATAAACAGGGGCAACACCGCGTACACCGGTTTGTCGAACACCATAGCCAGGCCCACAATGGAAAGCCAAACCATGGCGGAGGAGGCCATATTTCCCATCAGCGCGCTGTTGGGAATCGTCTCCACGATAAAGCGCCCCGCAAAACCGCCCAAAATCTCCACCAGGCCCCCCACAAAAGCCGCCGCCAGGCCCACCTGCAGGGCCAGGTCGGAATTTCCCGTCTGCCAGTACACCGGGCCGATGATCAGGTACAGCCAGCCCGACAGCTGGGAGGCCCCGATTCCAAAGGGCTGGGAGGTCACATTGTGCCGCTTTTCCTTGTGGGCCAGGCACCGGGCCTCGTAAAAATACCACAGGTTTCCCAGCAGGATCGCCAAGCCGATGCCCGGCACCACCTTTCCGATCACCACCTGGGCCGGCATGCCGAACACCACGGTCATAATCCCCGTGGCGGTCAGGATTTTCGAAAACCCGTCGAAGAAGATCCCGATGGACGCATCAATGTCGCCCTTCCCCCACCAGTGGTATTTGAATTGTGCATTTCCATTCATTGTTAATTATTCCCCGCTAATTTGTTTATATCTCAAACAAACTTGGCAAAAAATAAATTTGCCAATATTTACATAATATATGTACTGATTTCCATCTGTTCCCGGGATAGTTCAAAAGTTCATTTAATAGTTAAACAAACTTTTTATTTAAAAACGGATCTCAAATCCTTTCTCAATATAACACTTCGTTATTTAATTGTCAATACCGCTTTTTATTTTTTGGCGAAATCTTAACAACAAAAATTCTTGACAGTAATTCCAAATCGTGCTAGTCTTATTCTATTGTAAGGGAGTAGTCGGCGCAGCGGTGCGTGGCGAAGTCAACATCACTGGAATCACTCGTAGAGTTCGATTCCCTGGCTTGGTTTTAAATGACGAGACTTACCTGTCCGTTTCTTGGAAGAAGTGGCCGGGGGAAGTCTTTTTTTATTGTCCCGGACCGCACCTCCCGAAACGAATTTCCTTGAAAATATTGATATTTCCGGCTGCGGCCGCTGCCGTCATACCGTTCGTTTTGGCGCCGCGCCGTCCGGGAATAAATGAGGGAGTAATTCCGCATACTATTATAGCGTGCGAGGTAAGTCAACATAATGGCAGCTGCACGGCGGTCTGGCTTATCTGTAGAGAATGAGACTCATATGCAGGTTTGTTTATCATAGCTGTGTATGGGTCTTTTTTATAAAATTTATTATCTTTTTCACCCACAGTTTAAAGGAGGAACAAAACGTGAAAGAGTACTTAACCAGTGTTGAGGACGTGCTGAAGGAGCAAAATTCATCTCCGGAAGGCCTCACAAGCGGGGACGCCGCGGACCGGCTGGAAAAATTCGGCCGGAACAAGCTGAAGGAGGGAAAGAAAACCTCCCTAATTAAACGGTTTTTGGAAGAGCTGGCGGATCCCATGATCATTATTCTGATCGTCGCCGCCGTGATCTCCGGCATCACCGCGTTCTATGAGGGGGAATCCTTCGCCGACGTCATCATTATCATGTTTGTGGTTATCATCAACGCCGTGCTGGGCGTGGTGCAGGAGAGCAAGGCGGAGGCCGCCATCGCGGCCCTGCAGGAAATCGCCGCCGCTACCAGCAAGGTCCTGCGGGACGGCAAAATCGTATCCTTAAAGAGCGAAGACCTGGTGCCCGGCGACGTGGTGGTGCTGGAAGCGGGCGACTCGGTTCCCGCCGACGGCCGGATCATCGAGTGCGCCAGCATGAAGATCGAGGAAGCGGCCCTCACCGGCGAGTCCGTTCCGGTCAATAAAATTGTCAGCCTGCTGAACCTGGAAGGCGAGAAGGACGTTCCCCTGGGCGACCGCAAGAACATGATCTACATGGGTTCCACCGTGGTGTACGGCCGGGGCAAGGCCGTGATCACCGGAACCGGCATGAACACGGAGATGGGCAAGATCGCGGACGCTCTCTCCCAGGCCAAAGATGAGGAGACTCCGCTGCAGATCAAGCTGAACCAGCTGAGCAAAATCCTCACCGTGCTGGTAGTGGGAATCTGTGCGGTGATCTTTGCCGTGGGACTGTTCCGGGCCAATATGACCCCTGAGGGAATTACCGGCGATACCATTTTAAGCACCTTCATGGTAGCCGTCTCCCTGGCCGTTGCGGCTATTCCCGAGGGTCTGGCGGCCGTGGTGACCATCGTGCTCTCCATCGGCGTAACCAACATGTCCAAGCGGAACGCCATCATCCGCAAGCTGACCGCAGTGGAAACCCTGGGATGTACCCAGATTATCTGTTCCGATAAAACAGGAACCCTGACCCAGAACAAAATGACGGTGGTGGACCACGTAGCCGAGGATGAACAGGCTCTGGTCCTGGCAATGGCCCTGTGTTCCGACGCGGAGCTGGACCCGGACAGCCACGACGCGGTGGGCGAGCCCACGGAGTGCGCTCTGGTCAACGACGCCTACAAGCATGGAATGGCCAAAAACGACCTGAAGGCCCGCTATGTGCGTGTGGCGGAAGCTCCCTTCGACTCCATGAGAAAGATGATGTCCACCGTGCACCAGACGGAGGGCGGACAGATCGTCCAGTTCACCAAGGGCGCGCCCGACGAGGTCTTAAAGCGCTGTACCAGGGTGATGGCGGGCGGTCAGGCCGTTCCCATGACCGACGAGATCCGCGCCGGCATTTTAAAGAGCAACAAATCCATGGCAGACCGGGCGCTTCGTGTGCTCTGCGCCGCCAAACGCGATTGGAATGCGCTGCCCGAGAACTCCGATCCTGAATTCCTGGAGCAGGATCTCATCTACCTGGGTCTGTCCGGCATGATTGATCCGGTGCGCCCGGAGGTGAAAGCTGCCATCGTGGAATGCCGCCAGGCCGGAATCCGTCCCATTATGATCACCGGCGACCACAAGGACACGGCCGTGGCCATCGCAATGGAGCTTGGAATCATCACCGACGCCTCCCAGGCCATCACCGGCGCCCAGCTAAACGACATGGGCGACGAGGAATTCAACCGGAACATCGAGCACTACGGCGTTTACGCCAGAGTACAGCCTGAACACAAGGTGCGCATCGTCACCGGCTGGAAGTCCAAGGGCAAAATCACCGCCATGACCGGCGACGGCGTCAACGACGCCCCCTCCATTAAGAGCGCGGACATCGGCGTCGGAATGGGTATCACCGGCACCGACGTGACCAAGAACGTGGCGGACATGGTGCTGGCGGACGACAACTTCGCCACCATCGTCTCAGCCGTGGAGGAGGGACGCCGGATTTACGCCAATATCCGCAAGGCCATCCAGTTCCTGCTGGCCTCCAACCTGGCGGAGGTACTGGCGATCTTCTTTGCAACCCTGATCGGCTTCACCATTCTGGAGCCGGTCCACCTGCTCTGGATCAACCTGATCACCGACTGCTTCCCGGCCCTGGCGCTGGGGCTGGAACAGAGCGAGCCCGACATCATGAAGCGCTCGCCCAGAGATCCCAAGGAGGGAATCTTTGCGGGCGGCATGGGCTTCGACGTGTTCTTCCAGGGCGCAATCGTAACCGTCCTGGTGATGATCTCTTATCTGATCGGCCATTACATCGAGAGCGGTGTATGGGAATTCGTAAACAGCCCGGATGGAACCACCATGGCATTTCTCACTCTGTCCATGGTTGAAATCTTCCACTCCCTGAACATGAGAAGCCGCCGCGGCTCCCTGTTCAAAATGACCACGCACAATCGTTTCCTGTTCGGAGCCATGGTCGTATCCCTAATACTGACCACCGCTGTGATTGAAGTGCCGTTCCTGGCCGCCGCCTTTGAGTTTACTCCCATTGACTTAAACGAGTATGCGGTCGCCCTTGGACTGGCGGTACTCATCATCCCGATCATGGAGATTGTGAAATTCTTCCAGCGCAAGCTGGGGAAATAGATGCACTCCTACTCAACCGGAAAAGGGCCGGGTTCCGCAACAGGAACCCAGCCCTTTTCTGTTTGATGCCAACAACACAATTTTAAAAACATCACATCACAAAGGACAGGAGCATGGATGTGGCCAACGCTGCAAAACTGCACACCGCAGACACCGGTACCATGGTTTTCAGCGTATCCTCGACGCCGAAACCGCACAGCCGCTGCACCAGCCAGAACATGCTGGAATTCACATGCAGTACGCACATTCCTCCGGAAGCGATGGCAATCACGCACAGCTCTGGACTGATCCCAAGGCTTGGCAGAAAGGACGCACACACCGCGGCCGCGGTGGTCAGGGCTACCGTCGTGGACCCAGTGGCCGTCACCAGAGCGGCGGAGATAAACCAGGGCAGAATCACGCCCGGCAGGCCCAGCCCGCTGATCGCCTGACTCAGAATCGTGCCGATTTCAGAGGATTTGATCACAGAGCCATATGCGCCTCCGGCTGCGGTAATCAGCAGTACCAGGGCGGTGGAATCCATGGCTGTATCAATCCAGCTCATGCGCACGGAAGACTTATACTCCCTGGTCAAAACCCATACGATCCCCACGCCGATCAAGAGGGCGATCACGGGATTTCCCACAAAACCGAAAATATGATTGATCACATGGTCCTGTGGAAACAAATTGGAAGCAAAGGACTGACAGATGATCAGGATAATCGGCAGCACGATCGGCATATAAGCTCCCATTGTGGAGTAGCCTTTGGGGTTTTTGACATTTTCCTTCCACAGCTCAGGCTGGCTCTCGGCTTTTACCTCTTCGGCGTTTCCCGGCGCACATGCAGGATATTTTCTGGCGATCACTCTGGTGGAATAGAAGTAAACCGCCAGAGTGGCCGGGGTAGCCACCACAATTCCTGCCAGAATTACTTTACCCAGATCTGCGCCCAGAAGGCTGGCCGCTGCAATAGGCCCCGGAGTCGGCGGAATCGTGGCGTGAGTCAGGCAAAGGCAAGTGATGGTTCCCAAACAGATTCCCATATAGGAAATTTTCCCCTTACGGGAAAGGTTTTTGATAATCGGATGGAGAATCATAAATGCCGAATCAGAAAATACGGGAATGGACACGATGGAACCGGTCATGCACATGGCCAGAGTCGCCCGCTTCTCCCCCACGGTTTTCAGGACAGAGGCTGCAATCTTTTCAGCTCCCCCTGTTTTTTCCAAAATGTAGCCGATAATCACACCCAGCACAATGATGATTCCGCTGGATTTCATCGTATCGCCAAATCCGGTCAGAACCAGCTGCACCGCTTCCGCGCCGGAATGTCCCAGGGCCAGAGCCAGCCCCAGGGCTACCAAAAGAAGCGAGATAAACGCATTCAGCTTTAATTTTGTAATTAGGAATACCAAAATCACAATACTCAGCGCTACTATAAGAACTACAACCCCTTGCATACCTATTTCCTCCCTAATTCACTTTGTATTTTTCCAGAACAGTGCGATTGACTTCAACTCCGATTCCCGGCTTATCCGGTATTATCATATCACCATCTACAAAGTCAAGGCCATCATAAATTAAATCCAGACGGAACGGATGACTGGAGCGGTCATATTCCAGAAGTGGCTCTACCGGCGTGTCCGCCATAGGTGTGTTGCTCAAACTGGCAATAAACTGCAGGGATGCGGCCAGGCCGACTCCGGAACCCCACACGTGGGGGATCATCATAGTATTGTATGCCTGAGTCAACGCCGCCATCTTTTTGCACTCTGTAAATCCGCCGCAGGAGCACAAATCCGGCTGATAAATATCCAGTGCCCCCGCCTCCAGCCAGTTCTTGAGAGCGATTTTTCCAAACAGGCACTCGCCAGCCGCAATGTAAGAAGACGTCAAATTCCGGAGCGCCCGATATCCCTCAATGTCCTCTGGCGTGATCAGTTCCTCGAAGAAGTGCAGCTTCTCCGGCTCCAGTTCCATGATAATTCGCCTTGCAACGGATTGGTTGTAGGCGTAATTAAAATCTGCCATCAGCATAATGTCCGGTCCTACCGCTTTTCTCACCGCCCGGATATATTTAATATCCACCTCCGGCAAAAATCCCACCTTCAGTTTCATCCCCTTAAAGCCAGCTTCCACATAAGATCTGGCCTCCTTCACGGCGTCCTCCGGATATACGCCGTCCGCAGTCCGGTAAAACCCTGTGGCATACGCGGTCACGCGTTCACGGAACCTGCCCCCCAAAAGGCGGCTGACCGGCTGACCCAGCTCCTTTCCGTTCAGGTCCCAAAATGCGATATCCAGCCCGCTCAACGCATTAATTGCACTTCCCATCTGCCCGAAAGGCCTGACCCGGTTGTAAAGCCGCTCCCACAACACCTCCGCATCCAGGCTGTTTTCACCGATTACCAAATCCCGATAACAGTGGTCGATAAACGCCGCTGCCAGTTGAGGCGGCTGCTGTCCGTGGCACATGCACTCGCCAAATCCGCTGGTTCCGTCCGCTCCCACAACCTCTACTATTACAGAACTGCGCTGATAGCAATATCCCTGTGAAAACTTAAACGGCACTTCCAAATCCGCTGTGATCACATGTGTGATAACATTTTTAATTTTCATCTTGTTCCTCACTTTCTGATTTTCCGTTGATATCTCGCTGATTTACAAATACCCGCAATCCAGGCGTCCGACCTGTAGATTCACCCCCTTCAATTTTCTATTCATATGATATCAGATATCATATATGTTAAAATAAACGAAACCATAGGCTCCGACGATATCGGGCAGACGTAGGCAGGTTAATATCTGCCCACTACTGCCAAAGAATGCACTACAGAAAGCGTTCCTTTAACTCCTCTGTTGCATTCAGATGGATTTCCATACAGGACCTGGCCTTGTCTGCGTCCTGCTTCTCAATAGCCTCATAGATATTCCGGTGATACCCGTGCTCACGCTCCAGGCTAATCTCCGTATCGCTGGACTTCTTGATCAGCTCGCGCAACAACTCCTCATACGCGTCCACAATGGCCAGCAGCAATTTGTTCCCCGTAGCTTCCACAATCAGGCGGTGAAACTTAAAGTCCGCGTTGACATAAGCCTCCTCGTTGGACGGGGAATTTTCCATAATCCCAATCTGGGTTTTCATCTCCTTAAGCTGTCCGGAAGCGGCCTTTAACGCTGCGTTCCCAGCGGCGCGTATCTCTATCATACGCCGTACCTCCAGAATATCATCCAGATCGATCTGCTGTTGCTGAATCATATCAACAAGACTGCGGGACATCACCTGGGTGCCTTTGTCCGCCACCCGGATTCCCTTACCGTGAACCCTCTGCAGAAACCCCCTGATCTCCAGGGAACGCACAGCTTCCCGGATCGTGGAACGTGACATCCCAAGCAGTTCGCAAAGCTCACCCTCGCTGGGCAGATAACCGCTGCTGTCATAACGCTTATCCAAAATCATCTTTTTAATTTCTTCCTGGGCTTTATCAATCAGCTTCAATCTTATTCTTCCTTTTCAAAAGATGGGTTTATGATAACATATCTGATATCTTATGTCAAGACAAAAAATACAGTATATAGCCGGGTGCTTGACTCGTTACGTCCCGAAAGTTTATACCGTTCCCCTCCGACAGTATCATCGGTATTCTCTGGAAATACCTTTTCTTTCGTTCCGGGGTCCTCGGGTTTTCTGTGACTTATGCTACACTCCACTCACACAAAACACCTTGCGGAATACTGCCTGTGAAAAGTAACAGGAACGTTCCGTTACTTTGGAAAATTCACCTGAAACCCTTGATTTTTTAGCCTGCATGTGGTATTATTATCACTGCTTATCCAGTAAATGGGCGGATTCCCGAGTGGCCAAAGGGGACAGACTGTAAATCTGCTGCAAATTGCTTCGGTGGTTCGAATCCACCTCCGCCCATTAGCGTGCCAGTTATAGCTTAAGGACAACAGCGCAGAGCGTGTACTTGTCCTCGTTTTCAGCCGTGGCACGTGCGATTGCGGGTATGGTGGAATAGGCAGACACAAGGGACTTAAAATCCCTCGGAGGCGACTCCGTGCCGGTTCAAGTCCGGCTACCCGCATTTCGTTCTATGTTGTGTATGGACAAATCCCGCTAACTAAATGGGTTTGTCCATTTTTTATGTCATGATATTCGTCTATAGGGGACAAAAAAGCCCACAGGATTTTTGCTTTCTTTTGGGAAAATCCTGTGGGGAAATTTTTGCAAAATGCCTCTAAAATGCTTTAATGGAACCATTGGGCATACGAATAAAAATTTAAAAACAGCGGATGCCCTAGAGCGTGTTTCGAGGGCCGCTCCCGGGAATTTTGTGATCGTATCAGTGGGGCGATCAGTCGATATTGTGGAGTGAGAAAATCACCCACACCTGTTTATTTACATTCCCTCCAAAACTTGCTATGATAATCATAGTTTAATCCCACAATCAATCTCAACACAGAAAGGACCTGATCTCATGGAATTAATGGCTGCAATCCACGAACGCAAGAGCTACCGCAAACCCTACAAACCCGATCCCCTTCCCGCTGAAGCCATAAAGGAAATCCTGGAGGCCGGCGTGTCCGCGCCATCCGGCTGCAACCAGCAGACCACCCGCTTTATCGGGGTAAATGATCCGGAGCTGGCTCACAAGTTGGCGGAGATTTACGACAAGCCCTGGGCATTGACCGCACCCGCGGCGATTTTACTGCTGACCAAGGAGCACGTTTCCTACCGAGGCAACTCCTACCATATCCACGATTACTCGGCGGCGGCCGAGAACATCCTTCTGGCCGCCGTGGACAAGGGCTACGCCACCACCTGGATCGAGGGACAGATCGAGGGGGAGAAGGCCCGGCAGATGGGTGATCTTCTGGGCGTGCCCCAGGACCTGACCGTAGCCGTCTACATGCCCCTGGGCATCCCCGCCGAGGAGAACCCCGGCGTTGCAAAGATGCCCTTTGAGGACCGCGCATGGCTGAACGGGTATGGGAAATCCTTCTAGTCCGCGCTCCACGCCGCCGGACACCGCTGCGTTTCCGGCTTCACCACGCGGCGCGGACAAACGCCGCTAGTCCGCCAAATCCCCCGCCGCCTTAATCTTCACCCGGTTGGTATTTCCCGGATAATATGCCAGCGGCACATCCTCAACCTCTATAATCTCAACCGTCTCCCGGACCGCGCCGGACTGCACCGCCAGCTCCACCGCCGCGGCCCGGGCTTTTTCTAACGCCTCATCCCGCGGAATTTCATCGTAATTGATCAGCTGTTCCAGCGTGCCGCTCACCTTGGAGATGGCGGAGCCGATGGCATTGGCCGTGCCGAAATGGTCGGGCTTCACCACGGTTTTGGTGCCCGCCAGGCGGTCCGGGACAATGATCGATCCGCCTCCCACCAGCACCGCGTCGATGTCCGCGCCGGACACTTTCATGGCGTCGATGCTGTCCTCGATCATGGCGCGCATGGCTTCCATGGCCTTTAGCGCCACATCCTCGTCAATTCCGGCCGCCAGGGAGGGATCGCCAAGCTGTGCCATGCCCAGGCGCACCGCCACGTCCGTGGCCGTCATGGTATCCCCACCGAACACCAGGGCCTTCTCCGCGATGCGGTAGCCCACGCTGTCGGGGCCCACGGTGACGCTGCCGTCCGCGTGGCTGCGCACGATGGAGCCGCCGCCCAGGCCGATGGAGATCACGTCGGGCATGCGAAAATTGGTGCGCACGCCGCCGATGGTGACCGCCACGCCGGACTCCCGGGGGAAACCGTTCTGAATCATACCCAGGTCCGTGGTGGTGCCGCCCACGTCGATGACCACCGCATTGGATAATTGGCTTAAATAGCTGGCGCCCCGGATGGAGTTGGTGGGGCCGCAGGCGATGGTGAGAATGGGGTAACGCCTGGCGTACTCCATGGTCATCAGGGTTCCGTCGTTCTGGGACAGGTACACGTCCGCGTTGGTCACGCCCTCCTCCGCCAGGGAGCGGGCAAACCCTTCCGTAAACCGGTCGGCCACCTGATAGAGGGCGGCGTTTAAGATGGCGGCATTTTCCCGCTCAATCAGACCCATGGAGCCGATCTCGCTGGATATGGACACGTGGACGTCCTCCCCCATCACTTCCCGGCAAAGGGCCGCGGCCTCCAGCTCATGGTCGTTGCGCACCGTGGAAAATACACAGGAAATGGCCACGGACTCGACCTTCCCCTTTAACCCCTCGAAAAATTTCCCGGCCGCCTCCCGGTCAAACGGCGCCAGCTCCTTTCCATCGTACTCAAATCCGCCTCCCACAATGGCGTAATCCACCGCAATCCGGCGGATATCTTCAGCCCAGTCCACCATGGGCGGGATGCCCAGTGTGGCGGGCGCGCCGATGCGCAGAATGCCGATGGGAGCCAGATTCTTCCGCTCCACAATGGCGTTGGTGCACTGGGTGGTTCCCAGCATGGCCTGGCGGATCTCCGACCGGTCTACATCCGCCCGTGCCAACACCTCCCGCACCGCTCCCACGATGCCGTCGTAAATATCGCCGGTGGTTGGGTGTTTTACTTCCGCGACCACCCGCCGGTTCCCGTCAATCAGGACAGCGTCCGTGTTGGTGCCGCCCACGTCAATTCCCAGCTTATACATCCGCCTCACCTCCGTTTGCCCGCTCTTCTAACGGTATGTAATCCGTGTCCAGTCCAAAATACCGGGGGCCGACCAACTCCAGCCCCGCCTCGGAGCGCCACATCTCAAAACATTTAAGCCCTACCGCCAGCACCCGCTTTCCATATTTCAGCGCGTCCGTGGTCACAGGGATAAAGGTCTCCGCGTCCACCAGACAGATCAAATCCGGCACGGTGGCCACGATCCGGTCGTCCACCTGGGCGCAGAGATTTTCATTCTGGAACACAATCCTGGCCTGGTGCCCCTTATCATTTCCAATTCCTTCCAAAACCACTTTGCCGTAGTTGAACGCTCCCTTTGTCTCCCGCAGCACATCCACGATCTTGCCCTTAAACAGCCGGTATCCCTGGGCGTACTCCAAAAACGCCTCCTCCGGCGATTTGCCGCTGACGCTCTTCACCTTGCGAATCGCCTCGCCCAGCTTCTGGCTGCGGGTCACAATATCCCTGACCCCGTACTGTTTCATGGTCGCTCCATCCATGCAGTACAGGGACACGGAAACGGAACCGCCGCAGCTCATGGTCACCGCCCGGGCCAGCTCCTCTGTCCACTTGTTGGTGATGGTGTTGAAAATGGCGCTGTTGCCCTTCTCATCCACCAGTGCCATGGGCGTAGCGGACACGCCGCCCATGGTGAAGGTCACCATCTGCAGCTCCGGGAAGGCCCGGCCCATACCGTCCGCGTCCACCAGAGGCAGCCCCAGCCTGGCCGCCGCTGCGATGGGCAGCATGGAGTTCACGCCGCCCGCCTCCATGGGCATGAAGGCGTAAACCTGGCGGCCAAAAAATTTGCTCACCATCTCGTACAGATTCTGGTATTCATGTTCGCCGATGGTTTTCTCGCCCAGTATCGTGGGCGCGCCCATCATGGCGATGGGCATCACCAGGGCGTCGTCCGGCACCTCGTCCGGCTCCAGCAGGGTGACGGGGCCGCACTCCCGCACCGCTCCGATGGCCACCAGCTTTCCCACATAGGGATCTCCGCCGCCCCCGGCTCCCAGCAGGGATGCGCCAAGGGCGATGTCCTCAATCTCAGACAATCCGATTTTCCGCATATTTTTACACTCCTTTACGTTCGCGAAAAGCCGGCGGATCGACCCCGCCGGCCTTATCTCAGATAAGCATACTAAAATTTTACCCGGAGCGGAATCCTCCGGCCAGACGAATTTTCGCCTGATTTTTTGTCACTTTGGACAAAGAGCAGACGCAGCTACGAGCGCAGCAGACGCCGGACGGCCACGGCATGGTAGAGGGGCAGGGTGTCGGGAAAATCGCCGATGTGGTAGCCCACCAGGTCCGAACAGCGGTTTAAGCGGTATTTCACCGTGTTTTTGTGCAGGAATAGCAGTTCCCCGGCCCGCTGGTAGCTGCACTGGGCGTCCAGCAGGTAGACCTCCAGCGTATCCAGGCTGGCCTCGTCCTTTTCCCTTGCAATGGGCTCCAGGGGCCTCTGGCACTCGTACAGGCCGGTCTCCCCGCCCGCGATCCTCAGGCGGCAGGCCCTGGCGAACTCCATTTCCCGGGTGTGGTAGGCGTTCTTGTGAGGGAACAGCTTCCGGGCGTCCGCCAGGTATTCGCGGTGGAGCAGAAACGCCTCCCGCACCGCCGCCGTATCGGCCAGGTGGTTGCACCAGGTGAAGGTGCAGGATTGATTCTCTCCGGCCAGACAGGCCTCCAGAGCCGTCTGAATCTCCCGCTCCTCGCCCAGGGACCCCGGGCCGTCCATGAACAGAACCAGCTCCCCCTCGTAGGCGTCCGTGACCACGGTTCCGAAATAGCTGCGCAGCAGGTCCGACAGCCGCTGTAAAACGGCGGCGGAGTTCCCGTCGTTCCACTCCTGTTCTCCGTGGAGAATCACCATGGAGTGGATTGCGGCCACATCGATGCGGAAGATATTGGCCAGACGGCGCATTTTCATGGGCTCGTCCTGGAGAATGGCGCGCACCAGCTCCCGAACGGCCACCGTCTCGTGCTGGGTACTCCAGATATTGGCTGCCAGGCGCACCGCGTCCCCGGCCTGTTCCACCGCAGAGCGGGACAGAGGTTCTCCTTCCCGGAAGATAAAAAGCTCCATCCGGCGGCTCTGGTCCAGCTTCACGGACACGCGGCAGAGCCGGTAATCCGAGCCGTTTATACAGACGTCGGTCTCCCCCTCCGGCTCTGGAAGATTTCCGGCTTCCAGAAAATCCCGCAGGGTTTTCCCCAGACTGTGGGGCCAGGTGGCTTCATTTAAGACCCGCAGCGAACCGTCCGTGAGCAGAAAGGAGGCCATCATGCGCTCGCTGAGCATTTTCAGCATGGTGTCCACAGTGCGCTGGTGGCGCGGCAGGCGGGAGACCTGCTCTAAAAGCTCGTTCACAAAGGCGGGATTCACCATGCGGTCCCGCACGATGCGCTCCATGATCTCACAGATGGCCTCCCCGTACCGGAAATCCATCCGCTTCTCAGGCATCTGGATCAGCACGAAATCCTTCTCATCCGCAATCCGCTTCATCTCCTCCGGCACCGCAGGCACGTAGACCCCCACGTAATACAGGATCAGCCCCACCTCGCCCGCCTCCGCCAGACGGCGCACCACCGCGCACTGGAGCCGCTGGTCCGCCGGGTTGTTCATGAAACCGGTGATCACGATCTCGCTTCCGCTGTAAGTGTCGCCTGGGAACAGATCATCTTCCAGAATCTGGGGATTGGCGTACTCCAGTACGGACACATAGGCCACGGTGCGGGAAAGCCCGCCCGCCCCGGCCAGTACCCGTGCGGGTTTTAAGGAAGGAAGTTTTAATAGATCAGCTACTGTTACGCTCATGGCGCTATCTCCTTAGCGGGGTATTTGGGCGGGTGGGACAGGTATTTACGGGCCCGCGGCCCGCGTAGCCCCGCGGCCCCGCGCTCCCGCGACGGCCGCCCCATTCCCGCCCCAAAAAATCAACGCCGGGCGGCCGCTTTCTACCCACAAAAGCAGCCGCCCGGCCCAACCGTCAACTCATGTTACAATTTTATTCCTCTTCTGTCTCCGCAACCTCGATCCCCAGCTCTTTTAACTGCGCCGGGTCCACCGGCGTGGGGGCCTCGGTCATCAGGCAGGACGCATCCTTTACCTTGGGGAAGGCGATCACGTCGCGGATGCTGTCCGCGCCCACCATGAGCATCACCATGCGGTCAAAGCCGTAGGCCAGGCCCGCGTGAGGCGGAACGCCGTACTTGAAGGCCTCCAGCAGGAAGCCGAACTGATCGTTCGCCCGCTCCGGCGTAAAGCCCAGGACCTCGAACATCTTGGACTGCACGTCGCCCTGATGGATACGGACAGAGCCGCCGCCCATCTCCACGCCGTTGAGTACGATATCGTAAGCCTTGGCGCGCACCCGGCCCGGGTCGGAGTCAATATACTGCAAATCCTCGTCCATGGGCATGGTGAAGGGATGGTGCATGGCCATGAAGCGGCCTTCCTCCTCGGAGTATTCAAGGAGCGGGAACTCCGTCACCCACAGGAACTTAAAATCATCCTTTTTCAGCAGATCCAGCTGCCTTGCCAGTTCCAGGCGCAGATTGCCCAGCACGTCGTAGACCACCTTGTTGCGGTCCGCGGCAAACAGCAGCAGATCGCCAGGCTTGCCGCCCATGGCGGCCACCAGCGCGCCCATCTCCTCCTCCGTCATGAACTTGGCAAAGGAAGATTTCAGGCTGCCGTCCTCGTTGATCGCCACATAAGCCAGACCCTTGGCCCCGAAACCCTTGGCATACTCCACCAGGGCGTCGATCTTCTTTCTGGGCATATGGCCCTGGCCCTCGGCGTTGATGCCGCGGACGGAACCGCCGCTCTCCAGGGCGTTCTTGAACACCGCGAACTCGCAGCCCTTCACTACCTCCGACACGTTCTGAAGCTCCATACCAAAGCGCAGGTCCGGCTTGTCGGAGCCGAAACGGTCCATGGCCTCCTGCCAGGTCATCCGGGGCAGGGGAAGGGGCAGGTCGTAATCACAAATCTCTTTAAACAGCTTCTGCAACAGACGCTCATTGACGTCCAACACCTCGTCCACGTCCACAAAGGACAGCTCCATGTCGATCTGGGTGAACTCCGGCTGTCGGTCCGCCCGCAGATCCTCGTCCCGGTAGCAGCGGGCGATCTGGAAATAGCGGTCATAACCAGAGCACATGAGCAGCTGCTTGAACAGCTGGGGAGACTGGGGCAGCGCGTAAAATGAACCGGGATGCACGCGGCTGGGCACCAGATAATCCCTGGCTCCCTCGGGGGTGCTCTTGATCAGGGTGGGCGTCTCGATCTCCAGGAAGCCCTCGTCGGCCAGGAACGCCCGGGTCAGGGTAGCAACGCGGCTTCTCACCATCATGTTGCGCTGCAAATCCGGCCGGCGCAAATCCAGGAAGCGGTATTTCAGGCGAAGCTCCTCCTTGGTCTTGCTGTTCTCCTCGATGGGGAACGGCGGCGTCTCGGACTCGGAGAGCACGCGCATGGACTTAGCGCGCACCTCGATGGCGCCGGTTGCCAGATTCTGGTTCACCGCGCCGGAGCGGGCCTCCACCCGGCCCGTCACCGCGATCACGAACTCGCTGCGCAGCTTCTCAGCCTTTGCGAAGTTCTCAGCGCCGCAGTCGCTCTCCTCAAATATAATCTGCAAAATGCCGGAGCGGTCCCGCAAATCCACGAAAATGATCCCGCCCTTGTTTCTGCTCTTCTGAACCCATCCCATCACGGTCACGTCCTGACCGATGTTGGCGGTGGTCACCTCTGTACATCTGTGGGACCGCTTGATCCCAACCATTGATTCTGCCATGATCTTATCTCCTTAATATCAAGTAATTGACCGCAGGCTGTACCGGCGGCCTATTGGATCCACTCAAACTCCGGCTGTCCCGCTTCCCGCCCCTTCAGGCGTCCGCGGCGCTTCTCAGCCCTTTAAGCCTTCCCGGTAAAATTCCTTAAACTGGGTGTAGCCTTCCTTTTCCAGCTGCTCCTTCTGGAACTTCTTGTTCTTGTTCATCTGGGCCACCAGCACCTGCACACCGTTTTTGCGGGCTTCCATGGCTTCCCGGATCACTGCGGCCAGGGCAGCGGAGTCCACGTTCTTCTCGAACAGGTAAGCCACCTTCTCGCCTTCCCCCGGAACCGTAAAACCGTTGTCCAGTAAAATGGTCACGATGCGCTCAAATCCGATGGAAAAGCCGCAGGCCGGAGTCTCCATTCCGGTGAATTTCCCGATCATCTTGTCGTAGCGGCCGCCGCCCGCCACGGAGCCGCCGAAGCCCTCCATGGAGATCTCGAAAATGGTCCCGGTGTAGTAGGACATGCCGCGCACCAGGGTGGGGTCGAATTCCAGGCCGAAGTCGGCCTCCGCCACCTCGTTCACCGTGTCCATAATGTGGGCCAGATTCTCGCTGACCTGAGCCGGAAGCACGTCCGCCAGCTGGCCGCCCAGCCTGCGCACGCCGTCCGCATCCTTCGCAACGCCCCGCAGCAGCTCCATGTACTGGCTCACGCTGGTTCCGGCGTAACCGGACTCCAGCAGTTCCCGCTCCACGCCCTCGAATCCGATCTTGTCCATTTTGTCCAAAATGATAAACACCTGGTCCATGGACTCCTCCGGAAAGCCGCAGTGCAGGGCCATCCCCTTTAAGATTCCCCGGTCATTGATGCGCACGGTAAATGCGTTGTCCGGGCAGATACGGCCCAGGGCCGTGGTGGTTGCCAGGATCAGCTCGATCTCCGCCAGGCTGGTGGGATCGCCTAAAATGTCGATGTCGCACTGTACAAACTGGCGGAACCGTCCCTTCTGGGGCCTGTCAGCCCGCCAGACGCTTCCCATCTGCAATGCCTTAAAGGGCTTGGGCAGGTTCGCCGCATTGTTGGCATAGTAGCGGGAAAGTGGAAGGGTCAGGTCGTAGCGCAGGCCGCTGTCCACCAGGTCGTTCTCCTCGTTCACCGCGTCCAGATTCAGCTTCTCGCCGCGTTTCAGTATTTTAAAGATCAGCTTTTCGTTGTCGCCGCCCTGTTTGCTGGTGAGATTGGCGATGTGCTCCACACAGGGAGTCTCGATCTGGGAAAACCCAAAACTCTTGTAGGTCTCGCGGATCTGATTCATCACATATTCCCGAATCTGCATCTCAGCAGGCTGAATGTCCTTCATGCCGGTAACCGGCTTCTTCGTCAATGCCATATCGTTCTCCAATTCTATTTGATTGCTTGCCTGTGTATCCGTTCAGACGGCGGAAAACCGCTACAAAACATATCCGCCTGTTACATATCTATATTTTAATGAACTTTTATGATTTTGCAAGACTTTTGGGGAATTTTCCTCAATTTCCTGTAACAGTTCAGACGGCGGGAAAATTGACACGGAAAGCCGCGTCAAGCTCGCTTGTAAGCGGCTTTCCGTGTCAATTTTCACATCGGATGGACATCCGATGCTTCCCCGCCGGTCTTTTTCGGTCAAGAAGATGAGCTGTCTGAACTGTTACAATATCCTACACCAGAATCCGCTCCTTGCGCCCGATCATCTCGTCGATGCGGCTGATGTACTGCTCCACCTCTTTCACGTTTTCGCATCTCTCCCTGCGGTTCTCCGCCGGAAATACCACCTTGGTGGTGGTTCCGGCCCCGCAGGCCACGATGGTCTGCATCTCCTCCATGATCAGGATGTTGTAGATGCACGCTTTTCCCGGCAGGGCATAACCCACGTTCTCGAAGTTCCCGGCCATGTTCTTCTGCCGGTACAGATAGTAGGGCTCCATCCCCAGCTCTCTGGCGCAGGCTGCGCTGAGATCGATCATCTCCGGGGTGTTCTGAATGGTCAGGCCCTCGTAATCTTCCTTGAACATATTCAGCCTGGCCGCCCGCTTGATGGCCAGGGAGTGCACGGTCAGAGAATCCGGCTTCATGGCCCGTATCTCGTCCAGAGTCCGCCTCACCTCGTCCATACCCTCCTGGGGAAGGCCCATAATCAGGTCCATGTTGATATTGTCAAACCCCATCTCCCGGGCCATGTAAAACCGCTCCTTCACCATCTCCACCGTGTGCCTGCGCCCGATCAAGTCCAGGGTGGACTGGTTCATAGTCTGGGGATTTATGGAAATTCTGGTGATCCCATGATCCCGCAGCACCTGAAGCTTTTCCCGAGTGATGCTGTCCGGCCGCCCCGCCTCCACAGTGAATTCCAGGGCGCGGGAAAGGTCAAAGAGCTGATCAAGTTTACATAAAATCGAATCGATTTCCCCCGCCTCCAGGGACGTGGGGGTTCCTCCGCCGAAATAAACCGTATCCAGCGGGCGGCCTTCCATCTTCCTCGCCGTGTACTCCAGCTCATGGAACAGGGCGTCCAGGTAGAGGCCGGTCCTTCCCTTCCACTTGCCGATGGGGTAGGAGGTGAAGGAACAGTACAGGCAGGTGGTAGGGCAAAAGGGGATTCCCACGTACAGGCTGTATCCCCGCTCGTAGTCCAGCGGCTCCAAAAGGCGCTTCTCCCGGGCCGCGATCTCCACGCTGAGATTCACCTTCTCGTCGCTGGCCAGGTACATTTCCTTCATATACCGGCGGATCTCCTCCTCGCTCCAGCCCTCCTCCAGGCGGGTGAGGGCGATCTTTGTGGGGCGGATGCCGGTCAGGGAACCCCAGGGCAGGGTTTTACCCGTGCGCGTACAGAGCATTTTATAAAACATCTGCTTGATCACATTTTTCGTGCCAAGGTGGTCCGAGAGGTCCGCCATGGCGCTGTCGTCCACTGTCAGGGTAAATCCCGGCGCGGGGGGCTGAAGCTCCGGGCGGCTCCCGGTTTCATCCCCGGCCGGGGCCTCCCCCCGGCCTGCTGCAAAACTCCCGCCAGCCGCGGGAACGTCCGTCCCACCATCCCACATAAGCAGCCTGACTTCTCCGTCCCTCAAACGGCTCTCCACATAAAATGCCACGCCGTCCTTCACTTCATGGGCATAAATTTCGCCCGGATAAAAGGACATCAGAAGCTCTCTGATGTCCTGTTCAAACGCGTTGTCCTGTATCAGTAAACCGATCATAGCGTATGTCTCCTGTAAAATGTCACCGGATTGTACTGTTTCTCATGTCCGATGGTGGTCGGGTCCCCGTGACCGGGATAGACCATGGTGTCCTCCGGCAGTACGAACAGCTTATCCAGAATGGACTCCACCAGCTGCGCCGAGCTTCCGGTGGGCAAATCCGTGCGCCCGTAGGAGTCCGCGAACAGCGTATCCCCGGCCAGCAGCACGCCCTCACCGGCAATGTAATAACAGGCCGATCCGGCAGTGTGCCCCGGCGTCGCGATCAGTTTCCAGTTCAGCCCCAGAAGGGTAAACTCCTGGCCGTCCCGAAGCAGCTCATCCGCGTGAAAGCTGGTCGGCTCGGAATCGCAGGTACCGGACAGGTTCAGGCTGGTATCGGCCAGCATGGCGTCCTCAACGGCGGAAGCGTACACCGGAACGTGAAACGACCGGCTCAATTCCGGCACGGCCAGAATGTGGTCAAAATGTCCGTGGGTCAGTGCAACGGCCACCGGCTTCACGTCCAGCTCCCTGCACTTGTTCATAATATAAGGAGCGTTGTCGCCGGGATCCACGATCACCGCCTCCTTTGAGGTACAGTTGTATAAAATATAACAATTCGTGCTCACCGCTCCGAGCACGCAGGTCTTAATCCGCAAATCGCTCATATCCTATCCTCCATCAGCCCGCGGTGCGCTCAATGTCCAGCACACCCTCGATCTGCCTTATCTTGTCTGTAAGCCGTCCCAGTTCCTCCATGCCATGGATGTCAAAGGTCATGATAATGGTGGCCTTGCCCTGTTTGCTGGTCCGCACGTTCATGGATGTGATATCGATCTGGCGTTCCGTAAACACCTTGGATATGTCCGCAAACATGCCGATCCGGTTGTTGGCATAGATCTTGATCTCCGTGGAATAGCGCTCGCCGCTGGTTCCGTCCTCCGGCACCTGCCACTCCGCGTCGATCAGCCGGTTCCGCTCGTCCTCCGGCAGATTGATAATGTTCACACAATCGGTTCTGTGAATGGAGACTCCGCGCCCTCTTGTCACAAAGCCCACGATCTCGTCCCCCGGCACCGGGCTGCAGCAGCGCGAGAAGCGCACCGCCAGATCGTGAATTCCCTTGACTACAATGCCGCTCTTGGAGCGCCCGGCCCTTGCGTTTAATTCCGCCCGGCCCGCCGTGTCCGCGATCCCGCTGAGCACGTCCGCGTCCGTAATCTCCCGCTTGAGCTTCTTCTCCCGCTCCTCGCTCATCTTGTTGATGACCTGGCCCTCTTTCAGGCCGCCGTGGCCGATGGAGGCCAGAACGGACTCCCAGTCCTTGAAAGCATAGCGGGCCATGACCTTTTCCATGTACTCCGGCTTGCCGATCTCCGCCCAGTTGATCCCCTTGGCCTTGCAGTAGCGCTCGATCATGTCGCGGCCCCGGATGATATTGTCCTCCTTCATCTCGTTCTTGAACCACTGATTGATCTTGTTCTTGGCCTGGGTGCTCTTGACGATATTTAACCAGTCCCGGCTGGGGCCCTTGGAGTTCTGGGAGGTGATGATCTCGATCTGGTCGCCGTTCTGGATCACGTAATCGATGTTCACCAATTTGCCGTTGACCCTGGCCCCCACCATCTTGTTGCCCACCGCGCTGTGGATGGCGTAGGCGAAATCAATGGGTGTGGAACCGCTGGTCAATGTCTTTACATCCCCGGAAGGGGTAAAACAGTATACGCTGTCGGAAAACAGGTCCAAATCGCCCTTGACCATGCTGAGGAACTCCTTGGAGTCGTCCGTGTCCCTCTGCCACTCCAGAATCTGGCGCAGCCAGGACAGCTTCGCCTCCTCGCTGCTGGCCGCCACCTGACCGCTTCCGCTCTCCTTGTACTTCCAGTGGGCCGCGATGCCGTACTCCGCGGTGCGGTGCATCTCGTAGGTCCTGATCTGGATCTCAAAGGGCTGGCCGTTGCTGCCGATCAGCGTGGTGTGCAGCGACTGGTACATGTTCTGCTTGGGCATGGCGATGTAATCCTTGAAGCGCCCGGGAATGGGCTTATACATCTCATGGATCACGCCCAGGGCCGCATAACAGTCCTTCACCGTCTCCACCATGATCCGCACCGCAAACAGGTCGTAGATCTGGTCCAGGGTCTTGTTCTGGTTCACCATCTTTTTATAGATACTGAAGAAATGCTTCACCCGGCCGCCGATCGCCGCCTCGATGCCCGCATCCTTCATGTGCTGCTTCACTTCGTCCACGATCTCCTGGACAAACGCCTCCCTGGCGTCCTTTCGCAGGGACACCTTCTCCACCAGATCGTAATAAACCTCCGGCTTCAGATACTTCAGGGAAAGGTCATCCAGCTCGATCTTGATCTTGGAAATACCCAGGCGGTCCGCAATGGGAGCGTAAATCTCCATGGTCTCCCTGGCCTTCTCCTTCTGCTTCTCCGGTTTCCAATACTGGCCGGTGCGCATATTGTGGAGGCGGTCCGCAAGCTTGATAATGATCACCCGGATATCTTTGGCCATGGCAAGAAACATCTTGCGCAAATTATCCGCCTGAATCTCTACCTTGTCCTTGTCCCAGGACAACTGGGTCAGCTTTGTGACGCCGTCCACCAAAAACGACACCTCTGTGCCGAACTGTTTCGCCAGCTCGTCGAGAGACATCGCAGTGTCCTCCACCACATCGTGAAGAAGACCGGCCTCGATGGTTTCCTTGTCCATCTCAAGGTCGGCCAGGATGATCGCAACGCACAGCGGATGGATGATGTACGGCTCCCCCGACTTGCGCTTCTGCTCCCGGTGCGCCTCCTTAGCGACGCGGTACGCCTTCTCGATCATCGTGATGTCATCCGACGGATGATATTTACGGATCGTCGCGATCAGATCCTGGTAGAGCTCCTCGGGGCTGGTAAAGTCCGCCGGCGCTTCCAGTTCAATATCCAGTTTTTCTTTTGTCACCTCATTCGCCATGTATGGTCACCTTTTCTACGGATAGTTAATGTACATTATAATTTTTTTTGCCTGAAAATGCAAGGGGGTACGGGAAAAAGCGAGATAGAGCGCCATTTGCTACTCTATCTCGTCTGATTTTCCGTAAACCGCGATTCCATTTTTCTCGCCCCGCTTGATGCGGTACATCGCCCGGTCGGCGCGTTTTAACAGTTCCTCCATGCTCTCGGACTCCCTCTGAGCAAAGGCCAGGCCGATGGACGCGTTGACCTGCACCTCCTTGCCGTCCGGAAGGGTCATGGTGTGGCGTTTCTCGTATCCGTCGCGGATTTTCTGCTCCACCTCTTCACGGCTGGAATACCCATAGAAAAACAGCGCGAACTCATCCCCGGAGAGGCGTACCGGAATGGCGCTCTCCCCTCTGGCCATGGTGCGCAGCAGGTCCGCCATGGTCTGCAGATAACGGTCCCCCGTGCTGTGCCCGTAGGTATCGTTGATGTATTTCAAGTTGTCCAGATCGCAGAAGATCAGGCCGTTGACCCGCAGCGGATTCTCATCCAAAAGCTGCTGCCCCTTCACCCGCAGGTAAGCCGCATTGTACAGCCCGGTGAGCTGGTCGTGCTGGGACAGATCCCGCAGCCGGATGATCTCCATATAAGCGTCGGTTTTATCCACCACCATGCCGAACACGCCGTGCTCCTCTTTCTGCTGCCGGATGGACACGGCCCGCAGATTGTGCTGGGAGTCCTCAAACCAGAAGCCGTCCTCCAGCTCGTCGATTTTATTCATCCCTGCCAGAAGGCGGATCCAGTTCTCATAGGAAAGAACATTGGTCCCGCTTGTGTACTCCTCCGGTATATCCAACAGACGTTTCAGGGAGCCGGAGAGCTTCACCCGGCTCCCGGGGCCCTCGTACTCAAAGCTTCCCACCATCTCCCCGGCTGCCTGCATTGCCAGGGAATACCGGGAATGGCTCTGCTCCAGCCTGCGCGCCATATTGTTCAGCGCCAGGTGGATGTCGTCGATCTCGGACAGGCCGCACTGTTCAAAGTGAACGCCCTGCGGATTCTGTCCCGCGATATCCTCCCGGAGCTTGCGCAGGGGGCGCATGATCTGGTAAATCACAATATAAGAAAACACAACGGCAATCAGCACCGAGATGCCGTAGATCGCCACGATCATCATCACCGTGTCCTTGGAGAGCGCCGAAAGCTCCGACTGGTCCGCCACCTGGGCGATGTACACCGCGCCGCTCTCCATGTGGCCGTAGAGCTGCAAAATACTTCTCACACCGGCATAGGAACGGCCCTCGTCGTTTAACACCACCCGGTCCTGGTCCATATGGTAGGGAAGGCCCGTCTTTCTGCCGTCCGCGCTGTAGAGCACCTCATTCTCGGTCAGCAGGAACATCTGCATCCCCTTGTAGGGCGGATCGTCCAGCTTCATGTAGGAATCCAGAATCTCCGCGCCCACCTCCAGGCCCATGATCCTGCGGTGCCCGTTCCCGGGTCTGAGTGATCACATAGTGCAGCGAGCCATCCTTGTAGAGCCACTGGCTGGCTGTTTTCTGGTTCTCCCAGTACATCTCCCCGACCTGCCATCCGCTCTCCTGAAACTTGGGCTGCCACTGACTGGAGAGCGCGATGGAATAGCTGCTGTTGAGCTTCCCCACCGAGCAGGTGATATCCCCGTAGCTGGAGGCATAGATCGCCGGCTCGCCGTCCCGGAAGCAGTAGCCCTCCCGGCTGTCCAGATCCATGTAAAAGATCTTGGAGGCGCAGGACAAATGGTTCAGATTGTCGATCAGACGGTTCTGTATCTCCCGCTCATCCGACAGACGGCTGATTTCCGTGCCCATATTGTTGGTGATCAGAAGCGCATTATTCAGATTTCCGGATAACAGCGTGTTCTTTTCAGAGGTCTGGGACTCCATCACACGGTAGGGACGCCCCACCGTGCTGGTGAAGGTGCCGCTCACCCCAAGACCAATGCCGAATACCACGCTCTGCAGCAAAATGGCCACCAATATACTGTTGCGCACTTTGTTGCTCAACGAATGTCTTTTCATCATACTACACCCCGTTCCGACGACGGGAGAGACGTCACTGCTTGTCGAACATCTCTTCTACCCGGCGGTAAAATTTATCCGCCTTCTGCCCGTAATTCATCTTTTCCGCCGCTTCCTCAATGGACATGCCGCTGTTTAAGCAGCCCAGAAATTCGCTGCGCCCCTCGGCCAGAACGCTGCTGAAATATTCCTCCAGCTCCTGCCGGACGCCGTAAGCATTCTCAAAATCGAACCCGTAAACCATCTGGTAGTCCTGGCTCTGCTCCAGCCCCAGCTCCAGCGCTCTCAGCACATTGGGGTCCGTCACGCTGCTCCTCTGGCTTTCGTCCAGTCCTCCCCTTACCACCGGCATGTAGGACATGGACAGGGCCACCTCAAAACTGCGCTCCGTTGTCAGCCAGTGGATGAAATCCATGCACGCCTCGCTCTCCCGGTCGCTCTTCTGAATGGTCACGATGCCCGCGCCCTGCTGGATCGCGGTCTTGGCCTCATGCTCCAGACAGGGGTAAGGATACATCCCCATCTCAATGGGTTTCATCTCGCCCTCTCCGTCCGCCACTTCCTTCGGGAAATACAGCGTGCTGGAGGAGGAACCGATGTACCCGGCCAGCACCGACTGTCGGATATCGTCGCTGCGGTACTTGCCGCTTGCGCCGTAATACCCCTTTGTGTAGGGAATATAATAATTTTCAAATAAACGCTCCACGCACTCCCGGTCCAGATCCAGAACCATTTCCCCGTTCTGGTCATAGTGGTAGATATCCGATCCCATGGCATGGTTCATTGTGATAAAATAGTTGGCCAGAATATCCATCCCGATAAACGGCTTTCCGTCAAAGGGCACATCCGGGGTCATCGCATCCGTCCAGTTGTAATACCCCTCCGCCATCCGGGCCAGACCCTCCCAGGTCTCCATGTCCCCGGTTTTGAATTCGGGATTAGCCTGCAAAAATTCCTCCAGCCTGGTCTGGTTCATCATCAGCAGCTCCGTGGACTTTGCCACCGGAATGATATATAATCCGTCTCCGAAATATCCCTCCTGCACATACGCCTCATAATACTGAGAGAGATCCTCCTGGCTGAAATACTTGCCGCAGTCCACCAGCAGCTCCGGCTTGTTGCGCCAGATCTTGCTGGCCATATCCCGGTATGCCATGAACATGTTGGGCATCTCCACCTGGTTGGTGGAGTCATTGACAATCAGGTCCATCTTGTTGGACAATTCGGTGATGGAGCCCTGGCTGTACGCCTCCACGGTGATCCCCTTTTCGGCTCCCTCCGTCTGATTGTACTCCGCTATGATCTGATCCAGCGACTCCTTCTGAAGGTCGTTATAATAATGCCAGAGCACGATCTTACACGGCTCCTTGCTATTTTCCGCCCCGGATCCCGCCGGGTCCGGCTGAGCGCCCGTTCTCCCCGCAGCACAAGCCGTCAGCCCGGCCGCAGCCACCAGGGCCGCAGCCAGCCCTCTGAACCCCCTTCTTCTGTCCATACCCAAGTCTCCTCTCCCAGCTCTGTCGATTGATAACAGTTCAGTGCCTTGACAGCACACGCACCGGCCGACTGAACAGTTATACTTATTCTACTACGCTTTGCCCATTCCGTCTACTTGAAAGCGCAAGATTTTCCCCGTCCCCCTGTACGCAGGTCCAAAATCCCGGCCGCTCCCCCCTCTGCAGACGGGAAATGATTCTGAGGCATCGAAAAAACCGGCCTCCGGCATTTTCTAAAAATGTCCGGAGCGCCGGTCTCGTCATACTGCGCCCGTCAAGTCCTGGCTATTTGCCTTCGTATATAATGGCGGAGTCCACGTCGTATCCCTGAAGGTGAGCGCGCCCGTTCAGGCCCGCCAGCTCCATCACAAAGCAGATCTTCACAACCGTTCCGCCCAGCTGCTCGATCAGCTTGATAATGGCCTCCGTGGTTCCGCCCGTTGCGATCAGGTCGTCCACAATCACAACCTTCTGGCCCGGCTTAATGGCATCCTTGTGAATCTCGATGGTGGCCTTGCCGTATTCCAGATCATAGTCCATGGAAATGGTCTCGCAGGGAAGCTTTCCCTTTTTGCGTACCGGCACAAAGCTCTTGTGCTGGGCGTACGCCACCGGCACGCCGAAAATAAATCCCCTGGACTCCGGTCCAACCACCACGTCATAGTCCAGCCCGTCCAGCATCCGGATCAGGCTGTCTACCGCCAGGTGCAGGCCGTCCGCATCCTGCAGTATGCTGGTAACGTCCCTAAAAATAATCCCCGGCTCCGGGAAATCCGGTATACTTCTTACATATTCTTCCAACTTTTTCATGTTTTGTTCCTCTCTTCTGGATTCCGTTTTGGGGCAAAAATCTGCAATTCCACCATACACCGCACTCAACCTTCTGTCAATGTCCGCACACAAATTTTCCCACTTTTTTCGCGTTTTACACGGCTGCGCGCGGTCCGGCGGCTCCGCCTCCCGTCCCATTGACTCTCCTCCCCCAATGGACTATAATCTGGGTAATGTGAACGCGGTACGCGAAAGGAGATGTTGTTTCTATGAAAATTCTCAACCTGCCCATCGAACTGCCCCAGGAGGCCTGCTGCAAGGCAAGGCCGGATCAATACGCGGACCTGACCGCTTACCTGCTGGATCCCATGGCGGAAACCGCCTCGCGCCCGCGCCCGGCGGTCGTCATCTGCCCGGGCGGCGGTTACACAAGGCTGTCCGAGCGGGAGGACCAGCCCGTGGCCATGGAATATCTGGCCGCCGGTTTTCAGGTGTTTTCCCTCCACTACAGCGTGGCGCCGGACGTATTTCCCCGGGCCTTAATGGAGCTGGCCCTGGCCGTCCGCCTGATCCGCATTCACAGCGCCGAATGGCACGTGGACCCGGAGAAAATCATCGTCTCCGGCTTTTCCGCAGGCGGACATTTAGCGTGCTGCCTGGGCGTTTTCTACAACCGGGACTTTCTCTGCGGCCCCCTTAAAACGGCCCCCGGGCAAATCCGCCCGGACGGCCTGCTGCTCTGCTACCCGGTGATCACCTCCGGGCCGTTCTGCCACCCCGGCTCCATCGAGAGCCTGCTGGGACCGGACGCCTGCGACCAGGAGAAACGCCGCCTGGTCTCCCTGGAACTTCAGGCCGGCCCGCACACGCCGCCCACCTTTCTGTGGCACACCTACACGGACCAGACGGTGCCGGTGGAAAACAGCCTGCTCTTCGCCGACGCCCTGCGCAGCCACGGCGTCAGCCTGGAAATGCACCTCTACCCCAGAGGCCGCCACGGGTTGTCCCTTGCCACCCACGAGGTGGAGGGCGGAGACGGGCGCTATTACGAGCCCGGCTGCCAGGGCTGGATCAGCCTGGCCAAGGCCTGGATCAGAAATTTAGGCCGTGAAAACGCACAATAACGCAAACTAACGCAAAACCACTTTAAAATTTTTCGTTTTTCCGCTATAATGGGATTAACCATAACAGGTGAACCCATAACGTTGAATGAAATGGAGCGGTCCTATGTTGAAAGAAGAACGTCAGGCATTGATCCTGAACAAACTCCACGCCTCCGGAAAAGTGGTGGTCAGCCAGCTGGCCGTGGAGCTGAATGTGTCCGAGGACACCATCCGCAGAGATCTGCTGGATCTGGACCAGAAGGGGCAGGTCAAGCGGGTGTTCGGCGGCGCTCTCCCGCTGGAGCAGCCGGTGATCAACTATTTCGACCGGGAGACAACGGAGGTGGAGTTAAAGCAGCGCCTGGCGGAAAAGGCCCTTGGCTTTCTGGAGCAGGACCAGCTGGTTGCCATCGACGGCAGCAGCACGAACCTGCAGCTGGCCAAAAACATCCCCTCCACCCTGCGCCTGACCGTGCTGACCAACAGCTACTCCATCGCCCACGCTCTCAGCATGAAGGAGCAGGTGAACGTGATCTTACTCGGCGGACGCCTCCTGAAGGAATCCCTGATGAGCGTGGGGGAGGTGGCCGCGGCCCAGGCGGACCTCTACCACCCGGACCTGTGCTTTGCAGGCGTTTACGCCATCCACCCGGAGTACGGCATGACCATCCCCTATCCCGACGAGGTGAGCCTGAAACGCCGCCTGATCGAGAATTCCAACCGGGTGATCAGCCTGGTCAGCCCAATCAAGCTCAACACGGTCTCCCGTTACCGGGTCTGCGGCATCGAGGCTTTCACCACCCTGGTCACGGAGAACGTGCCGGAGGAGATCGCCGGAAGCTACCGCAACCGCGGGCTGGACGTATTTTAAGGCGGGCGTCCGGGGCGGCGAATGGACCCGGGCCGGTTTCCGCCCGGATACCGCTGATCCCAAGCCCTCAACCTCCGCAAATTCAAGCGCCCGTGCGCCTGGATTTGCGGTATTTTTTTGCCAAATCAGCCATTCATCCCGATTCATTTGCATTTGTTTGCGGTTTTTAATCGCCATTACCGGGGTCGTTTCGGGCATTTTGCGGCATATTATCGCATTTTCTTGCACTTTTTTGCTTGACACAACGTTTGATCGAGTTATAATACAGATAGCAAGAAAAATGTTTTCTATATAAAAGGAGGATTACTGCTATGAAATTTTTTGTCGACACCGCCAATGTGGACGAGATCAAGAAAGCCAACGACATGGGCATCATCTGCGGCGTTACCACCAACCCGTCTCTGATCGCCAAGGAAGGCCGTGATTTCGGCGAAGTGATCAAGGAGATCACCGACATCGTGGACGGCCCCATCAGCGGAGAAGTGAAGGCCACCACCGTGGACGCCGAGGGTATGATCGCCGAGGGCCGTGAGATCGCCAAGATCCACCCCAATATGGTTGTAAAGATCCCCATGACCGTAGAAGGCTTAAAGGCCGTAAAGGTTCTGAACGCCGAGGGCGTTAAGACCAACGTGACCCTGGTATTCTCTGCCGCCCAGGCGCTCCTGGCAGCCCGCGCGGGAGCCACCTACGTTTCCCCCTTCCTGGGCAGACTGGATGATATTTCCATGCCCGGCATTGATTTAATCTACGAGATTACGGAAATATTCCAGATGCACAACATTGAGACCGAGATCATCGCCGCCAGCATCCGCAACCCGATCCATGTGATCGATTGCGCAAAGGCAGGCGCGGACATCGCAACCGTACCCTACAAGGTATTGGAGCAGATGACAAAGCACCCGCTGACCGACCAGGGCATCGCAAAGTTCCAGGCGGACTACAGAGCGGTGTTCGGCGAATAGGAGGAACAGCAGATGAGAACCATCGATGAAATGTCAGTAAACGCCCTGCGGATTCTGGCCGCGGATATGGTGCAGAAGGCCAACTCCGGCCACCCCGGCCTGCCCCTGGGCGCTGCTCCCGCAGCCTACGAGCTGTGGGCCAACCACATGAATTTCAATCCCGCCGACTTGAACTGGGAAAACCGCGACCGTTTCATCCTTTCCGGCGGCCACGGCTCCTCCCTGCTCTACGCCCTGCTGCACATGTTCGGCTGCGGGCTTTCCAAAGAGGATCTGATGAATTTCCGCCAGCTGGATTCCCTGACCCCCGGACACCCGGAGTACGGCCACACCGCGGGCGTTGAGGCCACCACCGGCCCCCTGGGCGCAGGTATGTCCATGGCCGTTGGCATGGCCATCGCGGAGGCCCATCTGGCAGCCGTATTTAATAAGGAGAATTATCCGGTTGTGGATCACTACACTTACGTGCTGGGCGGCGACGGCTGCATGATGGAGGGCATCTCCTCCGAGGCATTCTCCCTTGCCGGCACTCTAGGCCTTTCCAAGCTCATCGTGTTCTACGATTCCAACCGGATTTCCATCGAGGGCTCCACGGACATCGCCTTCACGGAGAATGTGGAACAGCGCATGGAGGCCTTCGGCTTCCAGACCCTGACCGTGGAGGACGGCAACGACCTCGCCGCCATCGGGAAGGCCATCGAGGCCGCCAAGGCGGACAAGAAGCGCCCCTCCTTCATCACCGTGAAAACCCAGATCGGCTACGGCTGCCCGGCCAAGCAGGGCAAGGCCAGCGCCCACGGCGAGCCCCTGGGCGCGGAGAACGTAACCGCCCTGCGCCGCACCCTTGGATGGGACAGCGACCAGGCCTTCGAGGTGCCGGAGGAAGTTTACGCCCATTACCGCGAGCTGGCAGCACGCAGCGCGGATGCCCAGGCTCAGTGGAACCGGCTGTTTGACGGTTACTGTGCCGCTTACCCTGAGATGAAAGTTCTCTGGGACCGGCACTTTAACGGCGACGCGGCAGAGTCTCTGGCCGCGGACGAGGAGTATTGGGCTTTCGAGGACAAGCCCCAGGCCACCCGCAACCTGTCCGGCGTGCTGTTAAACCGCCTGAAAGACCGCATTCCCGGCCTGATGGGCGGAGCCGCGGACCTGGCTCCCTCCACCAAGACCTATTTAAACGGCGAGGGTGATTTCTGCAAGGACAACTACGCCGGGCGGAACCTGCACTTCGGCGTGCGCGAGCTGGCCATGGCCGGTATCGGTAACGGCATGGCCCTCCACGGCGGCCTGCGCCCCTATGTGTCCACCTTCTTCGTGTTCAGCGATTACACCAAGCCCATGGCCCGTCTGGCGGCCCTAATGAAGCTGCCGGTGACCTACGTGTTCACCCACGACAGCATCGGCGTGGGCGAGGACGGACCCACCCATGAGCCTATCGAGCAGCTGGCCATGTTCCGCGCCATGCCCGGATTCAACGTGTTCCGTCCCGCGGACGCCACCGAGACAGCCGCGGCCTGGTATCACGCCGTGACCGTGAAGGATGCGCCCACCGCCCTGGTGCTGACCCGCCAGAACCTGCCACAGCTCTCCGGCAGCAGCCGCGACGCCTTAAAGGGCGGCTACGTGCTCCAGGACAGCGGCAAGGAGACCCCGGACGCCATCCTGATCGCCAGCGGCTCCGAGGTGTCCCTGGCCGTGGAGGCCAAGGAAATCCTGGCCGGAAAGGGCGTTGACGTCCGCGTGGTCAGCATGCCCTGCATGGATCTGTTCGAGCAGCAGTCCCAGGCGTACAAGGACTCCGTACTTCCCGGAGACGTGCGCAGGCGCGTGGCTGTGGAGGCCCTCTCCGGCTTTGGCTGGGAGCGCTACACCGGCCTGGACGGCGCTGTGATCAGCATGAAGTCCTTCGGCGCTTCCGCGCCGGCGGCAAAGCTGTTTGAAAAGTTCGGCTTCACCGTGGACCACGTGGTGGAGGTTGTGGAAAATCTGATGAAATAGGAGACACGCGCAAAGGCGCCACAGAATCCCTGCCAAGAGAATTCTGCGGCGCCTGCTGTCAATTTATCCAAAAAAACTCCGAGTGCACTTATTGAATGAAGGAAACGCTCCTTCGCATTTTACGGATGCGCCTCCATGAACACTTCCACCTCGGCCAGCTCCGGGTAGCCCATACCCGGCTTGCGGGTCATGCTGCCCTTGCGGGTGACCTTGTAGGCCGCGTACTTGCTGGCCCACTGGGTGGCTTCCTTCAGGCTCTTGCCCCACACCAGCCCGGCGGCCACTGCCGCCAGATATCCGTCTCCTGCTCCGATGGTATCCACCGCCTTCACCGGCGTGGGCGCAACGGTCCAGAATTCATCCCCGTCCAGCACGGCGCTGCCGTCCTCGCCGCAGGTCATGATCACGCCCCGGGTATGGTATTCGTCCCGAATCTGGCGCAGCATCTGCTCGTAGGGTTTGTCGGAGTCCTCCGGCAGACCGCAGAGAACGCGGGCTTCAATGTCGTTTAACACGATAAAATCCAGATAGGACAGGTCGCCCATTGGCTCGGAGGGCAGGGGGCTGGTGTTGCACAGCGTCAGCATGCCGAACTCCTCCTTGGCGATCTTCGCCCCGTCCAGGGCTTTCCGGAAGGGCATTCCAAAGCCGGTGATAAACACCTGGGCCTCCTTCATGGCCTCGATGGCCGCGTGGGTCTCATCCCAGGTCAGGGCCGCGCAGGCGCTGTCCCCGTCCACAATGGTGTTCAGGCCGTCCTCATCCACCATAATCAGGCCCGTGCCCGTGGAAACCGAGTGGTCGCGGTACATAAAGGTGGTGTCCACCCCGGACTCGCTCATCCACTGGTCGCCCATGTCGCCCCACGGATCATAGCCCACCTTGCCGATGTAGCCGGTGCTCACGCCAAGGCGTCCCAGGGCAACAGAAACGGTAGCGCCCTTTCCGCCGTCCTCCTCCACCCGCCAATGGGTGGCTTCCATGGTCTCACCCCGGCGCGGAAGGCGTTTCACATGGCAAATCTGCCCCACGCCGTGGCTGTTCAGTACAATGACATCTATTTTCTTTCCATTTTTTCCCATAAGAAATACGAACCCCTTTCCAAATTTTTAACAGTTTGGACGGCCCATTTTCCCGCCGTCTAAACTGTTACCCAAACTTAGTTCTCGTCCAGCAGGCCGCGGATCACCTCATAGCCTCTCTTGGCCGCAAAATCCGGCTCGTTGGCATAGCGGCTGAACAGCTCCAGGGACAGATACCCGTCGTAGCCCACTTCCTTTAAATAGCTCACCAGGCGTGGGAAATCAATCTCCCCGTCTCCCGGGATCAGATGGTCCTCGCTGCTGGAAATGCAGTCGATAAAGTGGATGTGCTTCATGTCGTCGCCCATCTTCTCAAAGTAGGCGGACACCGGCTCGCCGCAGGTCAGCGGGCAGGCCAGATCCAGCATGCATTTAAACCGCGGGGAATTTACCTCGTCCAGAGCCCAGCGCACGTCGTCGGAGGTGGTGATGATGGTGCCCTCGTAGGGAGTCACCGGCTCCAGGATGATGGTCTGTCCGATCTTCTCCGCGTGCTCGGCCAGAACGCGCATATTTTCAATGAACAGCTTCTTCACGTCCTCTTTGTAACGGCCGAAGCCCGGATGGTTACAGGCGAACATACAGTATTTGGAGCCGATCTCCTTGGCCATGTCCAGGGTCAGCTTGAAATACTCCAGACTCTCCTGGTTCATCTGCTTGTCGGCAAATACCAGGCTGTAGGGAGATCCGGTATTCTCCGGGGCGTAACTGACGATGGGCAGGTTGTAACGGCTGGACAGCTCGCGGATCTTCGCCGCGCCGCCTCTGGCCAGATCCGGCGCATAGGCGTGGGGGCGGAAGCCTCCGATCTCGATTCCGTCGTAGCCGTACTTTGCGGCGGCCTCAAAGGCGCGTTCAATGGGATAACTGGAAAAAGCCGCGGTAAACAGTGCAATCTTCATAGCCATATTTTTACTCTCCTAATATTTGATTGATGTGAGACTCCATCTCCTGAGCCCGCTCCTTCGGTAGGTAACCGAAATCAAAGCGCAGCCGGTCGTGGGCGTAGGGGGCAAGGGTGTTAAAAAGGCCGTGTTCTCTCTGGTAAGCGGTGCTGTGGTTGGTTCCGGTAGTGGGCAGCGCGATGCCGATGCCGTCCTCGTCCCCGGTCCGGCACACCCAGCGCAGGGCGTAAGGCAGCTTTGCGGTGTCAAATCCCACATAGCAGGCGTCCCCCTCGGGCATCACCTGCATGGCGTGGGCCCAGCCCTTCTCGTCGCCCTTGTAGCGGATGGTGGTGCACATTTCCGGATCGTTGCACTGGGTTTTGGAATCCAGCACATCTCCGATGGTGGGGTCCTCCACCAGGCGCTTTCCATACTCCCGGATGGCTACGGCTCTGGGGGAATCCCCGCCCAGCTCCGTGGGACTCACCACAATGTGCTCCTTGTCCTTGGGCGCGCTGTATACAATGTGGGAGCCTTCCACCGCCAGCCAGTTCATATGGCACATAAACATGTACTCCAAATCATTGGCCCTGCGATTGTGAATGTCGATGTGCATCTGCGCCACCGTAGCGCCTGCGTAGAGGCGCAGCTCCGGGCTGTAGGCGTAGTGGTACTCCTGGCTGTTGCGGTACACGAAAGTGCCGCCCACCGCCAGATAAACGCCCGACTCGTCCCGGCCGATCCCCGCGTAGGTCTCCGGGTAATTGGCAAAGGGCAGCTCCCCGTGGATGGGGTAGTCCTCGCCGTCGCCCGGACAGTTGATATTGGTCAGGCCGCAGTGGAGCAGCAGGCCGCCGTAATTGTCTCCGAATTTCGTGGTGGCCAACGGCTGGTCGAAAATGGACTTCTGGGTCAGATTCCTGCCCTCGAACTCCGCGAACCAGATTTGCTGTCCCATGTAGGGCAGCACCACCATGCTGCAATGTTCATTCTCAATCTTAAGCCCGCAGACGCCGCTCTCATAGCAAAACGCCGTTGCCTTCAGCTCCCCGTCCTCCAGGAGAACCAGCGGGCGGTCGCCGAAAAACGACGGGCGGAAATTCACGCGTGTAAACTCCATAGCCCCAAATACCTCCTCATATCATAACGTCAGAGCGCTGACCGCCGGGCGTACGGCCGGCGGTCCAGCTTCCGACTCTGCCTGCCGGCATTATTTCACGTCGTAACCCAGTTCGCGCATCAGTCCGTCCAGCTCTTCCTTTACGCTGTCCGGAACGTAGTCCTGATCGGCGGGCATTCTGGAGTGCATGCCAACCGGACCCCCGCCGTACTTCATGGCGTACATGTAGGCCGCGTTGAAGGGCGCTTTCTTCACCACGTTGCGGATGCGCAGCACCTTGTGCTGAGCCTCAATGCACTTCTCGACGTTTCCTTCTAAACCATAGCGGCAGATGTCCATCATCTCCGCAGGATAGGGGACCGCCATAAAGGACACGCAGCCCACCGCGCCCAACAGCATCATCACGCCGTCCAGACCGTCGCAGCCGCCCAGGAAGTCGAACTCGTCCTTATCGATGCGCAGGGTGCACTGCAGGAAGTTCAGGATATCCACGGAAGCGTCCTTGAATCCCTTTAAGTTGGGATGCTCACGCCAGAGCTTTTCCAGGGTGTCCGGCTCGAACAGGGTTCCCATCTGGACACAGTTGTATATGTAGACCGGGCGCTTAGCGTAATCGATCAGCTCCGCGGCGTAGTCGTATAGCGCCTTCTGGGTGTGGCGGAAGAAAGGCGGCGCGGTGATGCAATAGCAGTCGGCCATTCCGGTCTCCTCGTACAGATCCAGCAGCTTCTTATTCTCCTCAATGGAGTTCTCGAAGGAGCAGGCCATAATCTTGGCCTTGCCCTGGGTGCGGCCGTAGATCACCTTTAACAGTTCCAGCTTCTCCTCCGTGGTCAGCTCGTGGCACTCGGCCCCCAGTCCGTTTACAAAGAAATTCTGGATCCCCTTGGAAAGGTGCCAGTCAATCATCTCCGCTGTCTGTTCGTAGTTGACGGTTCCGTCCGCGTTGAACGGCGTCAGAATCTCATCCACAACTCCCGTAATGAAATGTCCCATAGAAACTATCTCCTTTTCTCTTTAAAATTTAGCCTTTAGTTCCAGAAAATTATATAACTTTTCATTTTTCTGTACCACTTGTTTTTTATACTAACACATTTATATGGCTTAATCAATGGCATAAGTCCTAAATTTGCGCTTATTTTTTGTGCATATTATATATTTTTTCCTTAAATTACCCAGATTTTATCTTATACTTTATATCTTTTCCTATAATTGATCCACTTACAAATTATGGGGTGATTTTATCAAAACTTGTCTTAAATCCTTCAAACACGGACCAGCAATCTGCCAGGCCGGCTTACGCCGTAGCATCCGGGTGTATTCTCCGGCTCAAACCTACGGTTTTCAAGCATTTTGCCGCTCTGTAAACGTTGAAATAAAATCCGCTTGCTGATATAATGGATTATAGGTCTAAACCGACAGTTTTTTCCAAAACGCCCGGCCATGACCGGAAGGAGTGTATCGAAATGGAGAACAGAATCCCCCCGCGCACAGAAGCAGTTGAAAAATTGGAAAATTATATCACGTCCAATCATTTGCCTCCGAACACCAAGATCCCCTCGGAGCGCGACCTGTGTGAAATGTGGGGCATCAACCGAACCACGCTGCGGTTCGCGGTGGATATGTTGGTGGAAAGCGGACAGCTGTACCGCAAAAAAGGCTCCGGGACCTATATCGCCGAATCCAAGCTGGTCCGGAACCTGTTGGGCGTCAACTCGCTGTCCACGGAGGTGCGCCAGCTGGGCCTGCCGTTCTCAACGCACATTTTAAGCCTGCGCGTCATCGAGTGCACAAAGCAGGTCTCCAAAAAGCTGCACATCCCCCTGGGCCAGAACGTCTACGAATGTATCCGCGTGCGCAGCATCGAGGGCGTACCCTGCATCATGGAAACCATGTATCTGGATCAGAACCAATGTCCGGACCTTGAAAAATATTATCACGACAAAAGCTCCATCTACTCCATTTTTGAGAATATCTACAAGAAAACCCTGGTCGCCGGCGAGGAGAAAATCAGCGTCACCTACGTCAGCGAGGAGGAAGCGGCTCTGCTGGATCTGGAGGAAGGGGAACCCGTCTTTTTCGCCACCGGCGTCACCACCATGACGGACGGCGTCCCGTTGGAATATTACAAACAGCTTTTCCGGGCGGACCGTTTTAAATTTGTAAGTATGATCAAAAGGAGGATGACATGAAATCTCCCCAGAACGATGATAAAAAGCAGGAACCCAAAATCAATTACCGCACCCCCATCTATCTGCAGCTGCGCGAGATCGTGCGCACCAAGATTGAAGATGGGGAGTATCTGCCCGGCACCGCGATCCCGTCGGAGAACGACATGGCCGCTACCTACGGGATCAGCCGGATCACGGTGCGCAGCGCCGTGGACGCCCTGGTAAACGAGGGGCTTCTGCGCCGGGTGCAGGGAAAGGGCGTGTTCGTAGTCGGCAACAAGATCGAACAGGCCATCGAGGAATTCAGCGGTTTCGTGCCCTCCCTCGGCAAAAGCCGGGATCAGACCAGCGCCCGCGAGCAGACCAAACTGCTGCGGCCCGCCGGAGACCTGTTCGCCAGCCGTTTCCGGATCGATCCGGAAGATCAGATCTATTATATCCGCCGCGTCGTGAACCAGGAATCCGGCCCCGTTTCCCTGGAGGAAATCTACGTGCCCTACGACGTGATCCCCCAGCTAAACGTGGTGAATTCCTCCGTGTTCAGCATCAGCTCCGTGTTCGAGTTTTACGGCGTGAACGTCAGCATGGTGCGCCAGAGCCTGGAGATCCAGAAATGTAACTCCAAAATGGCCCACATCCTGGACGCGCCGGACGGGGTGGCGCTCATGGTCCTGGAATGCGCCTACCACGACGACAGCGGAAGCATGATCGGATACAGCCGCACCTATACCCGCAGCGACAAGGTGAGCTTTAAAGTCTCCCTTCACAGGCTGGATTAACGTTTGTCTGCAACTTAAAATGAGCCGCCGGATTGCCCGGCGGCTCATTGACGTTTTCCCTATGCAGTTTCGCGTTTTCCAATGGTTCTGGCTTCCTTGGCCATACACCTGCGGTGCAGCACCACGATCACGCCCAGCAGCAACAGCAGCGCGGATCCCAGGGTCAGCCACACGTTTGCGGCGGTAAATCCGGCCACCAGGTATCCCACAAAGCAGCACCCCGCCACCAGTCCGGCATAGGGCATCTGCGTTGAGACGTGTTCCAGGTGATTGCAGCTCGCCCCGGTGGACGACAGGATCGTCGTATCCGAGATCGGGGAGCAGTGATCTCCGAACACGCTGCCGGACAGGGTCGCGGCCAGGGACACCACCATAAGCTCCGGGGCCACCGCCTCCGCTACCGGCACGACGATGGGAATCAGAATCCCAAAGGTGCCCCAGGCGGTTCCCGTGGAAAAGCTGAGGAACGCCGCAATGGCGAAGATCAGAGCCGGCAGAAGCGCGCCGGGGATGGTGCTTCCCGCCACCACGTTCTTCACAAAATCAGCCGTCAGCAGCAGGTCCCGGCAGACGCCGCTGATAGTCCAGGCCAGCATCAGGATGGCGCAAGCCGGAAGCATGGACTTCATGCCTTCCTGAACGCTGTCCATAAATCCCTTGAAGGACATCAGCTTGCGGGGGACAAACATGACCATGGCCACCACCAGAGCGCCGAAGCAGCCCCAGGCCAGCGCCGGAGCGGCGGTACAGTTGCCAAAGGCAGCGCCCACGCTGTGGAACGCCGGGTCCTCGCCCCAGTATCCGCCGTTGTAGAGCATGCCTAAGACGGAGAAAATGATCAGGGCCACGATGGGGACCAGCATGTCCAGCACTGTGCCGCGGTCGGAAATAGTAAGCTTCTGCTCCGCATTCAGCTCAACCGCTCCCAGGTCGCCCCGGGCCGCCCGCAGCTCCCGCTCCTCCATGGGACCGAAATCCAGATCCTTCAGGCACAGCGTCACCACCATAACCAGGGACAGGATCGCGTACAGGTTAAAGGGAATCGTGGAAATGAACGCGGCGAAGTCGCTCTCAAAATGTCCGGTAGCCTGCAGGTTGCTGCCCACGGCGGCCGCCCAGGAGGAGACCGGCGCGATGATGCAGACCGGAGCCGCGGTGGAATCGATAATGTAAGCCAGCTTTGCCCTGCTTATCTTATACTTATCCGTAACCGGCTTCATAACCGTTCCAACAGTGAGGCAGTTAAAGTAATCATCGATAAAAATGATCGCTCCCAGCGCGCTGGTGGAGAGAAGCGCCAGCTTCTTATTGCGGATCTTGGTCGTCGCCCACCGCCCGTAAGCGCTGCTGCCGCCGGCCGCAGACACCACAAACACCAGGCCGCCCAACAGACAACAGAAGATCAGTATGTTCAGATCGGCCTTGTCGACCATCACGTTGAACGCCGTCTCAACGGTTCCAACGATCGGATTCAAACCGAGTCCAACCGTATAGATTAATGTTCCGGTTAAAATTCCGCACATCAGAGAGGTTAACACCTCTTTTGTCACCAGTGCCAGCACAATCGCAATGATTGGCGGCAGAATGGACAGCCATCCCGCATAATATGCTTCCACAGGTCAACACCCCCAATCCGGTTCCGATTGAACCTCATATCCCGGTTTCCGTTTCCCATCTCTCATCTTTAAACACCAATTCCTTTCCCCTATAAACTTTTTTGATTTGCGGTCCTGTGGTCGCCGCATACATCATGACCCCAACTTCCAATCATGTTTATATGTTTTCCAAAAACAGGACCACTTTTGTTGGACCCATTATAGCATTGCACCTCATGTCCGTCAATTATAAATTTACTGTCAAAATAGATTTAGATCCGCGAAATTGACCCGCTATTTTTTAGGAATATTTACCAAATTGCCAGTTTGTCCCGCACCTGCGGGCTTTTTTCGCTCTGCCCCAATGGATCAGTTTCTCCTCAACTTGTCTTTTAACGCAATCATTTCCCGGGTTATTTCCACCGGTTCTTATACCATATGCACAATGATCCTTGGGTTTTTAGCGGGTTTATTAGAATTATCTTTGTGCATTTTCCCATTTTTTTAGAATTTGGATATAAATTTTTAATACTTATATTGAAATATACAGATTGACGTGATATAATGCAGCATGTGGTACACGAATTTAAAATCTTGTATTCTAACATACAACTTTTTAAATTTATAAAAAAGCAAAGACTATTGAAAGGAGTTCATGTCATGTCAAACAACACGCAAGAATCGAACGGGACAGAACTGAAACGAAAATTGGGGTTAGGAACTGCCATCGCGCTGGGCGTTGGTACAACGATTGGTTCCGGCATCTTCTCATCTGTAGGTGAGGTCGCGGGGGCTGCCGGTTCCGGAATTATGGTAATCCTGTCGTTTTTAATCGGCGGCCTGATTATGATTCCCCAGAACCTTCTCTACACCGAGTACTCCACGGCAATCCCGGAGGACGGACTTTTCGTAGCTTATTTAAAGAGAGCCGGCTGGCCCTTCATGTCGTTCCTGTCCGGATGGCTTTCGTTCTGGGCGACGGACCCCACCGGCATCGCCATCTCCTCGCTGGCAGTTGCCAACTATCTGGCGTTCTTTACCGGATTCAGCCAGATCGTCGTCCGCATGGTTGCGGTCGCCATTATCATTCTCTTCACCGCTTTACATATGATCAAGATGGAAGCGGGCGCAAAATGGCAGAACTTCATTACCATGTTTAAGGTACTCCCGTTTATGATCCTGATTGGCATGGGCCTGTTCTATATGAGAGGCGAGACCATGATGACACCCGCAGCCGTGGGCGCTCCCACCGGAATCGCCGCGCTGCTGGCCGGTATTTCCGCCACAACCTGGTCCTATGACGGTATGCAGTCCGCATGTGTAATGGGCGGCGAGATCAAGAATCCCAAACGCAACATGCCCATCGCGCTGATCTCCACCGTTATCGTAATCACCCTGCTTTACACGGCTCTGTCCACCGCGGCCGTCGGTTTACTGCCCGCAGCAGATCTGGCAGCTTCCGACGCTCCCATCGCAGCAGCCGCAGCCAATATTCCCATGATCGGACAGTCCGCAGGTGTGATCGCCGCTGTTCTGGCCATTATCATCGTAACCGGCTCCGTATCCAGCCTGATCATGTTCCAGGCCCGGATCGAGTACAAGATGGCGCAGGAAGGTATGTGGTTCAAATCCTGGGCAAAGGTTCATCCCAAGTGGGAGACCCCCTATGTCTCCATGCTGTGGCAGAGCGGCTTTGCCATCGTTCTTGTTTTCGCCGGCACCATCAACGACCTGCTGGGCTACTTTACCGTAATCTGCCTGCTGCGCAGCGTTGTTACCTTTATCGCAGTATTTAAGCTTCGCAAGATGCCCGACTACAACCCGACCTACAAGATGCCCTGCTGGCAGTTAATGGCTCTGCTGGCGGTAGTTCCTACCATGATCCTGCTGGTGTCCACCTTTGTCTGGGCTCCCGGCCAGAGCATGATCGCCGCTGTTGTGGCCGTCGGCACCGGTTATCCGGTCTACCTGTACTTCAAGAAACAGAACAATATCACCGCTCATACGGGCAAATAATGTCTTAAACGGCATGCCCGGTGACCGCCATACAGAAATCCGGTATGCCCCCACGGTAACAGGGGGCATATCTTTTCGGTCCAAACGGTCCCCTGCCTGAGACAGCCCGTTTTACACGTGAAATAATCAAGGAAACTTACCTCTTGTCATGTGCCTGACGGCATGTGATATGGTATAATTAAGGAAACGTAATGCTTGTCATCAGCCTTACGGCTGGTGACAAAGTATACTTATTTCAAATAAAAAAACTGATCCATGCCCGGCCCCGGGCTGCGGCGTGGTATAAAGGAAAAGGAGAGCTCGATAATGGATTTTAAAATTTCAAGAGAAGAACTGTACCGCTGGTGCTCAATCCCATGGCAGGACCTGGAAAAGCAGCCGGATCTGAAAACAAAGCTGGTCATCAAGGAAGACCGCGCCTCCATGATGAAGATCATCGGAAATATGATGGCCGATGAGGTAATCCAGCACAACGCGGAGGGCAAACTGACCAAATGGGTGCTTCCGGCCGGTCCCACCGACGAGTACGACATCTTCATCGACCGCGTCAACAAGGAGCGCATCAGCTTAAAGAATCTCTGGGTATTTCACATGGACGATTTCCTGGATTGGGAGGGGCGTCCTTTCCCGGTAGGCGACACTTATGAGAGCCTGGAGGGCACCATGAACGCCTGCTTCTACGGCCGCATCGATCCGGAACTGAACGTGCCGGAGAACCAGCGGATCTGGACCCGTATCAACGATCTGGACTATCCCGACAACCTGTGCCAGGAGCTGGGCGGCATCGACACCCTCTGGGCAGGCGTTGGCTGCAAGGGCCTGGTGGCCTTCTGCGAGCCGCCCCGCCGTTATTCCTGCCGTCTCTCCATCGAGGAGTACGCCAACTCCAAGACCAGAGTTGTGGATTTGAACGAGGACACCATCGTGGCCCTGAGCCAGCGCACCTTCGGCGGCTGCTACGACCGCGTTCCGCCCAAAGCCGTCACCCTGGGCTTCAAGACCATGCTTTCCGCCAAGCGGGCCGTGTACATGATCGCCACCGGTTCCTGGAAACAGACCGTGGTGAGAGTCGCCCTGTTCAGCGAGCCGACTCTGGAGTACCCGGTAACGCTGCTTCCCAAGTATATCCCGGATGTGACGCTGTTCTGCAACGTGGACACCGCCGATCATCCCATGTCCCATGAAATCAAAGGATGGTGATTTAAGATGAGCAAGAAAGACGTAATTGTACTGAACAGCCACGGCGTGGGCCAGTACGCCTACGCGGACCATATGCCCGTATGGGGCGAAACTCTCTGTGTAACCAAATGGCATGTGGCCGAGGACGGCGGCAAGGGCTCCAATGTTTCCGTAGCCCTGGGACGTCTCGGCATCGACACCGCATACATCGGCAAGGTGGGAAATGATCCCTGGGGCGACCTGGGCGAGAAATGGATGCAGGACGCAGGTGTGGACACCACCTATCTGTACCGCACCGACGAGGTTTCCACCGGCACCGGCCTAATCTTAATCGGGCCCGACGGCCAGAACACCGTGATCGACGGGGACAGCTCCAGCGTGAAGCTGACCTTAGACGAGGTGAAGGCCGCCCTGGACGCGATGAAGGGCACCAGAATGTTCGTCACCGGCTTTGAGGTGCCGGAGCAGCTGTCCTTAGACGCCGCCCGGTACGCCAAGGAGCTGGGAATGGTGACGCTGGTCAACCCCAGCCCCCTTCCCGAGAAGCCCATGGGCCGTCTGGACTATGTGGACTATCTGTTTATCAACGAGGTGGAGGGCCGCTACATCCTGGACCTGCCCCAGGATATGTTAAATAAGGTGCAGGAGAAATACGGCGTGCCCAACATCATCATGACCATGGGAGGCGACGGAAGCGCGGTCCTGCGCGGCGACGAATACTGGACCGTGGAATCGGTGAAGGTGGAGAACGTGGTCAACACCGCTGGCGCCGGCGACGGCTATATGGCCGCCACCGTGGCGCAGCTGATTCTGGGCAAGGATTTGAAGGAAGCCACCCACTGGGCCAGCAAATACGCCGCCCTCTCCGTCACCATTGACGGAACCATTCCGGCTTACAGGCCGATGGGCGAGGTGGAGGAGTTTATAAAGTCTTTGGGATAAATAAACCCGGTATTAAAAACGATACGGCCAACATCCGCTCCGGCGGACGGCCGTATCGTTTTTATGTAGGATAGGAGGCATTCGGCAATTTCTTTCCAATATAGCAGATCAGCATCGCTGCGTCCGTGTAATCCGGAACAAAAAATATTCTTCCGGGAATCCCGGTGAACCGCATATGCCAGCTGGCCTGATACTCCACGTCGTTTTCGTCGCGGAAGGTATGCTGCTTTTGATACATTTCCATCGTGGTGTCGGACTCCGGGGTAGTTTTGGTCAAATGATCAGGCCGGAATGGCAGGCCCTGGTATTTTGAACTGTATTCCTCCAGTTCTGATAATTTTTTCACAATTTGACGAATATAAGATTTCTCAAGATTTTCCAGATCACGTCTGACGGACGGACAGAACCGCAGATGAGGAAACAGCCGGGACCGCCTTTCCCACAGTTCTTCATAAGTATAGATGGTTACGGCAAACGTTGCTTTTAAAGCGGCGGCCAGCGGCTCCTCCGCCAGCTGGGAGGCGCTGAACACGTTGCGCACCACGACCGGCGATTCCGCATTGTCCGCCAGCGAGAACAGAACCGCCGGTATCTCCGCCCTTTCCCATCGATCGTCCAGGCAGATACTGAGCATAAACGAATCGTTTAAAACCGCCTCGGTGCCCCCTCTTAAAGCCGTCTGCCCCTCATACACCTCATATTCGTCATCCGGCGTGTAAACGCACCTTCTGTTCCAAAAGCTCAGATACAAGCGCCTGTACTCAATATCAACCTCAGACAGCCATTTTGCAACGGAATACGTGACAGAGCGGAAGTACGGTTCATCCTCCGACGGGACATACACCTCGGGGCGGCCGTATGCCCCCGCCAGAACTTTATACATATCAAGGAAGTTCTTCAGCGCATCGCTGGCCTCATATAGATTTTCCGGCTCCGCTTCCCACGCTTTTTCATTTAAGTACATAAACTCTCCTTAAATCAAATCATACAGAGCTTTATCCCATTCGTCCAAAAATCCCTCCGGCCAGCAGTCCAGCCTGCCGTCCCTATAGATTTTGGGCGCCACATACTTGTGTTTGTATTGATCCGCGCCATCCTTATAGAAAAATACCAGCTGCACAAGGGATTCATCGATCGCGCCTTTTTTGACGGCCAGCCGGGTTCCATTCAAAATGTGATCACTGTGGGTCTCCACAAACAGCTGCACGCCTCCGGCTCCCGCCCGGGTAATCAGCTCACCCAGCATCCTCTGCCCGGCCGGATGAATGTGCGCCTCCGGATTCTCCACCACAATGATATCCCCCTGCCTGGCGGAAAGTATGGCAATAATCAAGGGAAGCACATAGGTAATCCCGAATCCCACGTTCATGCTCTTATAGGAGTTCGTCTTCTCTTTTCCCTCAATAAACTCATAGCGAACTTCCGACGTTCTCAGCTGGGGATTCAGCGTGATCTGCGGAGCCACCCCAGGGGCAATCCGGTCCATCCACGCCCTGGTCTGGTTCGCCAGACTGGCTCCCAGCTTATCCTGCAGAACAACCGCCTGATTCTCCACGTCTTCATTGCCGAACAGGCTTAAATACTGGAGGGCAAATTCACCGTTATTACCGAATTCCCGTCTGACAATCTCCTCCTCATTGGCAATACGGTAGAGTTCCAGCGGTTCAATGCGGAATGCGGATAAATAAGAAAAACGATTCCCAAAAATTCCTGATTCCAACTTACCGGGATCAGCAGATTCCATCGGAAGCAGGTCCGAGTCCGGGATATAGTGAAAGCTGGCGCAGAAATCGCCTTCGTCAGCCGAGACGCCAATCCCGATCAACTCCTCCGCGGCCTTCTCATACAGCACATCCTGGGCATTTCCAAGCTTCACATACTTCCCGTTCAGGCTCAGTCCCCCGAGGGAGCGGTCCTGCAAGTAAGACTGCCGCAGCAACAGTATGCTTTGTATTACGGTGGATTTGCCTACCCCGTTGATGCCGGTCAGCATGTTTACATTTTTCAGCGGCAGAGTCAGCTGATCAAAACATTTAAAATTTTTGAGTTTGACTTCTCTTAACATGTGAACTCCCTCACAAAATTCCGCGCCATATCGATTCTGCGCACCGTAGAATACTGATCGCCCGCTTTCAGCGCGGTATTAAATTCACTATCCTGCAGCAACTTGCCAAAAGCGATTAAAAACTCATCTTTACGTTCAACAATCCGTCGCAGCTCGTCCCCGGTCAACTCGGAAAAGCAGACGGCCCAAATTTCAAAAATCGCTTTGTTGACAGGTCCTCTGCGCCAATTTGTATTATACTTGCGGAAGGCGTATTTTCCAAAAACCGCGCTGCAGCAGCCCATAATATTTTTAAATTTCTCCTCCAGCCAGGCAATCTGATCCTTGTCATAATTATTGACCTGTCTCAGCGCTTTTATCAGGAAATTGTCGATGTTCCCCTTGTAATATTTTTTGTAATCCAGCTCCGTAAAGGCCAGAAACCGCGTCACATACTCCCGGTCGGCCATCCGGGCCGGGGAGATCGCTCCTTGCGTGGCCTCCAGAAATTCTTCGCTCTCCGCCAGGCGCTGGATCAGCTCGGTGGCCGCCCCCTGGTAGAGCGCCTGCCGGATCTCCTGATCCGTCAAAATGACTCCGCCCGTGTTGATCCGCTGGAATATATTGAAAACCACCGCATCCGGCGTCCCCTTCTCAACAGTGAAGGCGATAATGGGAGTCTCCTTGATCCTGCGCGCATATTGCCTGGGCAGATCGTCGAAGGTAAATCCGTTAAAATCTCTTAAATACTGTAACCCCTCAAAGGCTTTCTTTTCCCCGCCTTCCCCCACCAAAAAATTCTGAAAGGCCGTCAGCCGCTGGCGTCCGTCGATCACAACCCACCGGTCGTCGTCTGCGGCGTTAAAATAAAACGCGGGAATCGGAATTTTTAACATCAGGGATTCAATGAGCTGGCTCTGCTTTTCCAGGGACCAAAGATTTCCGTTGCGCTGAAAATCCGGGCTCAGGTTAATTTCGTCATTCTCCAGGCGCTCCATCAGATTATAAACATTGATGGGCTTCTGACTGATATTCACATCCGCCGGTATAAATGTATCCGGGCCGATCTCCTCCGCCGGATATCCTTCGTCATCACCATAATCAATCAGAATACCGTACTGTAAAATTTCCTCGATCGTCTCCAGTATATCCGTCTCTGTCACTGAATCTTCTTTATTTTTCAAAATATCAACAACCGTCTTGTAACCGATTGTATCCTCGTTTTTCTTCGCAAATTTTACAATCTCATCGATCTTTTCTCTCTGACTCTCTCTCATAATTCCCCATTATCTCCGCTATTTTCAAACACCCGTCAATCTCTTATTATTATATATTCTTTTTCCCCTCCACACAACCGCTATTTCCGGGGGGCAGCGTACAAAACAGCCATAAAATGGCTGCGGGCTCCCATTTACCGGTTCCCGCAGCCTGCGTTGTTCCATCATTGCGTTGTCCGCTCACTTACCGGATAAAATTCGTCTTAATCTTCCCTTCCGCCACCGGCTCCGGCACTCCGGCACCACGGCCCGCTTCAATACACTTCAGGAGCCAGGCCATGTTGTGACCGATGGTGCGCATGGTCTGCATGCCCTCCTCGTCCTGCTTCGCCTCATCCGGGGTATTTCCGTGGATCACATGGAAATAATTGGAACTCACAATGGGCATACCGGACAGGGAGAAATACTTGTTGATGGCGTCCACCGTGGCTGTGGTGCCCGCTCTTCTGGCCGAGGCGATGGCCGCCGCCGGTTTCAGACGGAATCCGCCGCCGCTCATGAACAGGCGGTCTAAAAAGGCCAGGATCGATCCGTTGGGCGAGGCGTAATAGACCGGGGAGCCAACTACCAGGCCGTCCGCCTCCCGCAGCTTTGCCGCCGCCTCGTTTACCTGGTCGTCGGTGAACACGCAGCAGCCCGCGCTCTTACAGTGCCCGCAGCCGATGCAGCCGTGAACCGCTCCGGTTCCGATCTGGATCAGCTCTGTCTCCACACCGTCCTCGTGCAGCGCACGGGCCACCTCCTCCAGGGCCGTGTATGTACATCCCGCCCCGTGAGGGCTTCCGTTGATCAGCAATACTTTCATTTCCAACACTCCTTTTCCGCTCTGATTCGGCTCTTGCCGTCCTGCTGATTTTTATTTTAAAGCATCTGAAAATAAAAGTAAAGGGCGTGCGCCCGCAACGGCGCACTGCCCTATGTACCGCGCGCGCAACAGCGCACGCCCTGTCTATTTACATAATTCTCACATTTTTCAGAGCCCCTGTCCGGGAGAACTGAGTCCACTCGCACACGTTGACCGCGTGATCCCCGATGCGCTCCAGATATTTTGCCACCATCAGCAGATCGATGCCTTGGTCCGCCTGGTCCGGCGATACCCGCAGCAGCTGAATCACGTCCGTTTTCACCTGGTTGAACAGATTATCCACCTCGTCGTCCCGTTTGATAATGGAGACGGCCGCATCCAAATCCCGGTTGATAAACGCCTCGATGGCGTCGTGGACCATTTTCCCAGCCGCAGCCGCCATGGCCGGCAAATGCTTTACGATGTGGTAAGCGTGGTCGCTCTTGATGCGCAGAATCAGCTCCGCGATATCCGAGGCGTGGTCCCCGATACGCTCCAAATCCGTCACCACCTTCAGCGCGGTGGAAACCTGGCGCAGGTCCCCGGCAACGGGCTGCTGGCGCAGAATCAGGGACAGGCACCGGGCCTCAATGGCCCGCTCCATGTCGTTGACCGTGCGGTCGCCCTTGATGATATCCTCCGCCATCTGAAAATCCTGATCTTCAAAGGCCGTAAAGGTCTGCTCAATGGCCCGCTCCACCATGTGGGCCATCTCCATCAAATCCTGGTTGAGCAGCCCCAACTCATGTTCATATGTCACTCTAACGCTCATTTTAAACCCCTTTCCCAACGCCCTTGCGGACCGTTACAGCTGTCCGGCTCACCGCCGCGCGCAGCCCGTCTCCACCCATTCGGCCGACCGCTGTGCGTTTGCACCCGCCGCCGAACCATCCGTCAGCCAAAACGTCCGGTAATATAATCTTCCGTGCGCTTATCCCGCGGCACGGTGAACAGTTCGTCCGTGGCCGCGTACTCCACCACCTCGCCCACCAGAAAAAACGCCGTGTAGTCGGCAATACGCGCCGCCTGCTGCATATTATGGGTGACGATCGCCACCGTGTAACGGCTCTTTAAGTCGTCCATCAAATCCTCGATCTTCAGAGTGGAGATGGGGTCCAGAGCCGAGGTCGGCTCATCCATCAGAAGCACCTCCGGCTCCACGGCCAAGGCCCTGGCGATGCACAGCCTCTGCTGCTGGCCGCCGGAAAGCCCCAGAGCCGGCTTCCTCAGCCGGTCGGAAACCTCGTCCCACAGGGCCGCGCCCCGCAGGCTGCTCTCCACAATCTCGTCCAGTCTGGCCTTGTTCTTGATTCCGTGAATTCTGGGGCCGTAGGCCACATTGTCGTAGATGCTCATGGGAAATGGGTTGGGCTGCTGGAACACCATGCCGATTTTCTTGCGAAGAAGCGTGGTGTCCACTTGAGGATCATAGATATCTTCCTCGTCCAACAGCACCGTCCCGTCTATTTTAACACCGGCCACCAGGTCGTTCATGCGGTTCAATGTCTTTAAAAAGGTGGACTTTCCGCAGCCCGACGGCCCGATAAACGCGGTGATTTTATGTTCATACAGGTCCAGGCTGATATCCTTTAACGCGTGATTTTCACCGTAATACAGATTCAGGCTCCGGGCCGAAATTTTTGTCTTAGCTTCCACGTTATTCTCCTCCCCGGCTCTATGCGCCAGCCTCCACATTGAATTTTCGTGACAAATACCTGGCCAGGCCGTTGATGGCCAAAACGATCGCCAACAGCACCACCGCCACGCCGAACGCCTCGTTGTACTTCGCCTTCTGCATAAACAGGTAAAGCTGAATCGTCAGGGTTCCGCCCGGCTCCATCACCTTGCCCAGCCAGTTTTTGGGCATGTAGTAACCGCTGCCCGCGGTGAACAGAAGGGCGGCCGACTCCCCCACAATCCGGCCGATAGCCAGAATCACGCCGGTGAGAATTCCCGGCATGGCGCTGGGCAGCAGGATGGTGCGGATCATATACCATTTTGTGGCCCCGATGCCCAGAGCGCCGCTCCGGTAGCTATCCGGCACCGTTTTTAACGCCTCCTGGGTGGTCCGCGTGATCAACGGCAGGATCATCAGGGTCAGCGTCAACGCGCCGGTGAGAATGGAATATTTGAGGCCCAGTGTATTTCCAAAAAACACCATGCCAAAGAGGCCGAAAATAATGGACGGTATGCCGGACAACGTCTCGGTGGTGAACTCAATGGCTTTCACCAGACGCCCCGGCCTGGCGTACTCGTTCAGGTAGATCGCCGCCCCGATTCCAATGGGCGTTGCGATCAGCAGCGTGATCACCACAATGTACAGCGTATTTACAATATTTCCCAATATTCCAAAGGTGCCCTTGGTGGCGCTGGTGACCGTGGTGAGAAACCGCCAGCTGATGTTTGGGATTCCCCGTACAAACACATAGCCCATGATTCCGGTCAGTATGGCGATGGAGAGACCGGCGCACAGATAGATGAGGCCGGTGAGAATCAGGTCCGACATGCGCACATGCCTGCCGTAAATGCTCTTTCGCACCACGGACTGTTTATGAATCCGAATGGCCGCTTCACCTGTCATTCCTGTTTCCTCCCTTCTTCAGCAACCCGGTCAGGCTGGCATTGATGATCATGATAAATGCAAACAGCACCAGACCGATGGTGAACAACACCTCCCGGTGCAGCCCGGCCGCATATCCCATCTCCGACACAATGGCCGTGGTCAGGAAGCGTACGGAGTTAAAGGGCAGGGGCAGATTGACCGAGCTGCCCGACACCAGGCTGATGGCCATGGCCTCGCCGATGGCGCGCCCGGTTCCCAGCACAATCGCGGTGATGATCCCGGACCTGGCCGCGGGGAGCGCCACATGGAATATCGTCTGTATTTTTGTGGCTCCCAGCGCCAGGGAGGCGCTGCGAAGCTGAACCGGCACGGCCCGCAGCGCGGACTCGCTAATATTGATCACAGTGGGCAGTATCATCAGCGCCAGCACCAGCACGGCGGAAATAAGATTGGCTCCGCCGGTAAACTGATGAGTCTGGGAGCCTTTGAAAATGATCAGCTCCAGCTTATACATCAGCGGGTTTAAGATCAGAATTCCCAGAAGGCCGTAAATCACCGAAGGAATTCCGGCCAACAGCTCCACGGCCGGGCGGACAAAGCCAGCCAGCCGCGGCGGCGCCACCTCGGCCAGAAACACGGCGGTCATCACGCCGATGGGCACTCCGATCAGAATCGCCATGGAAGTACCCACGATGGAGGTGAGGATCACGTAGAGGATGCCGAAGGACGCCTCCGCCCCATCCGGTCGCCACACGCTGCCAAACAGGATTTCCAGTATCCCCACCTTAAACAGCGCCGGGGTCCCGCTGACCACCATGTAAAGAGCGATGGACGCCACCGCCAGCACAGCGAAAAAGCCGCAGGCCGTAAAGATCACCTGGGCTGCCTTTTCAACCGCGGACTTGCTGCCGTGGTGGGAACGAATGGAAATGGTTTCCGAGCTCATGCAGTGTCTCTCCTTTCAAACGACCGGCGTGCCGCGGGTCACATAGCAGACCGCAACACGCCGCACAGGTTCCAACCGGCCGGCTGTAATTCCGGCGTTTTGCCGGAATACTCCGCCGATTCCGGTTACTCTACCGTGATCAGGCCCACGGACTTCACCAATTCAGCGCCTTCGTCGGACTGAAGGTAGGCGAACAGCGCCTGCACCAGCTCACTCTGCTGGCTCAGATCACCCTTGGTGGCCATCACGAAGGGGCGGCTTAAGAAATAGCTTCCGGCCTTGATGTTCTCCTCGGTGGGCTCGGCCCCCTCCAGATTCAGCGCCTTCACCGTATCGTCCAGCACATCCAGAGACACGTAACCGATGGAACCGGGAGTGGAAGCCACCTTTGCCATCACCGCTCCGGTGCTGTCCAGTTCATTGCTGTACTTGCAGGTGTCCTCCAGCCCCAGAAGCTCCTCGAACGCTCCTCGGGTGCCGGAACCGGACTCACGGCCCACCACCACGATGGGGGCGTCGGATCCTCCCAGATCCTTCCAGTTATTGATCTTGCCGGTGTAGACGTCCGCCAGCTGCTCCCTGGTCAGATCCGCAACCCCGTTGGCTGGGTCCACCACCACGGCAATTCCGTCGATGGCTACGATATTTTCCACAGCGCCCTTTTCCTTCTCCTCGTCCTTTAAGTTCCGGGAGGAATTGCCGATATCCGCGGTCCCGTTCAGCACCGCCTCAACCCCTGCGCCCGAGCCCACGAACTGGGCGGAAACCGTCACGTCAGGGTACTTTTCCATAAATGCCTCGCTCAGCGCGTTGGCAAACTTCTCCATGGAGGTGGAGCCCACCATGCTGATGGAGCCGCTTAAATCCGCAGCGGTCTCATCCGCAGCCGTTTCCGCCATTGTGGTATCCGCGGTGGTATCTGCGGACGTGTCCGCCGTCGTGGATGCTGTGGTTTTGGTCTCCGTCCCGGCAGCCTCCGTGGTATTTCCTGAAGCGCTGCCGCAGCCCGCCAAAGCGCCGGCCGCCAGCATCGCTGTTGTGATCATTGCAAGAATTGCTTTTCTGTTCTTTTTCATAATCCTATGCCTCCAAATGAATCCGCACCCCGTCCATTTCCGGGTGCTGTTTTACGTTTCTCTTGCTGTTACAGTTTGGAGTATACAAAAATATGGCGGGCAGAGAAAGCATGGTAAGGTATAGTTTTTGTAAAATCTGCGTAAAGCGGCCGCCGGGCTGTTTCCAACCGCGGCGGCCGCTTTTGCACTGCATCTACTTCACATCGATGCCTCTTATGCTAAAATTTTATGGTATTGCTAAGCTGTTTCCGAATATCCCGCCCACCATACATAATGCGGACAATATTTACAATCCCTTCCGTCTCATTTGGCAGATAGAAAACCAGGTAATTATCAACTGGGAAAAAACGGATACCCATACTATGCCAAGGCTCCTCCTCATACAAATGATGGCGCAAAGGCATATCATCCAAACTCCTGATTCTCTGCATGATCCGCCTTGCCTGATTTGCAGCGGTGTCCGGCACACACAATTCATTGGAAATGTATTCGTAAATCCTCCTCAAATCCAACCGTGCCTGCTCTGAATATACGATATTCCAGCTCATACGCCAAAATCTCTTTTCATTTCTTCTTCAATAAAATCCGCGGTGTGAACCTTGCCGGCTTTTATATCAGATAGACCCTTGTTGATCTCGGAATCAAACTGCTCCTTAGTCAGAGAGCCCATTGCGATTGGTGTACTTGCGGGCAGCTTCATTTCAAACGGAATACCGCGCTGCAGCACAACCTGTCTTAAAAACATTCCGATTGCATTGGACATGGGGATCCCCAACTGGTCCAATACCTCTTCCGCCTGTTCTTTAATCCCCGGCTCTACACGGGCAAAAATATTAGAGGTTCGTGCCATACTAATCACTTCCTTTCAAAGGTAGTATATCACAAAACGCTTGCGGTATGCAAGCGAATCGCAAGCATTTACTGGTGATTTTGCTCCCGATCGCCGTCGGAAGCGGCCGCCGGGCTGTTTCCAACCGCGGCGGCCGCTTTATGTATGGCTTATATTATAATCTTTTATCCTCTCAGCTCTCTCCCACTACCTTATAGGTCTCCTCCACAATGCGCTCCATGGCGTTCAGGATATTTTCATACCCTGTACACCGGCACAGGTGCCCGGAGATCAGTTTGCGCAGCTCATCCCGGTTGTAGCGCTTTCCGGTGCCCACGATTTCCACCGCGGACATAATCAGGCCCGGCGTGCAGAAGCCGCACTGGACCGCCGCTTCCTCGATAAACGCCTTCTGGATGGGGCTCAATTCGCCGTTTGGTCCCTTTAAGCCCTCCACGGTCATGATCCTTCGTCCCTCTGCCCAGACGGTGAGATAGATACAGCTGTCAATGGCCTCTCCGTCCACCAGCACCGTGCAGGCGCCGCACTCGCCGACCTCGCAGCCCTTCTTCACGCTGGTCAGTCCCAGACGGCCCCGCAGGGTGTCCAGCAGCGACTCCCTGGGGTCGATGGCCACTTCCACATCATTACCGTTGACCGTCATATGAATGATTTTAAGCATTCCACTCACCCCCTGCATTCAATACCGCCTGCTTGAAGGCGCGTTTCGCCAGTTCCTCCACCAGCTGCAGGCGGAACTCCTTGGAAGCTCTCCAGCTGGACCGCGGGTTCACCTCTTCCAGCGCGCCCTTGCCGATCCGATCCGCCAGCTCCTCGCCGGCCTCGCAGCCCACCGCTTCCGCCTCGATTTTGCCGCAGCGGATGGGTGTCGGGGCGGCCACCCCGTATGCCAGGCGCAGGTCGGCCACATGCCGTTTGTCCTCCGCCAGCTTCACGGATACCGCGCAGCCCAGGGTTGCGATCTCCATGGCGTTTCGTTTGCCGTATTTGATGTAATGGCCTCCGAAACCCTCGTAGTCCTCTTTGCGGATCCGGATGGCCGTGAGCACTTCGCTGTGATTTCTCACCGTGCGGCCCGGCCCGGCGTACCAGGCGCTGATGGGGACTTCCCGCACGCCCTGCGGCCCCTGAAGGACCAGAACCGCGTTTAAGCAGCACAGGCTGGAAGCGCTGTCCGCGCTGGTCACGCCGTTGCAGACATTTCCGCCGATGGTGCCGATGTTGCGCAGCTGGGGACCGCCGGCCTGATCCACCGCGTCGCCCAGCATGGGCACATAGCGGCGAATGATTTCATTGTTGGCAATATGGGAAAAGGTGGTACAGGGGCCGATCACGATGGTGCCGTCCGGCTCCAGGGAAATACCCTCCAGCTCCTTGATACCGTGGATGCTCACCAGGGAACACCCGGCCAGCTTGCCCTCGCGTATCTTGATCAGCACGTCGCTGCCGCCGGAGATCACCACCGCGTCGGGATCATTTTCCAGGGCGCGGATGGCATCCGCAACATCCACTGCCTGATCATATTTCTCAATATCATACATGACAAAACACCGCCCTTTCTATATGAGTCCGGCCGCTTTGAAGTGGGCCACCATCTTCTGCGGGTCCATGGGCAGACTGTCCACCGCCACTCCGGTTGCATTTAACACCGCGTTGCGGATGGCCGGCGCCACGGGAATCGCAGGCGGCTCACCCAGCGCCTTGTTGCCGAAGGGCCCTGTGGGATCGTTGATCTCCACAAATTCCACGTGAAGGTCCGGCGTATCCATGGCCGTGGGCAGCTTGTAATCCAACAGGTTGTCGTTTAACGGCCGTCCCTTGGCGTCGAAGAGCAGCTGTTCGCTGAGGCCGTATCCCAGCCCCATGCTCATGCCGCCGTGCACCTGGGCTTCGGCCAGCTTAGGATTGATGAGTACGCCGCTGTCGTGGACGTTGATAATGTTTGTCACCTTAACCTTACCCAGAGGCATATCCACCTCCACCTCCGCAAAGCAGGCGCCGGAAGCGAAGGTATTGTCCTTACAGTGGCTGGTGGCTTCCGCCGTAATATGTACGGAACGGTCCAGGCTGTAGATCGCCGTGGTCGCCAGCTCCTCCATGGAGAGAAGAAGCTCCCCGCTCTCCCGGTCCACCACGCTGTTCTCCTTCACATCCAGGGTATCCATGGGGCGCTTCAGCATATAGGAAGCGTAGTCCAGGATCTTTTCTTTGAATAACGTTCCGGTCTTTACCACCGCCTTGCCGCTCACATAGGTCTGCCGGGAAGCGTAAGCGCCGGTGTCAAAGGGCGAACTATCCGTGTCCTGAGTGGACATCACGTTAACCCGGTCCTCGGTGATTCCGGTGACCTGAGCCGCCATCTGCGCAAACACCGTGTCCGCACCCTGGCCGATCTCGGTTGCTCCCATCATCAGCTGCATGGAGCCGTCCTGGTTTAAGACCATCCGGCAGGAGGCCGTCTCCAGGGAAATGGGGTAAACTCCGGTCTTGTAACAGAAAATCGCCATTCCGATTCCCCGTCGCACCGGCCCGGTTTGATTCACGTACTCTCTGCGCTTCTCATCCCAGCCGATCAATTCGCGCCCCTTTTCCATGCACTCCATCAGGCCGTAGGAGTTAAACTTCACATGGGTGTGAGGGTCCTCATATCCGGCCTGCATACAGTTCTTCCTGCGAAATTCCAGCGGATCCATTCCCAGCTGCAACGCCAGGTCGTCAGCCATGCATTCCGCAGCAAAGGCTGCCTGGGGGATTCCGTAGCCGCGCATGGCGCCGCCGGTGGCGATGTTGGTGTACACCGTGTAGGCGTCGGCTTCCAGCGCTTTTTCATCGTGATAAATCTGTTTAAATTCATTTGAAGTGTTCGCTACAATGGCGTGCGCGTGGCTGGCGTATCCGCCCTGGTTGGAGTAAGCGGTAAGCTTTCTGGCCACCAGGGTGCCGTCCTTCCTGGCCGCCGCCTTCACGTGAAGATTCATCGCGTGGCGGACTCTGGTGCAGGCCAGCGTCTCCTCCCTGCTGATCTCCATCTTCACGCAGCGCCCGCCCACCAGTGTGCACAGGTAGGCGTTTAACGGCTCATACAGCACATCCTGTTTATTGCCGAACCCGCCGCCGATATACGGCTTGATCACCCGGATCATCCCCATAGGCACGCCCAGCGCCTGACTGATCACCCGGCGCACGATATGGGGGATCTGGGTTGAGGTAGTTACGACAATACGCCCTTTTTCCATGTAGGCAAAGGAAACCGGCGTCTCTATATGGCAGTGCTGCACGCTTTGCGTCCCGTATTCCTTGTCGATCACAATAAGGCCCTCTTCCTCTGCGGCCTCCTCGTAGCTCAGTTCGCCCAGCTTGAATCCGGAGTGGGCGATCAGGTTGCCCGGCTTCTCGTCGTGCAGCCGGGGCGCCCCCTCCGCCAGGGCTTCTTCCGGTGTGAGAAGCGGCGGATACTCTTCGTACTCCACCATCACCAGCCGCGCTGCCCTGGCTGCTGAGATCTCATCTTCCGCGACTACGGCGGCGATATCGTCGCCGTACACGCGCACTCGTGTGTTTAATAGCTTCCGGTCCGCGATGTCCTGATGGGCCGTCTCCACAGACCAGGGGTGGCCCGCGGTGGGAAACTGGTAGTCCGGCACATCGAAACATGTGACGATCTTCACAACTCCCGGCACCGCAAGGGCCGCCTCCAGGTCAAATCCTTTTACTACCCCGTTGGCGATGGTACTTCTGACCACTTTCGCGACCAGAGCGCCTTTCGGTTCCAGGTCGGCCGTATATTTGGCGCCGCCCGTCACCTTCTCGCATGCGTCAACGCGGATGATACTTTTTCCAACTGCCATTGACAATACCTCCTGGTTCTAAACCAACGCCTACAGATGCTGCTCAGTCCAGACGGCTTATCTTCTTGACCGATAATGCTGGTCAAGAAGCATCGGATGTCCATCCGATGTGAAAACTGGCCGGTAAAGCTACTTACAAGCGAGCTTGACGCTGCTTTGCCGGCCAATTTTCCCGCCGTCTGAACGGTTAAGGTTAAATCATCACATACTTAAGCACAAACAACACGGCCAGGACATACATCAGCGCGCTGATCTTTTTCTCCTTGGCGCGTCCGGTAGCCAGATTGATAACAACGTAAGAGATAACGCCCATTGCGATACCTTCAGAAATGCTGTACATAAACGGCATTGCGATTACTGCAATATATGCGGGGATCGCTTCCGTAAAGTCATTGAAATCCACTTTCAGGATCGCGGAGATCATCAAAAATCCTACCACGATCAGAGCCGGAGCCGTTGCAAAGGACGGAATAGCTAAGAAAATCGGGGAAAGGAACAGGCTCAGTCCGAAGAATGCAGCCGCAGTCACCGCGGTCAGACCGGTTCTTCCGCCTTCCGCAACGCCGGAGGCGCTCTCCACGAACGTGGTGGTGGTGGAGGTTCCGAACAGGGCGCCTACGGAGGTACCGATGGCGTCGGACAGCAGAGCGCCGCGGATTCTCGGCAGCTTTCCGTCCTTATCCAGCATATCCGCCTTGGAGGCCACGCCGATCAGGGTGCCCAGGGTATCGAACATATCCACAAACAGGAACGCAAACATTACCACCAGGAAGTCCAGGGACAGTACCCGGCTGAAATCTACGTGCATAAAGGTTTCCTTCATGCTGGGAATACCAAAGCCAGACGTGAAATCCGGAATCACGCTGAACATGCCCAGATCTGCGTTGGGCTGGTACAGGCCGGTCACTTCGCAGAGAATTCCTAAAATCCAGGTGATCAGGATGCCCCACAGGATATTTCCCTTGATGCCCTTGACGATCAGGATACCGGTGATCAGAACTCCGATTAACGCCAGCAGAACGGTAATTCCCTCGGAATTGAAGTTGCCTGCCGCGATGGAGCCTTTAAATGAGTAAACGGAAACCAGTGTTGCGCTGTCCACAACGATCTTCGCGTTCTGAAGTCCGATAAATGCGATGAACAGTCCGATACCGGCGGACACCGCGTGCTTTAAGTTGATGGGGATGGCGTTGAAAATCGCTTCACGCACATTGGTCAGGGACAGGGCGATGAAGATCAGGCCTTCCACGAACACGGCGGCCAGAGCCATCTGCCAGGTATAACCCATCTGCAGCACCACGGTATAGGCAAAATACGCGTTCAAACCCATGCCGGGAGCCAGAACGAAGGGATAGTTGGCAAACGCGGCCATCAGAAGGGTCGCCACCAGGGAAGCCAGCGCCGTAGCGGTGAACACCGCTCCACGGTCCATTCCGGCATCACTTAAAATGTTGGGGTTAACCGCCAGTATGTACGCCATGGTCATGAACGTGGTAATACCGGCGATTACCTCTGTCTTGACGTCGGTGTGGTTCTCCGACAGGTGAAACACCTTTTCCAAAAATCCTTGGTTGTTCTTTGTTTCCATACTTCCTACCTCCTTAAAAGTTGAAACATTTAGTTTCTTTTTTCAGGGGGTGCGCTTCCCGGGCGTACCCCCATACCTACCTAAAAGATTCTTCGTCCCGCCACGAATTTTCCGGCAATATGCCGGTCGTCGGACAGGTAAATCAGGCGCTCCAGCCGTTCGGCCAGATCCAGTTCCTGGGGATGCTGAAGTTCTGCGTCATCCAGAACCACCGCATCCAGTTCATAGCCCGGTTCAAAGCTTCCCACCTTTCCGAAGAAGGCTCCGCCGCCCTTGGTTCCAAGGTAAAACGCTTCCTGAGCGGTCAGGGGCTTTAAGCGGTCGTCCGCCAGCCGCCAGCGCAACTTCGACACCTGGATCGCATCCGCCATGGCCCGGAACACGGACTCCCCGGTTCCCCCCGCCACGTCCGTCCCCAGGCCGATGTTCATGCCCTGGTCCAGATAGGTGCGCACCGGCGCGATGCCGGAGGATAAGTTGGTGTTGCTCTGGGGACAGTGGGCCACGTAAACGCCCCGCTCCTTCATCCGCGCGATCTCCGCCTCAGACGGCCACACGCAGTGGGCCATCACCGTATCCACTCCGCCTCCGAAAAGTCCGAAGTGGTCGTAAGCATCTCCATAAAACGCAGACCAGGGGCAAAGCTCCTTTACCCAGGCGATCTCACCCTGGTTTTCCGACAGATGGGACTGGACCGGAAGGTCAAAATCCCTCTGAATCTCTTTCAAACGCCCCATCAGTTCATCCGTACAGGAGGGGATAAACCGCGGCGTCAAAATGGGCCTTGTATTCTCATAGCGCCCGTGAATCTGCTCCAGCCAGGCTAACGTATCCCGGGCGGAGGCCTCTGCGCTCTCCTCGATCAGGATATCCGGGCTGTTCCGGTCCATATTCACCTTGCCCACCATGGTCTTAAGCCCCGTCTCCTCCATCAGGTCCATGAGCATAACCGTGGACTCCCGGTGGATCGTGGCGAAAATGCAGGCTCTGGTGGTGGCGCTGCGCTTCATATTCCCGGCAAAAATCGTGTAACCTCTCCTGGCGTACTCCAGGTCGCCGTACTTGGCCTCCTCAGGGAACGTCCGCGTGTTCAGCCATTCCAAAAGCTCCAGATCCATCCCCAGACCGCGGAAGCCGTACTGTGGCGCGTGCAGATGGAGATCCGTCAGCCCGGGGATGATCAGCCGGTCGCCGAAGTCCTTTAGCGGCCATCCGGCGTACTGCTCCGGCAGCTCCCGGTAAACGCCTGCGCTTGTTCCGTCCTCACAGACCAGGTAGCCCGCTTCTATGGTTTCCAGCGTTGTCGGATCCAGGCTGTAGCAGATGTTGCCCCTGAGCACAAAATTGCGTGTTTCTTTCATAGGCATCCTACTTCCTTCCATTTTCAACTCCCTGCCAGACAGCGGCCAGCCTTCCGGACGGCTGGGGTCACATACAATCTCCCGGGATTTCCCAGTTGAATTGTACCCAACAAAAAACCAACTACCGCTGTTTACGCAAGTTCACACCCCCGTCTTCCGGTCTCCAATGGCCGGACGGCAGGGATGCGAAAACTCATAGTCAACTATTGCGGTAGTTGGTAGAAACACTCATCCGATTATGAGCATATATAAGTTTTCTACATGAATCTAAATTTTTTTGTAATTGTTGGTACCTTCATGTTATCACAATGTACAACACTTTGTCAATTACAATTTTGTTTTTGTGCATTTTCCCTTTGTTTATAAAAATTTTGTTAAAACATCTAAAAAAGTTTTGAGGGATCGTTCTTTTTCAAAAAGAAGATCCCTCAAAACTCATTTTAGATTATGATGTTTTTATTGCTGGCGAATGCCCGTCATGGTCTGCTGCACAATACTCTCCATCATGTCTCCGCTCAGGCTGCCGGAGGCGTAGCCGAACACATTACCGTCCTTGTCGATCATGAAGGTGGTGGGGAAAGCGCTGATCATATACTGGGAGAACGTGTCTCCGGTAAGGTCCATCACCACAGGGAAGGTGTAGCCGTTGTCCTTCAGAAACTTCTCAACCACGTCCTGGGTCTCGTCGCTGTTGCCCGGGTGCTCCTCCGTCTTTGGGTTCGCCACTCCCAGCACGATCAAGTCGCCCTCGTTCTCGCCGTAGCGCTCATAGAGAGCCTGGATCTCCGGCATCTCCCGCTTGCAGGGCGGGCACCAGGTAGCCCAGAAGTTTAAGAACACCGTCTTACCCTTGTAGTCGGACAGGGTGTGCGAGCTTCCGTACTGGTCCGTCAGCGTGAAATCAAATGCCGGAAGCACATCCGGTTCCTCTGCCGCAGTGGTCTCCTGGGCGGCGTCTGCCTGGTCCGCGCCCCCGCCGGGCTGTGCCGCAGTCTCTCCGGTCGCGGAGCCATTCTCTCCGCCCTCAGCTCCGGTCTCTCCGGATGCCTGGCCGCTCTTATCGCCCTCCGTCCCGGTATCTCCGGCCGCAAGGCCGCTCTCATCCGAGTGCTGCCCGCCGCCCGGCGTCTGGGGCGCGGTCTGCTGGGTCTGAGGCGTGCCTGCTCCGCCGAAGGAGGACAGGTAGCTGGTGATGCCATTCATGTATCCGGTAAACGTCATAAGACCCATGAGAATCAACAGAACGCCGCCGATTTTAACCGTGTAACGCACCACGCTCTGGTGGTTCCGGAAGAAGTCCAACACCGATCCGGTGAACAGGCCCACCGCCAAAAACGGGATTACAAAGCCCAGGGTATACACGCCGATCAGCCAAAGCCCGTGGGCTTTCTGGCCCGCCGAGGACACCATCAAAAGCACGCTGCCCAGCGTGGGACCCACGCAGGGAGTCCAGGCAAAGCTGAAGGTGAAGCCCAGCAGCAGGGCGATGACAGGGTTCATGGTAAAGCGGCTTAAATTGAAGGGAAGCCGGTGCTCCCGCTCAATGGCTCCGGAATGGCCCAGCGCCCCGAGCTGATAAAGCCCGAACAGCACCATGATCATGCCGCTGATTCTCGCAAACCAGGTCCGGTTGTTGCTGAAAAAACGGCCCAGGGCCGAAAATCCGAAGCCCAGCACAAAGAATGTGAAGCTGATTCCCAGCACAAAGAACAGAGTGTTCACCATCACGCGCCGGCGCGGATAGGTCACCCGTCCATTTTCATCGACGGTTTTGGCTCCTCCTGCCAGATAGCTGATATACAGGGGCACCAGGGGAAGCACGCAGGGTGAGAAAAAGCTCAGCAGCCCCTGAATAAATACGGTAATAACCGGAACTCCGGTTCCTATCGAAAAACCCATAAATTCTCCTCTCATCATTTCAAGTCCGCCCGGGTCAGGGCTTTCATTGTGTCTGTAATCCGCCGACTCAGATCGCGAATAAGTCGTTCATTCCCTCGCTCATGGTGGGGTGGGTGTAGATTCCGTCGCGCAGTACCGTGTAGGGCAGCCCCGCGTCCATGGCGATCTTGATCATGTTGATCAGCTCCTGGGACTCGGAGCAGAACAGCTGCGCGCCGAGCACCAGCCCGGTGTCCGCGTCCACCACGGCCTTCATCAGGCCGGTAGTCCTGCCCAAAAGCTTTGCCCGGGGCATGGTTCCAACCACCAGGCGGCCCACCTTTACCTTGTGGCCGCTTTCAACCGCCTCCGCCTCGCTCATTCCCACTCTGGAGAAGGGCGGATCCACAAACACGCTGAACGCCACCTGACCGCGGTTATCCGTGGTGCGCTCCCCATTTCCCAAAATCTGGGACTTCACTATGCGGGAGTCGTCCAGGGAAATGTAGGTGAACTGGAGTCCCCCCTTCACATCGCCCATTGCCCAGATATGGGGTACGCTGGTGCGCAGGCCGGCGTCCGTCCTCACCTCGCCGCGGGCGGTCAGTTCCACCCCTGCGGCCTCCAGATTCAGGCCCTCCAGGTTGGGTCTGCGGCCGGTGGCCACCAGAATTGCCTCGCCCTCGGACTCTGCGATTTCGCCGTCTCTCTCATATCGGACAACCGCGCTGCCGCCCTGGTTCCTCACCTCGGTGATGCGGGCGCCGGTAACGATGCGGATTCCCCGCTCCTCAAGACTTGCGCGGACCGCCGCCGCCACCTCCTCGTCGTCTCTGGGCAAAAATCTGGGACCGTCCTGGATGATGGTCACCTGAGAGCCGAAGTTGGCGAATATGGAGGCAAACTCCAGGCCGATATAGCCGCCGCCGATGATCACAAAGCGCTCCGGCAGCTCTTCCAGCTCCATCATGGACTCGCTGGTGTACGCCTGCGGGCAGTCCGCCAGACCGGGGATGGGCGGGATAAAGGGGCGGGAGCCGGTGTTGATGTAAATGCGGCCGCCCTCCAAAAGCTCCGTGCTGCCGTCCGCCATGGCCACCTGAACGTGGTGATCGTCCACAAAGCTGCCCTGGCCGGTCAGAACCTCAACCCGGTCCAGCACATCCAGCTTCTCAAAATTCTTCTGCCGCAGACCGGATGTGAGGGCCCGTTTCCCCTCAATGGCCTTGCGGTAACGCTCCCGGCGGTCCTCAAAGCTGCCGCCCAGCGCTTCCGATCTGGCCGCCTGATTCTCCAGGTACTTGGTGGGAATGCACGCCACGTTGATACAGGTGCCGCCGTACATCTTGTCGGACCGCTCGACCATCGCCACGGTCTGGCCGGCCTTTGCCAGCGCTCCTGCCAGCGTTTTTCCGCCTTTGCCAAAGCCGATGATTATATTCTCAAATTTCTTCATAAAAATATCCCCTTTCCGGATTCTACCGTTCTTTATTTTGATTGCCGAAGATACGATGGTCCAGCGTGCCGATGGTAATCTCCTTCAGCCGCTTGCGGCACTGTTCGTTGAGATCGTCGAAAATCTCATCCATCAGCCCGGCCATGCCGGAGGCCACCAGGCACTTCATATCCGTGTCGCCGCTCTTCCAGGCCGTGTCCACAAACCGGATTTCCAGCGCCTGCGCAATCTGGTCCAGCGTGACCTGGTCCGCGTCCTGGTCAAAAAGATAACCACCTTCACTTCCTTCCTTCGTTTTTACAAAACCGGCCTTTTTCAGCTTTGCCATGACTTTGCGCACCCGGGCCGGGTTGGTGCAGATATTCTCCGCCAGCTCCTCGCTGGAAAGCACCTTGGCCTTGTGGTTTAAGTATACCAGCGCATGGACCGCCACGCAGTAATCACTCGTCATTTTCCGATTCCCCCTTGTGTTCGCTTCTTTCTTTTTAACTGTAATTATTTTCTTTACATTTCATACTGTAACTATATCATGTACAGTTTCCTTTGTCAACAGGCAAATTAGAAATATTTTCAAACGCCGAGTCTTATGCGGCCGAAAACAGCAAACCGGCGGCCTATTGCATTCAAATAAAAATGCGGCCGCACCGCAGCCGCAATGAATTCTATATGATCGTGATTCTCCGATCAGCTCTTTTTGATGAAATCCGTGCCGCACTTGGGGCAATGGATGCTCACTCTGCCGCGCCCCCTTGGAATGCGGATCTTCTGGCCACAGCTGGGGCACTTGTAAATGTGGTACTGCCTGCTCTCCCGAAAGCGGAACTGCCATTTTTTAAGCGGCTCCCTCACCCGGAAGGACATCCGCAGAAACGCCTGGTTCTCCTGGTAGCGCTTGCTGATATTCCTGGAAAACATCCGGAAATAAAGAAACACGATGCCCGCCAGCTCCAGCACCTCCAGAGGCCACACTCTGACGAACAGATTGATCAGAATCACCGCCAGCACGGCGTAGAGCAAAAACTGGTTTAGCTGGTCCATGCCGTAGCGCCCAATCATAAACCGCTGCAGCTTCTCTCTGAATTTTCCCATCAAAAATCCCCCTTATCCCGTGGTGTTCGAAGAATACTATATCCGGGCAGGGCGGGAAAGTCAATGGAGACGGGCAAGATTTTAGCGTTATTTAAGAATTGCCGGAGCCGCTCAGAACCCGGCGAAATGGGTTTGAACGGTTAAAATGCCCCGGGCCGCCTGCCGCCCGGTCCTCAGCTCACGCGGCTGCCGTTTGCCACCAGCTTGAATTTAAGTCCCAGGACCTCGGCGGCCCTGCGGCACATCATCATGCGTTGGAGAAAGATTTCAAAATAGTCCATCACCGTGCTCATGGCGTCGTCCAGCTCCAGATCCATCTGGATCACCCGTTTCTCCGTGTTGACCTTCAGCGTGGCAGAAAGCGCCGCGTAATTGACGCGGTCGTGGGCGTCAAAGCTGGCGATGATGGGATTGCGCACCCGGTTGCGGCGCACGTCCGTCTTGTCCGCCAGGATCAGGGCCGCGCTGACCACGTCTATAGCGGTTCCCGTGGCCTCGTCGTGGTGGCCGATGGCTCCTGTGATTGTGACGATGTCCCGGAGCGGCATGCCCAAGTCCTTTAAAATCTGGTAAGCCAGTATGGCTCCGCTGTGGGCATGGTCATGGCGGTTGATGCTGTTGCCGATGTCGTGCATATAGCCGGCGATCCTGGCCAGCTCCATTTCATGGCTGCCGTATCCCAGGTCCTTTAATATTCCCGCCGCGGTCTCCGCCACCTTGGCCGCGTGCTTCTTTGAGTGCTCCGTGTAGCCCAGAACGCCGAGAATTTCGTTTCCCTTCTCGATCAGCTGGTTGATTTCCTTGTTTCCGCGTATGTCTTTATAAGTAACTGTCTCCTTCACTGGCTCTGTTCTTCCTTTTTTTATGTTAATATTCCGCGATTGGCGGGCCTTTATACCCGGGAAAGGCGCGCCGGTAGGAAACGGGCGCGGGATGTGCACTGTGCGCAAAATGCATGATTATGCGTCTTGGGGCCGTGGTAAACGGGTCCCAGACGGCCTACCCGGTTATTTGCAGCGCTTCGGTCAGTATACCGTTATGGCAGGAATGTGCGATACCATGTTATGGTAAATTGTATGTCAAGTAAAGGTAAAAGCGCAAAATCGTGCTGTCGAAATTGCGAAATGCTGCACAAACGGACCTCCGGCGCTCTCCCGCGAAATACCCCAAGCAATCGCCCGCAGCCCATTGCATTCAACAATCGCCCGCAGGCTACGCCAACGGTCCATTGCATTCAATCGAGTAGGAGGGAGTGATTAACTCCCGTCCTCTCACACCACCGTGCGTACCGT
>OBXQ01000015.1_pt1 | contig 162839 bp, 130 predicted proteins | sample 1476641 | NCBI WGS metagenome assembly OBXQ01 (sample SAMEA2580174, study PRJEB22360) | human gut metagenome | biome: human gut; feature: human-associated habitat; material: faeces | place: Denmark | collected 2008/2010
ACAATGAACCGTTCTGCTCATAAGTCCACCAGATACTATGTGGATGAGTTCCATCTTCTTTTGAAGGAAGAGCAGACCGCAGCTTATAGTGTGGAGATATGGAAGAGATTTCGTAAATGGGGTGGTATTCCAACTGGAATCACCCAGAATATAAAAGATTTATTGTCTTCCAGGGAGATAGAGAATATATTTGAAAATTCAGATTTTATTTATATGCTGAACCAGGCTTCCGGAGACAGGCAGATTCTGGCAAAGCAGCTGAATATCTCACCAACCCAGCTGTCCTATGTAACCAACAGTAATGAGGGGGAAGGACTTTTGTTCTATGGAAATGTCATTATCCCATTTGTAGACAGATTCCCGAAGAATTCCCTCTATAAAATCATGACAACCCGCTTAGAGGAGACTTCCGAAGCAGGTTAAATCAAAGGAGAAAACAATGTTACGAGCAATTTCATATGTATTAACTTTTAGTGGCGGTGCTGTTTTCGGCATCGCTTTTCTCTGCTTATTACAGGCAGGGAAAGGGTATCCGAAGAAGGAGGAGTAAGTAGTGGCAGAACAGAGAATGAAAGTCAGGGACAAGAAAGTCCAAAAGATGACCAAGGATGGTCTGGTGGAAGAAAACCTGACAGATAAATCTTCTGTTCGTGTCAGTAACCGTGCCAGTGATGTGCAGATGGGAAGAAAACAGGGGGAAAAAGAAGAAAACCTTGTGGATAAGTCTCCCCGCCAGTCTGAACGGAGTGGGAAAAATATTCGTCCCTCTGTGCAAAAATCCAGAGATGCACCGGAACTGATACGGACAGAGAAGCAAAGTGGGGATTTTGGACAGAGTAGTAAGCAGCAAAATAGAAAAAGAATCCGTGCTGAAGTCGGAAAAGAATCCAGACTTGCAGAAAAATCCGAAGTCGGACAGTTAGGGAGACTGAAAGATAAACGTGCTGATCTATCAGAAAACAGGGGAGACAGCCGGAGAAATCAGACCGGTGGCAGCAAAAAGCCTAAACAAAAACAACGTTTGAAGTTTGCTTATGAGGAAACTGGTGCTTCTGTGAAAAATGACAAAGATATGGAGAAATTGAACCAGATGGATACGGATGGAGTCAATTTCCGCCATCAGAAACAGAAAGAAAAAGCCAAAAAGTTTTCTTATGAAGAAGCAAGAAAGAGAAAGGAAGCAAAGCAGCATTCCAAGAAAGCACAGGTCTATCAGGCAAATGAAGGAGAATCTCCTGGAAAGAAAAAATCCCGTTTGAAGTTTGGTGAAGGGGAATCTGTGAAAACAGAAAAAGCTTCTGTTGTCAAGAAAGCAGGAAGTGCAACTTCCGTAGCATTGCACCGTGAGATCAGCAAAAATGAAGACGATAATGCGGCGGTAGAAGGTGCCCATAAGTTGGAAGAAGGCGGCGAAGGTATTTACCGGCTGGAACAGAGAAGTGCCAGACGAAGGAAACAGAGGGCTTCCAGAAAGAGAAGCAGACTGGAGAGACAGGTAGAGAAACAGACACAGGCGGCAGCCCGTCAGGAGCAGAAGAAGCTGAAAAAGCAGATTCAGAAGCAACAGATCAAACGGGATTATGCCAAAGCGAAGCGAAGTGAACAGACAGTAGGAACAGCTGCAAAAGGTACGATTGATTATATCAAGAAGATTGGCGGCAAAGTGACCAACTTCTTTAAAGAAAACCGGAAAGTGTATATCAGTGTAGCAGTTCTGATCGGATTGATGTTTCTGATCATAACGAATGTCACGTCATGCTCTGCAGTGTTTTTACAAAATGTGATCACTTACACAGGAACCAGTTATCTGTCATCGGATCAGGCAATCCGGGAAGCGGAACTGTATTATACACAGCTGGAAGCTAATCTGCAGGAGCGGATCAACAACATGGAATCTGAAGAACCGGGACATGAGGAATACCGATATAACATCGGACCTATTGAGCATGATCCGTTTATCCTGATCAGTTATCTGTCAGCAAAGTATGAAGAGTTTACGTTTGAACAGGTCAAGCCGGAGCTGGATGCTTTGTTTGCAGAGCAATATCATCTGACTACAGAAGCGGTCAATGAGACTGTGACAGAGACAGCAACAGTAAGAGTTGGAGAATCTTTGGGACAGGTTGTAACAAGCGGATATTGTAATTGTCCAATCTGCTGTGGTATTTGGAGCGGAGGACCAACTGCCAGTGGAGCATATCCAACAGCCAATCACACCTTAGCGGTAGATGCTTCCAATCCGTTTGTTCCAATGGGAACAAAGGTGGTAATGAATGGTGTCGAATATACGGTAGAAGATACCGGAGCTTTCGCAAGATACGGGGTACAGTTTGACGTCTACTATGATAATCATGCGGCGGCATCTGCACATGGACATCAGACATGGGAATGTTATCTGGCAGATGATAATGGAAGTCAGGAAGTGGAAGTGACTAGGACAAGGGATGTAGATGTGCTGAATGTCACCTTAAATAGTGGAAACCTGATGTCAATCTGTCAGGACAGGCTGGGATTTTTCCAGAAAGAACTGTTCAGTGCCTACAACGATACAAAAGGCAACTTGCAGATGTTTGCAACACCGGTTGATTTTAACTGGTACTCCAGTGTGACCAGCTATTATGGATACAGGATTCATCCAATATCAGGAGCAAATCAGCTTCATAATGGTATGGATATCGGAGCACCGGAGGGGACAAAAGTGATGGCAGGACTGACCGGAACAGTTACAACTTCTGCTTATAACGACAGCTATGGAAATTACGTCATTATCAAAGACAGAAAAGGTTATGAACTGCGGTATGCACATTTAAGCAGTCGGAGTGTATCTGCAGGAGCATCCGTCACGAAAGGTGATGAGATAGGTCTTGTAGGAAATACTGGTAATTCCACAGGAAGCCATCTTCATATTGAACTTCTGAAAAATGGAGAGCGGTTAAACCCGATCTTTTATCTGGAAACTGGAGAAGGAGCAGGCTTTGGCGGCAATGAATATACCAGTGAAGCAGCACAGCGTTTGTTAAATGAAGCAGCGAGATATCTTGGAACACCATATGTATGGGGTGGATATTCCCCAAGTGGATTCGATTGTTCTGGATTTGTAAGCTACTGTCTGACAAACTCTGGTGTAAGGAATACAGGAAGACTAACAGCACAGGGACTGTACAACATTTGTACACCAGTATCCCAGTCGGAGGCGCAGCCGGGAGATCTGATTTTCTTTACTGGAACTTACGACGCAGGGGAGCCGGTAACGCATATCGGAATCTATGTAGGCAATGGTCAGATGATCCATTGTGGACATCCGGTGCAGTATACGTCCATCAATTCCCCATACTGGCAGAGCCATTTCTATGGATTTGGACGATGGTAAGAAAAAAGGGCGGCTGCATCAGCCGTCCGGAAAGGAGAACCGATGAAAAGTCTTGAAAAAGCTACGGCAGATTATGAGAAAGCCAAAGAGAAAATGGAAGCTTCCAAAGCCAGATATGAAGCAGATTTAAAGCGGTTCAAGGCTGCGGAGATTGCAAAAACAGAAGCGGAAAATCTGGAAATTGTAAGAATTATCCGTGCAATGGATATGAGTATTCCGGAATTGGAAGCTTTCAAAAAGAGAATGAAAAATGAACTGCCCGGCAGGGTAGAAATACAGAAGGAGGAAACAAAAGCCGATGATGAATCTGGAAAAAATGAAACAGAAGAAGAGAACAATTACTAAAAGCAGGGTAAAAAAGAGCTTGCTTGCAGCAACGACATTTCTTTGCCTGACAACACCTTTGCTCCAGACACAGACTGCTTATGCAGCTGAGAATACCACGCCTGCAATCACGATTGAGAAACCGGATGGCTGGAAACAGGGAGAAACAACCATTGCTGTTACGGTAGATGCCAGTCATATGCCGGAAGGTTTCTCAATAGCAAAGATTGAAGCAAAAGCAGGAAAAGATGGAAGCTGGCAGGATGTAACCGGAAGTGGAAGTATCACGATCACTGGAAATCAGACAGTGTATGTTCGTGTGACAGATGGTGAGGGGAAGGTCTATGAGCAGAATCGCTCTATTAAGTGTTATGACACGGAAAAGCCTACACTCGCTGCTTCCCTGACAGATGGTGTGCTGACGATTCAGGGTAATGATACAGTATCAGGGATTACTGCAGTAACAGTCAATGGCACCACTTATACAGACTTGAAGGATGGAATGCTGAGAGTGCAATTGACACAGAAAGATTTTACTACAAAACAGATTGAGATTACGGTAACAGACGGTGCCGGAAATACGTCTGAAAAGTATGTGTTACAGAATCCTTATTATGAATGGGCAAAGAAGCAGGCAGAGAAACAGAAAACTTCCAGTGACAGTAATGGTGCAATGGTAACCACGACCAGTGCAGATGCAACTGGGACTGAGAAAACAACGACTTCACCGCTTCCGCAGGATGCACAGGCTTCTGAGCCGACAGATGCAAAAGGAACCGTGGATGATCGGACAGTGACAGGTATTGAGGAACAGCTTAATAAAGAAGGCGAGACAGCAGATTCTGTTACGAAAACAGCTACGGAAGGCACAAAAGAGTTTTATACCATTTCAACTAAGAGTGGTAAGATTTTCTATCTGATTATTGACAATTCAAAATCTCAGGATAATGTGTATTTCCTTACAGAAGTCAGTGAAAAAGATCTGATGAACTTCACACTTTCTGATTCGGTGACACTTCCGGAAGTAGATACGGTTTATGCAGAACCAGAGAAAAAAGCAGAGGAAGAAAAGCCGGAAACGACAGAGTCAGCCGAGAAAGATAAGGTAGAGGATGATATTCAGATGCCTGAAGATAAAAGTCCATTTGGAACGTATCTTTTGATTGCACTGGTTGCAGTCGGAGCTGCGGCAGGAGGATATTACTTCAAAGTCTATAAACCAAAGCATGAATATGATGACGAGGATGAGATGGAAGAGGATGAAGATGAATCCGAAGATTCAGAGTCTGAAAAGCGGGAAGTAGACGATGCAGATGAGCAGGAAGAAAGTACAGAACCGGAAATCCTGAGAGATGAAGATTTTGACGATAATGTGCTGGAAGATGAAGAAGAGGAGGAAGGGCGATGATTGAGTGCGGAATAAGAAATATCAGATTATATACGCTGATCCGCCTTGGCAGTATAACAGGAAGGCGGGGCAGGGAATTGCCGCAGACCATTACCCGACCATGAGTTTGCAGGAAATCTGTGATCTTCCAGTTGGAAAATTAGCGGATAAAGATTGTGTTTTATTTCTCTGGGTCACTTTTCCACAGCTGAGAGAAGGATTAAGTGTGATTCAAGCATGGGGATTTCAATACAAGACAGTAGCGTTCGTGTGGGTAAAGAAGAATAAAAAGGCAGATACTTTGTTTCTTGGTCTGGGACACTGGACAAGGAGCAATGCTGAAATTTGTTTGCTTGCAACGAAAGGGTCTGTTCATAGGAAATCAGCATATGTTCGACAGATTATTTTATCACACATTGAAAGACACAGTAAAAAACCAGATGTGGCAAGAGATAGAATTGTTGAGCTTATTGGTGATGTACCGAGAATAGAATTATTTGCACGACAGACAACACCTGGGTGGGATGTCTGGGGAAATGAAATACAGTCAGATATAGAAATGAAAAGTGAGGAAGAAATAGAATGAAAGCATTAGTGATTGCAGAAAAGCCATCGGTTGCGATGGCACTGGCTTCCGTGCTTGGAGCCAGAACAAGAAAAGATGGCTACGTGGAGGGAAACGGTTATATCGTTTCCTGGTGCGTAGGACATCTGGTGGGATTATGCGATGCATCGGAATACGATGAAAAATATAAAAAATGGAGATATGAAGATCTGCCGATTGTGCCGGAATGTTGGAAACACAAGATTTTGGAGGGTACAAAGAAGCAGTTTGGAATCTTAAAGAAACTGATGAGAGATTCCGAAGTGAATGAAGTAATCTGTGCAACTGATGCAGGACGTGAAGGTGAGTTAATCTTTCGTTTGGTGTATGAGCAGGCAGGATGCAGAAAGCCGATGAAGCGGCTTTGGATCTCTTCCATGGAAGAACAGGCAATTAAAGATGGATTTGCGTCATTAAAAGACGGTTCGTATTATGACAGTCTCTATCAGTCAGCACTTTGCAGGGCAAAGGCAGACTGGCTGGTGGGAATCAATGCGAGCCGTCTTTTTTCCGTTCTGTATAACCAGAATCTGAAAGTTGGAAGAGTACAGACACCAACACTTGCTATGATCGTGGATCGAAATCAGAAGATCAAGGAATTTACCAAAGAGAAATATTATATGGCTCATATCAAGTTTGACGATATGGATGCGGTCACAGAGCATTTTCAGAAAAAAGAAGATGCAGATAGAGTGGCTGCGGACTGTATGGAGCGTATGTGCGAAGTGGAGAAGGATGATGTGAAAGAGAAAACGGTCCGTCCTCCGAAGCTTTATGATTTGACCACTCTGCAGAGGGAAGCAAACAGAATGTTTGGTTATACCGCTCAACAGACATTGGATGCCGTGCAGGAGATGTATGAGCAGAAACTTGTCACTTATCCGAGAACAGACAGCCAGTATCTGACAGATGAGATGGGAGACAGCACAGAAACTCTGATTCAGATGTTACTTGGAAAAATGCCATATGCCGAAGGTCTGGAATATCAACCGGACGTGAGTAAGGTATTAAATTCAAAGAAAGTATCCGATCACCATGCGATTATCCCAACCATGGAAGTAGCCAAAGCGGATATTGGTGAACTGAAAGAACGAAGCCGCAAGATTTTGTATCTGATCAGTGCCAGAGTTCTGACAGCAACTGCAGATCCTTATATTTATGAGAGTCATAAATGTCAGATTACCTGCAATTATCATACGTTTTATCTCAATGCAAAGAAAACAAAACAGGAAGGGTTCAAGACAATTGAGAAAAAACTGAAACAGTTCTTTGGAATCATTGCAGAAAAAGAAGAGCCGGAGTTGGATATCTGGGCAGGCAAGCATTATGGTCCCTGTGATTCTTTTGTATCGGAGCATTTTACACAGCCACCGAAACAGTACACAGAAGATACCCTGCTTTCTGCAATGGAACGTGCAGGAAATGAAGAACTGACCGAAGATACGGAAAAGAAAGGACTTGGCACACCGGCAACAAGGGCAGCAATTATTGAAAAACTGATTCAGTCTGGCTTTGTGAAAAGGGAAAAGAAAAATCTGGTGCCGACAGATGATGGAAATGTGCTGATTACGGTTCTACCGGATGAGATTAAATCTCCGAAGATGACCGCAGAGTGGGAAATGGCTTTAAATCATATTGCCCAGAATACAGAGACAGCAGATGAATTCCTAAATGGGATTACAGAGCTGATGCAGGAACTGGTTGCCAGATATCAGGGTATTTCAGAAGAAAAGAAAGACCAGTTTCATGGAAAAGCAAAAGGAGAAATCATTGGCAAATGTCCCCGCTGTGGAGCAGATGTCAGGGAAGGGAAAGTAAACTTTTACTGTTCTGACCGGAACTGTGCTTTTACCTTATGGAAGAATGATAAATTCCTTGCAAGCCAAGGGAAAAAGATGGATAAGACGACAGCAAAAAAATTTCTGTCTAAAGGAAAAATCCATTATAAGGATCTGGTATCAAGAAAAACAGGGAGACAGTATGAAGCAACTGTGGAGATGGTCGATCCCGGAGAGGGAAATGTACAGCTCAATCTTATTTTTCCACAACGATAAGTAGTGTATTGCAGGCAGTCTAAGGACTGTCTGTTTTAATACAAATATATGAAAGAGAGGACCTTAGCATGAAGAAAAAAGGTAATTTTAGAAAAGTAGTATCTGGCTTGCTGGCAGGCATGACAATGCTTAGTACAGTGTTATCTCCGATGACTGCATATGCAGCGGAGATCCAGCCAGAGGAAAAACCGCCACTTTATGAGGAAGTGAAAGAACTTCTGGATGAAGATGAGGTGGTGACTGCCAAAGATTATGAAATCGAAATAGGCAGTGTATTTGATGTGAAATCAGACTACACAGGACTGGAAATCAAGGATGATAACAAGGTTAAAGTCACATTTGAGGAAGCAAAGAACGAAAAGAATGAGGATTTTACGACAGATCATGCGGACACTTACAAAGCGGTCTATTATGTGGAACCGGTAAATCAAGAGCATCCGAAGTACCAGATCAGCCGAAAACTGATTGTGCGTGAGAAAGAAACAGAAGCTCAGACTGAAACTGCAGGGAGTGAAGCAGTGACCGAATCAGAAACCGCTGGCAGTGAACAGCAGACAGAGGAAGCGGAGGATTCAGAAGCAGACTCGGAGGTTACCGATATTGACGCTGATGAATTTGATGATTTGGTAGAGCAGGCACAGAATCAGGATACCTATGATGAAGAATCAGGGTTAGAGCTTCATGATGTTTTGGAACAGGCAGGAGACGAAGGTGTGGATCTTGATGCTATGGAAGAAGGAGAGATTGCAACATTTGAAGCAGTTTCGGCTTATTCAGCAAGAAGTACACAGCAGGTAACAATCGAAAAAGGACCTCTGTATAGATATGCAGATTATAATCTTGGAACCTATCTGACAGAGCCGTACTATATCAGCTACGGAAGCGTCAGAGCAACTGCGTATTGTGTACAGCCAGCAAAACCTGGACCAGGATCTGGAAATTATACAATCACAAAGATTGGGGACAATCAGGCGTTAGCAAAAGTGTGTTATTACGGTACAGATGCCGCAGGGAGCGAAAGCTTTTTTGCGAATAAACACACGGATTTCTCAGAAGGAAAAAGATTCATCATTATTCACATGGCTGCATCTTATGCCAATGGAAGCAGTGATGCATTCTATGGAACAAATACTACAGGCGAGGCTTTGGCAAAAGAACTCTATAATTATTGTGTGAATAAGCCGGAAATACCAGATGTAGCGATGTCATTTTCCAAACCGAATGTAAAAGCTTATGTAGATGGAAATGTTCAGAGAACGGAGAACATTAAGTTCAACGCATCTTCCCAACAGAAAATTACAATGGACTTACCAAAGGGAGTAAAGCTCCATAATGTATCTACTGGAAATGTAAGTGCGGCAGGTGCAAGCGTAACAATTGGAGGAGGAACTACGTTTTATCTTTCAGCGCCTCTGACACAGACAAAAGATGTAAATGCTACTTTTTCTGCAAAAATGAAGGGAAGTATTACAAAAGATTACTCAGCATATAAACTGACCACGAATGCAAGTGTTCAGGATCTGGCATTTGTATTTGGAGAAGGTGTTGCTGATGAAAAATATGTAAGCTTAAAGGTGTCCTGGATTGAACAGGCTACGATCGAAATCGTAAAGAAAGACGATACAGCGGATGTTAATCTTGCAGGTGCAGTATTCGGTGTATACAGCGATGAGGCTTGTACAAAGCTGATCACTCAGATGCCGGCAACAGATAAGAATGGAAAATCTTCTGTTACGATCATCAAGACACAGGATACTGTTTATCTGAAAGAGATCACAGCACCAAAGGGATATGTAGTAAATGCAACGGCAACAAATGTAAAACTGGTAGCAAGTAAGACCTCAGCTGTAACCGTGGAAAATAAGGAACAGCTGGCAGAGCTTACCATTTACAAAGAAGGACAGGTTCTGACCGGAGCAGATGTCAGTGAAAATGGAACGGTATTTCAGTATGAAAACCGCAGACAGAAAAATGCAGTGTATAACGTGTATGCCGGGGCAGATATCGTAACAGCTTATGGCACAAAAGTGTACAGCAAAGGTGACCTTGTAAAAGAAAACCTGACAACAGGTGAGAATGGTTCTGTCACACTGAAAAACCTGCATCTTGGAACCTACGTGGTAAAAGAAACAAAAGCACCGGACTCTTTCTATAACGGCAGCGAAGAAAAGTCAGTGACTCTAACTTATGCTGGTCAGAATAAAGAAGTTGTATTTGCAGATGTGACTTTTAACAACGAGAGACAGAAAGCAGATGTTTCCGTAGTAAAACAGGATAAAGACACCAAGAAACCACTGAAAGGCGGTATTTTTGCTCTGTATGCATCCGATGATATCAGAAATGCAGACGGAAGCGTTGTTGTGAAAAAAGGAACGCTGATTGAGAAAGTAACTACTGGCGCAGACGGAACTGCAAAATTCACAGTAGACCTGCCAATCGGATATTCCTATTCTGTAAAAGAAAATCAGGCACCGGAAGGCTATGTAAGAAATACAGAAGATGTGTATACGTTCAAGTTTTCTTACACCAATGATAAAGAAGCAACCGTATCTTTTGCCCATACCTTCAGCAATGACCGTGTGACAGCAAAGATTAATCTTTATAAAGTGGATAAAGAGACAGGAAAAGCAGTACCGCAGGGAGATGCGACACTGAAAGGTGCAGTTTATGGACTGTATGCCCGTGAAGATATCGTGCACCCGGATGGAGCAACGGGAACTATTTATAAAGCAGGAGAGCAGGTAGCTTCTCTTACAATAGATGACAAAGGACAGGCTTCTGTAAATGGCTTATATCTTGGCAAATATTATGTCAAAGAGATTACTCCGCCGACCGGATACCTGGCAGATGCAGAAGAGCATGATCTTACGTGCAGTTATGAAGGAGATATGACAGCAGAAGTAAAAAGAGAGTGCACTTCCAGTGAGCAGGTCATCAAGCAGCCATTCCAGATCATCAAAGCAGCCAACAATGGGAAGACAGATGCAGATCTGTTATCCGGAGCTGGATTTACAGTTTATCTGAAATCTTCCCTTACAAAGAAAGCAGATGGAAGCTATGATTTTGATTCTGCCAAACCAGTAGTGAGTGGAGAAAATGGAGCAACGGAGATTTTCACAGATGAAAAAGGATATGCCTGCAGTATTCCATTACCATTTGGAAGCTATATCGTGCGTGAAACTACAACACCGCACAATTACAAGCCGGTCGATGATTTTGAAGTGAATATCACAGAGCATCATCCAAATGAGCCGCAGATCTGGCGAGTGCTTCTGGATGAAGAGTTTAAGGCAAAACTGAAAATCGTGAAAAAAGACGATGAAACAAAGAAATCCGTATTGATTGCCGGAACAGAATTTAAGGTATATGACCTGGACAACAAAAAGTATGTGGAACAGGTAACAACGTATCCTGTGACAACTACTCATAAGTCCTATTTTACGGACAGTCAGGGATATCTGATCATGCCGAAGAATCTAAAGATCGGACATTACCGGATTGAGGAAGTCAATGCACCGGAAGGGTACACAATCAACAAGAACTATGTAGAGATTGCAGTGGATGCAAACACAGCATACCAGATGGATTCTGAGAGCGGAGATGCCATTATTACGGTAGATTACGAGAACCATCCGGTAAAAGGAAAGTTGATGATCTATAAAAAAGGTGAGATGCTGACCGGATACAAGAAGGATTTTGTTTATGAAGAAAGATACCTGAAGGGTGCATCATTTAATGTCTATGCAGCTGAAAATATCTATACACCGGATTATCAGAAAGATGAAAACGGAAACAGACAGCTGATCTATGCAAAAGATGCACTGGTAACAACGGTAACGACTGGAGAAGACGGAAAAGCAGTTGCTGATAACCTGCCACTTGGTTCTTACTATGTAGTAGAAAAGACTGCACCGGAAGGATTTGTCCTGAACCATGACAGATCAGATGTCGCATTTGTCTATGCAGATCAGGATACACCTGTGATCGAACAGGAAGTGACTGTTGGCGATGACCGACAGAAAGTTGCAATCCAGGTAGAAAAACAGGATGCAGAGAATGGTGCAACCGTAGCAGGGGCTGTCTTTGGTATCTATAACAAAGAGGATATCAATGCAGATGGAAAAGTGATTGTGAAAGCAGATACACTCTTACAGAAAATGACTTCTGATAATGATGGTCTTGCAGCATGTACGCTGGATCTGCCACTTGGACAGTATTATGTGAAAGAGTTAAAAGCACCGGTGGGATTTGTATCCTCTGATGAAATTCTGAATCTGGATGCTTCTTACCAGGGACAGGATGTGAAGACAGTAAAACTGAAAACAGTGAAAAAGAACCAGCCGACAACAGTAGAAATCACGAAATCTGATGTAACAACAGGTGTGGAACTGGATGGGGCAAAACTCACCGTTCTTGATAAAGAAGGAAATGTTGTGGATCAGTGGACTTCTGTAAAAGATCAGCCACATGTGATCAAACGACTGACAGTTGGTGAGGAATACACCATTCGTGAGGAAATGGCACCTTATGGTTATCTGAAAGCAACGGATGTGAAGTTCACGCTGGAAGATACCGCAGAGATTCAGAAAGTAGAGATGAAAGATGAAGTTCCGACAGGACTTCTGATCATCAACAAAAATGGAGAGTTTTTGGATAAAGTGACACTTCTGGACAATGTAAAAGGTACTGTGGAGCATCTCTTTGAATATGTAACCGGAAGTCTTACAGATGTAACTTTCGATGTATTTGCTGCGGAAGATATCAAAGCGGCAGATGGTGTCAGTGAAGATTATTTCAAAGCAGATGAAAAAGTAGGAACCATTACTACGGATTCCAATGGTATTGCACAGATGGGAGATCTACCGGCTGGCAAGTACTATGTGAAGGAAGTAAAAACAGCCCATGGTTATGTGCTGGATAAAGAGCCGAGATATGTTGACCTTTCCTACCGTGATCAGGACACACCAGTCATTACTTATGATGAGAAATGGCAGAATGCCCGTCAGAAAGTAAAGGTTACGGTTCTGAAGAAAGAAAAAGATACAGAGCGTGTCCTTGCAGGTGGCGTCTTCGGTCTTTATACCAGTGAAGATATCAAAAATGCAAAGGGCGAGGTACTTCTTGAGAAAGACAGTCTGATCGAGCAGCGAGTAACAGATGAAAAAGGACAGATCACTTTTACGGCAGATCTTCCGGTGGACGGAAAATACTATGTGAAAGAAATCTTTGCGCCGGACGGATTTGTTACAACAGAAGAAGTACAGGAATTTACCTTTGAATATGCCGGAGAAGATCAGGCAGAAGTAAGCTACGACTTTACTTTTGAAAATCAGCCAACCACAGTGGAGCTGTCCAAAACAGACCTGACAACAGGTAAAGAACTTCCAGGTGCACACCTGAAAGTAACGGATTCAGATGGCAATACAGTAGATGAATGGACTTCTACGGAAGAATCCCATGTGATCAAAGAACTGGTTGTTGGTAAGGAATACACCATGACAGAGACAAAACCGGCTGATGGATATGTCACTGCAGAAAGTATTACCTTTACAGTAGAGAATACAGCAGAAATTCAGAAAGTAGAGATGAAAGATGATGTGACAAAAGTAGAGATCAGTAAGACTGATATCACAGGAGAAACTGAGATTCCAGGTGCGAAACTGACGATTCTCGATAAGGATGATCAGGTAGTAGAGAGCTGGACTTCTACAGAGGAAGCACACTATATCGAAAAACTTCCAATCGGTAAATATACCTTACGTGAAGAGCAGGCACCGAAAGGATATCTTCTGACAGCCGATGTGACATTTGAGGTGAAAGATACCGGAGAAATCCAGAAAGTGGCTATGAAAGATGATACTGCCAAGGGAAAAGTGATTCTCAATAAGACAGATAAATCATCAGGAGAACCGCTGAAAGGGGTAGAATTTGAACTCCGTGACAGCAAAGGAAAGGTTCTGGAAACCTTAAAGACAGACGCTGCCGGTCATGCAGAAAGTAAGCTGTATGAGATTGCCACATTTAAGAACGGCAAATATGATACAGCAATCAAGTATTATCTGGTGGAAACAAAAACACTGGATGGATACACACTGGATCAGACCAAGCATGAAGTGACATTTGCTTATGCGAATGACAGTACGCCGGTCGTGGAAGTCACTTTCAATCTGACAAATGAGAAACCGGAAGTTCCAGAAACACCGAACACACCGGATACACCACAGTCCCATGAAGAGACAAAAGTATCAAATGCACCAAAAACAGGTGACAGCACGAATATTTGGCTGCCGATTCTGCTTCTGGTAATCTCCACAGGAGGTATGGCAGGACTTTATATCTGCAGAAAAAGGAAAAACAAATAAGGAAATCAACGGTTATGATTGGGAGCTTCTATGTGAGGCTCCCTTTTTCATACAAAAAAATCACAGAAAGGAACAGAAAACTATGATGAAAGCAATGGAAAAAAGACAGGAAGCACGAAAAAACCAGGAGAAAACTTTAAAGAGAATGATGGCTTATCAGAAGAAAGCCGAGCAGATGGTCAGCAGAAAAAGAATGAACCATCACATGATCAGAAAGGGGTAAAAGCGTATGATGAACAGAAAAGAATTTTATGAATATGTCAAAGACAATGTAAAGGAGTATCTGCCAGAGTCTTATAAGGACGCAGAAATTAAACTGCAGGAAGTAGAAAAAAACAACGGGTTGAAGTTGACAGGTATTACGATTCCAAACGGAGATCAGAGAATCGTACCGACAGTCTATCTGGATTCCCTCTACCAGGAATATATCCATGGAAAAGATGTAGACTCTTGTGTTGGGGATGTGGCTGATATGCGTATTGAGGCACAGGGAAAAGCGGAATTTCTTGATATGGGAGTTCCAGATATTTTGGATTATGAAAAGATGAAAAATAAGTTACAGGTAAGAATTTGTGACAAAGAATGGAATACCGATCGTCTGGCAGATAAAGTAGTCACAGAACACGGAGATTTTGCAGCTTATTATGCAGTAAACCTGGAGGAAAATGGAGAAGGGATTAGCAGTATTCCAGTAACTGTTTCTCTGATGAACGAATGGGGAGTATCTGTCGAACAGATTCAGGCAGACGCGATGATGGCAGATAAGAACAGAGGAGTGCAACTGGTGGATATGACACAGATTGTCGAATCCATGATTTTTGGAGGAACACCGAAGAATCTTTTGAATGAAAAACTGGATATGGAAACCGTGGAGAATCCAATGTTCTGCCTTACCAATGAATCAAAGATGAATGGAGCTTCTCTATTATTGCAGGAAGATATTCGAAAACAGATTGGGGAATGCCTGGGAAGCGATTTCTTTGTTATTCCATCTTCCGTTCATGAAGTGCTGATTCTCCCTGACAATGGTATTTTTCAGGTTCCAGAATTAAATGCGATGGTACAGGAAGTCAATGAGACACAGGTGGGAAGGCAGGAACAGCTTTCTGATAAGGTTCAGTTCTGTGACAAAAAGACCGCAGTAATGGAAAATGCTGAGCGCAGGGAAGCTCGTTTGGAGAAAGAAAAAGCAGCCGAAAAAGCGGAAGTAAAAGGTGGAATCCATGGAAGACTGGAGAAAGCTAAGGCAGAAATCAAGGCAAAAGAGGCAGACAAAGTGCCAAAGAATAAGTCGAAAGATCTTGCCGCAGCATTATAAAGAGAAGTAACGATGATTTTAAGGGGACTGTGCCAAGCAGTCCCTGATTTTATGAAAAGGAGTAGCACATGGCAAATAAATTATATGCAATGGAACAGCTGACGGAAGAGGTGGCAAAAGATGTAGCTGCCAGTCCGCAGGAATGGATGCGGTTCCTTGACATTGCATCCAAACTGTATAAGTATACTTTTCCAGAACAGCTTTTAATTTATGCACAGCGACCGGAAGCAACTGCTGTAGCATCCATGGAAATCTGGAATCAGAAGATGTACCGATGGATCAAAAAGGGATCTAAGGGGATTGCCTTGATTGACAATACTTCCGGACCGAAAACAAAACTTCGGTATGTATTTGATGTGCAGGACACTTATAAAGTGCGGAATCTTGGAAAGGATCCTCAGTTATGGAATCTTCCAGTAGAAGGAGAACATCTGGTGGCAGATTATCTGCAGGAGCAGTTATCACTGGAAGATACAGAAGGAGGACTTGCTGAAAGTCTGCATCAGGCAGCGAAGGAGAGTATGCAGGAATGGCTTCCAGATGCATTGGAAGAACTGAGACTGGATGTGACAGGGACATTTTTGGAAGAACTGGACGAACAGAATCAGGAAGTAGAATTCCGGGAACTGATGACCAATAGTGTCTGGTATGTATTACTAAACAGGTGTGGACTGGATGTACAGGAATATCTGGATGCAGAGGATTTTCGGCATATAACGGACTTCAATCAGCTGAAAATATTAGGACATCTGGGAAGTGCAGTCAACGAGATCAGCAGACCAGTTCTGATGCAGATTGGACGATATGTTCTGAATGATCTGGAAAATGACCTGAAAACGGTTGCAAAAGAAAAAGAAGTAGCTTATAATGAATTTAACACGTTAATTCGTGAAAGTAATACAGATAACACAGAAGATAGAGAAGAAAAAAAGGAGGAAACAGACTATGAGAGAGATCAGTTACAGCCAGAACGGAGAGTATCAGATTCCAGATATCAGCCTGGAAGAGACGAGAGGAACCATCGGCAAGTACGGAATGATGCGGAAAGAGTATCTGAGAAATCACAAGGTAGCCAGGTTCAACATTCTGACACTGCAGAACCGTCTGGACAGTCATCTGATGGAGATCGACAGCCAGGCAAGACAGAGAGTAGACGACCTGATGAACGAACTTCTGGAGAAAGATCCGGCACCGGACAAAATGGCAGACGGGATGGCATGGACCAGACACATGAACCAGATCAAGGCACAGGCAGAGGAGCTGGTGATTCAGGAGATTATTTACAGTTAAGTCTGTTCCCAACAGAAGAGGAACAGTTAGGAGAAATAAGGAAAGCGGCAGCTGCATTGGAACAGCCAGCCGCTTTTCTTATTTCCGATGAAGTGGTAAATGATATTCTCCGCACGGGAAGCGGACAGAAAAATACACTGTTTCATATTACAGCAAGACTGATTGAAGGTCTGGATAATGAAGAAATGCGGAGTTTTCTGAAAGATGAATATGGAACTGGTGGCAAAGGATTTACCATAGATGGTCAGAAAATCAGTATCTGGTATGACAATGATGGTATCCGTATCCGGCGAGGGGACTCTGCCAGAAGAAACTTTGACCGCATGGTTACGTGGGAAGAAGCAGCGAACAGAATTCGGGATATGTATGAGGATGGAAATTACGTGGATAATTTGATTTCCAATAATGCCATTGAACAGGAGCAGGAAGAAATGACCAATCTTCTTGCACTTCATTTTCGGGATACTTGCAGAAACTGGGAAAAGAAACAATCATATTCAGACTGGCAGGATGTAGTGAGTGGAGCATGGACAGATCAAGAGGAAGCAGATGCGATTGTCTATCGTTTTGAATGGCTGCAGAAATATATGGATGAGAATCCGGGAGATTATCACCGCTGGGAGATTCAGCATAATCCGGAATATTTCCAACGCTTTCAGGATCTTCAGAGGGAGCGTTCCTGGGTAGACCAGAAATTTACGGTCGAACGTCCGGCACTATCCTTTATCACTCAGGATGAAATTGACGCAGTGTTAAGAAGAGGCGGCATTACTGCAGGAGGACGTAACCGAATCTATGAGTATTTCATGGAACATCATGATATGAAAGATGCAGCTGAATTCCTGAAAAATGAGTATGGAACAGGTGGTTCCTCACCCGGAATACCAGGAGCAGATGCTTCCGACGCATCCCATGATGCAAAAGGATTAAAACTTGCAAAAGGGAAAATTGGCAGTCCAGAGGTAGAAGTTTTATTAAAGTGGAACAAGGTTGCAGAACGTGTTCGCCAGTTAATCCGCACAGATGATTATTTGTCACCGGAAGAAATGGAAAAGTACGAAGAACGACAGGAAGCACAAAGACTGGCAGATTTGGAAGAAGCACAGCAGATGTTAGGAGAACAGCTGGAGCAGGATACTTTGACAGCGGAAGATATAACTGATTTGCGATTAGTTGATTCAGAATATATGTCTGGTACCAGAACAAAAATCCACGATTTTGATTGCAAAGTTAAGGGAGAAGCGAATCGACTTCAATACACATTAGAATATCATGATGATGGAGAAGGTTTCACGATTCATACGGAAAAAGATGATATTTGGAATCGAATGTCAACACAAGAATTGGAACGTCTGGATGTAAAACTCGGACAAGAAGTACTTTATTATCATTATCACAACAAAACTGTAAATGCGGATACTTTAGATGAATTACGGGAAATCAGGGAAGAAATTATGGAGGAAGAGTCCTCGTATTTTACTGCTATTTCTCAACGTGTGTGGACAGATTATGATAAAAAGGAAAAAGAATTATCGGGAGAAGCTGAGGTATCGGAAGAAAAAGAATCTTTGGAAGAGATTAACGGAATAGCAGAACCGATTCCAGCAACGAACTTCCGCATCACAGATGATGAACTTGGACAGGGAACACCGAAGGAGAAATTCCGAGCCAATATCATGGCTATCCAGTTGTTAAAGAAATGTGAGGATGAGAACCGCAATGCGACATCAGAGGAACAGAAAATCTTATCCAGGTACGTCGGCTGGGGAGGTCTTGCAGATGCATTTGATGAGACAAAAGCTGCATGGGAGACAGAATATCTGGAATTAAAGACGGTTCTTACACCAGAGGAATATGCTGCAGCCAGAGCTTCCACCTTAAATGCTCATTATACACAGCCGATTGTGATTGAAAGTATGTATCAGGTGTTGGAGAATCTGGGATTTACAAAAGGAAATATCCTGGAGCCATCTATGGGAGTCGGGAACTTCTTTGGAATGCTTCCAGAGAATCTAAATCAGTCCAAACTCTATGGTGTGGAACTGGACAGTATCAGCGGTAGAATTGCAAAGCTACTCTATCCAGATGCCAATATTCAGATCAAAGGTTTTGAGAAGACAGATTATCCTAATGATTTTTTTGATGTGGCGATTGGAAATGTGCCATTTGGTGCATACAAGGTCAATGACCGTCAGTATGATCGCTACAATTTCATGATCCATGATTACTTTCTCGCCAAGACGATAGATCAGTTACGTCCAGGTGGCGTGGCGGCACTGATCACAACAAAGGGAACTATGGATAAGGCGTCACCGGAAGTCCGGAAATATCTGGCAGAGCGGGCAGATCTGTTGGGAGCAATCCGACTGCCGAACACAGCTTTTAAGGCAAATGCGGGAACAGAAGTCAGTGCTGATATCTTGTTTTTCCAAAAGAGGGAAAGCCTTACGAAAGAAATGCCGGAATGGATAAATCTGGATAGTGATGTCAATGGAATTACGGTCAATCAGTATTTTGTTCAGCATCCGGAAATGATTCTGGGTGAGATGAAAGAAGTGTCCGGTCCGTATGGTATGGAAACAACCTGTGCTCCAATGGAAGGAGCTGATTTGGAATTACAGTTACAAGAAGCTGTGAAACAAATTAAGGGAAGCATGGTACCGGCAGTAGATGTGGAAACAGAACTGGATGAGATGCCAGAGAGTATTCCGGCTGATCCGAATGTTAGAAATTACAGCTATACGGTGGTAGATGATCAGGTATATTATCGTGTCAACTCTTTGATGAATCAGGTGAAAATGCCTGCAGCCACTGCAGAACGTGTAAAAGGCATGGTTGCAATCCGTGATACCGTTCGTGAGCTGATCGCCATGCAGATGGAAGAATTTGTCACAGACGAAGAAATCCAAAAACAGCAGGAAAAACTGAATCAGGTGTATGATACCTACACAGCAAAGTATGGAGTTATTGGAAGTAATGCTAATAAACGGGCATTTTCTGATGACTCTTCTTATTGTCTGCTGTGTTCCCTGGAAGACTTGAATGAAGATGGAACATTGAAGCGGAAAGCGGACATGTTCACCAAACGAACCATCAAAAAGGCGGTTGCTGTGACAAGTGTGGAGACAGCCACAGAAGCACTTGCTCTGTCTTTAAATGAAAGGGCTAAAGTAGATCTCCCATATATGGCACAGCTGACCGGAAAGACCGAAGAGAAAATTACAGAAGAGCTGGTTGGAGTTATCTTCAAAAATCCACTGACAGACCAGTGGGAAAGCGGAGATGAATATCTCTCCGGAAATGTTAGGGATAAATTAAATACTGCGAGAACTTTTGCAGAGAATCATCCGGAATTCACATCGAATGTGCGTGCACTAGAGGCAGTTCAGCCGAGAGATCTGGAAGCATCGGAGATTGAAGTGCGTATTGGAGCTACCTGGATTGAACCTTCGGATTATCAGGATTTTATGCAAGAAACATTGCATACACCATGGTATCTGCTTCAGAAAGAAATACAGGTGAAATTCTCTGAGGTAAATGGTGAGTGGAGGATTACAGGAAAGAATGCCGACAGTCCCCAAAATGCGTTTGCCTATGCAACGTATGGAACTGAGAGAGCAAATGCCTATAAGATTCTGGAAGATACCCTGAACCTGAAAGATGTACGCATCTATGATAAGAGTGTCAATGAAAATGGTGATGAGATCCGTGTCCTTAATAAGAAAGAAACCATGCTGGCATCACAGAAGCAGGATGCCATGAAAGCAGCATTTAAGGACTGGATTTTTAAAGACCAGCAGAGACGTGAACGACTGGTAAAGGTGTACAATGAACGATTTAATAGCATCCGTCCCCGTGAATATGATGGCAGTCATTTGACTTTCCCAGGAATGAATCCGGAAATAGAACTTCGTCCGCACCAGAAAAATGCAGTTGCACACCAGCTTTACGGAGACAATGTACTTCTGGCACATGTAGTAGGAGCTGGGAAGACCTACGAAATGGTAGCGGCGGCAATGGAAAGTAAAAGACTGGGATTATCACAGAAGAATCTCTTTGTCGTGCCAAACCATTTGACGGAGCAGTGGGGTGCAGAATTCCTACAGTTATATCCGGGAGCCAATATCCTGGTTGCAACCAAGAAAGATTTTGAACCAGCAAACCGAAAGAAGTTCTGTGCCCGGATCGCTATGGGAAATTATGATGCTATTATCATTGGACATTCCCAGTTTGAGCGTATTCCAATCTCTGATGAACGTCAGGAAGCCATGTTACGGAAGCAGATTGATGATCTGGAAATGGCAATTCAGAGTGCAAGGTATGAACAGGATGGCGGACATTATACCGTCAAACAGATTGAAAAGACCAGAAAGACACTGCAGACAAGGCTGGAAAAACTGAATCAGAAAGAGAAAAAAGATCAGGTAGTTACGTTTGAAGAACTGGGAGTGGATCACTTGTATGTAGATGAAGCACACAGCTATAAAAATGCGTTTCTTTATACAAAAATGAGAAATGTAGCCGGGATTGCACAGAACGAAGCACAGAAGTCGGCAGATATGTTCAATAAATGTCAGTATCTGGACGAGATTACCGGAGGAAAAGGCATTACTTTTGCTACAGGCACACCAATCAGTAACAGCATGACGGAATTATATGTTATGCAGCGGTATCTGCAGAACAGTAAATTACAAAATATGGGACTTGGACTGTTTGATTCCTGGGCTTCTACCTTTGGAGAAGTTGTCACGAGCATCGAACTTGCACCGGAAGGAACTGGATATCGAGCAAAATCAAGATTCGCCAGATTCTATAATATCCCAGAACTGATGAATATGTTTAAGGAGATTGCAGATATCAAGACTTCCGATCAATTAAAGCTTCCAGTGCCGGAAGTGGAATATGAAACAGTGGTGTTGAAACCAACGGAACAGCAGAAAGAAATCGTAGAAAGTCTGGGAGAACGTGCAGAAGTTGTCAGAAACGGCGGGGTAGATGCATCGGTTGATAATATGCTGAAAATTACCAATGATGGAAGAAAGTTAGCATTGGATCAGCGTTTGGTGAATGAATTATTGCCAGATAATCCGGAAAGCAAAATAGCAGTCTGTGCAGAGAAAAGCTATGAAATCTGGAAAGATACAGCAGCACAGAAATCAGCACAGTTGATTTTCTGTGATTTGAGCACACCGAAAGGCGATGGCAGTTTCAATGTTTATGATGATTTGAAGCAGAAACTGATAGAGAAAGGTGTACCGGAAAAAGAGATTGCGTTTATTCATGATGCAAATACAGAAGCAAAAAAGACGGAGCTGTTTGGGAAAGTGAAATCCGGACAGGTTCGTTTTTTGATTGGCTCAACAGCAAAGATGGGTGCAGGAACCAATGTGCAGGATCGTTTGATTGCCCTGCATCATCTGGATATTGGTTGGAAACCATCTGACTTGGAACGTGCGCCCGTAAAGGCATCATAATAAATATACCTTTGGCAAGGTATTAGGATAGTATCTTACAGTCCTATCATCAACCGATTTACCTGTGAGGGAAACTAAATATCAGGGAAAATAGCACGTCGGTAAAGCCATAAGTCAGCTAATTACCAAGCTGCGACTGAATGGGGAGATGAAAAGTTAGGTATGAGGATAAAGCCCATACTGGTTGAACGATAGTCCAAACGGTCAATGTCGGGACTATGGCGTAAGGTAATTATTATTCGCCATATCTCAGCACTTATGTTCCGCTGTTCAGGAGCGTAAGCAAAGATAGGCTGAGACGTATATGCAATAAGCATAAAAGGATGGAAGTCGTATCCGACAACCTAACAAGCCAAATCGTTAGTATGATGCTAAACGGGGATTACCTAAGTCGAAACGCTTAAAAATAAGCTATTAAGTGTAGGCTTATGAATATTCGATATGGTAACGGAGCCTTCATAGTAGTCCGAGAGTGTTAATGGCACTTACATGGCGAAGGAAGGCAGTTTATAACATTAACAATATAGAAAGGATAATGTGTGATACATTATGAGAAATCCTGAAAATGTGTTAATCAGCTTAACGAAACACAGTAACCAAAAAGATTACAAGTACGAGCGTTTATACCGTTTGCTCTACAATGAGGAACTGTACTTAACCGCTTATCAAAACATTTATTCCAATGACGGAAGTATGACAAAAGGTACTGACAAGCAAACGGTTGACGGTATGAGTATCGAAAGAATACGGAAAATCATAGTTTCGCTCAAAGATGAAAGCTATCAGCCAAAACCTGCAAGAAGAACCTATATTCCAAAGAAGAACGGAAAAATGCGTCCACTCGGAATACCGTCCTTTGAGGATAAATTGCTTCAAGAGGTTATCAGAATGATTTTAGAAGCTATCTATGAGGGGCATTTTGAAAATACTTCTCATGGGTTCAGACCTAATAGAAGCTGTCATACGGCACTCAATGAAATTCAAAAAACTTTCACGGGTGTGAAATGGTTTATCGAAGGAGACATTAAAGGTTTTTTTGATAACATCAACCATGCTACGTTGATTGGAATTTTACGAGAACGTATCAATGACGAGAGATTTCTTCGACTGGTAAGAAAATTTCTGAATGCAGGCTATATTGAGAATTGGACTTTTCATAACACCTATTCGGGAACACCGCAGGGTGGCATTATCAGTCCTATTCTTGCAAACATTTATTTGGATAAATTTGATAAGTATGTAAATGAGTATGTCCGAAAATTTAAAAAAGGTAAAAAGCGTATGCGTACAAAAGAGTACCGCAGGAACGAAGTCGAATTAAGCAAAGCCAGAATCGCATTGAAAAATGCAAACGACGACTGTGAAAGAGAAAATGCGATTGCACGCATAAGGCAGTTGGAAAAAGAACGGGTGAATATTCCCCCAAGTGACCCTATGGATAACAATTATGCAAGGCTGGTCTATGTCAGATATGCTGATGATTGGCTGTGCGGAGTTATCGGTTCGAAAGAGGATTGTAAGAAAATAAAAGAAGATTTTAAGAATTTTCTCAAAGAACAATTACAGTTGGAGCTATCAGAAGAGAAAACGCTGATTACCAATGCCCAAAAAAGTGCGAAATTTCTCAGTTATGAAATCAGAGTACGGCATAGCAATCTAACCAAGAGAGATAAAACAGGCAAGCTCGTTCGTAATTACACGGGCAGAATTGTACTGGAAGTTTCAAGTGATACAATCAGGAAACACTTGATTGATACAGGTGCTATGAAGTTAATCTACCATAATGGAAAAGAAATTTGGAAACCCAAGGCAATATACAGATTGAAAAACTGTGATGATCTGGAAATACTCGACTACTACAACAGTATGATACGAGGTTTTTACAATTATTACTGTATAGCCAATAACAGCTCAATCATCAACAGCTACAAGTATATTATGGAATACAGTATGTACAAAACCTACGGCACAAAATACAGAACATCAATTTCAAAAGTAATCGGAAAATTCAGAGCAGGAAAAGATTTTGCTGTAAAGTTCCGTAATTCCAAAGGAGTTGAGAAAATGCGAGTGTTTTATAACGAGGGTTTTAAACGGCAGAAAAAAGCATTCCAATCTAATGCAGACTTAGTTCCAAATACAATCAAATATTTCAGCAGTACAAAGCTAATCGACAGAATAAAAGCCAGAGAATGTGAGCTATGCGGAAAAACTAATACTCCCATAGAAATTCATCATGTTCATCGGCTTAAAGATTTACAAGGTAAAACTTTTTGGGAAGCTCTTATGATAGCGAGAAATCGCAAAACAATAGCTTTGTGTAGAGAATGTCATAAGAAATTACACTGTGGACAGTTAAATTGAGTTTATAAATGGAGAGCCGTATACAGTGAGAGTTGTAAGTACGGTTCGGGGGCGAGTATTTGGAAACCTACCATAGCAATATGGCAAGGCGCTGGGTACTTAGCCTACAGAGGGAAGGACGTATTATCCGTCAGGGAAACCATAATAAAAAGATTCATATCTTCCGGTATGTAACTGAATCCACATTTGACAGCTACATGTGGCAGTTGATCGAAAACAAGCAGAAGTTTATTTCCCAGATCATGACCAGCAAAGCACCGGTCAGAAGCTGCGAAGATGTGGACGAAGCGGCACTGTCCTATGCAGAGGTCAAAGCACTGGCAACCGGAAATCCAGCAGTAAAAGAGAAGATGGCATTGGATGTGGATGTGGCGAAATTAAAGCTTTTAAAAGCGAACCACATGAATAACCAATACCGACTGGAAGATGATATTGCAAGGAATTTTCCGCAACAGATTGCAAAACTGATGGAGATCATTGACAGCTATAAGGCAGATATCGCTCATTTTTCTGAGCATAAAATTACAGATCCAGAGCAGTTTTCTATGGAAATCAGTGGCAAAGTGTTCACAGAAAAGAAAGAGGCAGGAGCGGCGCTTCTGGCGGTCTGCAAAGACATTAAGTCTGTAGATGCAGCTATGGACATTGGAAGTTATCAGGGATTTAACATGAGAATCCAATTCGACAGCTGGAGCAAAGAGTTTATCCTGTCTGTAAAGCATGAATCGGTAGCTAAAGTTCGGTTGGGAGCCGATGCCCTGGGAAATATCATTCGTATCAATAATCTTTTAGAAAGTTATCCGGAAAAACTGGCAGAAGCAGAACAACGGCTGGAAACGGTACAGGAGCAGATGACAAATGCCAAAGAGGAAGTCGGGAAGCCATTTCCAAAAGAAGAGGAGTTGAACCAGAAACTGGAGCGACTGTCAGAGTTAAATGCACTTCTCAATATGAATGAGCGGGAAGATACAGAAACAGAGCAGTCGGAATCAAAAGAGAAAGAAGAAAGACCGGCACGAGGTTCTATTCATGAGAAACTGCAGATTTATAAAGAAAAGAGTCAGCGTGAAAGTGAAACTGGCAAGGAAACCAGAAAACGGGACTTCGGTCTGGAATAAATAAACAGGAAAGATGGCATAATTTGGTAGAAGAAGGTTCTGCCGGTTATGCCTTTTTTTAGAACACAGGAGGAATTTATATGGCGAGAAATATGATAACAGGAAAAGAAACGCAGAAAATGCAGGAATTTACGCAGGAACAGATAGACCGTGCAGAACACATGGGAATAGCGCTTCCAGTAGATGTAAAAGAACAGATTTTTGAATATGCAAATCTGATTGGCGAGGAAGAGAAAGTAAGGACGTTGGTAAAAAATCTGACAGATGCAATCAATCAGGCAGATGAAGATAAAGTAGAGGAACTTCTGGATGATGCAAAAATGGATATTCAGGACCTACCAGATCCAACCATAGGTAAGCTGGAATTACGTGATTATGGATATACAGCAGAAGACATGGTGCCGTTCAGAAAAGAAGCAGCTTTGGATTATCACAGAATGGGTTCTAAGATTTATTGCCTGGGCAGCGATGGCGGTAAGGGAGAGTATGCAAGTAAAGAAATGATACAGGCACACGAAGGGCTGTTTGGCATGGAATTACAGATGTGGGAACGGATAAGGGATCAGGATCTGGATTATGCCGATGAAGATTTTGGAGCATTTCAGGAGCCTATGAGTGTCATTGACCAGGAAGAAGCACTGAAATTATACGATGCCGGAGCAGATATCTATCTGATCACTAATTTTTCATCACCAATCTATGTCACGGAACGCAAGGAAATCGAACGAGGACCGGAGCATTATCAGATGTCCATGGCAGAACGGGAGCGTTTCCGTAACCTGGAATGGGAAATGCAGAAATATCCGCAGATTCAGTCTTTGAAAGAGGCAAACCTGTTGTTAGGAACAAGGCGAACCTTTGGTATTTATCAGATCAAAGATGATTCACCGGGCGAAAATTATGCATTTATGAATATGAGTTTTATTGAAAGTCATGGTATGCAGATAAAAAAAGAAGATTATGAGCTGGTCTATGTTGGAGAATTACTGGGAAATACGTCACTGGATGATATTTTTGAAAGGTTCAACATTGATAGACCGAAAGACTTCCGTGGGCATTCCCTGTCTGTCAGTGATATCGTTGTTTTGAATGATGGGGAAAAAGTAACAGCTCATTTTGTAGACAGTATCAGTTTTGAACAGCTGGATTCTTTCCTGAATCTGGAAGAACAGGTTCTTAGTGAACTGGCATATGAGGTAGGAGAACGGTATTTTGCTATTCAGAGGACAGAAGAAGGATACGATTATTCCTTTTACGATGAAGATTTCCGTCTGATGGATGGTGGCGTCTATGAAAATGATGAAATTTCTATTGAAGAAGCGGCAGAGGAACTTTTGGAAGACGAAGGCTGGACTGGAGAACGCATCCGTGGGGATTATGATCAGTTGATGGAAAAAGTGAAAGAAATGGATGAGGTTGTAATGGCAGAGATTCAGAAAAGCCAGGGCGAATATAAGCCACTGGCTAAGGTAGAAGAACTGGAAGAGGCGAATTATAACATGATTGACAATGTACTTAACAATATGCCACTGAAGAAAGAACCTTATCTGGAATACTTTGCCACAGAATGTGATGAGTTCCGTGATATGGGAGCTTATGAAAAAAGTACCGATGTTAATCAGATAGCTGCAGTCTATGAAAAATATAAGGAGAATCCAGAAACTGCGTATCTGGGATGCTCGATGGGAATTATCTATCGTGATCCGGAAGACAGTTACTACGATGATGCTGAATTTGCAATCGTAAAAGGAAATACAGTACTTGGAAATCTGATGGATGATGTTCGGTTTTATGGAGAGCTTGCACTGGTACGGGAAGGGATTGAGAAAATTCATGAAGCATTGCCGGACTACAAGTATGTACCGATGAGGGATGTTCGAGAAGCAATGTATCCAGAGAAGATGACCACAGAACAGCTGGCAGAGGCACTGGATGAGATTGCAGAAGCATTTGATCCGTATGATTACCGGGATCATGTAGAACCAGGGCAGGATACCTTACAGGAAGTCATGCTGGATCTGCAAAGTGGAAATGTTGGTTCTTATATTTCCTTTCTGAAGGATGTGATTGAAGAAGACTGTGAGCAGTCCGTGTGGGCAGGTGTTTTGCTGGAACGGCTGAAATCCTACGAACCAGATATATCCAAAGAAACAGAGCCGATGGTGTATGTGAATTACTGTGAAAAGCGGGAGCTGATGGAACCACGCTGTCAGAAGCTCTCAGATCTGGATTCCCGTACTGCACAGAAGGATAAGGAATGGTACGCAGACCGTAATCCGAGGACGGATGAGCCGATGGTAACAGCCCAGATGTTTTTTACTATATATTATGCGGAAAAAGGCGATAAAATGCTGCAATATTTCAAAGGGAAAATAGATATTGGAACAGGAAATGGCGGTATTTTAAGTCAGCTGAAACTCCAAAATGAACTGAAACTTACGGATGAAAGTTGGATTGGTTATCTGAAAAACAAGGGAAATGAAGAGTTTCAGAAGTGTATGGAAGATCTGACCGATATGCAGAACCATGTGCTGCCATATTTGCAGAGCTTTTGCAGTCTGGAAGAAAAAAGTGTGCAGGAAAAGCAGGAACGGCAGGTTGCAGAAAAGCAGGACAGCAGAGTAGAAGCGTCAAGAGCAGCGAATGTGACAAAAGGGGATAATGACAAAGCTGTGAAAAAGGTAGTTTCGAGTATGCAAACAGAAAAGAATAAAGCAACTACGAAGGCAAAGAAGCCATCTATTCATGAACGACTGGAAATCAATAAGAGAAAAATCCAAGAAAAGCAGGGAAAAGATGACCCGGAGAGAGGAGCTGATCGGGATGTAAGAACGGTATAAATTTATAGAAAGGCACTTGGCTCCGTTTTGGACATAGCAAAAGTGCTGACAGTGACGAACGAAGATGTGCTGCCTGCTTATTTGCAGAGAGTATCTGATTTTGAAGACTGCCTGCTTGCAACTTGTACGAAGGCGAATCAGTGTGATGCGATTGTGACAAGGAATAAAAAGGATTTTCTTTCCTTTTGGATTACACTGCTTTCTCCGGAAGAACTGCTGAATATTTATTCGTAAAATATGTTTTTACAATCGGTAGCAGAAGGAAAGTTGAATGATAACTCCGATCCAGCATACTGGAAAATATAAAAATTTTATAACAAAGTGGAAAACCCTGCGTAGGATCAGAAATGTTCTCACAGGGTTTCATGTATCTAATAAAATATAGAAATTTAGCTGATTTCTGCTAGAATAAGAAAAACTGTTAAAAAAATATCGTACATAGATCAAAAAGACTATATATGGGCGACCTTTTAAAGCCGATTTATATAAAATAGAAGAAAAAAAGGTGGTCGATACCGTGGATATAAAAACAGCGGTCATATATCGTTTAAACGATCTGATTAATCAGAAAGATATCACAGTGAATGAGGCGGCGGTATGTTCTGGCGTTCCTCCTTCGACATTAAAGAATATTTTGTATGGTCAGAGTAAGAATGCTGGCGTAGTTACAATAAAAAAGATATGCGATGGATTGGATGTCACAATACAGGAATTTTTTGCTGATCCCATCTTTGCAGATTTGGAACCCGAACTATAGGAAGAGTAAATGCTCATAGGATTCAGATTCTGCAGGATGGATTTTTTATGAAAAAGAGTTAGGAAAAACTAACCTATGAGGACATAGATGTATAAAATAGCAATTTGCGATGATGATAAAAATTATAGGGAGAAAATAGAGAAGGTTATAGAAACGGAAGGGATTCTTCCTAAGAGCGAGATACGGTTTTATGAATACGAGTCAGGAAAGGAACTACTGGAAAATGCTGATATTTTGCATGATTTGGTCTTTATGGATATGCGTATGCCCGGATTGGATGGGAATAAATCGGTACTGAAGCTGAGGGAATACAATAGGGCAGCGATATTGGTGTTCTGCTCCGGATACTTTGAACCGACTCCAGATAGCATCAATATTGGGCAGCCGTTCCGTTATATTATGAAAGACTTGCATGACAGAAGTCTGAAAAGGGAAATCCCTGCGATTTTATCAAAAGTAAAATTGCACTGTGGAGATTATTCCGTGACGGTTACATCAGCGGGAAGAGTAATTCGTATCTATACGGAAGACATTTTATATATCTGTCTGGCGAAAAGGGGTTGCTCTATATACGTTGCTAGGCAGGGGGAGATAGATGAGATGCATTGTAAGGAATCTTTAGGCGATTTATATGAACGTCTGGCCGGAAGGGGATTTGAGTATGCACATAACAGTTATATTGTAAATCTGGCGAAAGTGGAAGGATTGGAAAAGAATGTGGCGCTGCTACAGATGGGAATCCAATTGAATGTTTCAAGGTCGAGAAAAGGTCAGTTTGCTGACGCTCTGATCATGTTTCTTGGGGAAAGGAACGGCATGGTATGATAGTAAGAGATTTTTTGATCTGCCTTCTTCAGATGTATCTGTTGGAAGATCTGGAAAAGAACATGCTCCCATACAGAAGAGAAAACTTTTTGGGAAAATTTCTCGTATATTTTGTCATAGCGCTGGTAATGCTCGGAATCAACCACTTGGAATCCTCAATATTTAATATGGTAATGATTCCGGTAACGTATATGATTGTGTCAATGGTTGTGTTCCGGGGAAATATATGGAAGAAGCTGGTTATAGTATGCTGCTATTATGTGCTGGCAATTATTCCTGAATTTCTCTTTGCAACGCTTACGAATGCGTATGGCGTGACAGGTGCATCTGAGGGTTTTGGGACGGAAATAGAAAAGACATTAGCGCTACTACTGATGAGTACCATGACATTTCTGTTTATTAAATGCATTAATCAGGTAACGAGAAAAAGGGATTATCTGACGATTGAGAATAAAACTTTTACTGTGCTGCTCATGCTGCCAACCGCTACGATCATTATATTAGGATGTGTGTTTTATTCAAATATTTCTTTTGAAGGAATGAACAGGGTTATGGTTCCGGTAGGAGCTTCACTGCTGCTATTGACGAATATCTTCATTTTCTCAGTGTTTGACCGGTTTGTAGAGAAATCAGAAGAAGTGAAGAAGATGGCCCGGCTTTACCAGAAAAGCAGGGCGGAGATTGCTAATTTACAGTATATGAATAAGGTCAATGAGGATAACAGGGCATTCTTACACGATATAAATAAATTTATTTGTACAGTAGCCGGTTTGATGGAAGAAGGAGAAAATCAAGAGGTCAAGGAGATTATGGAACATTTAGGTGTCCGGATTCAGAGCCTTCAAAAAGGTGTGTATTGCGAACACCCGATCTTGAACAGCATCCTGTGCGAAAGGAAATTCCTTGCGGAATCTAAGAATATTTCCTATAAGATTACCCTGGGTAATGATCTCAGGCTGGACTTTTTGGAAGAACTGGATATGATCTCAATCGTAGGTAATCTTTTGGATAACGCACTGGAAGCGGCAGAAAAGACAAAAGATGGCCGATATGTAGAATGCAGGATGTATATGGGAAATGAGGAACATTTCCTTGTTATGGAATTTTGCAACGGGTATGTTGTTCCGCTGTTAAAGGACAAGGACCGGTACATAAGCACCAAAAGAGATGCAGACAGTCACGGGATCGGACTGCATACGGTTGGAAAACTGGTTAAAAAGTATGCTGGAATTATGAGAGTGGAGGTCGGAGAACAGGAGTTCTCTGTTAAGCTGATCTTTACAATAAAATAAAGATGTGCAAAAATCGCCCAAAAAGTTACCGTTTTTGCCACGGTAATTGAAAAGAGGGCGATTTTTGTGTAAACTTTCGAAAAAAAAGGAGGCATGTAACTATGAAAAAAACAATCAGAAAAAGCTTGGGTATCAAAGTACTTGGAGTTGTAAACTGTCTTGCACTCTGCCTGACGGCATATACGGCAAATCTGGCGTGCAACTGGCTGTACTATCAGGAAGAAGAGCCGGAAGAAGTTAAGAAAATGAGGAAATTCTAGTGTGGAAAAAAACTACCGGCTGGCTTTTTGAAGTGCAAAAAAGGAACGGGATTCTTGAAGAAAAAGACCGCAGGTTGTATGAATATGCTTACGGTGTACTGCTGGGCAGGGTCGCGATATACCTTATCACTGTCATACTTGGCATCGCAACGGGGAATTGGCTGGAGATGCTAGTCTTTTTATTGCCCTTTACTGTTCTAAGGCAGTATGCCGGAGGAATTCATTTAGAAAAAGCAGGGAGCTGCATGATTGTTTCCAGTATCCTTGTCCTTCTATGCAGTCAGTATCTGGCATCTGACCTAATTGTGACGTGGCAAATGCGGATTATATGGCTTGTCGCAGTTGGATTCATATTTGCTATGGCACCGGTGGATGCCAGCAGCAAGAAACTGGATGTGAAAGAGAAGAAAGTTTATGGGATGCGCGCGAGGGTAATTTTAGTGATTGAATGTGCGATAGCAGGTGTTTTTTCTGTGACCGGATATTCCCTGATCGTAAAGGGGCTTATGGTAGCGCATATTGTTTTGGCGTCCGGTTTGATATTGGGATGGATCAAAATTTTTTTTGACAAAGAGTTAGAGGTAACTAATTACAGGTAGAAATAAGAAATGATTGAGAAAAACATATTACAAAATGATGGTAAACAGAGAGAAAAAGAACATTATGCCAGAGGAATATAAAAGTGAATATGAAATTGATAAAAAATACGGAAAACATTAGTAAAGAGAAAATAACCTTGTTTTGTCTGCCATTTGCGGGAGGCGGTGCTTCTGCTTATAACCAGTGGGCGAAAAAGATGCAGGGGAAAGTAACGGTATGTCCAGTTCAGCTTCCGGGAAGGGAAGAACAGATCATGGAGAAACCGTATATAGATATGTCGGTTATGTTAGATGACCTGGAAGAGGCTGTAAGAAAGGTTGTGTACGGACCGTATGCCTTATGGGGACACAGTATGGGTGGGAAGATCGCCTATGAGCTGGAAAAACGGTTGGAGGCAGCGGGATATACTGCAAAATGTCTGTTTATTTCCGGCAGCCGGGTTCCTAGTATTCCGGAGCCAAATCCAATATATCATCTTCCGGATGAAGAGTTTAAGAGGGAACTGGGGAGATTTGAAGGGACGCCAAAGGAGGTACTGGAGAACCAGGAATTGCTGGATTTCTTTCTGCCTATGCTGCGGGCAGATTTTACCATGGATGAAACGTATTATGACAAGGCGGGAATAGTGCTGCATACGCCTATCGCTGCATTTGGCGGAGAAAAGGACGGAGAAGCGGATGAGAGTGCGATCTTGGAATGGGGAAAGTATACGGACAATGATTTTAACTACAGGATATTTCCGGGAGGACATTTTTATCTGCGGGATTGTGAAGACGAAGTAATAAGTGAGGTCATGAGACTGCTTTAGAGAATGAAAAATGGAGATTAAACGATACGGAGAAAAGGAATTTCTGTCAGCAGACAAACTTTATATCCGTGAAAATGAGATACATATATGGTGTATCCGCTGGTCTGAAATGACAGATTTCTGGAAGAACCATGAATATATCCTGAGTGGGCAGGAATTGGAGCAAGCCGGAAGATTCCGTTTTCCTGAAGACAGGATGCGTTATATAGCCGGGAAGGTTGTCGTGCGGATCCTCTTAAAAAGATACTTAGATATGGAAACGATTGATTTTTCTGTCAATGAACTGGGTAAGCCTTATCATAAAAAGATTGCAGGAAAGCGGACAGTGGATTTTAACATTTCGCACTCGGGTGAATTCATACTGGCGGTATTCGCTGTCGGAATGGATATCGGAGTGGATGTGCAGGAGATGGCAGAGTGCCCGGACTATAGGGAGATAGCGGAAAATTTTTATACTGCAGAAGAAGCGGAAGATGTAAAAAATGAAGGACCGGATCTGTTTTTCCAGTACTGGGCGGCGAAAGAGGCATATGTAAAGGCGCTTGGGATTGGATTAGGAAGAGGAATGGATTTCTTCTCTGTCAGAAACGGAAAAATTGCAGAAAAAGATAAGAAAGATCAGGACTGGTTTCTGTATCCGGTCAGGATCAAAGGATATGCTGCGTATGTGGCGGCGCATAAGAAAGGAGACAGATAAAATGGGTTATAAGAAAGATATGAGCAAATATGAGAATCTGGAAGGCTGGGAGAGATGTGGCTTTGGAGAACAGCTTGATAGGTGGGCGGAAAAATATGGAGAAAGAACTGCGGTCACGGACAGTGAAGACGAGATCAGTTATATGGAATTAAAGCAAAAAGCAGATTGTCTTGCGGCAGCTTTTCTGCGTAAAGGGATTTTAAAGGGAGATAAAGTGCTTGTGCAGCTTCCGAACAGGATTTCTTTTGTGATCGTGTTTTTTGCGCTTTCCAAGATTGGGGCGGTGCCAATCATGATGCTGCCGGCCCACAGGGAGGCGGAACTGGAAGGAATTATTGAACTGGCAAAGCCGGCCGCTTATATTGTGGTGGAGAAATATCTGGGATTTTCATATGTGCCGATGGCAAATGCGATGAAAGAGAAATATTCATGTATCCGGCATATATTTATAGATAGCGAATCCGGGGATATCAGTGGAATGATTGCGGAAACGTGTGGAGAAAATGGAGCATTTCCGGCTGTGGATGGGTATGAAACGGCGGTGCTTTTGCTGTCAGGCGGGACGACAGGGGTTCCGAAACTGATTCCGCGCACCCATACGGATTACATGTATAATGCCCGCATGTCCGCGAAGAGATGCCGCCTGGATAGCAGTGACGTTTATCTGGCGTCTCTTCCGGTAGCTCATAATTTCCCGTTATGCTGCCCGGGGCTTTTAGGCACGCTGGACGTGGGAGGAAAAGTTGTGCTTGCGTCTGCGACCAGCCCGGATGATATCCTTGACGCAATTACAGAGGAAGGTGTCACGATAACGGCATTGGTTCCTGCTATGGTTACTGTGTGCATGGAAATGCTGGAATGGGATGAAGATTATGATATATCCAGCCTGCGGATTTTGCAGGTGGGCGGCGCAATGCTGGAAGATTCCCTTGCGGATAAGATCATTGAAGAATGGCCGTGTAAACTGATGCAGGTATTTGGTACGGCGGAGGGGCTACTGTCCTTTACTAGCCCGGAGGATGAAGGTTCCCTGATCGCAAGATGCCAGGGAACTCCGGTGTCTCCTGCGGATGAAGTGAAGATTGTGGATGAAGAAGATAAGGCCGTACCGGAAGGAGTTTTTGGGGAATTATTATCCAGAGGCCCGTATACGATTGATGGTTATTATATGGCGGAGGAAGCGAATAAAAAGAGCTTTACGCCGGACGGATTTTACCGGACGGGCGATAAAGCTATGTGGACGAAAGACGGAAGGTTACGTTTGGGCGGGAGGATCAAAGAGCAGATTAACCGCGCCGGAGAAAAGATCATGCCTTCAGAGATTGAAGCTTACCTTTGCAGGCATTCGAAAATCAAAGAGGCAGCCGTTGTCGGCGTTCCGGATGAAACCCTTGGAAACCGGATATGTGCATTCCTTGTGACCGATGATGAAGCCGGGATCGATTTACAGGAAATCCACAGGTTCCTGCGGGAAATAGGCGTTGCGGCGTATAAAATGCCGGATCAGATAGAATGGGTAGAGACATGGCCGCTGACCAGCGTAGGAAAAATAGATAAGAAAGCATTAGAACGGATGGCACAGGAAAAATAGAAGGAGACAGAATTATGGAATATATAGAGATAAAGGAACAGATCAAACAAAAGCTGCCGGTAGCCAGAGATTTGGGAGATTCCGAAAATCTGCTGGAGCTTGGGCTTTCATCCCTGACGATCATGCGTCTGGTAAACCAGTGGAGAAAACAGGGGGTTAAGGTTTCATTTGGTTCATTGATGGAAAATCCTACCCTTGAAGGCTGGTGGGCGCTAATCCAGCGCAGCATGAAGAAAAAAGCGGGCAAAAAACGGGCGCAAGAATCTAAGATAACGCCGGAAAAGGATATGAAACAGCCGTTTCCTTTAACAGACGTACAGTATGCATATTGGGTTGGCAGGGATGAAGAACAGGCTCTTGGAGGAATAGACTGTCATGCGTATTTAGAGTTTGATGGGGGAAATATAGATCCGGAGCGTCTGGAAAAAGCATGGAATGTGCTGCAGTATCATCATCCCATGCTGCGTGCCTGCTTTCTGGAAGATGGGACACAGAAAATCCTGGATAAGCCGTATTGTGAAAAAATAAAGGTTCATGATTTTTCACGGATGCCATCTGAGGAAGCCGAGGCAATGGCAGTATCTGTCAGAGAACGTTTATCCCATCGGAAGCTAAAAATCGAGGAAGGCGAAGTGGCAGGAATAGAGCTTACGCTTTTTCCTGAAAATAGGGCACGCATGCACGTGGATATGGCACTTTTGGTTGCCGATGTACAGAGTTTGCAGATCTTATTGAGGGATTTGGCGGCTGCCTATCGCGGAGAAAGCCTTCCGGCAGAATCAAAAGGGTGGAATTTTGCTTCTTATCTGGAACGGCAGAAAGAGGAAGATAAGGAAGAGAGAAACAATGCAGAAGGATACTGGAAAAAACGCTTGGAGCATTTGCCGAAAGGGCCAGGCCTGCCACTGGCAAAACGGCCGCAGGAAGTGACAAAGACTGTATTCAACCGCAGGATTGTAAGGATTGGCAAGGAAGAGTGGGCTCATCTGCAAGTACGGGCAAAGGAATACCAGACAACTCCGGCAATGGTTCTTCTTACTGCATATGCGACGGTTTTGGAACGGTGGAGCAGGAATCATCGTTTCCTTATTAATATTCCATTTTTTAACCGGAAAACAGAGCAGCAGGGATTGGAAGACGTGATAGCAGATTTCACTACACTGTTATTGCTGGAGATTGACTGCGAAGGGAATCCGACGTTTGCAGAATTGCTAGACAGGATCCAGAAGCAGCTCCATGAGGATATGAAGTATACGGCATATTCCGGCGTGCAAGTCCAGAGAGACCTTGCACAGATGTATGGAGACGCATCGGCAGTGGCGCCGGTTGTTTTTGCCTGCAATCTGGGAACGCCGTTGGTAAATGATACGTTCCGGAAAGAACTGGGGCAGTTTTCCTATATGATTTCCCAAACGCCGCAGGTGTGGAATGACTTCCAGAGTTATGAAGATGAAAATGGCGTACAGCTTACATGGGACAGCGTGGATAAGTTATTCCCGGAGAATATGATCCCGGATATGCTGGAGTGTTTTGAGAATCTTCTGCATGAATTGGGAAAGAAGGACTGGAATCAGCGATTTGATGTGCTTCCTGAAAAAAGAAAAAGAGAAATTGAAGATACAGCGCGTACAGGAGTGCCGGAGCGTGTGGAATGCCTGCATTGGGCTGTTATGAACCATGCGGAAGTTTGCCCGGAAGATATTGCGCTTATTGATGCGGGAAGCGGAAGATCGGTTTCCTATGGGGAATTAAAAGCACGGGCGACAGCAGTGGCGGCAGGGATTTCAGAAAAGGATATTAAGGGAGTCCCGGTTGCACTTACCCTGCCGCGCGGGATAGAACAGATCGAGGCGGCATTAGGAATTTTGCTTTCCGGAAATTCATACCTTCCGATCAGCTTAAGCCAGCCTAAAGATCGGAGAGCGTTAATCCATGAGAAGACGGGAGTCCGCTATGTGGTCACGAATCGGGAATTATCCGAAAAACTGGACTGGCCGGAAGGTACGGAAATCCTTGTGATGGAAGGTATGGAAGAGGGACAGGAAAATGTGAGACTGCCAGAGGTGTCGCCGAAGGACAGCGCCTATATCATCATGACGTCAGGCTCTACAGGTGTTCCGAAGGGTGTAGAGATTGCGCATGAAAGCGCATGGAATACGGTTCAGGATATTAATGAAAAGTACCATGTGACAAGTGCAGATCGGGCGCTGGCTGTATCAGCTATGGATTTTGACCTGTCGGTATATGATGTTTTTGGAATTTTAGGCGCAGGAGGAACATTGGTATTGCTTCCAGAGCAGGAGAGAAGGAATGCGGATTACTGGCTGGAACAAGTGTTGAAATATCAGATTACCGTTTGGAATTCAGTGCCGGTGCTTCTGGATATGCTTTTGATACGGGCGGAATCCATGAAACAGAAACTGCCGATCAGGGCGGTTATGCTTTCTGGAGATTGGATTGGGATGGATCTCCCGCAGAGGGTTGCGGCATGGACAGAGGATTGCCAGTTTGTCGCTATGGGAGGAGCTACAGAGGCAAGTATCTGGTCCAATTATCAGAATGTTACCCTGCCGATGCCGAAAAACTGGAAATCTATTCCTTATGGAAAGCCACTCAGATATCAGGCATATCGTGTTGTGGATGAGTATGGAAGGGATTGCCCTTACTGGGCAGAAGGCGAACTCTGGATTGGCGGTTTTGGTGTAGCAAAAGGATATAGGGGAGATTCTGCGCTTACGGGGCAGAAATTTATCACAGATCAGTATGGAAGATGGTATCGGACCGGCGATCTCGGAAGAATCTGGGATGATGAGACAATTGAATTTTTGGGAAGAAAAGACCATCAGGTAAAGATTCGCGGACACAGGATTGAATTGGGAGAAATTGAACATGCGATTCAGGAGTTTCCGGGTGTGGCTCATGCAGTTGTTGATACAGTTAGTGATGGTCATGGCAATAAAACGCTGGCTGCTTATATCGGAGCGCCGATACAGGAAGATTCTAAAGTTACAACGTATTTGTACGGCACAGATATCTTTGGCGGGGGCTGGAAAGAACTGAAGGATGATGTCAGCAATTGGCAGATGCAGCAGGAACGGAAGACAGCATACAAAAATTTCCTTGCCTATGCAGACCAGAGATGTGTACAGCTTATGCTGGAGACACTCATAGAGTTAGGCATTTTTGTATCAGAGAAGGAAGTTCTTTCGCAGAAGGAAATTTTTGAAAAAGGGAGCATTACGGAAACACAGAAGAATACTGTGGCAAGATGGTTGGAAATTTTAAAGAAGGAAGGAATCCTGAGAGAAGAGGACGGCAGACTATCGCGTACCGGGAAGGAAGTGGCTGTACCGGAAAAAGCTGGAGATACGGAAACGTATTTTAATAAACTGAAGCCGTATCTGAAGCATATGGTTACTGGGAATGAAGTTCCGCTGGACGTATTCTACCAGAAAGAGCCGGCTTTGGCTCCGAATATGCTGCTTCGGAGGATTCCGGGCTGCGAGGAAACAGTGGAAAGACTGGTGCAGGGATTAAGGCTTCTGGCAGAAGAACGCAGAAAAGAGCCACTCCAGATTATAGAAATTGGTACAAGGGACACTGCAATTACAAGACAGTTTTTGAATGCACTGGAAGATGTAAGCGTGGCTTATACTTATGCGGATTCTTCAAAATATTTTCTGCAGGAAGCAGAGAAAGAACTTGCGGGATATGAGAGAGTCGAGTTTGAGATGCTGAATCTGGAAGAAGGCATGGATAAGCAGCAGATGTCCTTGCATAGTTATGACGTTGTGATATCGGTAAATGCTTTACATAGAAATATTGATGCTGCGGATGCGGTAAAGAAAGTAGCGGAATTACTGAAGCCAAACGGAATATTGCTGATGACTGACCTTGTGGTAAGGACATACCTTCAGGAACTTACAGCGGCTTTTTTGGAAAATGGTTTTGCGGATATTCGGGACAAGAGAAAAGAAGCAGGGCTGGTTACCCCGGATTGCCTGCTGTGGAGAGAATGTTTATCAGAGGCAGGATTGGGCGAAGACTGTGCTGTGACAGAGAGATATGGAAGATGTATATGCTGCAGCAGACAGCAGGCGTCTGTCCTGTCCTATCATAATGGAGCACTAAGGGAATATCTGTCAGAAAAACTGCCGGAGTATATGGTTCCACAGAACTATCATTTCATGGAGCAGCTCCCAACATTGTCCAATGGGAAGATTAACAGGAAGCAATTGCGGGAAGATTTTAAAGAAGAAACTGCGGTTATCCGATTTTCAAAGGCAACGACAGAAACAGAAGAAAAGCTTTTAGATATCTGGAAACAATTATTTGGATATGAAAATATCGGAATTGAAGATAATTATTTTAGCCTTGGGGGAGACTCGCTGATTGCCACAAGGTTGATCTCGGAAGTACAGAAAACCTTCGGCTGTAAAATAACGATCAGCACGATTTTTGAAAATCTGACCGTAAAATCTCTGGCAAAAGCTATTGAACAGTCCGAACAGAAAGAAGAAGATACACTGCAGATCAAACCGAATCTGGAGGAAGCATATCATCCGTTCCCATTAACCGATGTGCAGTATGCTTACTGGCTTGGCAGAAGCGGATTGTATGAATTGGGGAATGTTGCAACGCACTGTTATTTTGAACTGGATGCAGACGGCCTTGATACTGAGTGCGCAGAGACGGCATGGAATCTGTTGATACAGAGGCATGGGATGATGCGTGTTATTATCCAGCCGGATGGTATGCAGCGCATACTGGAGAATACTCCCCAGTATCATATTGACGTGACGGATATCCGACAATTGGAAGTGACAGAAAAAGAAAAGGCATTGGATGAAAAACGGGCAGAGATGTCTCATCAGGTAATTCAGACAGATGAATGGCCTCTGTTTGATGTGCGAATCACTAAAATAGAGGACCAGAAGCATAGAATCCATATCAGTTTTGACAATATTATCTTTGATGGCTGGAGTATGTTCCATCTCTTAAATGAGTGGGCAGAAGTATATCGAAATGGAAAAGCGGAAATGCCGATTACTTTGTCTTTCCGGGATTACGTGCTGGGACTGGAGCAGATAAAGTCTACCTCTGCTTATGAGAAAGATAAAAAATATTGGGAAGACCGGGTGGAGACTTTTGCGGACGCACCGGATCTGCCGCTTGCAAAGAACGAAAGCCAGATTACAGAGCAGCGTTTCTGTCGCCGGAGCGCAAAACTGTCACAGAAAGAATGGCAGTCTGTAAAAGACGCGGCGGGAAGACTGGAGGTAACGCCTTCTGTTCTTTTGATGAGTGCTTATGCGGAGACTCTCCGCTTGTGGAGCAGTAATAAGGATTTTACACTTAATCTGACGCAGTTTGACCGGAAACAATTGCATCCGGAAGTGAACAATCTGGTTGGAGATTTTACAACACTGACATTGCTGGAGATAAAGAATGCAGGGAATAATTTTGCGGAAAGGACAAAGGCAATTCAGAAGCAGCTTACAGAAGATCTGGAGCATACAGCTTATGGCGCGGTTGAACTGGAGCGCGAATTAAAGAAAAAGACTGGAAATATGCGGGGCGCTATTATGCCGGTAGTGTTTACCAGTGGCCTTGGCGTGGAGCAGTGGAATGAAGGAAAGTGGCTTGGAAAACTGAACTATAACATTTCACAGACGCCGCAGGTGTGGCTGGATCATCAGGTGGTTGAAATGGATGGCTGTTTATGCCTGTTTTGGGATTCCGTGGACGAATTATTTTATCCGGGAATGCTGGATGAGATGTTCCGGGCATATACCGGCCTGCTTCATACGCTAGCAGTTCATCCGGAGATCATGCAGGAAAAAACGGCAAGTCTGGTAACAGCGGAAATTTCAGAAAAACGGCGTCAGGCGAATGAAACGGCGGCTGAATTTGATGAGAAAACGTTGGATGGATTATTCTTGGAGGCGGCAGACAAATTTCCGGATAAGGAGGCGCTGGTAACGTGCAGCAGGCGGATGACTTATCGGGAGATAAAAGAAGAGGCGTTTTACATTTCCGGGCAGTTGAAGAGCATGGGAATAAAAAAAGAAGAGACGGTAGCTGTATTTATGGAAAAAGGGTGGGAGCAGGTAGTTGCTGTTTATGGAATCCTGTTTGCCGGAGCCGCATATCTTCCGATAGATATCCATAATCCGAGAGAACGAGTTGAAAAGATTCTCCGTGACAGTGGAACAAGAATCATTCTTGTGCAGAATCAGGCGTATGATCAGGATACCGAATGGCTGCACGAGTGGGATTGTATTTCTGTGTCTGGATTAAAAACCGATTCTGAATACAAAGCACAGGAGAATAAGGCGGGAGACCTTGCGTATGTAATCTATACGTCGGGAACAACCGGGATGCCGAAAGGAGTAATGATTACTCACCATAATGCAGTGAATACAATACTGGATATCAATGCACGCTATCAGATTACAGAACAGGATACGGCGTTTGGAATCTCCAATCTTCATTTTGACCTGTCTGTTTATGATGTTTTTGGCGTTTTAGGCGCAGGTGGGAAATTGGTTCTTCCGGATCCGGAATATGGAAAAGATCCAGCGCATTGGATTCACTGGTTGAATCATGAGAATATTACCGTATGGAACAGCGTGCCAGCTTTTGTAGAAATGCTGGCAGAATATGAGGAATATCAAAGGCAGGTAACTTCACAATCGTTGCGGTTGGTAATGATGAGTGGCGACTGGGTTCCGGTTTCACTTCCGGGGAGAATCCGTAATCTGTTTCAGAATGTTGAGATTGTTGCACTTGGAGGAGCGACGGAAGGCAGTATTTGGTCCAATCATTTCGAGATCCCAGAGATTGTGCCGGAAGATTGGAAGAGTATTCCGTATGGGAAACCGCTTGCAAACCAGAAGTATTATGTTCTGGATCAGAATATGGAAGATTGCCCTGACTGGGTACCGGGAACACTTTATATTGCCGGAGATGGCGTTGCACAGGGATATTTAAACGATAATGAAAAAACAGAAGAAAAGTTTGTTGTTTTAGATAGAACTGGGGAACGATTGTATTGTACTGGAGATATGGGACGGTATTGGAATGAAGGTAATATTGAATTTCTTGGAAGATTGGATAATCAGGTAAAAATCAATGGATATCGGGTAGAATTGGGCGAAATTGAAGCTGCATTACGAAGGATTCAAGGTATAACGGAAGCGTTTGTTTTTTTTAAAAGGGATAATGCGATAGAAGACATATGTGCTGTATTAGTAGAGGAAAAAAGGTATCGTGACCGGATAGACAAGTTTTATAAGGAAATGTTAAAAAAAGATCTTCCGATCTATATGATTCCAACAGAATATATTAAAACGAATGCTATTCCGCTTAATTCAAATGGGAAAAAGGATATTCATAAAATTTTGATTGTTGAAGAAAAAAATAGAAAGCCTATTTTTAAAAAGAATAATAATTGTAAACAGCTTACTCAACTTCAGGAGCAATTACTCGCAATTTGGAGAGAAGTTTTAAAAATTGAAAATATTGATATAAATGATAACTTTTTTGAAATAGGTGGAAATTCGATACAGGCAATACAAATTACTAACCAAATGACGGAGAAAATAGGGTGTTTTATGGATATCGGCAAGTTATTTGAGTATCCGACTATCAGCAAAATCGAAAGATATATATTAGAGGAAACGTAATGAGTAAATACATATTTAATAATGATACCGATATTTTGGAGTTTTTGGAGCAACTTAGAGAGAATGGCATTCAAATTTGGGGAGAAGGGGAGAAAATTCGATACAGATCTAAAAACAGACAATTGGCACCGGAAACATTAAGGATTCTTAAAATGGCTAAAGGTCAAATTTTAGATTTCTTTCGAATGATCGAAAAAAATGTGATTCCATTAACATCAATACAAACAGCTTATGTTGTGGGACAAACGGCTGGGTGTGAGTTGGGAAATATAAATGCGCATTATTACATCGAATATACAATAGAATCTTTGGATGTTGAACGACTTGAGCAAATGATAAATCTGGTTATTTCTAAAAATGATGCATTACGGTTGATTGTAACACATGAGGGGAAAGCGAGTTTTTTAGATAATGTGCCATATTATTCTGTGCCAGTTTATTCATTATATGATGGGAATGATAGAGAGCAAAAGCGGCTAGAGAGAAGTCATCATAGGTATAATTATTATAAATGGCCCATGTTCCATTTTTGCGTTGGGAAAACATCAGGAAAGACAAGTGTTTTACATGTAGATTTTGATTGTATTATTTTGGATGCATGGAGTGCAAAATTACTGTTGAACGAGATTTTCAGTTTGTACTATGGAAAAGATGTTAAATTTCCACGAATCTCTTTTATGAATTACATGAGATTAAAAACAGATAAAGGAGATTTGGAAGCTGAAGAATACTGGAAAGAAAAAGTAAAAAATATGCCGAGCTTTCCCAAACTGAATTACCAGAAAAAATTTGCAGAAGTGCAGAATGTAAGATTTGATAGAATTGAATGTGATTTTTCTTTTATAGAAACACAACGATTATATCAGAAAATAAAAAACTATCATTTTACTCCTGCTGCAGTAATTTCTACAATTTTTATGAAAACACTGGCACAATATAGTGAAACTCCAGGACTTTCCATAAATGTAACATTGTTTAATAGACAGTTATTGCATGAAGATGTGAATGGGATACTGGGTGAATTTACTAACAATGCAGTAATATCATACCAAGAAAAAACGGATTCTTTATTGGATGCTATTCGAGCAACTCAAGAACAGATGTGGCGGTTAGTTCAATATAGAAAATTTGAAGGAAGCAATATATTAAAAATGCTTTCTTCAGGTAGAGCAGGAAAAGCGATTATGCCAGTAGTGTTTACTTGTATGCTGGAGGGGAATGTGTCTAAGGTAACAAAAAAAAGATATTCATTCAAAGAAGAATATGCGATAAGCCAAACACCGCAGGTGGTTTTAGATCACCATGTAAGAGATGATTTGGGATATTTGAAGATTTCATGGGATTATATTATTGACATCTTTGATAAACAATATATTACTGATATTTTTGGCGCTTATGTAAATAATATAAAGAAATTTATGGAAAAATATTAGGGAGAATAAAAATATGTTTGTAAAAGAATTGGAAATTACTTTGGAAAATGGAATGAAAATTTCAGGAGAATTAGATTTGCCAGAAAGGCAAGGTCAATGGAAAACGATTATTTTATTTCATGGTTCCGGTCCATCTGATCGGCACGCTACAGTTGAATCCATGGGAGGTATAGTATCCCGTAATTTTGATTTATTGAGCGAAGGGTTTGTGAAAGCTAGATATGCGGTATTTCGTTATGATAAAAGAGAAAATTATGATATAGAAATAATTATTCGGGATGCCAGAGAGGTAACGAGATTTGTTTCTGGCTTGTCTGAAGTGGAAGGAATTCTGTTTTATGGATGGAGTGAAGGAGTACGAGTTTGTACAACTTTAGTTTCAGATTTTCCGAATGCGCAGGCTTTGATTCTTCAGTCGGGTATTGCAGAAGGATGGAGTTCCTATTTCTCTTATATATTGCGCGAACTTACAGTAGAAAAGTTGAAAGAGTTGGATAACAATAGTGATAGCATATTAGAAATTTCGGATTTTTTGAATTGTATACCGGACTCCACATCTATCTCTTTCTCTCTGTATTTACTTATTCTTGGTACGGATAAGGAGGGAAATATGAAATTTAATGAAGAACTTGATCCAGAAGGGAAAGGAAGATTCAGCATAATAGATAATTGGATACCATTGGCAGATGAAATAGTTGCAGATCCTACTACTTTAATTCGATTTGCTGAAAATGCTCCTGGAGAAACATGGGCAGGAATATTAGATGACATAAAAAAAATCCAATTACCTATTTTAGTACTTCATGGTTTGAATGACGGATGGATTTCTCCGGTAGAAGCTGTGCAAATAGCAAAGGCAGCAAGGAATAATGCAGATATAATTTTGTTTAAAGGGTTGGGACATTCACTTTCTAAGGTAAGTTCTCCATTAAAGGATGAAGGCGGTACTATAGAAGATGAGGTTATTGTGAGAGTCGTAAAATGGCTTAAAAAGAATGTGGAATAGTTGAGGAAAGGAAATGTATATGATGAACGATCGAGAGTTTTCTAATAGAAAGGAAACATTACATGGAGAATTTTATGAAAATGCATTGAAATATCCAGAGAGAATTGCGCTTATCTATGAAAATGAGAAAGTTTCTTATAAGATGTTGCGTTTATATGCGTTGCGTGCAGCAAACTATATGTGGCAAAGAGGAGTAAGAAGAAATGATAAGATTGTAGTTATATTGCCGAGAGGTATTGGACAAGTAGCTGCATTGTTAGGAATTCTTGCAATAGGTGCAGCGTATGTTCCGATTGCGATGAAGCAGCCGTTAGGACGTCGGAAAAAAATCATAGAAAATGTCAAGCCGGCTCTTGTATTGCAGGATGAAGCCTTTTTAGAAGAGAATCCATGGACTGGGTGTATTGAAAATAATTCAAAAGATACTGCCTATATTATTTATACATCGGGCTCTAGCGGAGAACCTAAAGGAGTAGAAATGAGTCATGTGGCTGCAATGAATACAATAGAAGAAATTTTACATATGTGGAATATTGGTGCGGAAGATTCCGTATTAAATATATCAGCATTTGATTTTGATTTGTCGGTTTTTGACATATTTGGTCTTTTAACTGTTGGAGGGACAATTGTTTTAATTGATGAAGACGACTTTAGAGATCCAGAAGTATGGAAAAATCTGATAGAGATTTATGGAATTACTATTTGGAATAGTGCCCCCGCGTTATTGGACATGTTTTTGATAATGGGGGAAAATAATCATTTTGGTAAATTGCGGTTGGCATTAGTGTCAGGGGACTGGATTCCTTTATATTTACCGGAGAAATGGTATAAAGTAACTTCAGCAAACTCGCAATTTGTAGCGTTGGGCGGAGCGACAGAAGGCGGAATTTGGTCCAACTATTATTGCGTTTCAAAAGTAGATAGATTGTGGAATTCTATTCCTTATGGGCAAGCATTACCAAAACAGAAATATAGGATTACGGATGAAAATTTTGTGGAGTGCGGAGTTGATATTCCTGGTGAATTGCAAATTGGAGGTGGAAGTCTGGCAAAAGGCTATATTAATGATGAAGAGCTAACAATGAAAAAGTTTATTACGGATGTAAAAGGGGAACGTTGGTATAGAACAGGAGATCGGGGAAGGCGATGGGCAGATGGAACGATAGAGTTTTTAGGGCGAATGGATACCCAAGTAAAGATACGTGGACATCGAATTGAGTTGGGAGAAATTGAAAGTGTATTAAAAAGTATTTCAAGAATAAAAGAAGCCGTAGTTGTTGCTCAGGGGGATAAATACCATAAAGAATTAGTTGCATTTTACTTGGGAGAGTACATTGCAGAGAGTGAAATAGAAGATTATCTTAAGATACATCTTCCTGAGTATTCTATACCGAATTCTATAAACAGATTAGAAAATTTTCCTCTTAATGCAAATGGAAAAGTTGATAGAAGAAGATTGGCAGAATATCAGAAAACTGATAGTGTGGAAATAATGTCTGACAAAGTATTAAATATTGTACTGATGATTTGGGAGGAGCTATTGAAAAATAAAGTGGCTGATTTGGATGAGAACCTTTTTAAGATAGGTGCAGACAGCTTGCTTGCGGCTAGATTTGTTGCGGCTATTAATGCTCGTTGCGGAATAGAGGTACGCATGAAAGAGGTCTTTATGAATCCATCAATTAACGCACTAACAAAATTGGTTGATAAGAGAAAAAATACAGATATAGCAGAATTTGTAGAAGAGGGGGAAATTTAAAAAATGCAGGACACGAAAAAAGTAGCAGGAGAATTATTAGTAGAGCTTGAAAAAAAAGGCGTTACTTTTGAAACTGTTGATGGAAAATTAAAATATAAAGATTCCAAAGGGAATTTTACAGAAAATTCTAAAGAGAAAGTTAAAAAATATAAAGAAGAAATAATTGAAATTTTGAAGAAAAAACAAACGATAGACGAGTTTATTACGGATAATGATTATGAAACTAATGTATATCCTTTGACTGATGTGCAAGCAGCCTATTTAGTTGGAAAAACAGAAGCTGTGAAGTGGGGTGGAATTGGATGTAAAGGATATATTGAGGTTGATTTTGGTTCCTACAGTGCAGAAGAACTATCAAGAGCTTGGAAAGTATTGGTAAATAGGCATGAAATGCTAAGAGCGAAAGTAACAGAGGTCGGATTTGAAATTTTAGAGAGAGATGAGATTGATTATGAAATTAAAATAGTAAATCTACAAAAAATGGCAGAGAGGGAAAAAGTAGATACTTTATCTAAGATTAGGGAAGATTTTAGTGAATATGTTTTTCATACGGAGGAACCTCCATTATTTAAAGTGCTAATAACGAAGCGTATAGAAGGAAATTTTTTCCATCTACTTGTTGATTTAATTGTTTCAGATTTTGCAAGTGTGCAACTTCTGATTTCTGAAATGGGAGAACTTTTGAAAGGAGCTTCATTAGAAAAAATAAGGTATAAGTTTTCAGATTATGCAATGTTCAATCAACAACGTAAAGGAAGTTTAAAATGGCATCAGGATAGAATGTATTGGTTAGAAAGACTGAAAAAATTGCCGGAGGCTCCAATTCTTCCACAAGATGGGCGAGCCGCAGATAAGTGTGAAAATACATATGAATTTTATCGATTTCAGAAACATATTAATCAGTCTGACTGGAAACGTATAAAGGAAATTGCAGGAGAATACGGAGTAACAGTTTCATCGGTGCTTATTGGTATATACGCAGAAGTTATTTCAAGGTGGAGTTCGAATAAACATTTTACACTCAATTTACCAATTCAAAATAGACCAACTATCGGAAATAATACTAATTCCATAGTAGGAGACTTTACAGCAGTGAACTTGCTAGAAGTAAATGTAACTCAAAATATGAGTTTTATAGAAAGAGTCAAAGAAATTACAAAAAGATTGATGGAGGATTTAGAGCATAATTCTTTTTCTGGTGTCGAAGTGCTAAGAGAACTGAGTAAAGTGTCTGAAGAAAAGGAATTATTAATGCCGATCGTATTTACAGGGGTTTTGAAGACTGATGGCACTGTAGGCACTATTGAATATGGGTTTAGTCATACCCCTCAAGTATGGATTGATTGTCAGATAGTCGATGAGATAGATTCAGAAGATCAAGAAAAAGGCCTGATGATAAGCTGGGATACAAGAAAAGGTGCGATAAAAGAATCTATTGTAACGGAGATGTTTGAGTCTTTTACTGAAACAATAAGAATACTTGGAATAAAACATTCGGAAGAATGGAAGAATCCATTGGAAATTATAGTGCCAAGTGCGAGTAAGAAAAAAGTAATTTGCGAACGAAATAAAGGTATTACGAATCAATCTCGTATTCAACAGAGATTTGTTAAGTATGCGAAAAAGAATTCTAATAAAACTGCCGTAATAGATGCTGTTGAAACAGTGACATATGGAGAATTGTTGGAAAGAGCAGAATATATAGCAGGTTATTTAAGAAAAGAATTTGTGGAAAATAGAACTGGACTGGTTGCGATAAGAATGAAAAAATCTGTAAATCAAATTGCAGCAGTAATGGGTGTTTTGATTGCTGGATTTTCTTATTTACCTATTGATATAAAACAGCCATTGGCACGACAAGAAAAAATTTTATCAAAAGCAAATGTTATTGTGGAATTGGATGAGAAAAAAGTAAATATGATACTTCAGAATTTGGAATACCGATTAGAAAAGCATCCAGAATTCCAAAATCCTATTGCATATGTAATATTTACTTCTGGCTCTACAGGAGAGCCTAAAGGTGTAGTAATGTCACATACTGCGGCACAAAATACTCTTATAGCTATTGAAAATATGTATAATATCTCGGAAGAGGATACAATCCTTGGTATTGCGGAACTGTCATTTGATCTTTCTGTATTTGATATATTTAGTGTATTGGGAGTTGGTGGAACATTAGTATTACCGAATCCAGAAAAAGGACCAGATGCATCCCATTGGGGCAGATTACTTAATGAATACAAAGTGACCTTGTGGAATAGTGTTCCAGCGCAGGCGGAAATGTTAGATGCTTTTGCGTCTAAATCGGAGAGTTATCCGACAGTTAGATTAGTACTGTTATCCGGAGATTGGATAAATACTAGTCTGCCAGGAAGACTAAGAAAGATTATGACCAACGCTCAAATGATTAGTTTGGGAGGCGCTACGGAAGGTGGGATTTGGTCTATATATCATGAAATTGATGAAATAGAAGAAAGGCCTACTATATTATATGGAAAAGCTTTGCTTGGACAGTGGATGGGAGTTGTAGACGAGGAATTGAGAATTTGTCCGGAATATGTTTCGGGGCAAATTGCCATAGGAGGATATTCTTTGGCAGAAGGCTATTTAGGAGATACAACATTAACAAAAGAAAAATTTGTTTATGTGGAAGAAGAAAAGAACAGGATTTATCTCACTGGAGATAATGGAAGATATGTAGAGAATGGCGACATTGAATTTTTAGGCAGATTAGATAATCAGGTAAAAATCAATGGGCATAGAATAGAAATTGCGGAAATAGAAAATGCAATACGTGGAATGCAAAATATTGAAGATTGTTGCGTGGTTTATAATCAAAGTATAGGGAAGGGTGTGCTGATAGCTTTTATAAAAAATAAAATATCGAGCATTTCCTATACGAAAGAAGAATATAGAAAGCAGTTAGCCTTTTTTTTGCCACCAGCAATGATTCCTTCAGAGTTTGTAAATGTAGAGAGGTTTCCACTTTCTACTAATGGCAAAATAGACAGAAAAGGACTGGCAGAGAGTATACAAAAGAACATCAAGGTAAAGCATAATGCAAAAGCAACTTTAATTTCGCAAAAGAAGGAATATGTAGAACTTGCTAAAAGTATCAAAAAAATCGTATGCTCTATTTCTGGAAATGATTATATTGATTATGAAGATAATTTATTAGAAAATGGACTTGATTCTTTGTTATTATCTCAGATTTCTGGGCGCATAGTTAGTGACATACAAGAAGCACAAGGCATGAGATTTGATGAAATATTACGGGCATCGTTGACGATGCCAACAATTATGGGGATTGCTCAGTATATATCGGATTGTAAAAATCCTTCAAAAAATCAAATGCATAGTAATGCAGGAAATCAAACAAGAAATTCATATACTGTTGTATATATATTTGGGGATAACGAAAATGAAATAAGAGATGTTCTTATAGAAAAGTTGAGCGCTTCAAACATAAGTTGTAAGAGAGTGGGAGGGCAAGAAATAATTGAAAGATGTCATGAAGACATAAGTGTTAAAAAGAAATATATTATTGCCTTTTCCGAAATGGCTTCTTTATGCATAACTAAGGCAAGTGAACTATTGGGGGAAAACATTATTATTAACCGCATTTTTTTAATAAATCCATCTAAAGCAAAAGAAAGTGATTTATATTTAGGAGATATAAGCATAATTGACGGAAATTCAGTTGCTATTAAATCTTGGGAAAAGGCTGTTTTAGGTAACGTTAGAGAATTTGAATCTAATAGTAATGACATTTTTGATATTATTATGAGGGAACTAGAAAATGATAAATAATCGCAGAACAATCTGTATTCTTGGCGGAACAGGTACTGTTGGTGTGACAGCGTGTAAGGTTTTAAGTAAGTTAGGCTATTCATTAAGAGTCAGTGTACGGAATATAGAAACAATAAAAGATACAGGAATGTATATGGCTCCCAACATCCAATTATTTGAACTTGATATTGATAAGGAAAGTAATATTGGAAAATTCTTTAAAGGAAGTGATTTGGTAATAGGAGCAATCGGACCTTCCGCAGACTATAGTGAAAAAATGTTACTTGAAGCAATGGCAGAGAATATTCCGTATGTTGACCCAGGAGGAATTCATTTAATTAGAAAAATGAGGAATTCTAGCATGAAAGGTACCGCTATAGTTGGTTCGGGAATATTTCCGGGGTTATCAGGATGGATGTTGTCTTCTGTGCTTAAAGAAGCTTTCAATGATGACTTAATAGAGATGATTATTGGAGGTGTCTATAATTTTTCAAAAGCTGCCGCAATCGATTATGTGGAAGAAATAAAAAGTTATAAAGCTGGAATTCCTATGGCATGTGTGCGAAATGGAAAAATTTTACCTGCTCAGAAAAGAAGTCCGCTGAATCTTCCAACAAGAATTTCGAAATTATCTATATTGCCATATGTTACAGAAGAAATTCAAGAAATTATACAAGGGAAATATATGCTTAATATTGATTCATATACGGCGGCACCTGTAAGTTTATTTTCAATAGTAAATAAGGCGCATTGTCAAAAAAAAGATTTAGTAAATGCATTAATGGGACAGAAAAATAGCAACCAAAAAGCTTTTATATGGGTAAGACAAAATAAAGGAAATGATAGTAGATGCATTTATTTTGAAGGAAAAAATCCGAGTGTTTTAACTGGCGAAATATTAGCGATTACTGCCAATGCAATATTTGAAATGCCTAGGAAGGATGGAATTTATACAATGGCAAGTTATCTTGAAAAATATCAAGTGTTAGATGAACTTAAAAAAATAGATAAGTTCAAATCAGAGGGAAAGATATGAAGAAAAAACAGATTTTAGTATGTGGAACAGGATTTGGGAAAATTTATTTGAAAGCTATTGCAGAAAGTAAAGAATATGAGCTTATGGGTATATTGGGAAAAGGAAGCGATAGATCCAGACTTCTTTCAAAGAATCTAAATGTGCCAATGTATACGGATATTAAAGAAATAAATCAAAATGTTGATGCAGCATGTGTAGTTGTACCTAATGCGGCTGGAGGTGGAAACGGTGCCAATATAGCTAAAAGTATACTTGCAAAAGGGATACCAACATTATTAGAACATCCTGCTCATGAGGTAGAAATTGTTAATTGTATAAGAGAATCCGGAAGTGCCGCTTTTATGTTGAATCCATTTTATCGGTATATCAAGCCAATTCGAGATTTTTTAGAGGCGGCACAAATAATAAGTAAACATGCTCATCTTATAAATGCATCCTTGGAATGCGCTATACATGTATTATATGATGGAATAGATATATTGGGGTGTGCGTTGGGAGGCTTATCTACATGGAAATTGGGAAATGTAGCAGAATCTTATACAACTTCTATGGCAGGAGGGGGTAACAGAGTTATTAGTGGTATAATTGGAATGGTTCCGGTAACATTTATAGTGAATACCAATGTGGATCGTAACGATATAGACCATCCATTACATTTATATCATAGAATAGAATTGACATTTTCCACAGGGCGGCTCTGTCTGGTCAATACCCATGGTCCGGTAATATGGCTTCCTTTCTTGCATATGCCAAGAGATGAATATGGAACACTAAGTATTAATGTAGAAGAGGAAGTAAATATACCCTCTGGTGTTACTATAGGAAATGTAATGTTACCATCAGTAAAAGAAACGTTTGAACAAATATGGCCGGATGCAGTAAAGAAAGCTTTAGAGATTTTATTTAAGCAAAATAGAACAGAAAAAATGTCCATGGCGCAATATCAAATATATGTATCAAAATTATGGTCTGAAATATGTCAGAAAGTGGGCTATATGAATATCGTTGATTATGACAATTTTGGTGACATAAAAAGTATATTTTATGATTTGGAAAAAAGACATTTAATAAAAAAGGAGAATGACGGGATTGAATGAAATTGAGAATGTATACGGAGAGACAGTAGAATTTTATGATTTATCAGCTCTTTCACAGATAGGGAACAAAAAAATTGTTTTAAACAAATTTGCTGATATGGTTAAGGATTTAGATGGAATCATTTTGGATATAGGTGCAGGAACTGGAAAAACAACAATAGAGATGGCTAATATGATATGTGATAAAGAAATAATTGCTTTAGAACCATCGGCTTATATGAGAACAGCGTTTATGGCAAGATTAATGGAGCATAATGAAGTTAAAGAGAGAATTTCTCTATTGCCGATAGATGTAGGTAAATATTCATTTCGAGATAAAATAAGTGGTGTAATGTGCATGGGAGTACTTGGACATTTAAAAAGGGATGAACAAGAAAAATTATTGTATAAATTAGATAAAAATTTGAATATAAATGTCCCAATCCTGATAGAACTTTTAGAACCGAAATTTCTTGTTGCGCCAGTAGGAAGTAGAATATCGGTGGCTACTCAAGGAAGATTGCGCTATGAGACGTATATTACCGATATAAAGCAAGTGGGGATGGATCAATGGACATGGAGATTGACCTATAAAGTTTTTTGTGGTAAAAACATAGTTAGTACTGTAGATAGCCTAATGTCGTGGAATTATCAGAGTGTGGAAAAAATTTTAAACCAATTGACAAAAATGCACTTTAGAACAGCTAAATTATCAGAAACATTATTACTTGCAATAAAAGCACGATAAATATGAACTTCAGATAAAATTAACTCTCGAACTGTCAGGTGTTCCTAAAATGCCATATTTATAAGATAATTTAGCGATGTGCAGGGAGAACAATGAGAATTAATATTAAATTGTCAGTACAATGGGTTTTAAAAGTGACTTTATCGTCTTGTGAGATGCAGAAAGAAATGGAAGTAAGTGAAGTTTGTAATTTACATTAAGTAGTGTCTGCTTTTTACATGATTACAAAATTTGACTTTTTACTTTGGAAGTTGTAAAATTTAATTAGTCTTATCTAACTTCGGGAGGAATGCTTGTACATGACAAACCAATACATGAATAATCTTTATCGTGATCTGCTCTCTAATTCACCGCAGACAATAACCATAGATATTCCAGCAGACATGGGGACAGGGCAGATTTTACAGGTGGTCACGAAACAGGGAGCAGTTGTTTCGGACTGGAAAATGAATTATTTTTCAGATATGAACGTGCAGGGAGTGAGTAGCGAAGAATACATTCAAATGTTGTTCTGCTTCAATGATGGTGTTTCCTGGAATATTGCAGATAGCCGACAAAGTATCAGCATACAAAAAGGTGAGTCCTGTATTTATCGTGGACACGGGAAAATGGAATATCTGTGCTATTCCAAACAAAACGATTTCCTTTTCAAAAATGTAAAAGTACCACTGTCGTATTTCCGTAAAATTATGAATGACTATTTTGATGTTGGTGAGATTGAGGTTTATCAGAAAAAACTATTGGAAGGTATATCAAAAGTAGGTATTACTCCCTATATGGAGCACATTTTTGCGGAACTGAAAGACTTCACGCAATATCGCGGCGGATTGGGATACCTGTTTTTGGAAAGCAAAGTTTTTGAGTTGTTATCTGTATATTTGAGTGAGATTTTGGAACTGAGTATTCTTGCGTCAACTTATATAGCAATTTCCAGAAGTGACCGAGAATCCATCATAGAAGCGAAGAGAATCATTGACAGTCAGCTTGCTTTGGCACCAAGTTGTGAGGAATTGGCGCGAAAAGTCAATATTAGTACTTCAAAATTGTCAAAGGGTTTTTCCTCGCTGTTTGGAACATCGGTTCATGCGTATATTATAGATCAGCGATTGGAAAAGGCGGCAAGTCTACTATTAGAAAGTAATTTGAACGTAAGTCAGGTGGCAGCATTTGTAGGCTATTCAAAACCGAGTAACTTTGCTGCGGCATTCAAAAAGAAGTATGGGGTAATTCCTAAAAACTATAAAACGGAAAATACGATTGGTTAAAATTAAAAAATACCGATTTTGGGTAGAATAAAACCGTTTTTGGGTTGGAAATGTAGGCGTAAATTGTTATTATATGTGGTGTAGTTAGAAAATACTAACTACACCATTTTTTAGATAGGAGGATACTGGTATGAGTTCCCAGAAAAAAAGTTCCCGGCTTGAGGGAAAAGATTTAATTACTATCGGCATCTACACCGTCATCTATGTCGTCATTGTTATGCTGGTGGCGATGCTTGGCTTCATCCCCATTTTTATTCCCCTGATGGCGGTGCTGTGTCCTTTGATTGGCGGCATCCCCTATATGCTGTATGTTACAAAGGCTAAAAAATTCGGGATGACTGCAATCATGGGTTTCCTGATTGGTCTAATCATGGTGTTCTTCGGCAACGGCTATCTTACTATGGTAACTGGTCTTGTTGGCGGCCTGTTGGCTGACGTGATCCTGAAAAAGGCAGACTACAAAAGTGCAAAGAGTACAGTTCTTTCCTGCGGTGTGTTCAGCATCTGGGTGTTTGGCAACTTTGCTCCCATTTTCCTGAACCGTGAAAGCTATATGGTAATGCTGACTGAAGGATACGGCACTGAATATGCAGCTACCCTTAATACATATATGCCTATGTGGATTGCGCCTATTTTGCTGGTTGCCTGCTTTGTGTTTGGCCTTGTCGGAGGTATGATTGGGAAAGCCATTTGCAAAAAGCACTTCCAGCGTGCCGGTATTGCATAATGGCGCGGGAAATTCTGCTCAGCAAAAAAACAGAACAAGGGTTGCGGCTCGATCCGCGTACAAAACTGTTGCTCATCTTCATCATAAGCATTTTTGTCATGGGTGGAACAGGCGGAGAAGCTATGGGACTGATCCGCCTTGTTCTTTGTGTGGTTCCGGCTATATTGCTGCTTACCTCGAAACAATGTGCAAAAGCTGTGGGCTATATTGCTGTGTTTTCTGTTTTTTATGCTGTCCAAATTTATGTTTTGCCGCACCTTACGGGGATATTGAATTTCCTTGTTCTGTTTACAACAGGATTCTTCTGCCGAATCCTTCCCAGTGTTGCGATTGCTGCCTATGCAGTGAAAACAACAACGGTCAGTGAATTGATTTCCGGCATGGAAAGAATCCATATGCCTAAAGAAGTGACGATCCCCTTAACGGTCATGTTCCGCTTCTTTCCAACTGTCTTTCAGGAGTCAGAAGCAATCAGTGACGCTATGAAAATGCGTGGGATTAAACTTGGAGGGAAAAAATCTTCAAAAATATTGGAGTATAAGCTGATCCCGATGATTACCTGCTCCGTGAAAATCGGTGAGGAACTTTCCGCTGCGGCAATTACCCGTGGCCTCGGCGCTCCTGTCAAACGCACAAACATTTGCCAGCTTAAATTCAATTTTGCCGATGTGGTGCTGATCTTGTTTTGTTGCTTTGTAGTGTTTTGGGCGATTGCTTCCCCGATAATTTCCGCAGGAGGGATTTTGCCATGATAGATTTTCAAAATGTTTCTTTTTCTTATGGTGAAGAATCCAGCGGCGGAGGGATTAGAAATGTCAATCTCACCATAAACACAGGGGAATTTGTTTTACTCACGGGAGAATCCGGCTGTGGGAAAACAACGATTACCCGTTTGGTAAATGGGCTGGTGCCTCATTATTACGAGGGCAAATTAGAGGGCGATGTCCTTCTGGACGGAAAAAGCGTATCAGATACGCCGCTTTATGACTTGGCTGCTATGGTGGGATCTGTATTCCAGAATCCCAAAAGTCAGTTTTTCAACGTGGATACGGATAGTGAATTAGCCTTTGCCTGTGAAAATTTAGGATATCCTCAAGAGGATATCCTGAAAAGGATTGACCGGACAGTTTCCGATTATCATATTGAAGATTTGATGGGGCGAAGCGTGTTTGCTCTGTCCGGAGGCGAAAAGCAAAAAATAGCCTGTGCTTCATCAAGTGTATTGCTGCCGGGAATTATGGTCCTGGACGAACCATCTTCTAATTTGGATATGGCTGCTATTGATGACCTGCGGCAGGTCCTAAGCCTCTGGAAAAAGCAGGGCAAAACAATTCTGATCGCAGAACACCGCCTTTACTACCTTCACGATCTTGCAGATCGTGTGCTGTATGTAAAAGATGGGGAGATTGAACGGGAATACACGCCTGCTGAATTTGACAGCTTATCGGATGGCACTCGAAAAGAAATGGGGCTGCGGCCGTTTTCTCTCTCGAAGTTGAAGCCTGCGAATCAGTATCAGGCGCATACAGCTAAACAGATGGAATTTCAAAATTTCTGCTTTGCGTATAAAAAGCGGGAACCGGAAAGCCTCCATATTCCGAGTGCAGAACTGCCTGTTGGAGAAACGATTGCCATTATCGGTCTGAATGGCGCTGGAAAATCTACTCTGGCCCGCTGTATTTGCGGACTGGAAAAGAAGTGTGGCTTTTTGCAGGTTGAGGGGAAAACCCTTGATTGGAAAGCCCGGCTCAAACATTGCTACATGGTAATGCAGGATACCAGCCATCAGCTATTTACCGAAAGCGTGGCGGATGAAGTGCTTCTGAGCATGGACAACAAGGATGAAACTGTTGTGGATAAAATCCTTAAACAGTTTGATCTGCTGGAATATAAAGACAGGCACCCGCTTTCTCTTTCCGGCGGGCAAAAACAGCGGGTAGCGATCGCGTCTGCCATTGTGAGTAACCGGGAGATCATTGTGTTTGACGAACCAACAAGCGGGCTTGATCTCAAACATATGCGGGAAGTTGCGCGGAGTTTGAAGTCACTCGCGGATCAGGGCAAAACGCTTCTTGTTATTACGCATGATCCGGAGTTGGTGATGGCGGGATGTTCGTATGTAGTCCATATGGAAAAAGGGCAAGTAAAAGAAAGCTATCCATTGGACGAATCCGGCAGTAAAAAGGTTTTGGATTTTTTCCGAATCCGCCAGTGAATTTTAGAAATTATGAATGTCAGGGCCGCCTTGACTGGACAGAAAGATAATGATAAGAGGCCGCTTTACTTTGGCGGCCTCTTGTTTTTGAAGCACAGACAGTACGGCTCAATATAAGGAGGGCTTATGTTCAAAAAAATCTTTGAGTACGCAGGGCCATATAAGAAAAATATGTATGTGGCCACGGTTGTCGTACTGGTCAGCGTTCTTATGGGCATCCTGCCTTTTGTGCTGGCCTATCAGGTCATTTCGCCATTGGTTATGGGCGATTCTGTTGAAACAGAATTTGTTTTATTGCGTGTTATAGGGGTTTTGATCTGTCTTGTTTTGCAGGCGTTTTTTTATGGATGGGGATTATCAATTTCTCATAAAGCAGCATATAACACATTGTTCCGGCTGCGGGTATCTCTGCAAAAGAAGTTTGAGAAACTTCCCCTTGGCATTGTGGAGGAAAAAGGGACAGGGACAATCAAAAAGCTGTTTGTCGATGATGTGGACAGCTTGGAATTGCTCCTTGCTCATTCAGTCCCAGAGGGTATCGCAAATTTACTGATCCCGCTGGTGATTTATGTTGCTATGTTTTGTGCGGACTGGAAACTGGCTCTTATGTCTTTGGCCTCTATCCCGATCAGCCTGCTCTCCATGGTCATTATGTACTCTGTTGGAATGAAGCGCATGGGTCCCTACTATCAGTCTGCACAGAAAATGAACAACACGATCATTGAGTACATCAATGGTATGGAGGTTGTCAAGGTTTTCAACCGGGAGAGCGAATCTTACGAGAACTTCCGCAAGGATGTAACGGACTATCGGGATTATACCTTGGCATGGTATAAGGCCGCCTGGCCCTGGATGGCGATATACGGAAGTCTACTGCCCTGCACTGTTATTCTGACTTTGCCTCTTGGGGCATGGTTTGTTCTCTGTGGCATAAGCACTTTACCTGATTTGATTTTAGTCCTCTGCCTTTCCCTCAGCATTGGGATTCCTCTCCTGAAAGCACTGGGCTTTATGGAGACGATTCCGAATCTGAATTATAAGATCACGGCACTTGAACAGATGTTAAATACGGCACCGCTGCAAGCTGCTGAGGATGATTTCCACGGACAGGATTTTAACATTTCTTACGATCATGTTTCCTTTGCGTATCAGACGACACAGCCTGGCCCAGATGGGAAACCGATAATAGCGGAAAACGAAGTCCTCCACGATATTACCTTTGTGGCACAAGCAGGACAAAAAACTGCCCTAGTTGGTGAATCCGGTTCTGGCAAGAGCACCCTTGCAAAACTGTTGATCCACTACTATGACCCGCAGAAAGGGAGCATTTCCATTGGCGGGCAGAAACTTTGTGATATGAGCCTGGAGGCATTGAACAGCCGCATTTCCTATGTGGCTCAGGATCAGTACCTGTTTAACACCTCCCTGCTGGAAAATATCCGTCTTGGACGTTTGGATGCTACCGATGAGGAAGTAATGCAGGCGGCGAAGAAAGCCCGGTGTATGGAGTTTCTGGAAAAGCTGCCGCAAGGTATTCACTCCATGGCGGGCGATGCGGGGAAAATGCTTTCCGGGGGGCAGCGCCAGCGAATTTCCCTGGCGCGGGCAATATTGAAGGATGCCCCGATTGTAGTGCTTGACGAGGCCACGGCCTATGCTGATCCAGAAAATGAGGAAAAAATGGAGGCTGCTATTGCGGAGCTGGTGGAGGGAAAAACCTTGGTAGTTATCGCTCACAAACTTCCCGCTATAATGAACGCAGATCAAATATGCGTTATGGATCACGGAAAGATGGTGGCAACCGGAAAACATCAGGAGCTGATTCAAGCTTGCCCAGAATACCAAAAGTTGTGGAAAGCGGCTCAGGACAGCGCCGAGTGGAAAGTATCTACTGCAAAGGAGGGAAGATAAATGTTTGCATTGATTTCAAGAATCCTGAACCTCTCCGGGAGGTATAAAAGCCGTATTCAGGCTGCATTTCTATGTGCATTTGTCGAGTCCATTCTCTCCAAAATGCCGATCTTCATGGCGTTTATTGTCTTGGCCGGGTTTGCTGATAATACGCTGACTGGAAAGACCTGTCTGTTTGTCGGACTTGGATTATTAGCTGTTGTAGTGGTTCAGACAGTGGTTCACTATTTGAGCGACCGTCTGCAAAGTGCCGCTGGATTTATGATCTTTGCTGATAAACGGATGGAGTTGGGAAATCATTTAAGAAAAATGCCGATGGGTTACTTTACATCGGGGAATATTGGCAAAATCAGCTCTGTTCTCAGTACGGATATGGTATTCATTGAGGAAGTTTCTATGAGTACCATTGGCAACATGATGAGCTATATGCTGTCTACTTTGGTTTTAGCTGTTTTTATGTTCGTACTGGATTGGAGACTTGGGCTGATTGCGGTAATCATTACCTTGCTGGCATCACTGGTTGCAAAATATATGAATAAGGTTTCCTTCAAGGAGGCTGTCGGGCGTCAAAACCAAAGCGAGAATTTGACGGATGCGGTCTTGTCTTTTGCTGAAGGAATTGGGGTTATCAAAAGTTACAATCTGCTCGGAGAAAAATCTGACGAATTAACGGAAAACTTCAAAAAATCAAGGGATGTCAATACGAAGTTTGAGCAGAAAATGACACCGTGGACCACTGGCTTAAACATTCTCTATGGCGTGGGTATTGCCGCTATCTTCGGTTTATCCGTTTTTTTACATCAGGAAGGCGTACTCTCCCTGGCTTATCTTTTGGGCGTGCTGCTGTTTGTCTTTGATCTCTTTGGACCTCTGAAAGCTCTTTATGGAGAAGCAACCCGACTGACCGTGATGAATGCCGCATTAGACCGCATTGAAGCTGTTTTGGACGAGCCCGAACTTCCCGATAACGGAAATCAACATATTCTGTCACAGGCACAGCCGGATCAGCCAGAAGTACAATTTAGCGATGTGGGCTTCGCCTATCAGGACAAGGAAGTCCTGCACAACATCAGCTTCTCTATGCAGAAGAATACCATGACCGCACTTGTGGGACCGTCTGGCGGTGGCAAATCCACGATTGCGAACCTTCTGGCGCGGCTGTGGGATGTGAAATCCGGCAAAGTGACAATCCGTGGTACAGATATTCGGGATGTACCTCTCGCCGAACTGATGGAACAGATCAGCATGGTTTTCCAGAGGGTGTACTTGTTCCAGGATACCATTTACAACAATATCAGCATGGGTAAACCGGACGCTACCGAGGAAGAAGTCTATGAGGCTGCAAAAAAAGCCCGCTGCTATGATTTTATCATGGCGCTGCCAGATGGATTCCAGACAGTCATCGGTGAAGGCGGCGCTACTCTGTCCGGCGGCGAAAAGCAAAGAATCTCTATCGCCCGATGCATTTTGAAGGACGCACCGATTGTCATTCTGGATGAAGCGACTGCAAGTGTTGATACCGATAATGAAAGCTATATCCAGGAGGCAATCAATGAGCTGGTAAAGGGTAAAACATTACTTGTGATTGCACATCGCCTGAATACCATCCGTCAGGCAGATCAGATTTTGGTGATCTCTGATGGACGGATCAGCGAACAGGGAACCCATGACGAGCTTATGGCAAAAGCCGGGATTTATCAGGATTTTGTAAATATCCGTAAAAAGGCTTCCGGCTGGAGCCTTGCATAAAGGAGGAACCGATGAAGATTCATGCGTCCGGGGAGGATTATCTGGAGGCTGTGCTGATTCTTCAAAAGAAGCAGGGTATGGTCCGATCCATTGATCTTGCCCGGCACATGGGATTCAGTAAACCGAGCATCAGCCATGCAGTAGGTGTGTTAAAGAATGGCGGTTTCCTGACTGTCGATGAAGATGGATACCTCAATCTGACTAATGCCGGGCGGGAGGTTGCCGAGAAAATTTATGAACGCCATCAGTTCTTTACGGAGCAGCTTGTAGCTGTCGGGGTTGATCGGGAAACTGCAGAAAGAGATGCCTGTCGGATAGAACATGTAATCAGTGAAGAAGCTTTTGAAAAATTGAAAACTTCGGTTGAAAAAAAGTATTAGTACAATGTTGATTCACCGAATCTTTTATGTTCATCATACTATAGAATTGTTGAGAAACGTGAAACAGGGTATGAAACTCGTATACTAAAAGACATTCAGAGTGGAATTACACTAGAAACACTTATGGCAAAAGGACATAGGAAAACGCCGGAAGAAAAAGCAGCTGTTGCGAAACAAAAGAGGAAACAGAGGCGAGCAAAACGGAAAAAAGAAGCAAGAGATAATCTGACCAAAGAAGAGATCTTGCAAGATGACCGATTTTTCTGTATTGCTGGTTATACCTCCGGAGGTGCACCGTATGGTGTCACCTGGGAGGAAAAGGATTTGAAACCTTGGGAAGATTGGGAAGAAAATGAGTGAGTTGCCAGTGCAATCTTATTTTTCTCTTGTGACAGAAACAGGTTCCTTTTTTGCCGGAAGTAAGTCTGAACTGATCTCTGGAGCATCGAGCAGTGCAGTGAAATTTTGCTGAATGATCTCTAGGGTTTTCTGCTTTTTCTGCAATTCCTGTTTTTCCCGGACAGTAGCATCCTGTTCAGATTCAAGATTTTCAATCCGCTTCAGGATTTTATTAGAGCTTGGGATTTTGGTGACACCGAGATCCTGAAGCTCTTTTTTTAGTGAATCGTGGAGCTGGTATTCTGCCTGATGTTTGGTGCGGTATGCTTTTGGATTTTTAGCAGATTTACAATCTTCAATTACTTTACGACAAAGCCGGTAAGAATCGCAGTGTTTCTGAATGACTTTCTGCGTGCTCAGCTCACTGTTGATTTGTGCTATTCTTTGGTCGGCAACTTTCACAGAAGCTTCAATGTCAGATACATGCTGCCTGAAATCGTCATAATTCAGCAAGTTATTTTCGGAAAGATAGTTGAAGGTATGGGCTGCCTCTTTTAGATTATTGAGCTTTGCCCATCGTTCAAATCCCTCTCGATTTCCAGTTGTGACATAAGTGGAGATATTGATATACAAGCGAGCTTCTCTGGACAGATGTCTTGGAGTTTTTACTTTGCTACGATTTTTAGCCAGACGGATGCGAACATTTTCTTCGGAATAATAGCTTCCGAGAGATTTCATATAAGTGAAGTTCTTCTGCTCCGGTGCACGGAAGGACAGGTGCTTTCCCTGCCGGACTTCATATCCGGCTAACTGCATCTTTTGCAGAAATTCCTCATAGTTGATGGAAGTCCAGATTGATTTATCAACTGCGACACGTAGCTTGGCTTTCCAACTGGTGCCACGATGATATTCCATGTTCTCTTTATAGCTTTTACCTTTTTCTCCGGTTGGCATGCTGGTGGCAAGTCCATTTTCATGGCAGATACGATTACTGATTCTGCAGAGTTTATGGTAGCTCCGCTTATTGGAAACATACTTGTGATGATCAACAAAGCTTGCAGCGTTGAAGATGATATGATTGTGAATATGATTTTTGTCAACGTGTGTGCTGATCACGTACTCATATTTTCCTTTCAGCACTTCGTCAGCAAATTGTTGACCTAAGCGATGGGCATTTTCGGCATCAACTTCTCCAGGTTTAAATGATTGGATCAGATGAAATGCCAGGTTATCGCCTTTATCCATTCCATTCTTTTTTGCCATTTCTCTTGTCATAGAAAATTCAAGATCTGCAGTTTCCGGGGAACAGCCAAAACTGGAAACTAACAGTTTTTCATCTGTCTTATCTGGATTTGTAATATAGTCCAGAGCTTTCTTGTCAGTTACCTTAATGGGGAAGATTTTAAGATACGCCATAATTCTTTCACCATCTCTTTCAATTCTTGCATTTCTTCTGGATATAGATCTCCGGTGGTATTTACCTTTTTTGCAATCTGGTTGATATTTACACCAATCTTGTGCATTTCCTCATACTGTTTCTTCAGTGGGGTGGTATCGGTGTTGACGATGTAACCGTCGATTGCCATCTTACGCAGATAAGCTCCCATGTTTTTGGTTTTTGATTCTATCATCTTCCTGCGTATAAGCTTCCTTTCTTCTTCGGTGACATAAAAATGGATTTCTTTGTTTCTCTTTCTTTCAGCCATTGGTGGGTTCTCCTTTCTGAGAGGACAGTAGTATCGTTGCTTTCAACGTTTTTCAATTTAGGGCAGGGTACCCTAAATTGGGATTTCCCGGAAGTGTATCCTCACTTCCTGTCCTTGCTGTTTTACCTCTCTATTAGTTAAAGTCAGGAGAACCGGGAAAATGCAAAAGAATTTGGCAGGTAGTACGGGATACGAAAATGTGGTATGATTATGGGCAGGATATCAGAAGAATCAGGAGTTGAATAGATTGTGAAGAAAGAAGAAATTTTTGAATATGTGCAGAAACAGTATGGCACGATTCCGGAATATTTATGGAGTAAACTACCGGACAGTGCAGTACTTCGACATAAGAATGGGAAATGGTATGCAGTGATCATGACGGTTGAAAAATCGAAACTGGGATTAGAAGGAAGAGAGATGGTTGATATCATTGACGTAAAGTGTGATCCGGACATGACAAATATGCTTATTCAGACTTATGGATTTTTACCTGGGTATCATATGAATAAGCAGCACTGGATCACTATTTTACTGGATGGTTCGGTCAGCGAAGCAAAGGTACTGGACTTTTTAGATATGAGTTATGACCTGATTGATGGAGCAGGCAGAAAGGAAAACAAATGAGAAAAGCAATCGTATATGCATCTGTGCATCATGGAATTACACTGATTTTTGAGCAAAAGGAAAACCGGGGATTTTATTCCTCGGTTTTTCGGCTGTTATGCTTCAGTCTTCAACTTGAAAAATATCTTCTACAGGCACTTTCAGGTAATGGGCCAGCCGGATTGCAATCTCAAGAGAGGGATTACGTTCTCCACGTTCGATGCGGCCTATAGTCTGGCTGCAGGAACCTATGGCTTCAGCCAAATCTGCTTGAATGAGATTCCGTTCTTCACGAATATCTTTTAATGTATTATTGATTGCCATTCAATCACTTCCTTTGCTTATTGTTATCAGCAGGATCATGAACCTGCTGTTGAAATCTAATGAAATCCCGGAATTTCTGCACCTTTGCATTTTCCGATTACTTTTCCAAAAATCTTAAAAGAGTCAGATTCCAAAACTTGGATAGGACGATATTTTTGATTTAAAGAAATCAGATAAACACCATCTGGCTCATCGTGTAATTCCTTGATGTAAGTATTACCGTTGAGATAGAAGATTCCAATTTCACCATTAGCAAGAGAATCTTTTTTCTGAATCCATGCGACATCGCCTGTATGATAAAGTGGTTCCATACTGTCACCGGAGATCCGTACACCAAAGTCAGTCTGCTCAGGAGCAAGGTGTCCTACGTCATAAGTTTCTTTTACAGAATCTTCCAGGTAATTTCCAGTACCAGCAGAAACTGGTTCCCAGGTAATTTCTACAGGATGATGGAATGGGATAATCTTTGCAGACAGTGGAGAAAACTTTTTAGAAGCTTTCAAAATATCAGCAAATTCAATCAATTTATTTCTGCCTTCTTCATTCAATCCACTCATAATGTTATATGGATTTTCTCCAAAGAAAGATTCATATATATCTTCGATATCAAGTAACTGGCAAAGTGTCAGGAAAACATGTAAAGCTGGTTCTCGTGCATTGGTCTCCCATTTGGAGATTGCTTTTGTAGTGACCTGAATACCTTCCTGAGAAAGCAGGTCTACCAGATCTGATTGAGAGTATCCTTTCTTTTTTCTATTTTCTGCTAATATTTCCCCGAAATCACGCATTTGTTCGCCTCATTTCTATTTGAATTTTCTATATGCATTATACCGTATGTTAGAAATAAAATCAACAATAATCTCCAAAATGGAGAAAATACAACCAAGATGTTACTTGACTATCTCCGGAATGTCGATATATACTAAACATACAGAAATTGATAAGACATCATATTGAAGGAAACAGCTAGGAGGTGAAAAGTTTGAGTGAGCGTGTGATCCTGCATAGTGATATGAACTGTTTTTATGCCAGTGTAGAAATGCTACATCATCCGGAATTTGCAGGAATGCCTCTGGCAGTAGGTGGCGATCCGGAAGCCCGGCATGGGATTGTGCTGACAGCAAATTATATTGCAAAGCAAAAAGGTGTAAAGACCGGAATGGCATTATGGCAGGCAAAACAGATTTGTCCGGAAATCATATTTGTACCACCACGGATGGATTTGTATTTGAGATTTTCAAAGATGGCAAGAGAAATCTATTCGGAGTATACGGACAAGATCGAGCCATATGGAATTGATGAAGCCTGGCTGGATGTATCGGACAGCAGAAATCTGAAAGGAAGCGGAATGACGATTGCAAGAGAAATCAGCCATCGGATTAAATACGAACTGGGTGTAACGGTAAGTATTGGAATTTCCTGGAATAAGATTTATGCGAAACTTGGTTCAGATTATAAAAAGCCGGATGCAATCACAGAGTTTAATCGAGAAAATTATAAAGACAGGATATGGCAGCTTCCAGCGTCAGATTTGCTTTATGTCGGAAGACAGACAAATAAGAAATTGCAAAAACTTGGAATCCGGACAATCGGGCAACTTGCGGAATCAGACGAAAAGTTGTTAGAGAGTCATTTTGGAAAAATAGGAAATGTATTATGGGCTTTCGCAAATGGCTGGGATGAAGATCCGGTTTGCAAGGAAGGATATGAAGCACCAGTAAAGTCGATAGGTAATAGCACTACAACACCGAGAGATCTGGAAAATGATCTGGATGTCTGGATCATTCAAATAGCATTGGCAGAAAGTGTAGCTGCACGATTGCGGAAACATGGATTTAAATGCAAAACAGTAGAAATTACAGTTCGAGATAATCGATTGTATAGTTTTTCCAGACAGATACATTTACGACAGCCAACGAATATTACAAACGAGATTGTAACTGCAGCATTTCAGCTATTTAAAGATAATTACAAATGGGAACATCCCATTAGAAGCCTGGGGATCCGAGCTGCGGATCTTGTGTTAGATGATATTCCCGTGCAGTTGGATTTATTTGGAAATCAGGAGAAAAAGGAAAAGTTAGAGAAGCTGGATCGTACTGTAGATGAGATCAGACGACGGTTTGGTTATTTCAGTATACAGCGAGCGGCAATGTATCAGGATAAAGTCTTATCCCACTTAGACGCTGGTACGCACACGATCCATCCACATAGTTATTTCCATGGGTAATTGGAGGGATAGATTTGAAAAAAGCATTAACCAGAAAACAGGAAGAAAGTTATCAGTGTATTTTACGATATACCAATGAACATGGATATCCACCGACAATACGGGAATTTGGAAAATTGATCGGGGTGAAATCAACATCATCAGCATTTTCCAGAATCAAGCAGTTGGAGTTAAATGGATATATCCGCAGAATCCCGGCATCGCCAAGAGCAATTGAGATTTTATAGTGAGGTGTCGGCATGAACAAAGTATATGTAGATGTAGTAGCAGAGTTTCGGAAAGACGGACAGCTGGTTCCCATATTTTTTACATGGGAGGATGGAAGAAAATATAGTATTGACAGAATTTTGAAAATCGAGCGATGCGCCAGCAGAAAGGCAGGCGGTGTAGGAATGATGTACACCTGTATGATACAGGGGCAGGAAAGCCACTTGTTTTACGAAGTGGATAAATGGTTTATGGAGAGAAAAACAGCATAAGGAGAGATTGGTATAGACGATATTATTTGGATTATTAACCGGCAGGGATAGTCACTTTCCCTTTATATTCCTGTAGGTTTTACATAAGAAGATGGATTCCGGTCAGCAAAGGCAGCTCCCACAATGCCTTTTGGATATCCGCTTCTGCAAGTTGTAGTAAGTAATTGCTTCCCATCAAAATCATGGGGAAAGCGAACTGGTCTGAAAGACCGCCAGTTAGTGTGATGATGATAAGGAGATTTTGAAACTGATGACAGACAGAGATTATGCAATTAAATCAATGAAAGAAATTACCTTCCAGATGGCAAGTCATGCACAGGATTATCTGGAAGTTACAATCGAAAGACATTATACTGATATTAAAGAATTGATGACAAGCTATCAGAAATTGATTTTGGAAAATCAGATTGTGTTAGAAGAACTGGATATGGAATGCCAGGAGAAAATCAATGAAGATATGGCATATGCATTGAGTTATCTGAGCATTTATAACAACCAGCTGAATGTGCCAAAGATGCACCGGGAGATGAATAATCTGATGATTATTTATGGATTGTCGGACATGATCTATCGGGGAATGACTTTGGTGAAGTTCTATGCACCGAATGGTGTGATGCTCAGTGAAATCCTTCATTCCTGTTTTTGCAGTCATTATAATAAGACAGATGTGGAAGTACAACAGGAGTTAGGAATAGGCAGGACTTCTTTTTATAAAATGAAGAAGCAGGCACTTGGGTATTTAGGATTTTATTTTTATGAGATCGTGGTACCGCAGGCAAAGGATAAAAGATTTAAACCGTCACTGGGCGTTGAGGAAGAGTAGGTGAATAATATGAGATACGAAGATTCGATGAAAGGTGTAGCTGCTCAGATAATCAAAGAACAGCTGAGAGCCAGTAAAATTAAAAACAATCCAGAAGATTTCCATTGGCATGATGAATATGCAACGTTGAATTTCTTTCGGTTTATCTGCAAAAATATCGGTAACTTGGGAAATGGAGAAATTGAAAAAATGGTCACACGCTTGAAAAGCATAGATCAGAAAGCAGTGGAAAACCATGTGAATGGTGCTGTTTGGGCATTTGATTATGATAAGATGTTCTGTGTATTGATGGAGAATGAAATTTGCCGAAAGGTGTGCGAAAAGAATAAATATAATAGTTGGATGAAGCTGATTGGACAGTATTGTATCTCAATGGCTTAAAGATAAAGAAAGTTGCTGGAGAGAAAAAATATTCTCCAGCAACTTTGTCTTTGATGAATAAAGGTCAATTTTTTATTTAACTATTCTCACTATTATTTGATTCAGTGATTTTTTTCTTCTTTGGAGAAACCAGTTTGTGACCGGAATAAATGGACATGCCCATACAAAGCAATGAAGAATAGGCAAAGTATTTATGTGCAGTCATAGATTTTTTGATTCCAGAATAAATGCATCCCAACATACAGAAAAGTGCGCCTAAGGACCAGTATTTATGTGATTTCATGATTTGATACCTCCTTTGATTTAACTGATTCAATCATAACGCTTTTTTACGAAAATGCAAAGAAAAACTTTGAATATAGTTCTGTAGAATTAGAACTTGGCTTTGCGATTCTGTATATTTAAGATATCCACAAGTATACTAAATTCAGAACGATTATTCGTTCTGGAGGAGGTGTTACGATGGATTTGAAAGCAGTAGGACAGCGAATCAAATCAGCACGAGAAGCAAAAAATCTCACGCAAGAGGAACTGGCTGCATTAGTAAATTTAAGTCCAACGCATGTGAGTGTAATAGAGAGAGGCTTGAAAGTTACAAAATTGGATACCTTTGTTACAATTGCAAATGCATTAGATGTTTCAGCAGATACTCTTTTGATTGATGTTGTGGCACATTCAGTTACAGGTGTTACCAATGAGCTGACAGAAAAAATTGAAAAACTTCCGATCAAAGAGCAGAAAAAAATGATCAAAGTAATTCACACATTATTGGAAGAGTGATATGACAAACTGGGAAGAGCGAGTAGCTCTTCTTTTTTTGACCTTTTATTCAGCTTTAAGTTGTAAAGTGTCTTTTCATGATAATAGAAATATGCTAAATTAGTTCTATAGAACAAGGTGTAATTCTACTTATATATTGGAGGAAAATGAATGAGAGAGAAAACTATTTATGAGAAGATTGCAGAAAAGTACAACACAACACCAGAAGAGGTACGCAGAGAAATGCAGATAGCCATAGATGCAGGATTTGATAATCCCGATCCGGCTGTGCAGGAAGAATGGAAGAAAATGACACTTAAAGGAGACAGACCCACACCGGAAGAAGTAATCAATTACGCAGTAAAAAAACTAAAAGGAAAATAAAAATATGAAGAAAAAGATAATTGCATTGATTTCAGGAGCAGTGATCTTGATAATTGCTGCAGGAAGTATTTATGGGAAATCTGAATCTGGTCATAAGGAAGGCGAACCGGATGTAGTTGGAACATTTTCCGTAAATCGAGATGAAAATATTACAGTGGTTGCTAACCGGGGACATATCGGGGATAAAGAAGCTTTTGCAAGAGAACTTTTGCAGATGTACAAGGATGATTCATTTTATTCGACAAAATTCTCCACAGACAGGGGATATGCGACGAGCCTTGATATGAACATCTATTTATGGAAAGAGGATATTGAAGATGGGGAATCGGTAATGACAGCCGAATATAGACCTGTAGAATACGGAAAGGACTATGATGTAGTCAATAATCCTGATAAATTTCAACTATATATAGATGGAAAAGAAGTAGAAGAATAACACGATGAACTTTTTATACTGAAATATGTACGATTCCAATAATGATATGAACTTATGGGAATATATTGCGGATACTTTGTGAACTTTATCCTGATACAATGATTATGCTGATGAAAGAAGGCATAGATAACTGAATACAAGAAAGAGACGAAAGCCTCAGTAGTTAAGAAAAAACTACTGGGGCTTTTTTTCGTGCCTGAATTTCTCAGCCAATAACTGCGGGCGTATCCCGGCAGGATAAAGGCGGAGCAGGCATGATCCTAAACAGAGGTCCGCCTTCTGGATTTGAAACGAGCAACAAGATTTCAAATTCAGGAGGAACGGATATGTATATTGAACACCCATATTTTTACGAAGGAAAGTATTACGCAAATATTGATGGAGAAATGATCGAGATTACAAAAGAAGTTGCGTATGCGATGAATAATTTTTACAGAAGCAGCAAGGCAAAAAAAGTTGAGATTAAGAATGAACTGGGTGAGGTTGTGGATAAGATGCTGAGAGAAGTACCTTACAGCGGTCAGTCCATTGATGGAGAAGGCTTCATGATTGAGGATTTTCCAGATCTGAACTGTGATGTGGAGCACTGTGTACTGACAAAAATGGAACAGCAGGATATTCACACAGTGATCAATCAACTGAACTCAGAGGAACGCATGATTATTTATGGCATTTTCTTTGAAAACAAGACACAGACACAGATGGCGGAGATTATGGGGATTTCCAGACAGATGCTGTCATACAAGCTGAAATCCACTCTTAATAAGATGCGTGAAATGTATATGAATAAATTTTTTTAAAAAATTTTTCAAAATCTTTTGCATTTGCCAAAGTCATTTGACTTTAGTAATTAGAGGAAGTTAAAGGACTTCCTAAAATGAACCATGATAACTGAATATCCAATAATAACTGACGTGACATTTCATGCAAAGAGCACGAGGAAGATGCCGCTATAGGATTATAAGACAAAACAAAGATTTTTAGTTCAGTCTGTAATGCTGCGAAAAAGCACTGACCGAAGCCAGCTGGCAGGCTGGTGATGCGATGATATGTATGAGATGCGATACACTTGCAGATCCTGAGAAGTCTGTAACTGGTAAACCTATGAACTGCTGGAGCCTGGAAACGAGAGTTTCCGGGTTGTGGTCCGGAGTATGCATCTGGGCAGGTTATTATTCCCTTCCTGCATATGCGGGAGTAACGATTCGGGGTATCGAGGATAAATAGAATCGAGCGAGCACTGTTTAATAATCAAATTGGCTATAGAGGTTATGCGGCAGAGCTTTCCCTATGGGAAAGAAACTCTGCCGTATTCCTGTGGAGCCAATATAGCGCTATGGATGCTTTACAAATAAAAATAATAGATTGGAGAGAGGACAAATGACAATCCGCAGAGGAGATATTTTATGGGCAGATCTCGGTATGTTTCCTACAACATCTGTTCAGGGTGGAGTAAGACCGGTGATCGTAGTGAGTAATAATAAAGCCAATACATACAGTTCAGTCATAACGGTAGTTCCGCTGACATCAAGAATTTATAAGAAACGGTATTTGCCAACACATGTATTTATCAGCAAATATGATATGACGGGAATCCGAAAAGGAAGCCTGGCACTGGCTGAACAGGTTATGAGCATTTCTACGAAATGTATTATTGAGAAATGCGGAAGAGTAAATAAGTGGAGCCTGGATCGGGTACTGAAAGCAGTACAGATTCAGATGGGAATGGAAGGAGAAGGGCATGACGGCAGAGGAATATAGAAACTATCTGGAGCAGGATTTCAGTGATGTAGATATCAATGAAATGACCGATCTACGGATGATAAAAGCAGACAGAAATAAATCGCTTCAGGAACGGAGAGATATTTTTCTGAATAAAGTAGGAAATCCATATTTGGTCCGGATCGGCAATATGAAAGTAAAAGTCAGATTTGCCAATAACGGTATATCTATGGAGCAGGCATTTGAGAATATGCTTCTGAGTGTCTGAAAAAGTACTGGCAAGATTGAGGGGACTGTGTTAGAATGTCAGTAAGGACAAATTATGCAGCCCCCTTTTATTACATGGATTTTCTGACGTAATAAAAGGAGGTAAGATATGTATCAGAATATCAATAAAATCTATCATGCCGCCATCTATGTCAGATTATCTAAAGAAGATGGCGATATTTCTAGTTCAGCAAAACTGGAAAGTAACAGCATTTCTAACCAGAAAGCTTTGATTCTGGATTTCCTGAAAGACAAAAAAGATATAGAAGTTGTTTCAGTCCGAGTTGATGATGGCTACTCAGGCTCTAATTTTGAGCGCCCTGCATTCCAGGCAATGCTGGAAGATATCCGGCGTGGGATTGTAGACTGCGTAGTGGTAAAAGATTTATCACGATTTGGAAGGGAATATATTGATTCCGGGAAGTACATCGAGAGATTATTCCCGGCTCTTGGTGTGCGTTTTATTGCTATCAATGATAATTATGACAGTCTTAAGGGAAAGAATCAGGCAGACGAAATCATTATCCCATTTAAAAATTTAATCAACGATGCTTATTGTCGTGATATTTCTATTAAGATCAGGAGTAATCTTGAGATTAAGAGGAAAAAAGGTGAGTGCGTGACTCCGTTTGTAGCATTTGGATACAGGAAGACAAAGACAGATAAGCATAAATTAGAGATTGACCCATCTGCAGGCAGTGTAGTACAGGATATTTTTAAGATGAAGCTGCGGGGAATGAGTCAGGATGCGATCGCTAATCGTTTAAATGAACTGGGTATTCTTTCCCCATTTGAATATAAAATCAGCAGCGGCAGTCATTATGAAACTGGCTTCCGGCAGAAAGAACAGGCACTTTGGAGTTCCGTTACAGTCCGTAGGATACTGGAAAACGAGGTTTATATCGGAAATCTTGTGCAGGGAAAAAGGACAACACCGAACCATAAAGTGAAGCAGACTTATGTGAAACCGGAAGATGACTGGATCCGGATTGAGAAAAATCATGAGCCACTGGTGAGTGACCGTGATTTTGAAATTGTGCAGAGGCTTCTGGGCATGGATACACGTACTTCACCTTACCAAAAGCAGGTATATCTGTTGTCCGGAATTGCTGTATGTGCGGATTGTGGAGCACCTATGACAAGAAAGGTTTCCACTGTGGCAGGAAAAAAATATGCTTATTATCTATGTTCCACAAATAAAGAAACAAAACACTGTTCCAGTCACAGAATACCGGAAAAGGATCTGGAAGATGCCGTACTGGTGATGTTGAAACAGCATATCCAGAATATCCTGCACCTGAAAAGAATCCTGGAATTTATTGGTACTGTGCCATTTCAGGAGATCAATATGAAGAAGCTGCAGGACAGGCTGGAGAAGAAAAAGCAGGAGACAGAACGCTGTAAGGAGTTACGGATAATGCTCTATTCGGATATGAAAGAGGGCATTGTATCAAAAGAAGACTATGTAGAGCTTCATGCAGCCTATGGAAAGCGGCTTAGAAATGCGGAAGAGAGTATCCGTGCGATCCAGAAAGAAATGGATAGTGAGCTGGAAAAAGCAGACAAAGCCAATACCTGGCTGGATTATTTTGTGAAGTATCAGGATATTGAAGAACTGTCCCGCACAGTGGTGGTAGAACTGATCAGGCAAATCAGAGTATATGATAAAAAGAATATAGAGATCACTTTTGATTTTGATGATTGTTATCAGACATTGCTGAATCAATTACCGTCTATGGGAGTTGATACGGTAATAGATGATGATAATAATCTGCAGGTCAAGGTAAAGGAGGTTGTATAAAATGGCACGAAAGAGCAGGAAAAACATTCCGGAAGTAGTCAGCAGTGCAACCGTCCAGACAGAGGTGAGCAGACCGTTCCGGGCAGGATTGTATGCCAGAATTTCAATGGAAACAGAAGAAACATTGGAAAGAGGAACGATAGAAACCCAGGTGGAATTGATGAAAAACTTTGTAGCAGATACGGAAGATATTTCGGTTGCGGAAGTTTATAAGGACTCAGACTATTCAGGTACAAATTTTGACCGTCCTGGATTTGTACAGATGATGGAAGATATCAAGCATGGAAAAATCAATTGTGTTATTGTAAAAGATTTGTCCAGACTTGGAAGAAATTATGTCGAAACCAGTAATTATATTGAACGAGTATTCCCTTTTTTCCATGTAAGATTCCTGGCTGTGACAGATGATTTCGATTCCTTCAGAGAGGGTGTGGATCTTACAGTTCCACTGAAGAATATTATCAATGAGTTCTATTCGAAAGATCTTGCCAAAAAGAGCAGCAGCGCAAAAAAAGCTCTTTGGGAAAAAGGAAAATTTACAAGTGCCTGGGAACCGTATGGTTACAGAAAGTCAGAAGAAGACCATCATCAGCTGATTGTTGATGAAGAAGCTGCAGACCATCTGAAAAGTATATTTTCTATGTATATGGATGGCAGGAACTATAGTGATATTGCAAGACAGCTCAATAAAGATGGAGTTTTATCACCGACTTTACAGAGAAAATTCTATAAAACCGGTGAAAAGCCGCTTCCGGAGTCAAAACCCTGGAACAATTATGAAGTGAAACGAGTTCTTCAGGATGTTCATTGTACAGGTGATTCTGTATTTGGAAAATATCAGCAAAGTGTTTTCCAGGGAAATAAACAGAGAAACCGACCAGAGAGTGAATGGGTGCATGTGGAGAACACGCATGACGGGATTATAGATAGAGAGTTGTTTCAACAGGTACAATCTAAAATCCAGGAATATACGGAAGCTTATAAAAAGAAACATCAGCAGAACAATGGGGCTATTCGAAACCATAATTTCTATACAGGAAAGATATGGTGCGGAGGCTGTGGCAACCGCATGACGTTGTCCAGAGAAAGAAATGGCACATTCTTTTATATCTGCGGAGCCAATACCAACCATAAATCAGGGGGAAAGCAATGCAAAGGGCACAGAGTCAGAAAAGAATATGTGGATGACGATGTTCTTCGCCTGATTCAAACGCATATGAAAACCGTATTGGATACGGAAAAAATGATTCGGGAAATGAATACAGCTTCTAAAAATCAGACACAGTACCTGCTTTTGGATAAAGAGGTGGGGAAACTTCGACGGGAACTAAGCCGTATCAGTAAGCGTAAATCGGATTTATATGAAGACTATTCCGAACGTTTGATTACAGAAGAAGAATACATACAGTTTTCTCGGATCTATTCCAATGAAATTGAGCATATCAAGAGCCGTATGGACACAGTATTGGCGGCACAGGTTCGGTATTCCCAGGATTACCACATTGAAGAAGGCTGGGGAAATGTGATACATACTTATATGTCAAAGCGTAAGCTGACAAAAGAAATGGCAGATGCCTTTGTGGATTCAATTATTATCCATGGTAAGTATGATTATGAGATCAAGCTGGTATATGACGATCAGTTTGCAGATTTACAGAAACTAAAGAAAGAGAAGGAGGCGCAGTCAAGATGACAGATCTTAGAAAAACAGCTGTTTACATCCGTTTGTCTGCAGAAGATGACAATGTAGATGGCAGAGCCAAAAAAGAGAGCGACAGTGTAACTTCTCAGAGAATTCTGTTAAAATCATTTGCAATTGATGAGCTGGGTGTGGCTGAGTCGGATATTCTGGAATATGTGGATGACGGTGTCAGCGGTACTCATTTTAAAAGGCAGGGATTTCAACAGCTGCAGGATGACATGAAAAGCGGAGAAATCGGCTGTGTAGTTGTAAAAGACTTTTCCAGATTCGGAAGAGACTATCTGGAAGTTGGATTTTATATTGAATATATTTTCCCACTTCTACAGATTCGATTTATTTCGATTAATGACAGCTATGACAGTGCGGCAAGCAGCGGAATGACTGGTGGAATGAATGTAGCATTGCAGAATCTGGTATACAATATGTATAGCCTGGATTTGTCCAAGAAAATTTCATCAGCATTGCAGACAAGAACGAGAAATGGTACACGCCTTCCGGTAAATGCCAGATATGGCTATAAAAAAGGAAAAGATGGAAGGCTGGAAGTTGATCCGGAGGCTGCAAAAGTCGTGAAAATGATTTTTAAGATGGCAGCAAAGGGAACAAGTTTTGCAGATATTACAAGGGAATTGAACAGACAGGCGATTGCCACTTGTGATGAGCAGAAATTATCAAGAGGGGATCAGGTGCAGTTCCAGAGGTTTGATACGATCAAAAAGAAACACTGGAGCCCTACGACAGTAGCGGCAATTGTCCGGGATGAGATTTATATTGGAACCAGAATCTGGGGAAAAACACGTTGCAGTATGCATACCGGTCATAAAGCAGTTCTGAATGATGAAACAGAATGGGTTCGCCTGGAAAATCATCATACGGCAATTATAGACAGGGAATTGTTTGAAAAAGCAAATGAAATGCATCCGAAAAAGAAGAGAAGTGTTGCGGAATCACGCACCAATTTTACTCTGGAAAGGCGTAAAAAACAGCCGGCATTACTGATATGTGCCAACTGTGGGCATTCTTTACTAAAAGAAACGGAGCATCTGCTAAAATGCTCAGATGCTCGAACCAATGGAGATCCTGTGTGTCGAAGTCTGGTGATCCGACGGGAACCGCTGGAGGAGAATATCCTTGGGCTTGTTCATCAGTATGCAGCGTCAATGTTGGAAAAAGAAAAGAAAGTATCTTCCAACAGGCAATGCGACTACAAAGAGATCAATACCGCAGAATTGCAAAAACAGAGCCGACAGTTGACCTCGGAAAAGATGAAACTCTATGATGATTACAAAGATGGTCGTATAGATCGTGATTCGTATAAGCAGAGAGCTGCAACGATAAGTGTACAGCTGGATGAAATAAAACGAAAGATAGAAGATGCGGAGAATAGCAAAAAGCTTCTTGAACAAAATGAACTTTCTGATAAAATAAAACTAAAAGATTTCTTGGGAATTCAGAAGTTCGATACAGAGAAGCTGCGTGAGATTATCAAGGTGATCCGTGTTCATAGTCAGGATGAAATTGAAATCGAATGGAATTTTGACGATATTTTTTCAGAACAGAGATAACTTGAGCAGGACAAGAATGACTTATCAAAAGATAATAAAGGTGCTGGGACTACCTGATGGAAGCGTCAGATAGTCTTCGGCAGAAAAAAATAAAATTTTTTTTGTCCTATACTTGACACATCCACATGTATGCAGACACACATACTGCTCTAATATGGCTAAGTCCGGAATGAATCCAAAGGTACTCCAGTATCTGATGGGCCATTCGGACATCAGTGTTACTCTCAATACCTATACACATCTTAAGCTGGACGATGCGAGGGAAGAAGTGGAGAAGCTTGCTAGGAAGCAGGCAGAAGCTGAAAATGAGTTTCGGCAGTTAGGTATGAAGGAGGACAAGGTCAAATTCAAGAAGATGGGGTAAATGGTCTAATTTAGACCATTTCGTAAAATGGCTAGAAAGTCAGTAAATTCAAGGCTTTGAAGATGGTCGTGGTCTAAAACAGATTGAAAAAGGGAAAAATTTTTAGACCAAATTTTTTCGGAAAATCAAAGATTTCAGACATAGGAGAACGGCAAATGTCGGCTGGTCTAAATTTGAAATCTGAGGCCATTTTAGACCATATTTTAGACCATTTGAAGGAAGAAACATACCGAGATAAGCCGAAATAAGCCGAGAAATGGGAAAAATCTTGATAGACTGAAAAAGTGCGCAAATGCTTGAAAAATAAGGAAAAACCGAGATAATCCGAGATAAAAAAGGAGTTAAAAATAGATGATTAGAGTACTATTCGTCTGCCACGGCAATATCTGCCGCTCACCAATGGCAGAATTCATTTTTAAAGACATGGTTTCCAAGCAAGGTCTTTCAGACCGATTTTATATCGCATCTGCTGCAACCAGCACTGAGGAGATATGGAACGGAATCGGGAATCCGGTATATCCTCCGGCGCGAGAGGAGCTTGCTAAGCATGGGATTGATTGTAAGGGTAAGCGCGCAGTTCAACTAACGAAGGCAGATTATGATAAATATGATTATATTCTCGGTATGGATTACTGGAATCTGAAGAATATGTTAAGAATATTGAAATCAGATCCAGAGGACAAGGTTAAACTTCTTCTGGATTACAGTGATAATCCGAGGGATATCGCAGATCCGTGGTATACAGGTGGATTTGATGTCACATATTCGGATGTGGTGGAGGGCTGTGAGGCTTTTCTGGAATATCTGAAAGATAAAAAGAAACTGTAATAAATATTGTCGATGAAATTTACTTTACAAATAGCTGTGGCTATTTTATACTATGTCTACAGCGACTCTTAAGGGGGCTTTCGCTCCCTTATTTTCTTTTTTCCGAAAACGGAAAGTCAACATTCAAATCAGGGCATCCTGCCCGTATTATTTTCAAAGCAAGAAAGGAACTGAATATGCAGAAAGACTATGAAACATTCGTAGAGAAACTGGAGATTGGTATTTACGAGGCTACAGGGATTCCGAGGGAAAATATTTCTTTTGAGAAAGAAGGCGGGAGGTTTGCACCTGTAGGAGACAGACTGCTGGTGAAGTTTGCAGAGCATGATGATGCCTGGGAGGTCTGTGGACTTTATACACAGGAACTTTTTAAATCTTATCAGAATGGCAGTCCGTTTGAGGAAATTATAAAAGAAATCACAGATGATCTCAATCGGATAAAAAAGGCGGATATTTATGAGAAAACAAGAGTGATCAGGGATTATGAGAAGACAAAACCCCGCCTGTTTATAAGATTGCTGAATGCAGATAAATATTCCGCGGATCTTCAGGATGCGGTGTATAAAACTCTTGGTGATATTGCACTTGTGCTTTATATGAAAGTTACGGAATATGAAGGATGTGTGACAAGTACAAAAATCCGGCAGGGAATGCTGGAGCAGTGGGGAAAAGAATGTGATGAGGTGTTTCAGGAGGCGATTCTCAATACGTATTTTATGAGTCCACCCAGAATTTACAGATGGGAACAGATGATTTTTAATCCGGAATATGAAGGTGAAAGTTTTATGAATCTGGGTGATAAGTGTGAATTGAAGAAAGATGCAATGGGAAATTGTCTCAGTACAACGAAGAAAACAAATGGTGCAGTTGCAGTGTTCCTGCCGGGAGTGGCAGAACAATTGGCATATATGCTGGATTCCGATTTCTATATGGTGTTTACCAGTGTACATGAGGTAATGATCCATAATGATAAATTTGTAGAACCTGAAGATTTGCAGTGTGTTTTGCGGGATACGATCAGGGAGGCTACACCGAAAGAGGACTATCTGACGTCGAGAATCTACCAGTACAATAGGGAAACACATAAATTTATCTGTGTAACTCCGCTGGAAAAAGATGAGAAATAAAAATATGAGAGTACTCCATAAAAAAGTACTCTCATATAAAGGATATTTAGAAACGTTATGAGTAATTTATACGGTTATCCGAGCAGTGCAGAGTCATTACTGAACTCTTCTCCGCTTGCTTTTTCAAACTGATCCAGAAGGTTTTTAACTGTCAGTTGTTTCTTTTCTTCTCCCTGGATATCCAGAATGATTTTTCCTTCCATCATCATGATCAGACGATTGCCATGTGCAATAGCGTCCTTCATGTTGTGGGTGATCATCAATGTCGTAAGGTGATCGCGGTTTACGATCATATCTGTAATTTCCAGAACTTTGGCAGCTGTTTTCGGATCAAGAGCTGCGGTATGTTCATCCAGAAGCAGAAGCTTTGGTTTCTGAAGCGTTGCCATCAGAAGAGTAAGAGCCTGTCTCTGACCACCCGAGAGAAGTCCTACTTTAGAAGTCAGTCTGTCTTCCAGACCAAGACCAAGAATTTTCAGGAGCTCTTTGTATTCTTCGCGCTCTGCTTTAGTGATTCCGGAGCGGAGAAGACGGGATTTTCCGCGGCGTTTTGCAAGTGCAAGGTTTTCTTCGATACCCATTGTTGCAGCGGTTCCTGTCATTGGATCCTGAAACACACGTCCAAGATATGTAGCACGTTTATGTTCAGAAAGTTTTGTAACATCAATATTGTCGATAAGGATCTGTCCTTCATCAACCGGCCAGGTTCCTGCAACAGCATTTAGCATAGTAGATTTGCCGGCGCCGTTTCCTCCGATAACAGTTACAAAATCGCCTTCGTTCAGCTTCAGGTTCAGACCATTTAATGCACGTTTCTCATTAATGGTTCCGGGATTAAAGGTTTTATAGATATTTTTAAGTTCAAGCATTTTTATTTACCTCCCCTTTTGGCTGGTTTATTAAAGTATTTGCCTTTCCAGTATGGGAATGCAAGGAAGAGAGCAACTACGATTGCGGACAGCATCTTCAGCAGGTCAGTGTCGATACCCATCCAGATAACAATCTGAAGTACCAGATAATACAGAATGGAACCGAAGATAACTGCTAACAAGCGAAGGGCAAAGTTGCGGAAAATACGTCCAAAGATTGCCTCGCCAATAATAACTGCTGCCAGACCGATAACGATGGAACCACGTCCCATGTTGACATCTGCAAATCCCTGATACTGTGTAAGGAGTGCACTGGAAAGTCCTACCAGACCGTTGGAAATCATAAGTCCGAGAACTTTATTCATGTTTGTGTTGATACCCTGGGCGCGTGACATATTTGGGTTACATCCGGTTGCGCGAAGGGAACAGCCAAGCTCTGTTCCAAAAAACCAGTAGAGAATGGCAATCAGGAGAATACACATAACTGCTACAATAAAAATTGTGTTTTTGGAAAGAGATGCATTTTTTATATGTCGCAGGGAAACCAGAAGATTATATTTATCAACGTTGATTGCCTGATTTGCTTTTCCCATGATCTTCAGGTTTACGGAATACAGAGATAACTGTGTCAGGATTCCGGCAAGGATTGCGGGAATTCCCATAAAGGTGTGGAAAATTCCGGTCGCAAGGCCTGCCAGCATTCCGGCGAGAGTAGCGGCCAACATAGAAATCCAGACATTATGACCGGAAAGCATCATCATAATACACACTGCACCACCGGTGCACATAGTGCCATCAACTGTAAGGTCTGCAATATCAAGAATACGGAAAGTGATATAAACACCGATTGCCATAATTCCCCAGATCAGACCCTGGGCTACTGCACCCGGAAGTGCAGTGATTAATGTTAAAATTTGCATTTGTAATTTCCTCCTGTTGAGATGCGAAAAGCGAGAGAGGCGTCAAACCTTTCCCGCTGATCGCATATAAATTGAATTTTTTATAACTGTTTGATAGGCTGTTATTTAAAATCCTGTTGGTGTGAGTATTTTTCAACTGTCTGACCGGATTTATTTGGCAGTTTCTTCAGCAGCCTCGCCGATTGCAACATAATCGTCCGGAACTTCGATGCCCAGCTCTTCGCAGATATCTTTGTTATATTCTTTTGTGAAGTTTGGTGCATATTCGATCGGCATTGTGGAAATATCTTCACCGTCCTTTAAAATCTTAACAGCCATCTTACCGGTTGTAACACCAAGGTCATAATAGCTGATGGAAAGTGTCGCAACACCGCATCCGCTGCAGATACCTTCTTCGCCTGTGATTACCGGAACTTTTGCCGGAAGGCAGATGTTGTTGATGATCTCTGTGTTGGAAGCAACTGTATTATCTGTCGGTACATAAATTACATCACTTGCGTCAGTTGCTGTTGTAGCAACAGAAGAGAGATCATTAGAGTCAGAGAATGCATAATATTCACATGTATATCCGAGTTTTTCAAGTTCAGCTTTTACTGTATCTACCTGATACTGAGAGTTTGCTTCGGCAGAACAGTAGAGAAGACCTACATTTTTTGCATCCGGGAAAAGTTCATTGAGCATTGCTGCCTGCTGATCAAGGGGAGCAAGGTCTGCAGTTCCGGAAATATTTCCGCCCACAGTCCCGTCGAAATCATCCAGTCCAAGTGCAACACCGTATTCAGTAACAGAAGTACCAAGAATCGGAATATCGCTTGTTCCTGCTGCAGCTGCCTGAAGAGCAGGAGTTGCATTTGCAAGAATCAGGTCAACATTATTGGAAACGAAGCTGTTAATGATTGTAGAACAGGTGTTGGAATCTCCCTGTGCGTTCTGCTCGTCAAAGGTAACTGCGTCTTCTCCCAGTTCTTTGGTGACTTCATCCTTGAATCCCTGTGTCGCAGCGTCGAGAGCTTCGTGCTGTACAAGCTGACAGATACCGATTGTATATTTGTCTCCGTCAGCAGCACTTGCTGTTACTGCGCAGGTTCCCATAGCCATGGCTGCTGCAAGAGTGATTGCTAATGCTTTTCTTTTCATAATGATATATCCTCCTAATATAATGTTTAAATTAAGTCAGGTAAGAATTGCGTTTATTATTTGATAATATAAAACTTACCTGAATCCGAAAGATTTTCTGCAGGGAAAGCAGTACTGGTAAATGATTCGGATAATGTCATCGGGCTATTCGACTATGACGTTTTAAAGTATAACGCTTTAGTGTGAAAAAGTCAAGCGACCTGCACAATTATATTTTTAATTCATATAGTATAAAGAGTATATGAAGAAAGCAGAGTGTCGTCATGGCATATTCAATCATGCTGGATGCCGGACATGGAGGTCAGGATCCGGGAGCCGTATATAAGGGAAGACAGGAAAAGAATGACAATCTTAAACTTGCTCTTGCGGTAGGTGAGATTTTAAAAAATAAAGGGATTGATATCTCTTATACCCGTACCGGTGATGTCTATCAGACACCTTTTGAGAAGGCACAGCTTGCAAATCAGGCAGGAGTAGATTACTTTATTTCATTTCATCGAAACAGCAGCCCAAAGGAAAATCAGTATAATGGAGCGGAAGTTTTGATTTATGATAAAAGCGGGATTAAATATCAGATGGCTGAGAATATTCTGGGAGCTCTGGGAGAAGTGGGATTCCGCGAAATCGGTGTAAAAGAGCGGCCGGGACTTGTGGTCCTCAGACGAACCAGGATGCCGGCTCTTTTAATAGAAACCGGATTTATCAATTCCGAAGAAGATAATAAACTGTTTGATAACAAGTTTAGCGATATAGCTCAGGGAATTGCAGATGCGATTCTTGGAAGCCTGGATGAGGAAACAGTGCAGGAACCGCTTTATTACAGAGTGCAGACTGGAGCGTTCAGAAAAAAAGAGAATGCGGACCGTATGTTATATCAGTTACTGGAAAAAGGTTATCCCTCTTTTATGTTACATGAAAACGGATTGTATAAAGTTCAGACAGGTGCCTATCAGCAGATTGGTAATGCAGTAAATATGGAGCAGAGACTGAGGGATGATGGTTACAGTACGGTTATTGTGACAAAATAGCCTTCTGGAAATATTGGAAGTCTGTGCATCGCGAAGCGTGTTGCTGTGAACAGAGTGAACAGTAACATAAGCAGTGGGGGACATAGTTTTAAGAATTAACTTGGTTGTACGTTAATAGAAAAAATATGGTACACTGTATCTATCTATAGAAATCTTCGTAAATAATGCATATTGTTCCGGTTCATCAGAGCGTGAATTTTTGTTGGACTGTTACAAACGCATTATTTGAGAGGTGCTGTAGAAAAAACAGATAACGAGGAGTTAGTAATGATGAATGACGTATATGAAAAATTTTTAAAAAGTTCAGAAGAGTTTATTTTTGCAGAAAACAAGCCGGAAAAATCTGATATTATTTTTGTCCCTGGAAATGGTTATCCGCAGATGGCGGAAAAAGCAGCAGAATTGTTTAAGAAAGGGATGGCGGACTGGATTCTGCCCAGTGGAAAATACAGTGTAGTAAATGGAAAGTTTTCAGGCGTTCTTGAAAAAAGCAATGTATATGATAAGGAATATGGAACAGAATGGGAATTTCTCAGGGATGTTCTTATAAAAAACGGAGTTCCGGATCAGAAAATCCTGAAAGAAGACCAGGCAACCTTTACTTATGAGAACGCAATTTATTCCAGACAGGTGACAGATCATGCAGAACTGGAAATAGAAAGAGCGATTTTGTGCTGCAAATCTTACCATGCAAGAAGATGTCTGATGTATTATCAGCTCTTGTATCCGAAAACAGAATTTTATGTGGTGCCTGTGAATGCAGATGGAATTACCAGAGAAAACTGGAAAAAGAACGAAGAAGGAATTGATGCGGTTACAGGAGAACTCTCCAGAATCGTGAAACAATTTTCACTGATGCTGGAGAGATGACAGTTACGGCTGTTCTTCTGTTTCAGTTTTCTTCTCGGGAAGCCAGATGTGGACAAGTTCGATTCTGTTTTTGTCCAGACGGTCAACAACCAGGCGGATGCCACTTTCAAGTGTGACAGACTGACCCTCTTTGGGAAGGCAGTCAAGCTGTTCAATAATATATCCGCCAATAGAATCATAATCTTCAGATTCCAGATTAATATGGAGGGCTTCGTTGATATCATCCAGCTTGGCAGAACCCTGAACAACATATTCTCTTTCAGGCTGGATTTCTTTAATATCTTCGACTTCATCCTCATCGTATTCGTCGCGAATCTCACCTACGATCTCTTCCAACAGGTCTTCCAATGTGACCAGACCCGCTGTGGCACCGTATTCGTCCAGAACGATTGCCAGATTGACGGATGCTTTACGCATTTCAATCATCAGGTCTGCTGTAGCTTTGTATTCATAGGTAAAATAAGGCTCACGCAGGATGTTGCGGATTGAAAAAGGTTTGTCCTTTGGATAAACAAGAAGATCTTTCATATTGATAATACCGATTACGTTATCAGTGTTGTCCTCATAAACCGGAAAACGGGTATGCATATCTTCACTGAAGACCGCCATAAGTTCATCATAGGAAAAATTGATATCTATAAAGGTCATGTCGATTCTGGGAATCATGACATCTTTTGCAGTTGAATCGCCAAAATCAAACACATTGTAGATCATCTGTTTTTCTTCGTTTTCAATGACGCCGTCTTTTTCACCTACATTGACGAGGGTACGCAGTTCATGTTCAGTCATGGCATTTGCCTTTTCGTCCGGGTTAACATGCAGAATGACCAGTACACCTTCTGTTATTTTATTTACAATGAAAACAACGGGAGTAAGGAGAATCATAAGCCCGTATATTATTCTTGAATAGGCCAGGGACAATTTTTCAGCATGAATTGTTGCCAGGTTTTTGGGGGTTATCTCACCGAAAATGAGAATCAGCAGAGTCAGGATGCCGGTTGTGATTCCTACATATGCGTTTCCCAGAATCTTTATGGTGAGTGTAGTCATGAGAGAAGAAACAGACATATTTACAATGTTGTTTCCGATTAATACGGTACTGAGCATCTTTGGGGAATTGGAAATTATTTTTTCCAGAATAACAGCACGTTTGTTGCCCTGCTCGGCAAGAGACTGTATCCGAATCTTATTTACGGTTGTCATAGCGGTTTCCGCAGAAGAAAAAAATGAAGAAAGTGCGATCAGTATCAGAATCGCCACCGCCTGAAAGGCAATACTTGAATCCAAGATTTATTCACTCCTTTTGATTATCTTTATTGATTGAATCATATCATAAAACATTTAAGCAAAATATACATGATTTCATATAAAAAATCAAGAAAAAGCTTTTGGTTCAAAGATAGTATAAAAAAATTTAAAAGAGGACTGTCGAAAAAGTAAGATTTGTGTTATAATTCACTCGATTAAAATGAAAAAAAACATTACAGAATATTTACAAAATGATAAAAGTTTGATAATATACAGATATGTAATATTATTGTATTACGTAAAAAGAGAACTGATATTTGGCTGAAAGTAAAAAAATGATTATCAGGAAACATAAGAATCGAATATAAATATAGAGGTGCGATATGTCCAATAATATAAGAATAAGAAAAAATAAATTAAAAGGAACGGGTATTTTGGCGGCAGCGGCTTTAACAGCGGCTTTGATTGCAGGAAATAATATACCGGGTGTAACAAGACAGGTCAGTGCGGCTGAGTCACAGGAGAATACTGTGTCTTCTCTGATCCCGGACAACATTACGCTTGATAAGCCTGTAGAACTTGCGGATGTAGAACTTCCGGCAACGGAATATGGAACTTTTGAATGGGCAGATGGAAGTTTCGTTCCTGCACAGCGTGTACAGAGCTGTGAGGTACTTCTTATACCGGCAGAAGGGCAGGATTTAAGCCATGTGGATGGATGGGATCCGGAGAGCGGCGCGGTTGTCGGTTACATCAATGTAATAGTGAACAGTATTACGGATAGTGATAATGTTGATAAGACAGAAGGCTCAGGTAAAACAGATCCAACAGAAAATGCAGATCCAACAGAAACGCCTGAAACTTCGTCAGAAAAACCTGCCGCAGATGAAAACGCTGATACAGACAATAAAGAAGATAAGGAAAGTAAATCAGATCAGGATAATAAAACTGATACAGACAATGAAGAGAATAAGATTGAAGAAGATAAAACAGATAATAAAAACAACAAAGATAATAACAGCAATGCAGATAAGACGGATAAAGATACAGAAACTACCGGTAAGCTGGAACCTGCAGATGATATGACACAGGATAAAGAAGATACGAAGAAAGATGATGAAGATGGCGCAGGTGATAATATCTTTGATAATCCTGTTCTGCCGGACGATAAGGATGACCGTCCTACAGATGCAGAGGATTCTCTTTCTGATGAAGAAAAAGAAGAGAGGGCCGCACTTAATCATACCTGCGACGGTATTACAGTAAGCGGAGTTAATCTTCCATGGTATGTACAGTTCAGAGTTTCAAGCGGTGACAGCTATCAGTTTACCAATGAATCAGATGCAATGATTTTCCAGTCTTATGAATTTGAACTCTGGGATCTTAAGAATAATACAGAATACGAGATCCCTAATGGAGATTATATCAGTGTCACTGTGCCGGTAAAATCCGGATATCAGTATACTATCGAACATCTCCTGGATAACGGGGCAACTGAGACGATTATTCCGAGTGTAGAGAATGGTATTATGGTATTCAGCACACATTCTTTCAGTCCATTTGGAATTGCAGGAAGCAGACAATTAGTAGGACCTGATGCGGGGAATGATACGGACGACACAGATGCGGTAACTCCTGCACCGGCTTCCTCCGACAGTCAGAGCTCTGATTCCGGAAAGAACAATACAGTATCTGTGAATGACAGTTCTGACAGCAATAATGGTTCTTCTTCTGATCAGAATGATAATTCAACGGAAAATAAAGCTGTGAAAAATAACAATACAGTAAATACCGGAGATACAACATCAATTATGCCGTTTGTGATACTGTTTGTGGCAGCTGCAGTGATCGCCGGTGTGGCTGTATTTATAAAAAAGAGAAAGAAATAAAAGAATAACACTGATTCCTCCCCCATATAGTTTAACAGGAGGGGAAGCAATGAAAGTCAGAGCAATTTTGAAATCACTATTATTTGCATATGCATTAACAGGAGTGGCATTACTGCTTTTGGCCCTGGTACTGTTTGCTTTTGATCTGGGAGAAACAGCTGTAGATGCGGGTATTATTATAATTTATGTACTTGCATGTTTCATGGGAGGCTTTATGGCCGGCAAAATTGTGCGTAAAGACAAATATCTGTGGGGTGTTATCACAGGTCTGGCTTACTATGTATTACTGTTGACTGTCTCTGTTATGGCAAAAGGCGGCTGGGATATGAGTGCAGCTCATGCAGTTACAACATTTTTTATGTGCACAGGCGGTGGAACACTGGGTGGAATGCTGTCGTAAAAAAAAGCTTTTAAAATGAAAAGATATATGATATACTATGCCAAGAATATAATTACATAAGGAGGATAGAGTTATGGAACATATCAAAACCCTGAATACAAAGAATTTACAGAACACTGTAAAAAAAGGTGGATGTGGCGAGTGCCAGACTTCCTGCCAGTCCGCATGTAAAACTTCCTGTACAGTAGGAAACCAGAGCTGCGAGCAGAAATAAGATCAGCTATGGAGAAATGAGATAAGCAGCGGAACTTTTATTCCGCTGCTTATCTTACGCTTAGAAAGGATTTTAGTAAAATGAGTCTGATTCACCGTTATAAAAGCAATGGCTTTAATATTGTACTGGATATCAACAGTGGATGCATCCATCTGGTAGATGAGGTTACATATGAGGTCCTTCCATATCTGGAAGAGGGCCTTGGCACAGAAGCTATTGCAGAGAAACTGGAAAACAAATATAACAGAGAAGATATTGAGACATCTGTAAGAGAATGTAATAAGCTGAAAGAAGATGGAATGCTTTTTACAAAAGATGTTTATGAGAATGTAATTGAAGAATTTTCAAATAACCGGCAGACCGTTGTAAAAGCATTGTGCCTGCACATTGCTCATGACTGCAATCTGGCCTGCCGTTATTGTTTTGCCGAAGAAGGCGAATATCATGGCAGAAGAGCTCTTATGTCTTATGAAGTCGGCAAAAAAGCTCTTGATTTCCTGATCGCGAACTCCGGTTCCAGGAAAAACCTGGAAGTAGATTTCTTTGGCGGCGAGCCGCTGATGAACTGGCAGGTTGTAAAAGATCTGGTAAAATATGGCAGAGAGCAGGAAAAGCTTCACAATAAGAAATTCCGTTTCACTTTAACAACAAACGGAGTTCTTCTGAATGATGAAGTAATGGAATTCTGCAATAAAGAGATGGGCAACGTTGTACTGAGTGTGGACGGACGTAAGGAAGTACATGATTACATGCGTCCATTCAGAAAAGGTGCAGGAAGCTATGACCTGATCATGCCGAAGTTCCAGAAGTTTGCAGAATCCAGAAATCAGGACAAGTATTATGTAAGAGGTACTTTTACCCACCATAATCTTGATTTCTCCAAGGATGTGCTTCATCTGGCAGATCTTGGATTCAAACAGATTTCTGTAGAGCCTGTAGTTGCGGCTGATACGGAGGAATATGCGATCCGCGAGGAGGATATCCCCCAGATCATGGAAGAGTATGATACTCTTGCAAAAGAAATGATTAAAAGAGAGAAAGAGGGAAAAGGATTTAACTTCTTCCATTTTATGATCGACCTTACAGGTGGCCCTTGTGTATACAAGAGACTGTCAGGCTGCGGTTCAGGAACAGAGTACCTGGCTGTAACACCCTGGGGTGATTTTTACCCATGTCACCAGTTTGTTGGTGAAGAACAGTATCTCATGGGAAATGTAGACGAAGGCATCACAAAGCCGGAAATCCAGAAGGAATTCGGCGGATGCAACGTTTACACAAAGAAAGACTGCAAAGACTGCTTCGCACGTTTCTACTGTAGTGGCGGATGTGCGGCAAATGCATTCCATTTCCAGGGAGATATCAAAGGCAATTATGAAATCGGATGCGAACTCCAGAGAAAACGTGTGGAGTGCGCCATCATGATAAAAGCCGCACTGGCATGTGATTAGTGGGCAGTAATCTGTCTGACTGATACCGCCGTCGGCTGTTATCATAACAGAAAATGGCTGGCAGGCGGATGAACATGACCGCGGACAAAAAATCAAGAAGGGAAAAGAACTATGAAGAAAAGTAAAGGAATCGTAGTGCTGCTTCTGACACTGATCCTGACTGTGTTCTTTTGCTTTACTGCAGCCGTAGGTATCGGTCCTACCGGAACCGGTGCAGCAAAACATATCAACACGGGTCTTGATCTTGCCGGTGGTGTCAGCATTACCTACCAGGCTAAGGAGAGCAATCCGACAAGCGAAGAGATGTCAGATACGATCTACAAGCTTCAGAAGCGTGTAGAGCAGTACAGTACTGAGGCTCAGGTATACCAGGAAGGATCAGACCGTATTACAGTTGAAATTCCTGGTGTTACAGATGCAGATACTATTTTGAATGATCTGGGTAAACCAGGTTCCCTGTATTTCATCACAAAAGAAGATGCTGACGGAAACCAGAACTTTACTACAGGACAGGATGGATATGTTCTCTCCAGAACTATGGATGAGATCAAGGAATCCGGAAGTGTTGTTCTGGAAGGTTCTGATGTAGCAGATGCCCAGGGTGGTGCGATCCAGAATCAGAACACAAGTGCAAAGGAATATGTGGTAAGTCTTACTCTTACTTCTGATGGAGAAAACAGTGGTAAAACAAAATTTGCAGAAGCTACAAAGAATAATGTAGGCAAGCAGATCGCTATCGTCTATGACAATAACATTATCAGTGCTCCGAATGTAAATGAAGAGATTTCCGGCGGAAAAGCACAGATCAGCGGAATGTCTGACCTGGAAGAAGCACAGAACCTTGCTTCTTATATCCGTATCGGTTCTCTGGGACTGGAACTGGAAGAACTTCGTTCCAGTGTTGTAGCTGCACAGCTTGGTGAAGAAGCAATCTCTACAAGTGTTCTTGCAGGTGCGATCGGTCTGATCATCGTTATTATCTTTATGATCATTGCATACCGCGTACCTGGTGTAGTTGCAGGTATCGCACTGATTCTTTATACATCATTAATGCTGATCACGCTGAATGCCTTTGATATTACTCTTACTCTTCCGGGTATTGCGGGTATTATTCTTGGTATCGGTATGGCGGTGGATGCCAATGTTATTATTTATGCCCGAATCAGAGAGGAAATTGGTGCAGGAGTTTCAGTAAGGAATTCTATTAAGTCCGGTTTCAGCAAAGCTTTCTCTGCAATCTTTGATGGAAATATTACAACACTGATCGCAGCCTTTGTGCTGATGTGGCTTGGTTCAGGTACTGTTAAGGGATTTGCTTATACACTTGCCCTTGGTATCGTGATCTCCATGTTTACAGCACTGGTTGTATCCAGACTGATTGTAAATGCACTTTATGCAGTTGGTGTACGTGATCCGAAATTCTACGGATCTGCAAAAGAACGTAAGGCAGTTGATTTCCTTGGAAAGAAGAAAGTATTTTTTGCTATTTCCATTATCCTGATCCTCTGCGGTCCGGCAGCGATGTTTGCTAATTCGCATGCAGGAAACAAAGCGTTAAATTACAGCCTTGAGTTCTCAGGCGGTACTTCTACGACTGTTACATTTAATGAAGATATGGATATTAAGACCATTGATTCTGAAGTAACTCCTGTTGTAGAAGAGGTGACAGGAGATAAAAATGTTCAGCCTACAAAGGTAGTCGGAACAAATCAGGTTGTGATCAAGACACGTTCTCTGAATCAGAGCGAACGTGAAGCTCTGCAGAGTGCACTGGTTGAGAAATTTGGTGTAGATGACAGCACGATTTCCACAGAAAGTATTTCTTCTACAGTAAGTAGTGAAATGCGTCGTGATGCGATCGTAGCCGTTATAGTAGCTACAATCTGTATGCTTCTTTATATCTGGTTCAGATTTAAAGACATCCGTTTTGCAAGCAGTGCGGTATTGGCGCTTCTGCATGATGTTCTGGTTGTACTTGCATTCTATGCTATTGCCAGAGTATCTGTCGGTAATACATTTATTGCCTGCATGCTTACAATCGTAGGTTATTCTATCAATGCTACAATCGTTATTTTTGACCGTATACGTGAGAACCTTCACAGTGGTTCCAGAGAAAAACTGGCAGAAATTGTAAACACAAGTATCACTCAGACTCTTACAAGAAGTATTTATACCTCTTTTACAACTTTTGTTATGGTAGCTGTTCTTTATATCATGGGTGTTTCTTCTATCCGTGAATTTGCAGCACCTCTGATGGTTGGTGTTCTTGTCGGTGCATATTCTTCTGTATGTATTACAGGTGCGTTGTGGTATGTGATGAAAAAGAAATTTGCAGGAAAAGGACAGCCGGCAATTGCTGCAGCTTCCGCATCTGCAAAGTCCTCTTCAAAGCCGAAGAAAGCACGTGATGTATCACAGAAAGATCCGACTCAGCCAAAGAAGAAAAACAGAAAAAGAGTAGCTGAACGTCTGGCTGCCGAAGAAGCAGCTAAAAAACAGCAGAATGATGATGCTGAATAAAACAATAATTGTCTGAAAAACAGGCAGACAGAAATATCCCGGGGTAAAACTCCGGGATATTTTTATGAGGAGAGAAAATATATGGAGAAATGGGTAATAGCAGCAAAAAGAGCAGATTTTAACCAGATCGGTCAACAGTTTCATATTGATCCGGTGATTGCGAGACTGATCAGGAACAGAGATGTGATCGGAGAAGATAAGATAAGAGAGTATCTGTCAGGAACAGTACAAGAGCTTCCTTCTCCCTGGCTGATGAAGGATATGGAAAAAGCTGTAGATATCCTGGAGAAAAAAATATCGCAGAAAGCAAAAGTCCGTATTATTGGTGATTATGATATTGATGGTGTGACCTCTACATACATTTTAATGAAAGGCCTTGCGAGGATCGGAGCAGATGTGGATACTTATATTCCGGACAGAGTTGCAGACGGATATGGGATTCATGCACATCTTATAGAAAGAGCGGAAACGGACCGGATCGATACGATCGTGACCTGTGATAATGGAATTGCTGCGGCTGCTGAAATCCAGATGGCAAAGGATAAGGGAATGACAGTGATTATTACAGATCATCATGAGGTTCCTTACAGGGAGGAAAAGGGAGAACGCCAGATGGTGCTTCCGCCGGCAGATGCGATTTTGAATCCGAAACAATATGATTGTCCATACCCGAATAAAAACCTGTGTGGGGCAGTGGTGGCCTTTAAATATATTGCAGCACTTTACGAGAGATTTGGTGTTCCGGCAGAGGAGCTGGAAGATTATTATGAACTGGCGGCTATTGCAACAGTAGGAGATGTTATGGATCTTCAGGGAGAGAACAGGATTCTGGTAAAAGAAGGGCTGTGCCGTCTGAAAAATACCAAAAATCAAGGATTGCAGGAACTGATCCGAGCAAATTCTCTGGAAGATGCTAAAATCACAGCTTATCATATCGGATTTGTGCTGGGACCATGTATCAATGCCAGTGGCAGACTGGATACAGCTGCCCGTTCTCTTGCACTTCTCAATGCAAAAACAAAGGAAGAAGCAGCAAGGCTTGCCGGAGATCTTACAGCTCTTAATCAGAGCCGAAAAGCTCTCACTGAGAAAGGAAAAGAAGAGGCAATCCGGATTATAGAGACTACAGAGCTGAAAAATGACAGAGTACTGGTAGTTTATCTTCCGGATTGTCATGAAAGTCTTGCCGGTATTATAGCAGGCAGGATCAGGGAAAAATATCACAGGCCGGCCTTTGTATTGACGGGCGGTGAGACAAGTGCAAAAGGAAGCGGAAGATCAATAGAAAGTTACTCTATGTATGAAGAACTGGTAAAATGTGCAGACCTGATGATACAGTTTGGAGGTCATCCGATGGCAGCAGGTCTGTCTATAGAAGAAAAAAATATAGAAGAATTCCGGAGACGCCTCAATGTCAACTGTACGTTGACGGACGAAGAATTGCGTCCTAAGATCGTGATTGATGTGCCGATGCCTGTGTCTTATATTACAAAAGAACTGGTAGAACAGATTTCGCTTCTGGAACCCTTTGGAAAAGGGAATACAAAACCGGTCTTTGCGCAGAAAAATCTCAGAGTGCTTGATCACAGTATTATCGGGAAAAATAAAAATGTAGTAAAACTAAAACTTCTCGATCCGCAGGGGATTTCAGTGGAAGGCATTTATTTCGGAGAAGCAGAGGATTTTGTGAACTTTATCAGGGAAAAAGACAGTATTTCTGTTACTTATTATCCGGAGATCAACAGATTCAGGGGACGAGAGAGTCTTCAGATTATTATTCAGAATTACTGTTAATATTACCGCTTGGTTTGTAACCGCCGGTAAGCCTGGAAATACAAATGTCAGGGCTTAACAGTAACTTGATTCTGAAATAAAAAGGTGATATACTATAAAATATTTATGAGCGAACAGCAATATAACACACACTGGAGGAGAAATAAAATGAAGAAAATTGAAGATTATGTATTAAGTATACCGGATTTTCCTGAACCGGGGATTATTTTCAGAGATATTACAAGTGTTCTGCAGGACGCGGATGGCCTGCAGTTGGCAATCGACTCCATGCAGGACTGTCTTAAGGATATAGATGTGGACGTGATTGCAGGAACAGAGTCCAGAGGCTTTATCTTTGGTGTACCGATCGCATATAATCTTCATAAACCATTTGTACCGATTCGTAAAAAAGGTAAACTTCCCCGCGAAACAGTATCTGTAAGCTATGATCTGGAATATGGCAGTGCAGAGATTGAAATGCATAAAGATTCCATAAAACCAGGTCAGAAAGTGGTTATCGTTGATGATCTGATCGCAACAGGCGGTACGATCGAAGCAGCGATCAAGCTGGTGGAACAGCTTGGCGGTGAGGTTGTCAAGGTTGTATTTCTCATGGAACTTGCAGGTTTAAAGGGACGCGAAAGACTGAATGGGTATGATGTAGCGTCTGTAATTTGTTATGATGGTAAATAAGCACAGCTGATTGTGCAGGACAGGCAGGTGGGAGCATATGACAGAGATAACAAAAAGTACAGAAGCAAAAAAAGATGAAATGCAGGTTGAAAAAGAGAAGCTGGAATCTGTAAAGAGAGCAGATGCGGCAGTAAAGACCATGCATGATTTTACAAGTCCGGAGGTGCTTTATAAAGAACTGATAAACAGTGTTCTGAAGTATCATCCATCAACAGATATTTCCATGATAGAGAAGGCATATAAGGTTGCAAGTGAAGCTCATGAAGGACAGAAGAGAAAGTCTGGAGAGCCATATATCATTCATCCTTTGTGTGTTGCCATCATTCTGGCAGATCTGGAACTTGACAAAGAAACGATAGTTGCAGGTCTTCTTCATGATGCAGTTGAAGATACCTGGATGACCTATGAGGAAGTTGAGAAGGAATTTGGTTCAGAGGTTGCACTTCTTGTGGATGGTGTTACCAAGCTGGGACAGTTATCTTATTCTGCGGATAAAGTAGAAGTTCAGGCAGAGAACCTCAGAAAGATGTTTCTTGCCATGGCTAAGGATATCAGAGTTATTCTGATCAAGCTTGCAGACCGTCTTCATAATATGCGTACCTTACAGTATATGCGTCCTGAAAAGCAGCAGGAAAAGGCCAGAGAGACCATGGATATTTATGCTCCTATTGCCATGCGTCTGGGTATTTCCAAGATAAAGGTAGAGCTGGATGACCTGTCGCTGAAATACCTTAAGCCGGATGTATATTATGACCTGGTGCATAAGGTGGCCCTGCGTAAAAGTGAGAGAGAACAGTTTGTAGGTGCGATTGTAAAAGAAGTTAAGAAACATATGGATGATGCCAATATTAAGGCGCAGGTGGACGGACGTGTAAAACACTTTTTCAGTATCTACAAGAAGATGGTAAATCAGGATAAGACTATTGATCAGATTTATGATTTATTTGCTGTCCGTATTCTTGTAGATACAGTGAAGGATTGTTATGCTGCTCTTGGTGTGATCCATGAGATGTATAAGCCGATTCCGGGACGGTTTAAAGATTATATTGCCATGCCGAAACCCAATATGTATCAGTCATTGCATACCACATTGATCGGACCTAACGGACAGCCCTTTGAAATCCAGATCCGTACTTATGAAATGCACAGAACTGCAGAATATGGTATTGCTGCACACTGGAAATATAAAGAGTCGTCTGACGGAAAGGCTCCTGTAGGTAAGAGTGAGGAAGAGAAACTGAACTGGCTGCGTCAGATTCTGGAATGGCAGAGAGACATGTCTGATAACAAAGAATTCATGAGTCTTCTGAAGAATGACCTGGATCTTTTTGCGGACAGTGTTTACTGTTTCACTCCACAGGGAGATGTTAAAACACTTCCAAGCGGTTCTACACCGGTGGATTTTGCGTACAGTGTTCACAGTGCAGTCGGAAATAAGATGGTAGGTGCCAGAGTTAACGGTAAGCTGGTTCCGATTGAATATGAGATCAAAAACGGTGACCGTATTGAGATCATTACTTCCCAGAACTCTCAGGGACCAAGCCGCGACTGGCTGAAACTGGTTAAGAGTACGCAGGCAAAGAACAAGATTAACCAGTGGTTCAAGAAGGAATTAAAAGAAGATAATATCCTTAAGGGCAAGGAGATGCTTGCGCAGTATGCGCGTGCAAAGGGGTTTAAGATCACAAATTATACAAAAACCCAGTATCTGGAGGCCGTTTTGCGTAAATATGGTTTCAGGGACTGGGATTCAGTACTTGCTGCAATTGGTCATGGCGGATTGAAAGAAGGTCAGGTTTTCAATAAGCTGGTAGAGGCTTATGATAAGGAAAATAAGAAGAATCTGACAGACGAGCAGGTTCTTGAGGCTGCTTCTGAGACACAGGAAAAGCTTCACATTGCCAAGAGTAAGAGCGGCATTGTGGTAAAAGGAATCCATGATGTGGCAGTCCGTTTTTCCAAGTGCTGTAATCCAATCCCGGGTGATGAGATTGTAGGTTTTGTTACAAGAGGACGTGGAATCACAATTCATCGTACAGATTGTGTCAATGTGCTGAATATGTCTGAGACAGACAGGACACGACTGATTGAGGCAGAGTGGCAGCAGCCTGATACCAAGGAAAAAGAGAAGTATATGGCTGAGATTCAGGTTTATGCAAATAACCGTACAGGGCTTCTTGTGGATCTTTCTAAAATATTTACAGAACGTAAGATCGACCTGCGAAGTATCAACAGCCGTACAAGCAAGCAGGAGAAGGCAACTATTTCCATGAGTTTTGAGATTGGAAGCAAAGAGGAACTGCGTTCCCTGATCGAGAAGATCCGTCAGGTAGAGAGTGTCATTGACGTAGAGAGAACTACAGGCTGATCATGGAAAAATCTGCTGGAACATTATTTTATGGAACTGTTGCAGATTGATAGAAAGGAATAACATGAAGAATTTAGAATTACAGAAATGTATATTAGGACCTGTATATACAAATTGCTATCTCCTTAAGAATAAAGAAACCGGAGAACTGATCATTGTTGATCCCGCAGATTGTCCGGAGAAGATTGAAATGAAGATTTCCCGGATGAATGGAAAACCGGTGGCGATTCTTCTTACCCATGGACATTTTGACCACATTCTGGCTGCACAGGCAGTAAAGGAGAAATATAATATTCCGATTTATGCCTGTCGTCAGGAAGAGGAGATGCTCCGCGAACCTTCGATCAATATGACTGTACATTATGGACAGGGATGTTCTATTGTGCCGGATGTATTTCTGGAGGATCTGGATGTTATCAGACTGGCGGGATTTTCCGTTCAGATGATCCATACACCGGGACATACCAAAGGAAGCTGCTGTTATTATCTGAAAGATGAAGGTGTATTGTTCAGCGGTGATACAGTGTTCTATGGCTCTGTTGGAAGAACGGATTTTCCGGGTGGAAGTACAGCAGAAATCGTGAGAAGTCTCCATAAACTGGTAGATTCGCTTCCTGAAGAGACCGAGGTTTTCCCCGGACATGATGCATCTACCACTATTGGTTATGAAAAGAGGTATAATCCATTTGTGTAAAATAGGCATTCTGTTTGAGAACAGAGATTTTGAACATGATGTTTATGAACTGATCAAAGCGTTTTATCCCGAAGCGGAGATACATACTCTTTATGAAAATGCTGAAGCAGAGTATGACCTCCGCTTCAGTGTGGAACGGGATAATGACAGTTATATCATAAAATACGAAAGGACAGAGAATCTGTCGAAACAGGAAACAGAGCAAAAAGGGGTAATTTCCGCAGACATACTTTCTAAAGAGAATGCAGGCTGTGGAATACAGGATGCTCATGCTCTGAGAAAAGAGAATAAAGATAATATCAAATATGCTCTGTATCAGTTGTTGGTAAAACTGACGGGCAGAACTCTTCCATGGGGAAATCTGACAGGAATACGTCCTGCCAAACTGGCAATGGGAATGATCGAATCCGGAATGAAAAATACGGAAGCAGCCCGGGAGATGCGTGAGAGATATCTGGTGAGTCCGCAGAAAACAGCGCTTGCCATCACTATTGCAAACAGGGAAAGAGAGATTCTGAAGGATATTGACTATGAAAATGGATACAGCCTTTATATTGGAATCCCGTTTTGCCCAAGTATCTGTCTGTATTGTTCCTTCAGCTCCTATCCGCTGAAAGTGTGGGAGAAGAGAACAGATGAATATGTGGAAGCTCTCTGCCGGGAGGTAAGAGAGACTGCTCTTATGATGAAGGGAAGAAAACTGGACACCATCTATATTGGCGGCGGTACTCCGACTACACTGCTTCCACATCAGATCCGTAAGCTCCTGGATACAGTGGGAGAAGCTTTTGGCTATGAAGGACTGGCAGAGTTTACTGTGGAAGCCGGCAGACCGGACAGTATTACACGTGAAAAGCTGATGGCGATCAGGGAGTATCCGGTAACAAGAATTTCCGTAAATCCACAGACTATGAATCAGGAAACCCTGGATATTATCGGCCGCAGACATACTGTGGAGCAGACAAAAGAAGCGTTTCATCTAGCACGAGAGCTGGGATACGATAACATTAACATGGATCTGATCGTAGGTCTTCCGGGTGAGGATATTCACATGGTAGAGCGGACTCTTGAACAGGTTCGTGAACTGGCACCGGACAGTATTACCGTACATTCACTGGCAGTGAAACGTGCAGCAAGGCTGAATATTTTTAAAGAGAAATATCAGGAAATGTCTTTTGAGAATAATCAGGAGATTATGGATCTGACCATGAAAACCGCATATGAAATGGGAATGGGCCCTTATTATCTGTATAGACAGAAGAATATGAAGGGAAATTTTGAAAATGTTGGCTATGCAAAGGTTGACAAAGCGGGAATTTACAATATACTGATTATGGAGGAAAAACAGCCTATCATCGCACTGGGGGCAGGCGGTTCTTCCAAGCTGGTCTTTGACCATGGACAGAGAATTGAGCGTGTGGAGAATGTAAAAGACGTTTCTAATTATATTTCCCGCATTGATGAGATGATCGAGAGAAAACGGACAGCAATAGCTACCTGGCTGTAGGATGTGGAGGTAACATTTTGGACACAGTACAAAAGACAGCAGCAGGTTCACAGCAGAGGATTCTGGAATTTGACCTTGCTTCTGAACTGCATCATGGAATGCTGGTAAGTAATCTGGCTTATGCGGTTGCAGAGGAGATGGGACTGCCGCATGAACAGTGCTATGAGCTTGCAATAGCAGGAATGCTCCATGATATAGGAAAGCTGAAGCTGACAAGTTATATTAACGGACAGGAGCAGGATCCTCTGGTGATAGAGGAACTGAAGTATGTCCGGATGCATTCTACATTGGGATATGAGGAACTTAAAGGGCAGGGATATTCGGATTTTGTATTGGAGAGTATCCTGTACCATCATGAGAATTATGATGGCAGTGGATATCCGTCCAATAAAGCAGGTGATGACATACCCATAGGTGCCCGGATACTCAGAGTCTGCGATGTATATGCAGCATTGATCTCTGACAGACCATACAGAAGAGGATTTGATATTTCTTCAGTTATGGAGTTGATGATCGATGAAGTAAAAAATTTTGATATGCAGGTTTTTCTTGCGTTTCAGAGAGTGGTTCATAATGGAGACGGGCAGAATTTTTATAAAAGAGGAGGACAACATGGCATTAAAGAAGAAACCGGTAACCGGTATGAAGGACATTTTACCAAAAGAGATGGAAATCCGTAATTATGTGATGAACATGATTCGTGAAACATACGGAACATTTGGCTTTTCATCTATAGAGACACCATGTGTGGAACATATTGAAAATCTTTCCAGTAAACAGGGCGGAGAGAATGAGAAACTTATTTTCAAGATCCTGAAACGTGGGGAGAAACTGAAACTTGCGGAAGCAGAGAAAGAAAGTGATCTGGTTGACTCCGGACTTCGCTACGATCTGACTGTGCCGCTTTCCAGATATTATTCCAACAACGCAAATGAGCTTCCGGCTCCTTTTAAGGCACTTCAGATGGGTAATGTGTGGAGAGCAGACAGACCGCAGAGAGGACGTTTCCGTCAGTTTATGCAGTGTGATATTGATATTCTGGGTGAGCCTACTTATCTGGCTGAGATCGAACTGGTTCTTGCTACCACAACGTTACTCGGAAAGCTGGATTTCCACAACTTTACGATTCGCATCAATGACAGAAAAATCTTAAAAGCGATGGCGCAGTACAGTGGATTCCCACAGGAAAGCTTTGACACTGTGTTTATCATTCTGGACAAGATGGACAAGATTGGTCTGGAAGGTGTTGCAGAAGAACTGGAGAAGGAAGGATTTGCAAAAGAGAGCATTGATACCTACCTTGGACTTTTCAAAGAGATCACTTCTGACATTGAGGGTGTTCGTTACTGCAAAGAGAAATTAAAAGATGTTCTGGATCCAAAGGTTGCTGAGGACCTTGAAACAATCATTTCTACTGTAGATTCTGTTAAGACAGCAGATTTTAAGATGTCTTTCGATCCGACTTTGGTACGTGGAATGTCTTATTATACAGGACCGATTTTTGAAATCTCTATGGATGAGTTTGGCGGCAGCGTAGGCGGCGGTGGACGCTATGATGAGATGATCGGTAAATTTACAGGAAACAATACATCTGCCTGCGGATTTTCAATTGGATTCGAGAGAATCGTAATGCTTCTTCTTGAGAGAAATTATGAAATCCCGACAAAGAATGGTAAGAAAGCATATCTTATCGAGAAGAATATGCCGGCAGACAAGATGCTGACGATTCTGAAACAGGCTCAGGAAGAGCGTAATGCCGGAACACAGATCAATATTTCTATTATGAAGAAGAATAAGAAATTCCAGAAAGATCAGATGACAGCAGAGGGCTATACAGAGTTTGTAGAATTCTTTAAAGACAGAATGTAATAATTCGTAACTGTTCAGCAACATTGCGAGATAGCAGACTGCCGGATAGTTACAACAATTCTTATAATATAGAAAGCATGAAAAGAGGAAAGAAACATGGCTGAAAGTATGCAGGGACTGCACAGAACATGCCGATGTGCAGAAGTAACAAAGGAAATGATCGGCAAAGAAGTTGTCCTTATGGGATGGGTTCAGAAAGCCCGCGATAAAGGCGGAATTATTTTCGTAGATTTAAGAGACCGTTCCGGTATCATGCAGCTGATTTTTGAGAATGGCAGCATTGATGAAGAAGGTTTTGCAAAAGCAGGTAAGCTGAGAAGTGAATTCGTAATCGCTGTTACCGGTGTGGTAGAAGAAAGAGGCGGCGCTGTTAACAAGAATCTTGCAACAGGTGAAATTGAGCTTCGCGTAAAATCCCTTCGTGTTCTGTCTGAAGCAGAGGTACCTCCGTTCCCAATTGAAGAGAACAGCAAGACAAAAGATGAAATCCGTCTGAAATATCGTTATCTTGACTTAAGAAGACCTGACCTTCAGAAGAATATTATGCTTAAGAGCAAAGTCATGATGCTTACAAGACAGTTCTTCGCAAAAGAAGGATTCCTTGAAATTGAAACTCCGATGCTTGGTAAGAGTACACCGGAAGGTGCAAGAGATTATCTGGTACCGTCTCGTGTTCATCCGGGACATTTCTATGGTCTGCCACAGTCTCCGCAGCTGTACAAACAGCTTCTGATGTGCTCTGGTTATGACCGTTATATCCAGATTGCAAGATGTTTCCGTGACGAAGACCTTCGTGCGGACAGACAGCCGGAATTTACCCAGATCGATATGGAACTCTCTTTTGTAGATGTTGATGACGTAATTGATGTAAATGAGAGATTCCTTGCTTATCTGTTCAAGGAAGTACTTGATATTGATGTAAAACTTCCAATCCAGCGTATCACATGGCAGGAAGCTATGGACAGATTTGGTTCTGATAAACCGGATATGCGTTTCGGAATGGAACTTCATGATGTAAGTGATGTAGTTAAAAACTGTGGATTCAGCGTGTTTACTTCTGCGTTGGAAAATGGCGGCAGTGTTCGTGGTATCAATGCAGAAGGACAGGGCGCTATGCCACGTAAGAAAATTGACAAACTGGTTGAGTTTGCCAAAGGTTACGGTGCAAAAGGCCTTGCATACATTGCAATCGCTGAAGATGGCACAAGAAAATCTTCTTTTGCTAAATTCATGACAGATGAAGAGATGGATGCTCTGGTAGCAGCTATGGATGGTAAAGCAGGAGACTTACTTCTGTTTGCAGCAGATAAGAAGAAACTGGTTTATGATGTACTTGGCGCACTTCGTCTGGAACTTGCAAAGCAGATGGATCTTCTTGATAAGAATGAGTATCGTTTCGTATGGGTAACAGAGTTCCCGCTTCTTGAATGGAGTGAAGAAGAGAATCGTTTCACAGCAATGCATCATCCATTTACCATGCTTATGGAAGAGGACCTTCCACTTCTGGATACAGATCCTGGAAAAGTTCGTGCAAAAGCATATGATATCGTATTAAACGGTAATGAAATTGGTGGAGGAAGTGTCAGAATCCATCAGGATGATATTCAGGAGAGAATGTTTGAAGCACTTGGATTCACAAAAGAAGCTGCTCACGAGCAGTTCGGATTCCTTCTGGACGCATTCAAATATGGAGTTCCGCCTCACGCCGGACTGGCATACGGACTTGACCGTCTGGTAATGCTTATGGCGAAAGTTGACAGCATCCGTGACGTAATCGCATTCCCGAAGGTTAAAGATGCTTCCTGTCTGATGACTCAGTCTCCGAGCCGCGTAAGCGAGGAGCAGTTAAAAGAACTGGAACTGGAAGTAAGACCGGAGGAAGTAACTGAATAAGGATGGAGCTTACAATTCAGACGTTTTTGATTGTATGCCCGTTGGTATTCCTTGCAGGATTAGTTGATTCTATCGCAGGCGGGGGTGGTTTGATCTCCCTGCCTGCGTATCTGCTTGCAGGGGTTCCGATGCACAATGCGATAGCAACGAATAAATTATCCTCGGCAACTGGGACAGCGATTTCAACAGCACGTTTATGTAAGAATAAATTTGTAGACTGGGGAGTTGCACTGCCATGTATTTCCATGGCTCTTGTTGGTTCTTTTGCAGGCGCTCATATTGCGCTTCTTGCCAGTGATAAGATATTAAAATGGATGCTGATTCCAGTACTTCCTATTGTTGCGTTTTATGTAATGAAGAAGAAAAATCTGGATGATAACAGCAATGTAGAGATTTCCCGAAAGAAACAGTGGATTTTGTGTGCGGTGTGTTCTCTGGCTGTTGGCTGCTACGATGGCTTTTATGGGCCGGGAACTGGTACGTTTCTGCTTATTTTATATACAGGAGTAGCAAAACTTCCCGTAGCGAAAGCTTCCGGAACTATGAAACTTGCAAATCTTTCTTCTAATATAATGGCATTAGTTGTTTTTTTATTTAGTGGAAAGATTGTCATATATCTTGGACTTGCAGCTTCTGTTTTTTCCATTGCAGGGCATTATGTAGGATCTGGAATGGTAATGAAAAATGGAAATAAAATCGTAAGACCGATTATTCTGATCGTTCTGGTTTTACTGTTTATCAAAATTATAACGGGGATGTAAAAAGAATAAGACAAAGATTAAAAAGACCACCATATCATAGAATGATTCGGGAAAGGAACATTTCTGTGATATGGTGGCCTTTTTAGTTGTTTAACCAAACTGCGAAGCAGTTATTTGGTTATGAGCAAGTAGCGGAAGCGGATTGCGAATATCCGATTGACTAATCGTTAATTGGAACTGCTTTCAGTAGAAGTATTATCATCTGTCTGCTTATCTGTATCGGCAGAAATATTTTCATCCTCAGAATCAGAAGTCTCGAGAGGAGAATCTGTCAAAGTACCGAAAATAGCATTTCCCAAAGTATTTCCCTCATCCTGAAGCTTCCAGGATACCCCATCATTGATTAGAACAAAATCTACATCATTGACGGTAGTAACGATATTATCATTGATGCTGTTCAGAAGAATTTCGAAAGATTTCTCGTATCGTTTCTGGGAGCCATCGATAACTGCGTCAGCAGAAGCCAGATATTTATCAAGCTTTTCCTGATAATCAGCCAGGATCGAATCACTGTCAAAGGTTGTAATTTCAGTTGTAACAGTGGCATTGTATCCATTTTCACTGCTGGATTTAATGACATAATTAAAATTTTTATGAATCTGTTCAGCAAGTGCTGAGGCAATGGAATTTTTTGCAGTATCGGATGTATTCATGATATTTACTACACCCAGATAAGATGTCATTTCTTTCAAATCCAGTTTCTGTAGAGTGTCAAGATAGACAGTCAGGGTATCTTCCGGTGAAAGAATATCCGGATCAGCCAGATCAGCTATAAGACCGCCGACAAGGTCATCTTCCAGAGAATTGGTACGCTGGATCTTCCATTTTTCCTTTTTATCATTGCCTGTATTGACAAGCTGTATGTTACAGTCTGTCTCAGCTGTATCATAGTCATTTGTGTTTAAAAGATGATTCAGGATCAGATAATGAGCCTCAAGAGATCTGGAAGAATCTTTGATATTTCCTTTTTGCGCCTGGGCTGACTCTGTGATCTGTGTCCGGAGAAGTTCTGCTTTAAAATCTCTGGCAAGAACTTTGGAATCGATTGTGGTCAGTTTGACAGAAACAGTGGCAGAATGATTAGCTGTGCCGACGATGACATCCGAAATTTTGTAATTAAATTTCCGGAAAAAGAGAGAAAAGGTTTCATTGATTTCATCAGTTAAATCAGTATTCTCTGTGGCATCGGGGAACAGCTCTGTATAGGGTATGTATTTTTGCGTAGTTTCTGAATCGAGATTTTTTAACTGATCCAGTTCATTTCTGACTACACTCTTTACATCTGACTCATTTTTGCGGAAACAGCCGCTGCTTACAGATACAGCAAAAAGAAAAAATAAGACAGAGAAAAGAAGAATCAGGTGTTTGTTTATATTCATACGTGTTCTTTCCTTTCACAGTGCTTTCTGTGCAACTGTTTGACAGTTACTATTCTGTTTATTTTAACAGATTTTGTACTGACTGTCAAAAAAGTGAAAAAGATGAACGAAATTCATAAAAAAAACGTGAAAAAATTGTGAAAAATGTTGCCATTTAGTTACAAAGCTTTTATTTTAAGACGGAATCTGATATGATAGGAAAATGAATAATAATAATATAAAGAAGCAGTAGTGTATAATAGATGTTAGCCCGAACAAGGTGACAATATCAAGGAGGCAATTTATGAAGAAACGTATTATTATCGTTTTGGGAATCCTGATCGCAGCAGGCGGTATCGGAACCGGAGTCTGGTATCACTTTAAAGGAAACGGTCAGAGTGGAACCGGTGATTCTATTGTGTATGTGTCAAAAGTAAGTGTGATCACCGGATCTGAAACAACAGCGGTAAATCGGTTTGCCGGTGTGGTAGAACCGCAGAAAACTGTAAACGTAAAAATAGAAAGTGGACGAAAAGTAAAAGAAGTGGAAGTTAAGACCGGAGAAGAGGTAAAGGCCGGACAGCTTCTTTTTGAATATGATCTCAGCAGTATTGAGGATGATCTGAAGCAGGCGCAACTGGATCTGGACAGATTAAAAAATGAACAGATCAGCCTGACAGAACAGATAGCTACGCTGGAAGCGGAGAAGAAAAAAGCAAAGGCCGAAGATCAGTTGTCCTATACCATTGAAATCGAGACTAACAAAATGAATCTCAAGAAGAATGAATATAGTCAGAAGAGTAAACAGTCTGAAATTGATAAACTTCAGAGCGCAACACAGAATACAGAGGTTCGAAGTGAAATAGATGGTGTGATACAGAAAATTGACACTTCCAAAATGACAAGTGACGACGGTGATTCTGTGGATGACAGCAGTGCAATGGACAGTAGCATGTCGTCAGGTGACGGAAGTTCGGACAGTTCTGCATTTATTACAATTCTCAGTACAGGTGCTTACAGAGTAAAAGGTAAAGTTAATGAACAGAACAGGGATTCTATTGTACCCGGAGAGGCAGTGATCATCCGTTCCAGAGTAGACAGCAGTAAAACATGGAAAGGAACGATGGGATCCGTAGATGTGAATAATGGAACTTCAGATGACAGCAGTAATGATATGTATATGGGTATGGCAAGTACCAGTTCCGATGATCAGACAACGTCTACTTCTTATCCTTTTTATGTGGAATTGGATTCCTCTGAGAATCTGATGCTTGGACAGCATGTGTACATAGAACGTGACATCGGACAGGATGAGAAAAAAGACGGTCTGTGGCTCAGTGATTACTATATTCTGGACACAGATACCAATGAACCGTATGTATGGGCAGCCAGCGATAAGAACAGACTGGAGAAGCGTTATGTAACACTTGGAGAACATGATGATGATCTTGGAGAATATAAGATTGTTGAGGGCCTTACAAAGAAAGATGCGATTGCATTCCCGACAGCGGCTCTGGAAGAAGGCGAAAAAACAGAGATCGGAGATCTGGCTCAGACAATGAGCGGAGGCGCGGACGGGATTACAGATATGGATGCTGATCATGGAAATATGGATGATGAACAGCCAGATTCCGCAGATGGGGAAGCCTATACAGATCCAGATATGGAAGAGGGTTCTGAAGATGACAGTTCGGATGACTCGATTGATCCAAATGAGGAACTTGTACCAATCGATGAGGCACCTGGTATGAGCGCAGGTGAAGACGTGGAGGGGATCGAATGATACTGGAATTAAAGGGTATATATAAAGAATATCAGCAGGGTAAAATGAAAGTTCCGGTATTAAAAGACGTGAATTTCTCCATGGAAGAAGGAGAATACGTGGCAATTATGGGACCATCCGGTTCGGGAAAAACTACTCTGATGAACATTATCGGATGTCTGGACAAGCAGACAGAGGGGACTTTTTTTCTGGATGGAGTGGATATTAAGGCGTGTTCGGAGAATGAAATGTCAGATATCCGGCTGAATAAGATAGGGTTTGTTTTTCAGAGTTTTCATCTTCTCCCTAAGCAGAGTGCTCTGGCAAATGTTGAGATGCCATTAAATTATGCGAGAGTACCTAAGAAGGAGAGAAGAGAACGCGCTCTGAAGGCACTTGACAGAGTGGGCCTGGCGGACAGAGTGGATTTTAAGCCAAATCAGCTTTCAGGAGGTCAGATGCAGAGGGTTGCCATTGCCAGGGCGATCGTCAATAACCCGAAACTTCTTCTTGCAGATGAACCTACAGGTGCTCTTGACAGTAAATCAGGTGCGCAGGTTATGGAACTTTTCCAGAGACTGAATGATGAGGGGGTATCTGTATTGATGATCACCCATGATGCGGATATTGCCGCACATGCGAAGAGGGTGGTTACGATCAAAGATGGTATCCTTCAGGAAAAGAGGTGATCTTCATGGGCAAAGTAAAGAAAATCCTCGCAGGAGTGCTTGTGGTGGTAATCGCAGGAAGCGGAATTACAGCGGGATTGATGCAGCTGAAGAAAAACAGCCAGAAAACAGTGGCGGTTACTCCTGTGAGCGGATTACTGCAGGAATTTTATACACCTTCCACCACGCTTGACGGAACCATTACATCCAGTGCAACACAGACAGTAAACGGTGATAAAGACCTGATTATTGATCAGATTTATGTGACAAAGGGAGATGCCGTAAAAAAAGGGGATCCTCTGGTTTCTTTTGATACTACTCTGGTGGAAATGGAACTGAATATAGCAAAGCTGAAAAAACAGAAACTGGAGCAGGATTTAAATAAAGCAGTGAACAGACTGAACAGCCTTCAGAATGGTGGACCTGTAGAGGAAACAGATGCGGGTACAGATGCCGATAACCTGAATTCAAAAACAGGAAGCACTAATAATGATACAGGCGATGATGATATGACGCCGGATAATACGTTATCATCCACAGCAGATATGTCCGGTAATTATCTGGCAGCAGCCATGCATCCGTTTTTGTTATCTGCTTTTACAGATGGAGATGCAGTGGATAATGCGGGCTCAGACAATTCTTCATCCAAGGCAGATTTACCGGGAGATGATGCTTCAACAGATACCGGAAATACAGGCGGTTCATCAGACGGAACATCTGCGGATAATGATACTCCGGTATATTCGGATCCCTCAGCGAATGGATTCAGTGACGGAGAGAAGGATGATTTTAATTCAGGAAAAAATGATACACCGGAATTATCACCAACGCCAACGCCAACACTGGATGATCGTACCACATATTTTGATCCTTATTACCGAAAAGGTGATCCGAATATCACAGATGGTGACGAGCCATTTTATCAAAAACTGGATGCAGATTCCGTTCCGTTTACAGGAAGTGGCACAGAGGACGATCCATATGTATATCTGTGTAGCAGTGCAAAAGAAAAAGTAACAGTAATGGGTTCATTCTTTAATAAACTTGCAGGATACAGTCCTGATGGAACCAAAGTTGTTAATCAGGGTGGTTACTGGTACCGTCTGGAATTTCATCAGAATGATACAATAGCGGACTATGATGATCTGAAAACCTCCTGCACAGGTTATTATCTGGTAAACGGAAGTTTTCTGGAGAAACCGGTATATGAATTTGCAGAGGTGGAATTTACACTGGCAGATGCAGATAAATATGATGAGAATCCAGATGATGGAGGAGATGATAATCCTGGTGGGAATGATGAACCTACCGGAACCCCTGTTTCCAGGACAGATGCTATTAAGTATCAGAAGAGTAAGATTGCCAGTCTGAAGCTGGATCTCCAGGAAAGCGATATCAAGATATCACAGCTGGAAAAGAAAGCTAATAAAAAGCTTATCACTGCAAAACTGGATGGTACGGTTACTTATGTGGGGGATTCCGGAAGTGGTGAGACAACTGACGGTAAGGCTCTGATCAAGATAAAAAGCAGTGATGGATTTTATGTGGTAGGTTCTGTGAGTGAACTGATGCTCGATGATTTTAAAGAAGGCACAAAGCTTAATTGTACAAGTTATACCAGCGGATCTTTTGAGGCAGATGTTATGGATGTTTCGGAATATCCTGTAACCGGTAACAGTTCTTATGGAGGCAGCAATCCCAATGTATCTTATTATGCATTTACAGCAGTGGTGACTGATAAAACTCTTCAACTGGAGGATCAGGACTGGGTTACTGTTAATTATGAAGCATCTGCTGCAGAGAACATTATGGTCATCCAGAAAGCTTTTGTCAGAAATGACAATAATAAAAACTATGTATATAAAGATGATAAAGGAGTCCTGAAGAAACAGGAGATTTCTGTGGGTGCAGCTGTAGACAGCGGTTACAGTGTGATTGTCAAAGGTGGGCTCAGTGAAGATGATCTGATTGCATTTCCTTATGGAAAAGATGTGAAAGAGGGCGCAAAGACAAAAGAAGTTACTCTGGATCAGATGTATGGATATTAATTGAGAAAGGAGACATTTTATGCTTGAAAATATACGCCTGGCTTTTCAGGGAATATGGTCACATATGATGAGATCCTTCCTGACTATGCTGGGTATCATTATTGGTATTGCGTCTATCATTGCAATTGTTTCTACCATCAAAGGAACCAGTGAGCAGATTAAGGAAGACCTGATAGGTGCAGGTTCCAATACAGTAAATATTTATCTGTATGATGGAGATAATCAATATGATGCGGAATATGGAAATTCTTCAAAAGCACCGATTCTGACAGATGATGTAAAAGAAGAAGTGAAAGATCTGGACCATGTTGAGAATGCAACTTTTTATTATAACAGTACCAGCGCATCTATTTATAATAACAATAACAGTCTGGAAGGCGGAAGTGTTTACGGGATTGATGTGAACTATCTGGCTACCTGCGGATATGTGATTCAGTCAGGACGAGGATTTGTAAAGGATGACTACAAAAATTACAATAAAGTTGCGCTGATCGATGATAATGCGGCACAGAATCTGTTCCCGTCACAGAACCCGGTAGGGCAGACTGTGGAGATCAATCAGGAACCATATACGATTGTGGGAGTGATCCGGCAGGATGAGAATTATCAGCCGACGATCAACAGTATTGACGAATATTACACTTATTATCAGTCAATCGTTGGAAGTGTGATGATTCCGGACAGCTGCTGGCCGATTTCCTTTAAATTTGATGTTCCTCAGAATGTAATTGTGAAAGCAGACAGCACAGATACTATGAGTACGGTGGGAAATGCAGCAGCAGATGCGCTGAATAATTTAATTGCAGCCCTGAATACAGGTGGAAATACAACCATGAAATACAAAGCTGAAGATATCATGGAGCAGGTTAAGAATATGCAGAAGCTCAGTGAGAGTACAAATAATCAGCTGATCTGGATTGCAAGTATTTCTCTCCTTGTGGGTGGTATTGGTGTCATGAATATCATGTTGGTTTCTGTTACGGAGCGTACCAAAGAGATTGGTCTGAAAAAGGCTATCGGGGCACGTAAGAAGACTATTCTGGGACAGTTTCTGACAGAGGCTTCCGTACTTACCAGTATTGGCGGTATTATCGGAGTAATAACAGGAATCGGGCTGTCGAAAGTGGTGGGAAAGGTTACCGGTTCGCCTACTGCGATCAGTGTGCCATCAATTGTGATCGCAGTATTGTTTTCTACAGTGATAGGCGTGGTATTTGGACTGCTTCCTTCTGTGAAAGCAGCAAATTTAAATCCTATTGATGCGTTGAGAAGTGAATAAACACTGCACAGATAAAACAGACTTGATGTACAATACCTTTGTATATTGAGTCTGTTTTTCTGTAACATTTTTAGTTACTGTTTACTGGTAATATCCTGCAAAGCGTGTTATTGAAAACGAAGTGAACAATAACCATTTTTCTGTGGATTTTAAACAGAAAAACAATCAAATTTGTATAGATGTCAAGAAATGTGCTAAAATTTGTACAAAAAATAAAAAAATATGGAAGTACAAAGACAGGTTGTGCTATAATGGAGTATCTCAAAAAGAATTATTTATACAGGAGGAAGTTCGCGGATGGTATCATTTACCTATATCATCAAAGATAAATTTGGAATACATGCAAGGCCCGGACTGCTTCTTGTGCAGGAAGCCGGAAAGCTTACGAGCAATATCACTATTTTTAAAGGAACAGACAGTGGTGATGCGAAGCGGATGTTCTGTGTTATGAATCTTGCAGTAAAACAGGGAGATCAGATAACAGTACATGTGGAAGGCGAGAATGAAGAGGCAGATGCCGAAGTAATGAGAGAGTTTTTGAAAAATAATCTGTAACTGTGAAGATGTCAGACAGTTATGCCATAATCTTTAATAAGGAGAATTGGAGTAATGAGAGTATTAGAAGGTAAGTCCGTATTTTCAGGAATCGCAATTGGAAAGATTTCTATTTTGCAGAAAGCAGACACAAGTGTAAAGCGTACGAAGGTAGAAAATCCAGAGGCAGAGATCACACGTGTGCAGGAAGCAAAAGAGAAAGCAGTTGAACAGCTTCAGAAACTGTATGATAAGGCACTCCGGGAAGTAGGAGAATCAGGTGCTGCTATTTTTGAAGTGCATCAGATGATGCTGGATGATGAGGACTATCTGGATTCTATTGATAACATTATCCGTACGGAGAATGTAAATGCAGAGTATGCAGTAGCAACAACAGGTGATAATTTTGCAGACATGTTTGCGCAGATGGATGATGACTACATGAAAGCAAGAGCGGCAGATGTAAAGGATATTTCAGATCGTCTGGTACGTGTATTATCAGGACACGATGAGGGAGATATGGATGCTGCAGAACCATCTATTATCGTTGCTGAGGATCTGGCTCCAAGTGAAACTGTACAGATGGACAAGAGCAAAGTTCTTGCATTTGTTACAAGGAAAGGTTCTTCCAATTCCCATACAGCAATCCTTGCAAGAACTATGAATATCCCGGCGCTGATCAATATTGAATATGATGACAGCATGGATGGGAAAATGGCAGTTGTAGACGGCAAGACCGGTTCTCTTATTGTGGAACCGGATGCAGATACTCTGAAGAAATATCAGGATCAGAAAGACGAGGAGTTGCGCCAGAGAGCAATGCTCAAAGAATTAAAAGGCAAAACTACAGAGACAAAGAGTGGACATAAGATTCATCTGTACGCAAACATCGGAAGCACAGGCGATGTAGCCAGTGTACTGGCTAATGATGCAGAAGGTATCGGTCTTTTCAGAAGTGAATTCATTTATCTGGAAAAAGATAATTATCCGACAGAGGAAGAGCAGTTCCAGATTTATAAAGCAGTAGCACAGAATATGGCAGGAAAGAAAGTAATCATCCGTACACTGGATATCGGCGCAGACAAGCAGATTGATTACTTTGATATGGCACACGAAGAGAATCCGGCAATGGGTTATCGTGCAATCCGTATCTGCCTGGACAGACCAGAAGTATTTAAGACACAGCTTCGTGCACTGTTCAGAGCAAGTATGTTCGGAAATATCTCCATTATGTATCCGATGATCATCTCTGTAACAGAAGTAAAACAGATCAAGGCTATTGTTGCAGAGGTTAAGAAAGAGCTGACAGAGCAGGGCATTCCGTTTAAAGATGACGTAGAGCAGGGTGTAATGATCGAGACACCGGCTGCAGTTATGATCAGTGATTTTCTTGCAAAAGAAGTTGATTTCTTCAGCATCGGAACTAACGATTTAACACAGTATACACTGGCAATCGACCGTCAGAATGCAAAACTGGATAATATTTATGATTCTCATCATGAAGCTGTACTTCGTATGATCCAGATGGTCATTGATAATGCACATAAAGAGGGAATCTGGGCAGGAATCTGCGGAGAGCTCGGAGCAGATACTACATTGACAGAACGCTTTATACAGATGGGGATTGATGAATTATCTGTATCACCTACATTTGTTCTGCCGGTACGTAAGATCGTAAGGGAACTGGACTGATTCTGGCATAAATATCGCAAAAGAATAGAAACAGGCAGTCAAAATTCCGCATGGGTCAATCTATGCGGAATTTTTTTGCAATAAATTAGCGGTTCCTGATTGTGATACATAAAAAAATATGATAAACTGAACATAGTCTGTAATTTTATGAAAAGATAATTGATACATAAAAAATCTGAAGTGGATCAGAAGCAAAGGAGATATGAATATGGGAAAAATTGCCATTGTCACAGACAGTAACAGCGGCATAACACAGGACCAGGCAAGAGAACTTGGAATCAGCGTAATTCCAATGCCTTTTTATATTAACGAGAAGCTTTATCTTGAAGGAATCACTCTTTCACAGGAAGAGTTTTATGAGAGACTTAAGAATGATGAGGCTATTTCTACTTCACAGCCGGGGCCGGCAGATGTATGCGGACTTTGGAATACATTACTGGAAAAGTATGATGAAGTAGTGCACATTCCAATGTCAAGCGGACTGAGTGCATCCTGCGATACAGCAATGGGACTGGCTCAGGAATATGACGGAAGAGTACATGTAGTAGACAATCAGAGAATTTCTGTTACGCAGAGACAATCTGTACTGGATGCCCTCACATTAAGAGAGGCGGGCAGAAATGCGACACAGATCAAACAGGTTCTGGAAGAGCAGAAGTTGGATTCCAGTATCTATATTACTCTGGAAACTCTGAAATACCTTAAGAAAGGCGGAAGGATTACTCCTGCAGCAGCAGCAATCGGAACAGTTCTGAACCTGAAACCTGTGCTTCAGATCCAGGGTGAGAAGCTGGATGCATATTCCAAAACAAGAGGCAAGAAGCAGGCAAAACGTGTCATGCTCAAGGCTATGCAGAATGACTTGGAGAACCGCTTCGCAGAATACGTAAAACGTGGCGAAATGTGCCTGCAGTCTGCTTATACAGGAAATCAGGAGGAAGCAGAGGAATTTAAGAAAGAAATTGCCGAAGTATTCCCTGGAATTGAGATTGTGCAGAATCCGTTATCATTAAGTGTTGCATGCCATATCGGACATGGTGCTATTGCAGTTGCATGTTCAAGAAAAGTGGTAGTAGAATAAAACAATCTGAGGAGTTAGGAAAGAATGAAGAAACTTATGGAACAGATGGCGGAAGAACTTTCCGCAGCATTTGAAAAATCCGGATACGACCCATCCTACGGAAAAGTAACCGTATCCAACAGACCGGATCTTTGCGAATTTCAGTGCAACGGTGCTATGGCAGGAGCCAAAGCGTACAAGAAGGCACCGTTTATGATCGCTGATGATGTAGTAGCATACTTAAAAGACAGCCAGGTTTTCTCCATGGCAGAAGTCGTAAAACCGGGATTTATCAATTTAAAAGTAAAAGGTGAATTCCTTGCAGATTACTTAAAGGAAATGGCAACAGACGAGAAACTTTCCGTATCTGCAGCAAAAGAGCCGAAGACGATCATCATCGACTACGGTGGACCAAACGTTGCAAAACCTCTTCATGTAGGACACCTTCGTTCTGCAATCATCGGAGAAAGTATTAAGAGAATCGGTCACTTTGTAGGACATAAAGTGATCGGTGATGTTCATCTGGGAGACTGGGGTCTTCAGATGGGGCTGATCATTACGGAACTGAAACACAGAAAACCGGAGCTGGTTTATTTTGATGATTCTTACACAGGAGAGTATCCGGAGGAAGCACCATTTACGATCAGCGAGCTGGAAGAGATCTATCCATGTGCAAGCGGCAAGTCCAAAGAGGATGAAGCGTACAGAAACGAAGCTCTGGAAGCAACTCATCTTCTTCAGCAGGGCAAACCGGGATATATGGCTCTCTGGAACCATATTATGAACGTATCCGTTACAGACCTGAAGCGCAACTATGACAAATTAAATGTGTCTTTTGATCTCTGGAAAAAGGAATCCGATGCACAGCCATATATTCCTGGAATGGTTGAGGAGATGAAAGAAAAAGGATTCGCTTATGTAGACCAGGGTGCACTTGTAGTAGATGTAAAAGAAGAGAACGACACAAAAGAGATTCCTCCATGTATGCTTCTGAAATCAGACGGAGCTTCTCTTTATACAACTACAGACCTTGCAACAATCGTAGAGCGAATGAAATTATTTAACCCGGATGAGATCTTGTATGTGGTAGACAAACGTCAGGAACTTCACTTTATCCAAGTATTCCGCTGTGCAAGAAAGACCGGGCTTGTAAAAGATGATACAAAGCTTTCTTTCCTTGGATTCGGAACCATGAACGGAAAAGACGGAAAACCGTTCAAGACAAGAGAGGGCGGCGTTATGCGTCTGGAAACTCTCATTAAAGACATCAACGAAGAGATGTTTACCAAGATTGTTGAGAATCGCAGCGTGAAAGATAAAGATGCGAAAGAAACTGCAGAGATCGTAGGGCTTTCCGCGATCAAATACGGTGACCTTTCCAATCAGGCTACCAAGGATTACATTTTTGATATTGACAGATTTACATCATTTGAAGGTAATACAGGTCCGTATATCCTTTATACGATCGTTCGTATCAAATCTATTCTGAACCGTTTTGCAGAAGAGGGCGGCAACCTTGAAGCAGGTACAATCCTTGATCCTGTAAACGACAGCCAGAAGAACCTGATGCTTCAGCTGACAGGTTTTGGTGCAACCGTAGAGAACGCCTTTGAAGAAAAAGCACCGCATAAGATCTGTGCATATATTTACGAAGTATCCAATGCATTCAACAGCTTCTATCATGAGACAAAGATCCTCAGCGAAGAGAACGAAGCACAGAAAGCTTCCTTCATCCAGTTGCTGAAACTCACTAAGAAAGTTCTGGAGACATGTATCGATCTTCTTGGATTTTCTGCACCGGACAGAATGTAAAAATAAGATTCATCAATAAATCAACTAGTTACTGTTCACACACCACTATCCCGCAAGGTGTTTTGGCATGAATATACCAAAATCCCGAGATATACAAGCCAAAATTTCATTGCCACAGGCAATCTGGAATGAATTTTGGCTACGTTACTGAGAACGGAGTGAACAGTAACGTATACTAAGCCCTGTTTACATATATTGTAAATGGGGCTTTTCAAAAAGAACGAAATGTGCTATCATGTATTTATCTAATCTATACGTGATGAAATTCTTTCATCACATTTTCCATTTTTATTTTAAACGAATTGTGAATATCTGCTTGACTCAGATAAACTGCGGAGCAGTTATTCGGTTATGAGCAAGTAGCGAATCTGATGATTTTATCTGTTTGACAATTGAACAGGAGGTGAACCAGTGAATTTATCTGGAACTGTATTAAAAGGGCGTTACTGTATTCTGGATCCTGTTGGAAAAGGCGGCGGAGGGAAAGTTTACCTTGCCAGAGACCTGGAACTGGGCGTTTTGTGGGCGGTAAAAGAAATACCGGTATCCGACAAAAGTGAAGCCCGTATGCTTTTGAAACTTTCGCATCCGTCTTTGCCAAAGATGATAGATTACATAGAAGATAACCGAAAATGTTACCTTGTTATGGAATATGTCAGGGGAAAATCTCTGGGTGAGTATTTAAGAGGCGGAAAACATTTTTCCATAAATGAAATCGTTAAATATGGAATGGAGATTTCAGATGTATTCTCCTATTTTCATGGTCGGAAACCACCGGTTTATTATGGAGATCTGAAGCCTGACAATCTGATGCTGGGTGAGAATGGAAGATTATATCTGATCGATCTGGGCGGTGCTGTAAACGGATATAAATATCACCATAAAGTATGTACAGGCACTGCCGGTTTTGCTGCGCCGGAACAATATGAGGGAAAGATAAATGCAGCAACAGATATTTATACATTTGGAAAAACATTATCTGCCTTATGTGGAAAAACAGATTGTCTGTTATTCATCCGGAACATGTCATTATTCTGGCTTATTTTCAGATGCTGCATGAAGAAACCGGAAATGCGTTATCAAAATATGAAGACTGTACAGAAAAAACTAAGCAGAATCCAGAAGAGACAAAATCAGAGTAAAATTAAAAACATGTTGGTTTTGGCAGGGAGCAGTATTGCTTTTGCAGTAATAACTGTTTTTCTTCTGTTTAGTTCTGATCTGGTATCCGGCTCCAAAACATTTGATTTTTATGAAGAGCTAACTGATATTACAGACCTTTATTATCAGGAAGAATTTCAAAACGGCAGTAAAGTGGACAGGGAAAAAATTTGTGAACAGGCAGATGCCGGACTGCGGAAATTACAAAAACAATGCACTGAAAAAGAGGAGTCCAGAAAGATATTACAGCTTCTGGCAGTAAACAGTGAGTACCAGGAAAATTATGAAAATGCAGGATTCTACTATGAGCAAATACTTCTTTATGATGAAACTTACAGAGCCGGATACGGTGAATATGGAATGTTCCTGTTCCGTACCTGGCAAAAGGAAGCCGGTCAGGCACTATGGACAGAATATAAGTCGAAAGAAACAATGTTAGACGATACAGTCAGCAGAAATCTGAGATTGTGGGAAAAGGAGATGACTAAGAGTGAAGAAAAATCATAACAGACTCTGGATTGTGACATTTGTATGTTTATGCCTGTGCCTGACTTCGACTATCTCTGCCATGCAGATGGGAGGTTTTGATATTGATGTAGGAAATGGAGAAAACAGCAGCTGGCAATGGCATGAGGAACAGCAGTGGAATCAGAGCAGTTGGGAGAATACATGGGAAAATAACCGGCAGACTGGAGACAACACATCAGAAACTCCTGCACAGAACGATCAGACGCAGGACAATGGATATCAGTATGATTTTGATACAGGAAACGGAACACAGGATAATATACAGCAATGGAATGGTGTACAGCAGAATAACACTGACTGGAATAACAGCAGTCAATGGAACAATAATTCTCAGTGGGATAATAATTCTCAGAATAATAATGTCCAGAATAATAATGCCCAGAATAATAACGTTCAGAGTAATAATGCCCGGAATAATAATTCTGCATGGAACGCTCAACCTCAGACAGATAACAATATGCAGATAACATCCCGGACGGATAATGAATCCGCTGTTAAGATATCAGAAAAACCCACCCCAACATCAATACCTGTACCAACACCTAAACCTGCGAAAAATCCGAAGCCGACAAAAACACCCAAATCAACTCAGCCCCCAACTCCTAAGCCGTCAAAAAAGAAAAATAAGAAGAAACAAAATAAAGCAAAGAAAACAGAAAAAGAAAACAAGAATACAGGTAATTCCAAAGTGTTTCAGAATAAAGAAAACCAGGGGGATACTGTTGAATACACGCATGTAAAAGATGAAGCTGTTAAGTTTCATTGCACACAAAATACAGATAGTTTCCATACCCCGCGAATTCAGATAATATCCCGGGGCTCTGTTCAGATTCTTTCTTTTCGGCTTAACAAAACAGAATGTCCCTGGCATTGGGAAGGAGACTGGATCATACCGGATACGGAAGATGAAAATGTAAAAGAAATAGAATTGTTGGTTATCTCTCAAGGCGGAAAGCTGATAAAAATGAATCCCCGGATTTTTTCCTCATAGACGCTTCAGGAAAACAATGCTATAATTTATCATATTATATCAATTTTTCTGAGACAGGAGGAACCTATGTACAAAGTAATTTTGTTTGATTTAGATGGAACATTAACAGAATCCGGAGAGGGTATCACGAAATCTGTTCAGTATGCACTGGAGAGAATTGGAAAGCCTGAACCGGACCTTGAGAAACTGAAGGTTTTCATAGGACCGCCGCTTATGGAGATGTTTATGCAATATGCACAGATTGATGAGGCAACCGCAAAACAGGCGGTGGAAATTTACAGAGAACGCTATTCTGTGACAGGAATCTTTGAAAATGCCGTATATCCGGGAATTGAGAACATGCTGGCACAGTTGGAGAAGAAAGGATATATTCTCGCAGTAGCATCCTCTAAACCGGAAGTATATGTGAGACAGATCCTGGATCATTTTGGACTTACCCGGTACTTCACAGAAATCGGCGGAAGCGAATTGAATGGTCGAAGAACAAACAAGACAGAAGTGATCGAAGATGTTCTGAAACGTCTGAATATGGACAAACACAGAGATCAGGTTATTATGGTTGGAGATAAAGAACATGATGTATACGGAGCACGCAAAGCTGGCCTGGAATGTATTGCAGTTTCTTTCGGATATGGAACTGAAGAAGAGCTTAAACAGGCAAAACCTCTGAAAATCGTTGATTCTGCAGAAGGAATCGTAGATTTTTTCGCCTGAGCCCTCTGCGAAAACAAAATATTGTTTCTAAAATCTGGAGGGCAGGATATCCGGCAGGAATCCATTTTGTGATTTCGCAGATCGTTGCAGGGACTGCGTTGGCAGTATTTGCAAGAACAGCAGAAAATTCGGCAGAGACATACTATAATTACACGATTTTTCTCACAGGCTTAACAGGAATCCTGGCTATGATCCCGGCATTGTATTTTTATCGAAGAGATAAAGTTAGAAGAATTGCCAGCGGCCTGATCCCGGCGCAGAAAAAAGTACCGCTTTCTATATCGGAAACAGTTCTTTTACTTCTGGCAGGAGCCGGATTTGCACAATATGGAAACTTCCTGATGGCAATACTTCAGTCATTTATCAACAGCACCACCTATCAGGAGAGCATGACCAGAATTACAGAAGGAAAATCACTTCTTATGATGATTTTCTGGATGGGAATTATTGCACCTGCGGCGGAGGAAATGATCTTCCGCTGGTTAATCTATCTGCGTCTGCGTGACTGGCTGAAGATGCCGGTGGCAGCAGTGATTTCCGGGTTGATATTTGGTATCTATCACGGAAATATCGTACAGGGAATTTACGCAAGCATCCTCGGAACTGCATTTGCATGGATACTGGAAATGAGTGGAAATATTTACAGCAGTATGCTGCTCCATATGGGAGCAAACATCTGGTCACTGCTTATCTCAGAATATGCACTGGATTTGTATTCCATGAAATATGGGGTACAGATTCTCATATTAATCTATCTGATTCTGTTGATCAGTGTGGTATATTGCCTTACCCATTTCGAAAAGATGTGCAGTATAAGAAAAAAGAAAAGAATGATATAAAAATAGAGACAAGATAAAGACATCTGCAATTGTGGAATGACAGTACACATGCAGGTGTCTTTGTTATTAGAAAAAAGATTATGTTAAGGCAAAAAGAAAATAATCAGTATACGGAAATTTAGATGTACTGGAAAGAGTAAAACCCAACAGTTTGATTAGGATTCGGAAATAACCTTTTACTGAATTAAACAGAGAATATCTGTTTGACAAATAAGTATTTAGCTATTAAGTACTTGACAGATACAACAGTATTCTGTATTATGAATGTATCAATACAACTAATACACTAAGTACACACATAAAATAAAACAACACATCATGAAACACGTAACAGAAAGGAGGAATCACCAGTGATTGTTTTGGATTATCAGGACAGGCGTTCAATCTATGAACAGGTTACAGATAAATTTCAGATCCTAATCCTGAACGGTGTCCTGCCGCCGGGATCGCAGATGCCGTCAGTAAGGCAGCTTGCCACAGAACTGTCCGTCAATCCCAACACGATCCAGCGTGCATATATGGAGCTGGAGAAACTGGGACTGATCTATCCTGTAAAAGGCAGAGGAAATTTCGTAGCAGACAGCTCTCAGGTACAGAAGATAAACAGAGAGAGCTACCGAAAAGAATTCACAGCACTGATACAGAAAGGCAGAAACACAGGATTCAACAGAGAGGAACTGGAGAAAATGCTTGCGGAAATCTTTGAAAAGGAGGACGAATCATGATAGAGATCAGAAACTGCAGTAAAGCTTTCGGAGAGATCCATGCCATTGACCATGTATTAATGGAAATCGGTGAACGCCAGATTTTCGGACTGGTAGGGACCAACGGTGCAGGAAAGAGCACGCTGCTTCGAATGGCTGCCGGAGTGATAAAGCCGGACGAAGGAGAAATCCTGGTGGATCAGGAACCGGTCTATGAGAATGAAAAGATAAAACAGCAGATATTTTACATTTCAGACGGTGGATATTTTCCACAGGGATATACGGCAGCAGATCTGAAAGATTTCTACAGAGAATATTATCCGGACTTTATGACTGACCGTTACAGTAAATTAATGGACCAGTTTCATCTGGATGAGAAACGCAGGATCAGTTCCTACAGCAAGGGAATGAAGAAACAGCTTCTGGTCATTATGGGAATCAGTGCAGGGACAAAATATCTGTTATGCGATGAAACGTTCGATGGACTTGATCCGGTCATGCGTCAGGCAGTAAAGAGTCTGTTTGTGTCTGAAATCATGAATCGGGATTTTACCCCGGTGATCGCATCTCATAATATGAGAGAACTGGAGGACGTGTGTGACCATGTAGGATTCCTGCACAAAGGAGGAATTCTTTTATCCAGAGAACTGGAAGACATGAAATTCCATATCCATAAGATCCAGTGTGTACTGCCGGATCAGACAAAAGAAGAAGCACTTTTGAAAGAATTGGACGTTTTAAAGAAAGAACATCAGGGATCACTTCTGATACTTACTGCAAGAGGGACCAGAGAAGAAATACTTCAGAAAGTACAGACACAGAATCCAATATTCTGCGAAGTGATTCCATTGACACTGGAGGAGATATTTATCAGCGAAACGGAGGTGGCAGGCTATGAAGTCAAAAACATTTTCTGGTAGATCATTAAGAAGCAGCTTAAAAGGCAGTACCTGGATTCTGGTGCTGTTGTTACTGGGGTTTATGGTTGCATTTCCGGTAGCAGAACTGATGCTGATCGGAAATCAGACGGATGAAATCCACAGGATGACTTTTGCCATGATCTGTTCCTATCTGATAGTTCCAGGCTTTTTGGTTACAATGCTTGCGGCCGTTGTAAATGCCCTGAATGAATTCTGGTATCTTTTTTCCAGAGATAAGATTGATTTTTATCACAGTCTTCCGGTAACAAGAAGCAGGTTCTTTTGGGAAAAAGCAATCAGAGGTTTGGTGCTGTATCTGGTTCCATATGTGATCATGGAACTGATCACAATGGCGATCGCAGTCAGCAAAGGACATGGTAGTCATCTGATCACGGCAGCGGGGAAAATGTTTCTGGAACATTTGCTTATGTATCTGCTGCTGTATTTCGGAGCAGTGTTGGCACTGGCAATTGCGGGAAATATTCTGGCAGGTATTCTGTCATTATGCTGTGTTTACCTTTACGGACCGGTACTGGGCATTCTTTTATGGGTGCTGGAAATGATGTATTTCAGAACGAATATGGGACTTAAAGAGGGAATGGCAGAAAAGATATCTGTTTTTCTTTCACCTGTATCTATTTCCGTGGCATTGCGGACTTATTCAGGACAAAAGAATTTCTGGATCATTATAGTGGGCGGGATACTGCTTCTGATTGTTCTGGCAGTATGTGCATATCTGGCATATACAAAGCGTCCAGCTGAGAAAACAGGAAAATCTTTTGTTTACGGATTTCTGGAACCAATCCTTTTGTTTATGGTCGTAATCCCTGCTGCTCTGGCAATTGGAACGATGTTTGCGCTGATCGGACCGGAAGAGAACAGGACTGGCTGGTGGATATTCGGGCTTGTGCTGGGGACAGTTGTATTTTATGGAATTTTGCAGGTTATTTTTGCAATGGATTTCCGTAAAATGGCAGCACATAAGCTGCAGCTTATGCTTTTGGGAATATGTGTAGCTGTCAGTGCCTGGATATTACACACAGATGCCATCGGATATGATACAAGAATTCCGACAATGGCAAAAACTGAGGGAATCAGTCTGAATCTGGAGTGGATAGGAACTGAGAGTGTGAATGAACCGCAGATGGAAGTGAGTTCTGGTTCATATAAACTGGACAGACTCTTTTATTTTATGGGCGGAAATTATGGCAGATGGACAGATGCAGGAATGTCAGATAAAATCTATGAAGTGTTAAAAGAAATTGCGTCTTATCAGAACAGTAAGGAGTGCAGCGGAACAGAAATAGGAGTTCAGTTTAAAAAGAAGAGCGGTTTCGATATTACCAGACAATATATAGTGACAGCGGAGCAGCTTGGCAGACTGCTGGAAGCATGCTATGAGCAGGGAACATTAAAAGATAATAAATATGATATTCTGGAAAAGTACAGACAGAAAGTGTCTTTTATAACAGTAGATCCTTTAAATGAATTAGATGATCAGTACTCTGTAACATTGGAAAAATCTGACAGTCAGAAGCTGCTGGATCTGCTGAAACAGGATATAGCAGAAGCCTCACCGCAGGAACTTATAGGAATCCCGTGTGGACAGATGGAGCTTTACGCTACTTCCTATGCAGATATGGATGAGCATATTGCACCGGAATCCTATGCAGAAGTAGGAAGATATATTTTCCCGACATTTAAGCGGACACTTGTTTTCCTGAAAGAAAAAGGTTATGCTTTTGTTATGGAAAAAGAAAATCTGAAACAGTACGATTATTCAGTGACATATAATGCAGAAGAAATGGATGTCACAGATCCTGAACAGAAAGAAGAATTAGCCCAGAGCCTGATCCGTGAATGGGAGTGTCCGGCATGGCTGGAAACGGAGGCGGGTGTGAGTGTGAAAGTGGCTCTGAACAGTACAGAGTCTGCCGGAGAATCGCTAAACGGAATAGAGTTTGCTGTACTGAAAGCGAAAGAGCCGGAATTTATAAAGAAAATAGTAGAAACTGGCGAGGAAGAAGAATGAAGAAAGCAGTTCGTCTGGACAAGTTCCTGGCAGATGCAGGAGCAGGAACCAGAAGTGAGGTAAAAAAATTTATTCAAAAAGGAAAAGTCCAGGTCAACGGTGTGCCTGCAAAGAAATCGGAGATCAAGGTCAGTGAAGAGGATGAAGTAGTTCTGGACGGAAACAGAATTTCCCAGGCACCGGAATTTGTCTATTATCTTCTGCACAAACCGGCAGGGTATGTTAGTGCCACAGAAGATAAGCGGGACAAAACAGTGATGGAACTTGTAGCATCAGACAGAAAAGGCCTGTTTCCGGTGGGAAGACTGGACAAAGATACGGAAGGACTGCTTCTGATCACAGACGACGGAGCACTGGCGCATGAATTGCTTTCTCCAAAGAAACATGTGGACAAGACCTATTATGCGGTTACAGACGGATGTATGACCAAAGAGGATGTGCAGCGCTTCGCAGATGGTCTGGAAATCGGAGAAAAAAATCCCACAATGCCGGCAAAACTGAAGATCCTCAGTACAAGAAAAGTTGAAGAGACAGAACTGGAACAGTACCCGTCAGGATGGTCATCAGAAATTCAGCTTACGATCAAAGAGGGGAAATTCCATCAGGTCAAGCGAATGACAGAAGCAGTAGGAAAGAAAGTCGTCTATCTGAAACGAATTTCCATGGGAGTATTGACATTGCCGGATGATCTCAAAAAAGGCGAATGCCGACAGTTGACTGCAGAAGAAGAAAAGAGATTAAAAGAAAGTGTTGTCATAAAATAAGTAAAATTGTAAGAATACATGGTTGATTGTCCGCTGATATAATGGACATTATAACATGTGTCGGTAAAGTGCAGGAAACTGAGTTTGTCAGAAGCAGATCAGAACCTGGAAGAAACTGTAAAAATAATAAAAAATTTGCAAAAAACCCTCTTTACATGGAGGGTTTTTGTATGCTATACTACAGAAGTTGCGAGTCATGCGCATCTATTGCGCGTGCAAAAATATACACGTTCGGAGATTCCCGCGGATGGTGCCCTGCGGTGTGAGGCTGGGTCCCCAGGAAAAAGAACCGGGCGGAAGAAATTAACCAAAAAGGAGAACAAACATGAGCGTTATTTCAATGAAACAGCTTTTAGAAGCAGGCGTACATTTCGGACATCAGACAAGAAGATGGAACCCTAAAATGGCTCCATACATCTACACAGAGAGAAACGGTATCTACATTATCGACTTACAGCAGTCTGTAGGTATGGTTGACGATGCTTACAATGCAATCGCTGATATCGTAGCAGACGGTGGAAGCATCTTATTCGTAGGAACAAAGAAACAGGCTCAGGATGCTATCAAAACAGAAGCAGAGCGTTGCGGACAGTTCTATGTAAACGAGAGATGGTTAGGTGGTATGCTTACAAACTTCAAAACTATCCAGAGCCGTATTGCAAGACTGAAACAGATCGAAGCTATGGAAGCTGATGGAACATTTGACGTTCTTCCTAAGAAAGAAGTTATTGAGCTGAAAAAAGAACTTGCCAAATTACAGAAAAACATTGGTGGTATCAAAGAAATGAAGAGACTTCCAGATGCAATCTTCATCGTAGATCCTAAGAAAGAAAGAATCTGCGTACAGGAAGCTCATACATTAGGAATCCCGCTTATCGGTATCTGCGATACAAACTGTGATCCGGAAGAACTGGATTATGTAATTCCTGGTAACGATGATGCAATCCGTGCAGTAAAATTAATCGTTTCCAAAATGGCAGACGCTGTTATCGAAGCAAAACAGGGTACTGCAGATGTAGACGGTGAAATCGAAGCTGAATCTGAAGAGTTCGCAGCTACAGAAGAATAATTTTTTGAACCAGTACAGGAAAGCCGACAGGCTTTCCTGTCATTGAAAAAGGAAAAGCCCCTCCGGGCGATTTACGAATATTATTCAGGAGGAAAATGAAATGGCTATCACAGCAGCACAGGTAAAAGAATTAAGAGAAATGACCGGCGCCGGAATGATGGATTGTAAGAAAGCTCTTACAGCTACAGAAGGTGATATGGATAAAGCAGTAGAATTCCTTCGCGAAAAAGGTCTTGCTACAGCACAGAAGAAAGCAAGCCGTGTAGCAGCAGAAGGTCTTTGCAAAACTTTAGTTTCCGAAGACGGAAAGAAAGCAGTTGTTGTAGAAGTTAATGCTGAGACAGACTTCGTAGCTAAGAATGAAAAATTCCAGAACTACGTTGCAGACGTAGCAGCTCAGGCTATGAACACAACAGCAGCAGATATCGATGCTTTCCTTGCAGAAGCATGGGCACTTGATACAACTAAGACTGTTAAAGAAGCTCTTGCAGCTCAGATCGCAGTTATCGGCGAGAACATGAACATCAGAAGATTTGCTCAGGTTACAGAAGAGAACGGTTTCGTTGCTTCCTACACACATATGGGCGGTAAGATTGGTGTTCTTGTAGACGTTGAAACAGACGTAGTTAACGATGCTGTTAAAGAAATGGCTAAGAACGTAGCAATGCAGATTGCAGCTCTGAAACCACAGTACACAAGCGACAGCGAAGTAAGCGCAGAATACATTGAGCATGAGAAAGAAATCCTTATGGCTCAGATTCAGAACGATCCGAAAGAATCCCAGAAACCGGCTAAGGTTATCGAAGGAATGATCACAGGACGTATCAAAAAAGAGCTTAAAGAAATCTGCCTTCTTGACCAGACATACGTTAAAGCTGAAGACGGAAAACAGTCTGTAGCTAAATACGTAGAGCAGGTTGCTAAAGAAAACGGTGCTAAGATTACTGTTAAAGGTTTCGTACGTTACGAGACAGGTGATGGTATCGAAAAGAAAGAAGAGAACTTTGCAGAAGAAGTTGCAAAGCAGATGGGTAAATAATCTGTAAAGATTAATTTTCTATTTAAATTTCAGTATTTATAGGCCCTGAGAGTCTTATAAACACTACGTTTTAGAAGTGATTATAAGATTTTCAGGGCTTTTTTCTCTAATTTTTTCTAAAAAGTCTAAATTATCTTCAGGCATCACTGAAAATTGTCAAAAAATGCAATTAGTTGAGTAAAAAATGAGTAAAAGTATAGGCATGTAATCTTCAACGAAGTTTACTCAAGTTATCAGCGATTTTATTAGATTACTATAATTTTCAAACTTCAAATTATAAAACTTTGAACTATAAGAAGGAGAAAAATGGTCAAAATCAGATTGCTGGGAAAGAAAGAAGATATGCACGCGATGATAAAAAGAATTTATCAGATTGAGGACGTGCAAGTCATAGAAACGTCAGATTTTTATATGAACAAAGGTACAAGTAAATATGGAAGAATTTATACGGAAGTAGAACCCAGAAAATAAGAAAGATGATTTCAGTATAGAAAGGAAGCGGGTGATTGCAAATGAGTAATACAGCGCTAGGTGCAATGAAGAGTTTAGAGTTTGCAGGTAAAGAGCATGAAAATAGTGAATCAAAGATCAATGAATGTAAGGGATATTCCGTAGAGCAGATCTTCTGTTGTGATCATGCTAAATATTTTGGGAAGCAGTTAAAGTATCATGGAAAAAGTAATCAATGATGAAAGTATAGATGATAATGAGGAAATTATGCATCACGAAGAGGGCGTTGATTTTATTCCGGCCAATATCGAATTAGCAGGATTGGAAACTGCACTGGTTGGGGTGATGAGTCGTGAATTTGTATTGAAGTCATATCTGGATCATATGAAGGATAAATACGATTATATGTTGATTGACTGTTTATGTGGTTAACCACATAAAGTAAGAACAAAAGGTCTGAGTTTATAACCCAGACCTCATGATATCATCCTGCATATCTAACTTCCATAAATTGTCTTTCGTTATCAGAAATCGGTGGATTTTCCAGCGCTTTAATCCAGTAGATTTCTCCATCGCATTCTAACTGAATATACATCTTTTCGTTTATGAGTGCGCATTTAATGATTTTTGTTAATGATCCAGTTTTCAGTGTTGTGTTCACCGCAGTAGCGCCTGGTCTGGTATACACCGGAAGATCACTGTTTACTGTGAAATATCGGCTGCTTCCATCTGCGGAATATATTTCTTTGTAAGATCCATATCTGCTTGTCGGAACAAATCTTCCATTGACATATTCGTAGGTGAAATTAATTGCATTGATACCAAGAGAATAAGAAACGATGCTCTCTGTAATTACAATCTTATTTCCATTTAAGTTGGTAACTTCACCTATGCGATGGTTTCCGTATCCTGCCATAATTTCAGTGAAATCAAGGATTTTTCTGAACTTTCCGTTTGTGTATTTTAATAATGCACATACAGGTCCGTCACCATTCTCGGCTGGTGCATAGAGATATAAAAACGGCTGTCCGTTTTTCAATGTATAAATATTTGCTATAACATTATAAAAACGTGTATTTTTTAATCTGTAAGCTGTTTTTCCATTAACCGATACAGTAAGTGACGAATATGCTTCATCGTCGGTTTGATTGGCTGCTCTGATTCTGATTTTATCTTTCGTTCCATCACCTGTAACATCATATGCTGTGTATGTCCGATTTGCTTTTAATTGGACCCCATTTGCCGTTGCTTTTACGGGTATGGAGAAGATAATTGCAAAACCAATTGCCAGAAACATGGTAAGCACAGAAATAAAACTAATTCTTTTTCTCATAAAACATGACCCCTTTCGTGTAGGAATTGCTATAATTTTTATATTTTTATTGTATCATTGTATATGTGCAAATTGTATTTTTTAAGTTACAAAATCCTGAGATAATTTTATGAGAACCAATCCTCTTCCCGATGCATCTAATTAGTGTAAAAGTAAAAAGTAAACACGTGTAGTAATCCGGCTGGACAAAAGGAGAAGACAAAGTTATGACAAAAGATGTATTTATTAAGGAGGTTCGGGATGCAGAAGCCATGCTGTATCATATATCAAAGTCCATTCTGAAGAATGACTCTGATTGTGGGGATGCTGTGCAGGAAACAATTCTTAAGGCATATGAGAAACTTCCCACCTTAAAGAAAGAAAAGTATTTTCGAACATGGATCACAAAGATATTGATCAATGAATGCAATGGGATTTTTCGGAAAAGAAAAAATGTTATTCCATATGAAGAATATATGGACAATATGAGGCTGACTGAGGAGGACAGATACAGTCATCTGTATATGGCGATTATGGAACTTCCGGAGGATCTGAGGATTTTGGTAACATTGTATTATTTAGAAGGATTCTCACAGAAAGAGATCAGTGAGGCTCTGGATATTCCGGAAGGAACGATTAAAAGCAGACTTTCCCGTGCAAGAGATTTTTTGAAAGCACAGTTATCCGATGAAGAAGAGAAAAGACCGATGCCTAGGAAAAACAGCAAACTATCAAAGAGAATAACAGGAAAGGGGAAAATGTCATGTTAGAGAACAAATGGAATAATATAGCACCGGAAGTACCACAGGATTTTCATGATAAATTTGAAGAGACACTGAGACATATTGAGCAGGCAGATGCAGTTGATAAAAAATACAAAAGAAAAAGATTCAGTGGCCGATTACTGATTGCAGCAGCAGTGATCTGTACAGGCATGGGAGTAACAGTGGCGGCAAAAGAGTTCTTTAAATGGAATGACCATTTGTTAAAAAGACTGGAACCCTCTGAGGAACAGCAGGAAACGATGCAGGAATCAAACTATATTCAGAATATAGATCAGTCTGTAACACAAAATGGTGTGACGGTTACCCTGACAGATTCTATTCAGGATCAGGGATTCCTGTATGCTTTTTTTGAAGTGAAAACAGAGGACAGTATTTCTATGACTGATCATACTTCTTTTGAGGAGATGACACATTTTAAGATCGATGGAAAAGAAGTATATGCAGTGGACGATAACAGATTTGGAAGCTTCAACACTGGGGTAGGACAGGATGAATTACTGAAAACAGATCAAAATTCTGCACATCTTAAATATTTTAACGCCGGGATATCTTATGACGGTGATTATGATCTGAGTAATAAAACAGTAGAAATCACATTAAAGAATCTTACGGAGGAAGGAGATTATGATACGACTGTTATTACAGATGGAACATGGGATTTTAAATGGACTCTGGGTGCAGTAAAGCCTCCGACAACTCTGGAAGTGAACCGGAAATGTGATTTTGGAGGTTATGAAATCACAGTGAAAAAAATGGAAGTAACGCCCCTTTTATGGTCATTATATCTTGATTATGATGAAGCTATGAAGGTGTATGAAGATGAGAAAAACAAGTTTGAGTACACAGGTACAGATTATGGCATGGATCTTTATGGCAGAGCTAATATTGACCAGGTGCGTTATAAAGATGGAACGGTTTTAACACTCGATCTGACCATGGGAGGCATCGCTGGCGGTGGAGAAAAACAGGATAAGGAAAATGGTGTCATGATCATCAGAAACAGTTTCCCGCAACTGGTTGATGTAGATAACCTGCAGGCGGTACATTTTGGGAACATTGACCAGTGGCTTGAAGTGCGGGAATAATAGTTTTTTCGGTGATATAGAAAAATCCTCCCATAATTAGATAATGAGAAAATACAAAAAGAACCGATACAAGGTCTTTGCAAGACTGATATCGGTCTTTTTTGGCTAAGTCTGCCAACTGTAAAATTTTGTTTATATATTAACGCATCCTGTTCATGTACAGGAAACGGATTCTAGCGTATACTGAAATTATTGATTACAAGGTCTACATGAACTGCAAATACAGATTCCGGGTTATATCCGGAAGCCATATTTTGCACTTACCGGTAAAATCTGTAATAGTTGGCATAAAAGTTCATTACATATTCGATATAAGCTTTAAATTTTTTCATTGTCTGTTCCTCCTCTTCTTTACGGGACGGGGAACATGCACTGGGGCTTTTGAAAAACCAGCTCCGTTATACCAGGGAGGAAAATATCTCCTGTGTGGGAGGCGGCATTTATCCCAACATGCTGTGTGCACACCCTCCGTTCCAGATTGATGGGAATTTTGGCTTTGCAGTTGCAGAGATGCTTATCCAGAGCAGGAAAGGGCATATCCTGTTGCTTCCGGCACTTCCGGATGAATGGAAGGATGGAAAAGTCCGGGGAATGAAGGCACAGGGTGACATCACAGTTGATTTTGAATGGAGAGAGGGCAGGATACACAGGGTTCGCCTCTGTTCTTCCCGTGAGCAGAAAGTAACGCTGGAATGCAATGGAATTTCGAAAACAGTATTTTTAAAATCTGATGGGACAGAGGACATGATTTTTGATTGATCTGTCCTGAGGGGCTGAAAATTATTGACAGCCGTATCATGTAAAAACACATGGTACGGCTGTTTTTAGTACCTGGAATATTTTATAGCACCTTGACTGATAATCATGAAAAGCATGGAAGCGTTCAAACTAATCTTTTGGGGATTTTCTGAGATTGTTAAAATAAATTGCAACTTTTTTGGGAGTTTGCACGTCTAATAAGTAGAAGCACATAAAGAAAAGCTTTTATACAATATTTCCTGATGACCGGTCTGATATAGGAGAAGGGAGACGACAATGAATGAGATTTTGATACGAAAAGCAAAGAAAGGCGATAAAGATGCTTTTTGTCGGCTTATAGATGAGAATGTACAGAGTATGTACAAGGTTGCAGCGGCATATCTGAAAAATGATGAAGATGTTGCGGATGCAATACAGGATACGATTCTTTCCTGCTATGAAAATTTGAAAAGTCTGAAACAGAACAGATATTTCAAGACATGGATGATCCGAATTCTGATCAATAAGTGCAAGGACATGATACAGAAGAAAAAGCTGGTTACTTATACGGATCAGATGCCGGAAACGCCTTTTCACGAAGAAAAATATGCAGCAATGGAATGGATCCAGGCCTTAGAGCCATTGGACAGTAAATACCGCTTGGTTGTTCTTCTATACTATATGGAAGGATTTGGTATCCGGGAAATCAGTGACATTCTGGATATGAAGGAAAGCACTGTAAAATCTCGTCTTTATCGTGGCAGAAAACAGATTGCAGAGATGTATGGATATAAGGTTAAGGAGGGACGTGCCTAATGATGACTTTAAATTATAATGAGAAAGACTTCCAGAAAAAACTTCAAAAGGACATAGAAATGCCGGAAATCGTGCATGAACATATTAATCAGGCATATCGTTTGATTGAAAATAACGCTGTTTTACAGAAAAAAGCATCAAAGGATCCATATCATTGGATGAAAAGTGGAGGCAGGATAGCAGGAGGGATGGCAGCGGTACTGGCAGTAGGATTTGTATTCTGTGCAATCAATCCGGTAATGGCAAAAAATATCCCGGTTGTAGGAGGACTCTTTGAAATTTTACAGGATAATGTGAGTTTCTTTGGTGACTTTTCAGATCATGCAACAACTTTGGAAGCTGTTGATGGAACGAAGACAGATAGCAGTGAAACAGACGGAGCCAAGACAGATCATACCAATAATGATGCTATTTACACTAAGACAGCAGATGGGCTGACAATTACATGTTCTGAGGTATATGCAAACAGCCAGGCAATTTATGTGACTATGCAGTTTAAAAGTGATAAACCGTTCCCAGAAACAGAAACTGGGGCGGAAAGTGGAACACCAGTCATTGATCTGGATATGACAGGGGGTGTAGACTTTAATTCAGAGGCTAGCCCGGTAATTGACGGTCAAGTGGAAGGAAAATTTCTGGATGATAACACCTATGCATGTATTTTCCGTTATGATTTGGCTGAAGCCGCAAAAGATTATACGGAATATAATGAGAAATACAATGAAATGACACAGCAGGTAATGGATGAGATGGGAATAACTCAGGCGGACTTAGATGATCAGACGGATGAAGGTTATGCGCTGCTGGAAGAGTTTATCAATAAATTGTCTGAACGTGGTGGAGAATATCAGAAGTACATTAAAGATATTGATATTCCAGATACCTTTAACCTGCATCTGGATATTACGAAGGTAAGAGGACTGGAAGCAAACTATCAGTGGTCAGAAGAGGATGAGAAAAAATATGGAAGGGATGCTGGCTACTACAAATATGAAGGTGACTGGAGCTTCGATATCCCGGTTACGGTAGATGATTCCCAGACAGAAGTATTGGAACTCAATGATACAAACGATGCAGGTATTGGACTTAAATCGGTGATTCGTACTCCATATGAATTGACGGTAAATGAACTTTATAAGGAAGGTTCCAACAGTGATTGCTTTATGGTAGCTCTTGATGCCAATGGAAACACACTTCCGTACAATGAGTCTACTGGAAACTGTAATAACTTCGCAATTCAGGACAGAGATATTTCTACGGTAGACATTTATTTTCTGGATTATGTCCAGTATATGGATGAGCTGAAAGGCCAGCAGAATTTTGATAATCCTACGAAAGAGGATGGACAAAAATGGAAAAAACTTCTGGAGGAGAATGCGAAGTACCATAAGACATTGCATTTTGACAATGACAATGTAAAAAACTAGTTGATATAAAAGAAAGATGAATAAGATATGAGACAAAAAGAAGTGATGGGGCAATCAATAAGAACTTCAAAATCGGCAAGACCCGGAACAATTACTTATGTGCCGATAGACAAGTCTGAATTCAGATCTACTGTATCTTCAGACAAAAAGAAAAACAAAATTATGAAAATAGTTGTAATGCTTATAGTGATGATTTTGGTTATGAGCTGTTGTGTGTATGCAGGTATATCTTATTATTACTCATATCACTTCTTTTTGGGTACGACCATCAATGGAATTGACAGTTCAAATAAGACAGCTTATGAAGTTGAGCAGGAGATTGCAGGGAAAAAGGATAACTATGTTATTCAGGTAAGTGCAAGGATGCAGGAACCTCAGACTATTACAGGTAAAGACATTGATTATCAATATGTATCCAGCGGGGAAATCCTTCAGCTGCTGAAGACTCAGAAACCATGGGAATGGATCAGAGGTTTTTTTGAAACGAAAAATTATATGGTTCAAGAAGAGACTGTTTTCAGTCGGGAAAAGCTGGAGGAACAGGTAAGTTCATTAAATTGTGCCAAAAAAGAGAATCAGATAGCACCGGAAAATGCGTATGTAAGTTTTTCTAATTCAGAATTTACTATTGTGCCAGAGACAGAAGGCAGTGAATTAAATGCCAAGGAAGCTTATCAGATGATAAGCAGAGCAATTGATAATGAGGCGGCAGATGTAGATCTGGGAAGCAATCCAAAGGCTTATAAGGAAGCAGATGTGACGAGAGATAGTTCAGAACTTCAGAATATGGTAAATATGTATAATAGCCTGGCAAAAGTAAATATCACATATACATTTGGAGATGAAACGGTAACACTTGACGGGAATACCATCAAAAACTGGCTGCAGTTTGACGAGAAAGGGCAGTTGCTTCCGGATGATGGAGCCTTCAGGCAGCATGTAGTGGATTATGTGGCACAGCTTGCAGCAGATCATGATACAGTTGGCACTGAAAGACAATTTGAGACCACAAGCGGAAGGATTGTGTATGTATATGGCTCAGCCTATGGATGGAAGATTGATCAGGACAAGGAAGCAGCACAGCTCATGCAGGAAATTCAATCAGGAACCCAGACAACCAGGGAACCGGTATATTCTATGAGAGCAAATGCACATGGGATCAATGATCTCGGAGATACATATATAGAGGTAGATCTTACAGAGCAGTATATGTGGTATTATCAGAATGGAAATATTATTTTTCAATCAGAAATCGTATCCGGACTGCCAGGTGATCCGGATAGAAAAACACCCCCTGGAATATTCACACTGGATTCAAAGAGCAGTCCGTCTGTGCTGCGAGGTGAAATGACAGCAAATGGAACATATTCTTATGAACAGCCGGTAACGTACTGGATGCCATTCAATGGAGGAATTGGATTTCATGATGCAGACTGGCAGCCGTACTTTGGTGGTGACAGATATCTTACAGGTGGTTCTCATGGATGCATCAATCTTCCCCCGGAAAATGCCGGACAGCTTTACAGCCTTATTCAGTATGATGTCCCGATAATTTGTTTTTACTAATTCTATATTCAAGATGTACAGGACAGGAGCTAAGTTGTAATGCTGTTGGCTCCTGTTCTTCATTGTCCTTTGTGTTTTGCCAGACAGCTTTAATTAATATGTTTATAATCTGCCGGAGGAAATTATGCCGTGTATTAAAATTAGGTAATGTAATTGAAGAGAAGATATGATATTATATGGGCAACAAATTGAATTTTGTGTGGAGGTGATGGTTGTGAAGAAAAAAGTGACAATAGTGTTGGGCATTATTAGTATTGTTGCTATAAGTACAATGATTATGTTTTCAAGATATAACTCTTCAGAAGCCTGTCGAAAAGCAAATGCCGCGATACAGTGGGATTGTTCTGTAACCTGTGCGGAAGAGTCAACGCCTGATTCTTATGTAATTACATATTCCGATGCAAAAATTTTATCCAAAACAGGCGTGTTGACGGTTCAGAACAGAAACGATTTTAACATTATTGTGCATCTGCTCTGCGAAGGAAAACAGGAACTCGTATCTGGCAGTATTCCTGCGGGTGGCTGCTATTCTTTTCTGAACGTTACAGATAAAGAACACACGGTAGGTATTCATGCTGATGTTGGTGAAAATACGGATATAAAAGTATTTGTATATGACGGAAAAGACACCGAACCATATACACGATAAATTTTTTATAAAAATGCATGAACCAAAAAACTAAAAGTGAAATCTCTGTGAAACAGGAAAGTTTCTTGACAGTAATACCAAGAACTCCTATAATGAAACCAATCTATTGGTTTTAGACACTTAGATACGTGTATGGACATAAATATAGAAACAGGAAAGTAAAATTTGTAAAGAAGTGTGGAGATTGATATGTATAAGATTAACAGTTCATCACAAAAAATACTTGAAAAGATGCTGGGAAAGAAATATCGGGAAATTGTAGATATGGACTATGATGACGAGATTTCGTATATCCAAAAAAAGAACAACAGAAAATTGGTATTTTCTAATAAGGTGGATCACAGGAAAGTGGGACGTGGAAATCCTTTATTGTCCAGAAGACGTATTAAAACAATGGATAAAGTAAATGCAGGATTGTCGAGGATTAAATAATGTCAGAAAGTACCAATAGTACACCAGTGTTTAAGGAAGAATATCAAAAACAAATAGCTGATATTTATAAACAGTACCAACAAACGGTAAAACCTTATGTAGCTCAATTGGAGGTAATGGAAAATGAATTTCCGATAGAAATCTTAAATGAAGTCAGGGCTATTATGAGTCATATAGCAAAATGCTATGAAATTACAAATGAGGAACTAATTCAAAAGAATATAGGAAAAGCCAAGAGTCATATGAAGCGTTGTGTACTGGATTGCTATAAGTATCTGTGCCTTGCGTACAGTGATTATTATGAAAATTTTGTACATAAATATCGCTTTACAGATTTAACTGTTGTAGATAATGGAGAATTTTGGTCAGATCTTTGTGAAACCGTATCTAAAGCAAAAAAGCAGTTAATACTTGCTAAGCAAAAGGAAGGTATGGTTGAAGATGTGGAAGACGCATACAACGAATTTGAGGCGGCGTATAATCAATATCATAGAGTGTATGAGATTATCGAAAATTCATATCGTCATCTAATAAAACTTAAAAGAAAGACGTTTTGGAAGGTAGCAATTTCCGTTTTAGCTTGGATAATCCCTCTTGTTCTTTCAATTGTGTTATTCTTTCTCGGATAAGAATATGGAAAGCATTATCGCTAAAAACGGTAGTGCTTTTTATTTTATTTTTTAAGGAAAAACGAATGGAAACTTTTGAAATGCCGTTTAAATTGGGAAATGATGCAAAAGCGGCCCTTGTAGGAGAAATATGTACTTGCAGACTATGAAGACAAAACAGAGCTGCATTTAATAGCAAATTTGAGATAGAGTGTATAGAAACAAACTATACGTTCTATTTTGGGGCTTTTTTGAGAAAAATTAGATGTTATTACTGATGTGGAAGAAGAGGAATAGTAATTATACCAATTCAACAATATGCAATAACAGAAAACACTCCACTGCCGATAAAAAAGGCAGCTTTTCCCTATATCTACACGCCATAGGTATCGAAAACCTATGGCGTTTTTTATAAAAATTTTTTCTTGAAAGCAAATGGCTGTTTTTCAAGTCTAATAATTATAAGAAGAAAAGGAGGTACTTTATGGATGCTTTAATAACAGAGGCTAAAAATGGAGATAAAGAAGCATTTGTCAGATTAATCCGGATGAATAAGCAGAGCCTGTATAAGACTGCCTGGATTTATCTTCGGGATGAGCAGGACATTGCAGATGCCCTGCAAAATACAATCCTATCCTGCTATGAAAATATACAGAGACTGAGAGAATCGAAGTATTTTAAAACCTGGCTGATGCGGATCCTTATAAATGAGTGCAAGGACATTCTCCGCCAAAAGAACCATGCAGCAGAACTGGATGATTTTGCAGAAGGTGTACATTGTGAAGAACTGAATCTCTGTGAATGGAAACAATTGCTTTTATGCCTGGATGAAGAAAGTAGGAAAATCGTGGAACTCTATTATTTTGATGAGTTTTCAGTTAAGGAAATCAGTGCCCTTCTTGAAATGAACAGCAATACCGTATCAACCAAACTTTCCCGGGCAAGAGCAAAATTAAAAAAGGTGATCAGGAGGTGAGACTATATGAAAGAAATCAGAAGGATTTTAAAAGAAGAAACTGCAATACCGGAAAATATTGATAAAGCCATGGAAGATGTTCTGAGCGGAATTTTAAATTCCCCAGACGAGAAAACAACGGGGGCTTTAAGTAAAAAAACAAATGGAGAAAGAACGAAAAATTCAGGAAATAAGAAAAAAATAATTCGGATTCTTCTTCCGGTAGCTGCTATATTAGGAGTTAGTACTGGCGTACTTGCAACAAACATCGGACGACTGTATAAAGAACTTGAACAACAGGGGGTCGCTGAACAGGAGGCAGCTCAAATGGTTGTCACAGAACCTGAGTCAACTGCAGAAAATGTGGAAAATATTACTTCTTATCCAATAACTCCCGAGACGGTCGATTGGAATCAGTCCATGCTGACTGTTAAAGAAGCGTATTTTGATGGCGGCGGTTTAAGTTTTCTCGGAGAACCTTCCAATGAGGCAAAGAATTATATGATCACTTGCCGTGATCATGCAACGGTGAATGGAAAAGATGCACTGGCTTCTTTAAATAAAATAGAAGGAGAAGATCTTTATTATGGGCATATTACTTTGTATGATGACGCTTTGATTGAGAAAATATTAAAAGAAGATTCTGAAGTAGAACTTTCCATGACTATTCAGGCATATCCTGTTTATGACGGTAAGATTTATTATACCTGGAAAGACACTGAAGCTTACGAAAAGATTTTTAAAATTGGTTCTTTTACAGATTCAGAAGGAAAGGTTTCTTATGCACTTCCTGCGGAGGACGTTTACAGAGGATATACGCCTCAGACTCTTACGTTAACCCTTCCATTAAAGGATGAAGTAAAGGATATCATTGAAAAATATAGAAAAGAAGGGAAATTGCAGGCTGCTGACACCGGAATAGAACCATCTTCGGGCGAGAGTACGCAGAACACAACAGATTTGGAAAGTTCGTCAAATACTACGAGTGTAAATGAAAAATATGATCCGGAGAAAACAATATTGCAGGTAAAGGAAAACCATGTAACAGCTTCTCTGCCGGGAAAATCAGGAACCCTTACGATAGAAGCTGATATTACCGGAAATACTGATGACGTTTCAAAGGGAGTTCTGAAAAAATGCAATATATCAGGGAAAGACATCTGCTCCTGGTTTGGCGGGAAAGATGGATGGGAAAAATCTGTAACAGATGAAACGGTCTGGGAAAATAAAGAAAAAGGACTGCAGTTATTTATTTCGGATGGGATGATAGAGTGTGACGGATTAAGTGAAAAAGATCTGGGATTTTTAGGTGAGAATACGGAAGATGAGAAATTAAATATTATAAATCAACTGTTTTCCAAAGCTGATTTAACTGGAACTTCTGTAAGAAAATCAATTAGCGACATGACGGAAGGATATGATTATTACGACACAGAAATTCTGTTGAATGGAATACCGGCAGGTGGACTTTCCCAGTATCATTACCAGGGAAGCGCAGGATTTGGTCTCAAGCCTGAAGACTGCTATTTCAAAATACCGATCCCGCTTCAGGTGAAAGAGAAAGAAACAGTCACTATGCTTCCCATGGAAGAAATAATGAAATCGGTGGAACAATATGTAAAAGAAGGAAAAATCGGATTTTTTACGGAAGAGGACACGACGGAGAAAACAGAACCAATCACGATTCCAGTTACGAAAATCCGTCTGAAATATTATATTGATGAAACCACAGATGGAATTGCTTACAGGCCTGTATGGAGTTTTTGCTGTCCCTACCAATGGAAGGATTCACCAGAAGAACAGGAATTGTTTTATATAGACGGAGAAACCGGAGCTTTGATCCGGGACGCATTCGGATGGTAGACATGAAAAACAAATTTTATGGGAAACATGACCATGGATGATGCTATAGCTTCTAAGGCAAAGCTTTCGTCATAGGCTTTGCATCTGCTTGAAGATAGTTAAGAATAGTTAAGGTACAGTTAAATGAACAGGTAAGAATTAAATGTTATTGTATAAGTACATTCTAAGAGATAACTCTTAGAAAATAATACATGAGGAGAAAAGTAAAGGAGCATTTATGAAAATAAAATGTACGTTCCATATTGCAATAGCATTCATTCTTATTCAGCTTACGGATGAATTTAGTATAGCATTTGCATATGGGATATGTGAGAAGAATCCATATGTGAGAATTCTATATGTGACATTTGCGATTTTGAGCCTGCTGACCATGATATATTTATATACGAAGTATATTATAAGAATTCAAATGCAGGATTTGTTTTTAGGAATGCCGCTTCCGAAAAAAAAGTGGTGTATAACAGCGGTATTAATGCCGGTATTAATATGCCTTTTTTATATATTTTTTACAAAGGGAACATTTGAAAAAGGAAACCTTACATATAAAGAAATCATAGATGTAGTTACAATTTCTATTTTATCATCAGGTATTAAAGCGGCAGTAACAGAAGAAATTGTCTTTCGTGGTATGATTTTAAGACTGCTTCAGAATACTTTTGGAAAGAAATGTGCAGTGTTTGTTTCAAGTTTTTTATTCGCTGTTTATCATTTTGATGGGATTGATACTTCTGATATAAAAAAAGTAATTATGATGATTATTTCTGTTGAAATTGCAGGAATTGCATTGGCACTTGTTACAGAGCAGACAGGTTCTATATGGTCTTCGGTTATGATTCATTGTCTGTATAATATTCTATCAGGAGAAAGCCAGATTTTTCATATTGATGTGGCACAGAACTTTCCTGCAATATGGATGTATACTGTAAACAGTAAAAATATGTTGCTTACAGGAATTAATGGTTCGGTAGGGTTTACAGCTTCAATTCCAACAATGGCAGGATTTACCAGGATCATATTAATGGTGATTTATGATGAAAAAAAGAAAAAAACATATGGGAAAAAGTTGTAGTAAAATTATTCTTCTGATTTTAATTCTGGCAGCATGGATAGTTGTGACAGTAAGAGCAAAAAAAACTGAAGAGGGTATTATATTGACAGACGCTTACAAAAAACAGATAATGGAAAGTGCAGAGTGGAAGAAGATATTTTTACATACAGAAAATTATCCGGATATTCTTTTAGAGGATTTAAAAAGAAATCCGGAAATGCTGGAATTTGTCGAAGGATACAATGATGTACATAAGAAGTCTTCTAAAGGATTTACATTTGAGGAACGGAAGAAAAAAGTTCCTTTATTTATTCAATGGGATAAAAGATGGGGATATGAACCTTATGGAACAAGTGATATAGGAATTTCCGGATGTGGTCCGACGTGCATGGCAATGGTAATATACAGTTTAACCAGAAATACAGAGGCAACACCACCTGTGCTTGCGCAAAAATCCATGAACGAGGGATATTATGTAGATGGTATTGGAACATCCTGGAAATTCATGAGAGAAGCTGCTTTGGATTACGGTGTAATTGCTTCGCAATTTGATATGCTGGGAGAACAGGAAATGGCCGACAGACTTAAAGATGGAAATCTGATAATCTGTGCTATGGGTCCCGGAGATTTTACAAATTCAGGGCATTTTATTGTTATTTATGATTATTCCAGAAAGAAATTTTCTGTAAACGATCCATTCAGCTATACAAACAGTTCAAAAAAATGGGAATATACGACCCTGATTTCTCAATGTCAGCAAATATGGGTATATGCAGCTTAAGCAATTCCATAAAATACTGCAAACAACCCAGTCCATCATAGCGTGAAGTCCTGCGTCAGATATCTTTGCCGTGCGTCAGTACGCCTGCAGGTATCTTCCTTGTCCTTCGCACTCTGCTGAACTGTCTTGATTGCATTATTTTATGGAATTGCTATAGAAGACGAAAGGATGAAAATGGATAATCATATTTTGGTTGTAGAAGATGATGCAGCAATTAGAGAAGGAGTGAGGATACTTCTTGAAGGTGAGGGATATATTGTTCAGGAAGCAGAGGATGGATATCAGTGTTTGAAAAAAGTATCAGATGATATTGACCTTGTTATTCTTGATATTATGATGCCGGGAATATCCGGGATAAAAACTTGTGAAGAAATTCGAAAAATCTCACATGTTCCAGTGTTGTTTCTGACAGCCAAAAGTCAGGAATCTGATAAATTACTCGGACTTATGGCAGGAGGTGATGACTATCTCGTGAAACCATTTTCGTATGCGGAACTTCTTGCCCGGGTTAAAGCGTTACTACGAAGATATCATGTATATAGTCAGACATTACAAGGTGAGAAGACAAAAGAACATTGGATTGAATATGGAAAAGTAAAAGTGAATACTCAATGTAATGAGGTATTCCGCAATGAAAAGGAAATCAGTCTCAGAGAAATGGAATACAGAATCTTATTGCTTATGATGGAAAACCCGAAAAAGGTATTCTCGGTAAAAAACCTTTATGAGAGTTTGTGGGAGGAGCCGTTCTTATATTCATCTGGAAATACTGTTATGGTACATATCCGAAGATTACGAATGAAAATCGAAGATGATCCACAAAAGCCAAAGATGATTCAAACCGTATGGGGAAAGGGATATCGCCTTGGATAAAATTTGCGGAAATAGTTTGACAGGCAAGATAATTTGCTATCTTATGCAGGGGTTATTAGCAGGTTTATTAGTGTTAAGCGTGACATATTTCGGGGGAAAGGGGTTACTGCAACGCTTTTTCTTTCGTACAGGATATGTTTATGCTGAAGAGACAGAACGTGCAGAAGAACTTCAGGAATATGTCACACAAAATAAGTTGAGTGCATCTGATTATAAAATGTTGAAAAAATGGGGTACAGAACGAAATATTGATGACTTCACGATTTCAAGGGGAAAATGGCTGTTGTTTGATATTTCCTACAACGGTAAAATTATGTATGGCAGCAGAGAAATACCAAATCTGACATGGAGAATGTACCACAGAATTTCATTTAAGGATGGAACGGCAGATGTATATATATATGAAGGAACAGCGGATAAATATTTTAACATATTGATGGTCTTTTCTGTTGTACTTGGAGTCGCGGCGTGTATTGGAATTGTTGTATCCGGAATGTATGAGAATGTAAAATATATACAATGCCTTATGAAAGAGGTAAATATAATCAGCAGAGGAAATTTGCAGGGGAATGTAACTGTTCAGGGAACAGATGAAATTGCACAGTTAGCCAGTGGACTGGAACATATGAGACAAACATTGGTGAAAAAAGAGCAGATAGAGTATGACCTGAAGAGCGCACAGGAGAAGCTGGTGTTAGGAATGTCACATGATCTGCGTACTCCTCTGACTGGTTTGATGGCATATCTTGAGATTCTAAAAAAGCAGCAAAAAGAAGGTGCGGTTACTCAGGAATATATAAATAAAGCCTTTGATCGTGTACTTCAGATCAGAGATTTGTCGGAGCAGATGTTTGAATATTTTTTTGTAAATTCACGACACCATATAGAACTGGAACCTGCAGAAGATATTATGTGTGCTTTTGGAGATTATCTTTCTGAACTGTGTGCTTTACTGGAATATGAAGGCTTTAAAGTAAATACAGATCGGTTGGAGTGGAGACAGATATCTGTATGTATAAATACAGATTTTATCGGCAGAATTATGAATAATATTATTTCTAATATTGAAAAATATGGAAAACATGAAAATGAGGTATGTATACAGCTTTGTTATGGGAATGAAGAAGTAGGAATCAGTATTCAAAATAGTATTACCAGGTTTGATTCTGAGCATCAAAAAACAGGGATTGGGTTGCAGAATATTTCTATTATGATGGAGCAGATGGATGGGCGAATGGAAGTTAACGCAGACGATTTAACTTATTGTATAGTTTTGTATTTTCCAGAGAAAAAAGAGTATCATAAAATTTCAAAAGTATAGAGAAATCTGTTGGCATAGATGCCTGTTCAGGCAGACAATCATAAACAAGGTATCCGCAGAGTAGAAAATTATTTACACGCCATAGGCATTGGAAAAAACCTATGGCGCTTTTTATGTCCATTTCTGAAGGAATACCGGAAATAAAACTGGCAAAGGTAAAAATGAAGATGGAGTTTCAGAGTGAAAGTGATGGAGCACCACTCTGAGTGAAATTTACATAACATGACCCACTTGAAAAATCACCTGTTCTTTGTAAAAAATATAAAATTTTGTGCATGTTTTGTATTATATCTTTTATGTAAAAGATGTGTATAGCTTAGAAAACCGAAAACTGCTTTTTACCTCTCTTGGAAAAGGTTATGTTGATGCCATAGCAGCTCATGAAACTTCCATACAACAGTATATAAAAGATTACGGGGCAAAGATAAGAATCCTGGACGAAGCTATCCTGACTACAGGAATCGGGGTAGCTTTTCCTGAAAACACGGATAGTGAACTTCCGGAAAAACTCACAAAAGTCTTTGAAGAAATGAGAAAAGATGGAAGTGAAGAGAAAATTCTAAAAAAATATCTTCCCGAAACCAGTGGATATCTGGAGGTGGACAAAATTGAAAATAACTAAACTGTCCAGACGGCAGACTCAAATCATCATTATTACTACAGGACTGATTCTGTTTCTGATAACTATAGTTTATTCTGTAAAAACTGACATAAAAGCAGTTGCCAGGCAAATGGACGAGACTCTGAAATATGTGAAAGAACAATGTTATATTTATAACAGATATAATGAAGCATCCCAAACAAAAGGTTTAATGCGTGCAATTGAAAGTGCCCAGCAGGTTAATCGTAATCTGACGTATACAAAGGATGAAGTTACGAAGGATAAGCTGAAAACATATGCAGAGGAGCAGAAACTTACCGGAATTATTATACTTGATGTAAACGGAAAGGTAAAATGTGAATACAGTACAGACGATCTTAATTCCAGGGCTTTACAGGATAAGATTTAAAAGAAAACAGTACTTGATGTAGCAGCACATCCCCGGAAAACATACGCTGCAAGTATCGTTCTTGAGGATGGGTCACAGGTGGATCTGGCTGCATATGGACGCTCTGACGAAAAAGGCATAATTATCACTTTTTATCATACATCGGCTGAGTATGCCAGAAACTATAATCTTACGATCCAGAGCCTTCTTAGTGGCTATGATACATATTCCAGCGGAATGATCGTTGTAACAGATGGAAAAAATGTGGTTGCTTCAAATGACGAAGATCTGATCGGACAGAGCTCTGGAGGTATTAATATTATCCAACAGGTAAAACAGAAACCAGCTAACAAACTGGTCCGTGTTTCAGACAGAAAATGCAGATATATTGGCAGAATGACTAAGGGACGCGATTACTATGTTTATAGATGAGCAGATGGCGTTTGCTTCTGTTTTCAAAAACCTGTTGGTCGTGTTGCTGTTGTATATATTTGTGGCTGCTTCCGTATTTGCCTTCCGCAGGAAATCAAAAGCACAATTGTTGAAGATTCAGATGATGCAGGAAGAAGCCTATAAGCAGAAACTTTTGCAAGAAGCTCAAAGAGCTGATATGGCAAATAATGCAAAAACAGAATTTCTGCAGCGAATGAGTCATGATATCCGAACTCCTATTAACGGAATCCGTGGCATGATCGAAGTGGCTGATTATTATAAAGATGATTAAAAAAAGCAAGATGAGTGCCGCAGGAAAATATGGGATGCTTCAGGATACCTCTTGGAGCTTATTAATGAAATGCTTGATATGAGCAAATTAGAGTAGAGGAAATCGTGCTGGAAAATAAGGATTTTGATATTAACAGGCTATTGCATGAAATAAGAGAAGTGATAGAAAAACAGGTATATGAACGTGGAATCAGCTTATCTGAAAAAGAATACAATCTGAAATACAGATATTTGAATGGGAGTCCGGTTCATTTAAAAAGAATCCTTATGAATATCATAAGTAATGCTGTCAAGTATAATAAAGAAAAAGGAGAAATACTGCTCAGCTATTATGAAACACAGGTGGATGACAGGCATATACTGTTTGAGTTTCAATGCAAGGATACCGGAGTTGGAATGAGTAAAGAATTTCAGAATCACATTTTTGAACCATTTACTCAGGAAACAGGCGGTGCAAGATCTGTTTATGGAGGAACAGGACTTGGTATGCCAATTACAAAAAAACTAATAGAGAAAATGGGCGGTACGATTAAATTTGAATAACTGTGTGTCGCATTCTCGTTACTTCATAAATATATTGTAGTAGTGATGAGTTAGACGCACTATTTTTTTGAAAAAAGGCAGAACAAATGTTTGCAAAATGCTCTTGCATATGGTATAATAAAAACATGGAGAAAATATGTTTAATATCAATAATAATAAACTTTTATATGGTAGAGGATATGTGTATTCCTGCAGTATCATCTGGTATGGTGTACAAAATACCGGAAAAAGGTTTTAAAAGATGGTATTGATACAGAATGCAAAGAAATGCTCTGTGACCTTGCAGAAGAATATAAATTTCAGATCCTGGCAATGGAGGTTATGCCGGATCATATCCATCTGCTTGTAGACTGCAGACCACAGTTTTATATCTCTGATATGATCAAGATCATGAAGGGGAACAGCCCGGCAGATGTTTCTTGCGCATCCAGAACTGAAGAAGGAGCTTTGGGGAGGGCATCTGTGGAATCCATCTTATTGTGCCGTAACAGTGAGTGACAGGAGCAGAGAACAGGTATGTTCTTATATCGAAGGGCAAAAAGAAAGACAGTAACCTGAAAGAACCCGTATTTATATTTGTAAGAAGGAAAAAAGATGAGGATAGTATCCAGTTATGGCGTAGAATTGCGAAAACAGAATATACCGATCTGCCAGACACTGGATATTTATCGTTCTGCGGTCAGTTGTCTGATTGGGATCTATGCTCAGACATGGGATGAACTGGCAGTAATCACGGAACCTAAAAAACGTTTCAACACGGCAGAACATCTGGTGCATACCACCAAAAAGAACCAGGCAAGGTTTGATTTTGACCTGCGATTTCCAAAGATGCCTTCTTATCTGCGAAGGGCAGCTATCCAGCATGCACTGGGAAGTGTATCCTCATATAAGACAAGGCTGGGACTGTGGAAAAAAACGGATCAGAAAGGCGGCAGGCCGAAGCTGGTGTGTGATAATCATGCCATGCCGGTATTCTACCGTGATGTGATGTACCGTGAGGATACAGAAGAAAAAGATAGAGTGTGCCTGAAACTTTATGACGGCCATGACTGGAAATGGTTCCGGGTCAGCCTCAGCCATACAGATATGGAATATCTCAGAAAGAACTGGGCAGGAAAAAAAGCTGCAGCTCCCGTGCTGGAAAAAAGGCATCGTAAATACTTCCTGCGTTTTTCTTATACGGAAGAAGTGCCGCTTACAAAGACACCTGCAAAAGAACAGATTATCTGCAGTGTGGATTTAGGACTCAATACGGATGCAGTCTGTACCATTATGCGGTCAGATGGAACTGTCCTGGGAAGAAGGTTTATTGATTTTTCCAGTGAAAAAGACCGGATGTACCGTGTACTGGGACGGATAAGCAGATTCCAGCGCGAGCATGGCTCTGCACAGGTGAAAAGCAGGTGGGCTTATGCGAAGCGCCTTAACACAGAACTCGGAAGAAAGATTGCAGGAGCAGTCACAGGATATGCAGAAGAAAACCATGCGGATGTGATCGTGTTTGAGTATCTGGAAACAAAAGGAAAGATATCCGGAAGAAAGAAACAGAAGCTGCACCTGTGGCGAAAAAGGGATATCCAGAAAAGATGTGAACACCAGGCACATAGGAGAGGGATACGGATATCCAGGATCTGTGCATGGAATACCAGCAGGCTTGCCTATGATGGGTCAGGAACAGTTGTCCGTGATCCGGGCAATCACAGCCTCTGTACATTCCAGAATGGAAAAAGATATAACTGTGATCTTTCTGCGTCCTATAATATTGGAGCAAGATATTTTATACGGGAACTTTTAAAACCCCTTCCGGTAACGGAAAGGTCCTTGCTGGAGGCAAAAGTCCCTTCAGTAAAGCGTAGGATCTCATGTGTATATGCGGACTTAAGAGAACTGTTTTCAGAAATGGAAATCTTAAGAGTAGCATAAACACAGGCAGATATACAGCGGACTACCTGTGGTGTGGGGACCTGCCATATCTGGCATGGAAAAAAGCGCATGACTGCGCATATCCTAAGTTACAGGCGTATCCGCCGATATTTAGCCTTGTCGCTTAAAGCGACTGAGGGGCATATGACTTTAGTCATGTGAGATCCACCATGGAAATTGCGGAATTCCTTCTGACAAATGCAGGAGCAGAAATTATAAGGGCTTCAAACGGCAAGGAGGCTGTTGAAGCATTTGCAAAATCAGATGTTGGTGAGGTCAATGTAATTCTGATGGATATTATGATGCCAGTTATGGATGGCATGGAAGCTACCAGAGAAATACGTACAATGAACAGAAGTGATGCATCTGCTGTTGTGATTATAGCTATGACCGCCAATGCTTTTACAGAAGATAAGACTAAAGCACTGAAGTCTGGAATGGACGATTATCTTACCAAACCACTGGAGTCAGAAAAACTGATTCGTGCCTTAAGTAGATATAAACACAATTAACAGTAACATAACAGTAACATTCTTATTAGTCTGATTCAGCCATAGAAACAGGGTGTGGTGCGGAATGATTATACGCAAATTTATTAAAATAAAAGATGATAAAAGAAATAAAAGGATATATAAAAAAAGAATTGACAATTGTATTCTACAGTTGTAGAATACAATTAACTTCTACAGATGTAGAAAATAAAATTCTAGGAGAATCCACGATGAAGACAAAATTTATGACACTTATGACGGTAGCAACACTTGGGATTTTTTCAGCTGCAACAGTTATGGCAGCAGGAAATAACGATTTCTATACACAGCCGCCGGCTGGATCTGAATGGGAAAAAGCAGATACGGAAGGTACCTATGCAAGCTATACGAACGGAAATGATTATGTAAATATCTATAAATACTCACTGGAGGATGTCAAAACAGGGATTGCCAAATGCAATGACACATACGATGCCTGCTATCAGACAATTTATTCAGAGGGAAACAGCCTGTATATGGCAGTGGGATATGCAAAAGATGCAGATGACATCAGTGACGTCAGAAAATTCGTAGAATATATTTCTTATCCTGGGAATCCTTCACTTACCAGACAGGAGAACGAAAACCAGACCGATGATTCTTCTGATAAGGCAACTACAGATACTGACAGTCAGAAGTCAGGAGGAGATTCAGATTCCTCCGATACAGAAGAAAATGCTTCTACAAAATCCTCGGACAGCAATGATGATTCCGATATCCTTACTACTTCACCAATGACATTAGTTGACAGTGATGGAAATACCATTGAGATTAATTACATTCTTCACAAAGATTATTCTTGTGAATATCGTGGAGATGATGGAATGAACTATACCGATAATGGGGATGAAACTTATACCGACGAAAATGGAAATACCTACTCAGCTCTGAATGATGACACTCATCATCTGGGACATACATTGGAGCAGCATGATCTTCAGGATGCAAACGGTAATACTGTAACGGTTACGGAAACTACAAATGGTGATTATTATTTCCAGGACGAAAATGGTACAGGATTTACGGACAACGGAGACGGGACATGGAGTGATGAAAATGGCAACAGTTATACAGAAATAGGCTGATAGTGGTTAGTAGCTGCAGGAATGGCAAGGGTATTTGCAAATTGTGCAAAAGCCCTTGCCATTTCCGTGAACCGTGGTAAAATAGAATTATTCCTACATTTGTAGAAAATATGTAACAGGAGGTGTGAAAAAGTGAAAAAAACTTACCAGAGACTTCCGGAATCAGAGCTGGATATTATGCTCGTTCTTTGGAATAATACTCCGCCGATGACCAGACCGGAGATTGAGAAAGTGATCAATATGAAGAAAAATCTTGCATCAACAACAATTTTGTCATTGCTGACCAGATTGGAGAACAAAAATTTCGTGGAAGTGACGAAACAGGGAAAAATGAATCTGTATACACCCTTGGTTTCGCAGTCAGATTATCAGGCACATGAAAGCCAGAGTGTTCTTGAGAAACTTTATGGGAATTCACTAAAAAAGTTTGTAACTTCACTTTATCATGGAAAGAAAATCAGCTCGGAAGAAGTCCAGGATCTCAGTGAATTTCTTAAGAACCTGGAGGACAGGGAGGAATAGCGAATTATGGAGGTTTTCATTCTGCACATTCTGAAACTGAACATTATTGCAGCAGTAGTAATTTTACTGGTAAAAGTGCTTGCGACTCTGTTTAAAGGACGTGTATCAGCGAGATGGAAGTACTTTATCTGGCTGTTGATTACGATAAGCCTTTGTGTTCCGGTGCGCCTTCCGGCGAATCTGGCACTGGTGGATTTCAAAGTACTTAGAAGCAGTCAACAGAATACGCAAAACCCGAAGATAACGGATTACGCAGTCAGACCAGAGGAAAGTCAGAAGATAACAGAAACCGTATCATCTGCGAGCAATGACATGAAAAATCTGACAGAAATCCCGGAACAAAAGAGAACTGTCAGGTATGAATCAGATAAATGGATGGGAATTGTGGCTGTGATTTTTGCTGCCGTCTGGCTGAGCGTAGCGGTACTTAAACTGACAGGAGAATTGCTGGCATATTATTTTTCTATAAGGAATCTGGAACGGATGAGTCTGCAGGTAAGTGATACGGTGAGTATTCAGATGTACCGTGCAGCGTGTCAAAAGAAGCACGTACGCAGAATACCGGAGCTCAGGCAAAACGCAGGTCTTACCACACCGCTTCTTGCAGGACTTTTACATACAAAATTGTATCTACCAGCAACCGGGTATTCAGCAGAAGAAAGAAAACTTATCTTTTACCATGAACTTACACATTATTGCCATCGGGATCTCTGGTATAAGATGCTCCTTCGAATCTGTGCATCGATATACTGGTTCAATCCCTTTCTCCTTATCATGCTGAAAGAAGCGGATAAGGATATTGAGAATCTGTGTGATGCAGCAGTTGTTCGCAGAGTTAATAAAAAGGAACATAAATTATATCGACAGCTGCTTCTCAGGACAGTGGCCATGGAAAATCAAATTCCATATGTGACAGCAAGTCTTAATGACAGCGAAATGGTGTTTAAAGATCGGATTCTGTATATGGTGAACATTCGGAGACTCCGCAAAGGAATTCTTCCGGGAATTCTTGTGACGCTGCTGCTTGCAGGCGGTAATCTGGTATGCAATGTTTCTGCCGGGACAGATACAGTTTCAGTAGAGACGGAGAAGTCTGGTATTGAAAAAAATGCAGATACAGAGAAAAATAATGTACCGGATTATGCACCGTTTTCTGAAATGGTAACTATGCAGAAAGCTGCTGAAACACAGGACGAAGGAAGAGTGACAGAGAATGCAGATACAGAGGATTCTGTAGACGAAGAGGAAAAAGCGGATGCGGAAACAAATGATGAACCTGCCATGGAAAACAGCGGACAGGTAAGTGAAACGACCGATGATGGAATTACCTCTGACAACAACGGGTCTGTTTCATCTTATGAGAGTCTGCCAGCAGGCGTACCATATACCAGTGGATTCAGTACTGCTTCCGGTGTAGCATCAATTGTAGCACCGGGTGGAGGAGATGAAGAATCCAGAGTTCTTTACGATAACGGAGATGGGACCTATTCTGATTATTATGGGAGCCGATACAGTTATCAGGGAGATGGAAACTGGGCAGATGCCAATGGAAATTCATATCGTACCTGGAATGACGAAGATTATTATTCCGGAAACCAACTGGAACAGCATGAACTCCAGGGCAGTAAAGGTACCGTTAATGTAAAAGAAACAACAAACGGAGATTATTATTATTGTGACGCAGATGGGGTCAGATACACAGACAATGGTGACGGCACTTGGACGGATGAGAATGGGAACATCTATACAGAATAAAAGAAAGCGTTTTTCGAAACCAAAAGGAATCGAAAAACGCTTTTTCATATATGACATATAAAAAAATGGGATCATAAACGATAGCATATTATTTGCGAATATCTACCAGTCCCTTTTTCAGTATATATTCAGAGAACTCATATGAAGCTCCGTCTCCAGTCACATTCAGATACAGATTTTTGAGGTCGTTTTCATTTACGATCCAGGCCATGTTCAGTTGTACACTTTCGCCTGGTTTTATAGAGGAAATATAGTTTCCACCGTTGCCATAATTTTCAGAGACACTATAATATACCATTTCTCCAGTCTTTGCCACGCCGGTCCAACTAATGTAGTCATAACCATCGCCGGCCTGTTCTGTTGGAATGTAAAGCTGTGCTTTTCCATTTTCCTTAGTCAGGGTCAGTAAAGCACCAAGATAAAGCATATGGTCGATTTCCTCATTTGAATGATTGGTATAGGTAACTGTAACATAGACCAGTTTCTGATTCACTTCCTCTGACTTCATAATTTCATCCAGGGAATCGATTCCGTCGCCAGATTTCACATAATTCAATGTGTTTGTAGATAGCTTTCCATCAGCATCAATGGCTTCCGCCCATTCTTGTGGTATTTTGTCCGGATCGAGAAGCTGAAGATCATCAGAAATTTGAACAGAATCTACCTTTGCGGAAATCGTTTTTTCCAGATATTCACCATTTGTGTTTTCACCAATCACATCCAGATCAAAGGTGTCACCAATTTGGTAAATGGGTAGTTTTTTCTCATTTACAGAAGTACTTATTTCATCATTATCAGCTTCTGTCTTTTCAGATATCATCTCTCCGCTCCATGTAGGCAATCCGGCGGTCTTTACCATAGTCGTGTTTCCCTCAATCACCAGATTTTCTGCTACTTTTATGGCTTCATCCTTTGACACATCATCTCCGATGTAGATCATAAGGACACGATATAAATCCGGGCAGACAAGATAAATTCTCTGGTTAAGAGCCCCGCTTTCGGTAATGCTATTATATTTGAGATATATCCCCTGGTATTTCCCAAATGTACGCTCTTCACTATCAATAACATTCTGATCCTGTACTACCTGTCCCAGATCATTTTTATCCAACAGGACAAATGAAAAACTGAACCCGCCAGTCATGTCATGCTCAGGATACTGGAGATGGTACTCGTCAATCCAGCTCATGCCCTCCGGAACATATTTAGCAGACAGATCTACCTCTGGGACCTCATCTGGAAGCACGGTCTTCTTTGCTGCATCACCAGCATCAATTTTGACTGAAACACCATAAGAACCCTGTTTTTCCAAAAACCAGTGATACAGATTTGCTCCTGCATATACTGCTGTGGAAACTGCCAGCGCGCACGCAGCTGCCACTGCGGCAACTTTCGGAGCTGTCCATCGTTTTCTTCTTCGCAGATTCGCCACTTTATTATCCGCCAGCTGCTTTGCCACCTCGTTTTGAATCATATTATGGATAAAATCCGGTGTTTCGGGAATATCGTTTTTCATATCTTCTAATCTCATATTGACACCTCCTGTAATTCCTGCCTTAATTTTCCTCTTGCCCTTGCAAGTCTCTTTTGAACAGCACCTTCCGATATTTCAAGGATCTGGGCGATTTCTTTTACACTGAAATCTTCTATGTAGTATAGAATAACGGGTAAACGCAGTTCCTCTTTTAAGGACTTTACGGCTGTATACAATTCACTGTAATTCTTTGTTTTTTCTGATTCCGGTTCCTGTCTGTCAGCCAGATTTTCCAATGGGATAAATTTACTGGATTTACGCACAAGGCTGTAACATTCGTTGATTAAAATACGGATTAACCAGGTCCGGGCATAGTTATCGTTTTTTAATGTACCGATGTTGGAAAAAGCCTTCACAATTGTTTCCTGAATAGCATCTGCACAGTCATGGTCACTAAATAAAATCGTTTTTGCAGTTGAGTATAATTGTCTTTCTGAATCCAGGATCAGAGATCCAAGTTGTTCCTTTGTCATTTAAACACCACCTCTTTTTTTGCCAGCCAGCATTTTCTTTACATCTATTAGACGTGCAGAAATCAAAAATATCCCTAATAATTTATTCTTTTTCTTATAAATGGACAAGTTCGTGGTTTTGCACAAAAAAAGATGTCTACTTTCAATAGTATTCCATAATGAATGAGATAAAACAAGCTTCTCATGGTGTGTACGTATCACCGGATACGTGGACAGATGCGATATACCTTTTGCATTTATGTTGTGGTCAAGCTGTATTTTCTCATGAACTGCATTGCTTTTTCATGATTTAACGGACAGAGAACCTTTGAAATATATCATAACAGTAAAAACTGGATATAATCCAAGTCGCTTGCAGGAAAACGGTTTTCAAGTGTATACAGTAAAAAAGGATTTGCATGAAATAGGAATCATAGCTATGCAGACATCATTCGGACATTCAGTTCCGGTTTATGACATTGAGAGGAAAAATCCGCAGATGCACAGGTTTTGACGCAGAATTATATGATGAACCGTTTTTTAAAACGGATTTCTTTATATATGTACAATGTATACATAAAAAACTGATATGTAATCTGCTTTAGCGATTTTGAGTTGCCTAAATTTGAAAGTTAGGAAAATCTTAATAATTTCGCATGCAATCCATTGTGAATTTAGATGCTGTATTTGTTATACTTAATCGAGTACAAGCAAAAAGGAGAGTTGAAAATATGTCTGAAAAGATACTAATTATAGATGACGAGCAAGATATAGCGGATCTGTTAGAGGTCTACTTGAAAAACGAAAATTACATCGTTTATAAATTTTACTGCGCAACGGATGCCATGCCGTGTATTGAAAGCGGCGACATTGATCTTGCCATTCTGGATATTATGCTCCCGGATATGAACGGCTTTTCACTTTGCCAGCTTATCCGAAAGAAATACACTTATCCAATCATCATGCTAACGGCTAAAATTGAGGAAACGGATAAAATAACAGGGCTGACATTGGGAGCGGACGATTATGTGACAAAACCTTTTCGCCCACTTGAAGTAGTTGCCAGAGTGAAAGCGCAGTTAAGACGTTACAAGAAATATTCGCCCGGTATCATCACAGAGAAAGTTCCATCGGAACTTTCCTATAACAAATTGTGCTTGAATGTACAGACCCATGAATGTTTGTTAGACGGTGAGCCGGTTTCTCTGACACCGACAGAATTTTCTATCCTCCAGGTTCTTTTGGAAAGTGCTGGTAGTGTTGTAAGTATTGAGGAACTGTTTCATGCAGTTTGGAAAGATGAATACTACTCTAAAAACAGCAGCACAATTACTGTGCATATCCGGCATCTGCGTGAGAAACTGAAAGATACTTCCGATACTCCGCAGTATATTAAAACGATTTGGGGTGTCGGCTACAAAATTTAAGCGAAAGGAGAACGCTATGAAGAGAAAATCAAATTGTTTGGCAACTATTTTATTCTTAATTTATCTGGCACTTCTGGTTTGGATCATACTGTTCAAACTACAGTTTTCAATCAGTGATCTGGATAAAGTAAGGAGTATAAACGTTATTCCTTTTCATTATGACAAGGAAATTGGAGCAGCATTTCACTTAACAGAGGTACTCGAAAATTTCTTGATTTTTGTTCCTATGGGCATTTATCTTCAAATGCTTCTGCCAAGAACAAAATTATATGTGAAGTTCATGCTGATTGCTGGAACAAGTTTTTTATTGGAAACTATGCAGTATATCTTAGCAGTCGGACGTTCTGATGTTACTGATGTACTCACAAATACGGCAGGTGGTCTTTTGGGGCTTGCTGTATATTCGATGGCAGCCCGGTTAATCGGAAATAGAATAAAAGCAAACAGACTGTTTTCCATTCTGGCAGGCATAGTAAGTGTTGTCGTGATTGGCCTACTTGGCTTTCTTCTGTTTGCTAATCGGTAGGAGGTGTATTCTCATGTCGAAGAAAGAAATGACAACAGAAAAGCGCCTTAAAGTGCGCTTATACCTATCATTGCTGGTTTATACCGTTGTTGGATATGGTTTGACCCTTATCTTGGACTACATCTTTTCAAAATTTGACAACGGTATTTTTGCATGGCTCTACTGGCGGCTCGATCTGCTTTTTATTTTGTATCTGATGATCGGCTTTGTATGTATTTTCAATTACTATTGGAAAAAGCCGTGGGGCTATCTGGATGAAGTAATTGATGCGACCCAAACGGTCTATGAGCAGAACAATCATACCGTATCATTGTCTGACCCACTGAAAGAATTGGAGGCACAACTCAATCAAATCAAAATGTCTGTTCTGTTGAGCAAACGGGCTGCAAAGCAGGCAGAAGAAAAGAAAAATGAAATTATTATGTATCTGGCACATGATATACGCACCCCTCTCACAACGGTAATCGGCTATTTGAGCCTGCTCCATGAAGCCCCTGACATGCCTGAACAGCAAAAGGAAAAGTATGTAAAAGTTGCGTTGAATAAGGCAGAACGCCTTGAAAAGCTCATCAATGAACTTTTTGAAATTACCAAGTACAATGCACATAAGGTCATTATCAAAAAAGAAAATGTAGATTTACATTGTTTGATTGCGCAGGTAATAGATGAAATATACCCGACACTCTCTGCAAATGGCAACACGGCAGTATTTACTGCGGAGGACAACTTATCTGTGAATGCTGATCCCGAAAAGCTGGCGAGAGTTTTCAGTAATCTTTTACGAAATGCTGCGTCATATAGTTACCCGCAGACAGAAATCACTATATCCGCCAAACGGTTAGAGCATGATATTCAGATCACTTTTGAAAATCATGGAAAAACAATTCCACAGGAACAGCTTAACAGTATATTTGAAAAATTCAATCGCTTGGATGATGCTCGGCTTTCTAATACAGGTGGTGCGGGACTTGGTCTTTCTATTGCGGAAGAAATTATACATTTACATGGTGGAAAGATTACTGCATCCAGTCAAAACGAAACCATAGACTTTGTGATTACATTACCCCTTTCCGTTTAGGAAAATAAGAATGTGATCTTAGGAATTGCTTAGGAATTTAAGCGTGTGATTTTTGAGATTGAAAAGCCCTTGTTCGGTACAATGATTATCGAACAAGGGCTTTTTATTGTTCAGCCGAAGCAAAAGAAAGGAGTGTAAGCATGGAACTGAAAATAGAGCATTTAAGCAAGCAGTTCAAAGACAAAACAGCAGTAAATGATGTCAATCTGACATTGACTCCCGGCATTTGGGGACTTTTGGGAGCGAATGGTGCAGGGAAAACCACACTCATGCGCATGATTGCTGATATTATGACACCAACCAACGGAGCGGTTTACTATGACGGAAAAGACATTCGAGAGTTAGGTGAAGTTTACCGAAGCAAGTTTGGCTTTCTGCCGCAGGACTTTGGGTATCACCGGGATTTTACGGTCAAAGATTATTTGGAGTATATGGCTGCGCTGAAAGATATTCCTACAAGGGCAACCACCCAAAAGATCAATCATTTGTTGGACATTCTTTCGCTCTCCGATGTGAAAAAGAAAAAAATCTCCAATCTGTCAGGCGGCATGAAGCGTCGTGTTGGTATTGCGCAGGCTATGTTGAACGACCCGGAGATACTTGTCATGGACGAACCGACAGCAGGACTTGATCCCGGAGAGCGCGTGCGTCTGCGGAATTTCATTTCCGAGTTTTCGCATGATCGAATCGTGTTGATTTCCACCCATATCGTATCTGATATAGAATATATTTCTACGCGCAACGCAATTATGAAAGCCGGAGAAATTGTTGATGTTGGAACTACCGCAGAACTTGTCAAGCGGATTGAGGGCAAGGTTTGGAATTGCATAATTCCGACCTCAAAGCTGCCGGAATGTGAAATGCGGCTGCGCATTATCAATCAGCGAGGCGAAGATCACAATCAGGTTTCTATTCGTTATCTGTCCGAACATTCGGAAATTGATGGGTCTGTCACAACGGAGCCACGATTGGAAGATCTGTATCTGTGGTTGTTCCCGCAGACAGACTTGGAAAAGGAGGACAGATAATATGCGGCTCTTTAGACTTGAACTAAAACGTATTTTGAAGTCACGGCGCACCCTGATTTTACTTGCAATCGCACTTTTGCTTTCCGTAGCCATGGCATACCTGCCTATTTCATTTGAGGGTATTAACCGTCCAAACGAAGATGGCACGGTTACAGAATTAGATGGCTTGGCAGCTATCAAGTACAAACAAGATTTATATAAAACATCCGCTGGTGAAGTGACTCCGGATAGGATCAAATCGGCTTTGGAAACTTATCAAAGCTGCGTTCGAGAATATGGGCCAGTCGAGGAAGAGGGCTTTCCTCTGGCTGTATTTATTGAAAAAATCGTCCCGTTCCGTCACTTGCTGATGGGTCTGTCCGAAGCGTTTGCTGATCCATTAACAGGCATTGGTGCTGATTTAATGGATATTGACCCGAATGACATTGACGGAGCCTATTATGAAAAGTGCGCAGAACATTTACGGGATGTCATGCGGAATGAGCAAAGAGAAAACGAAACCGCACAACAGAAAGCTCTTGAAAAATATTCAGAACTTGATACGCCATTTTATCTTCATTCTGGAATTTCTAAAGATGCATTTGATTATATTGAGTTTTATATTTTGTTCCTTGCTATTTTGTGTGTGGCAATCGCAGCACCTACTTTCGCCGGAGAATATCAAACGGGCGGTGACAGCATCCTGCGAACCACCAAATACGGGCATAAACAATTAGCAATTACCAAAATTCTGGCGGCATTTACACTTTTCGTTGTTACTTTCCTTGTCGGGATCACGGTACACATTCTGATTTTAGATGCAGCGTTTGGGACGGATTGCTTAAAAACATCGTTTCAGATGCGATACTCTATCATTAATCTGCCAAACATCAATCTGGGGCAGTTGCAGATAATTCTCGCAGCAGCGGGCTTACTTTCTGTATTAGCAACGGTTAGCTGTACGTTGTTCCTGTCTGCAAAATGTAAAGACACATTGACAGTTTTGCTGATCTCTATTGTAGTTCTTCTCATGCCGCTTTTTGCTTATGTGGCGATGGGAGCAACATGGCTCTCTACCATACTTCCATCTGCCGGAATTGGTATGCAGAACAATTTCCTTTCTCAGCTTGCAGATTTCAATTATCTGAATATCGGTGGAATGAGTTTCTGGACACCGCATGTTATTTTGATTTCGGCAGGAATTGAATTGTTTGTGTTTACATTCTTGGCGATTCATTCCTATTGCAGACATCAGGTAGCATAAAAGAAATTCAAAATAGAATGAATTGATTATCTGCCGCATGACGGCAAAAGAAAAAAGCAGACAATTTGGAACGGCGGCTTTGATTTCAGAGCCGCCGTTTCTTTGCGTTTACACAAACCTATGATGAATTTTACGGAAATATTGTAGCTAATAGCATTGTTTATGCGTTGAAAATATCTGAAAAATTGATGATAGTAGAAATATAATATTAAAATAAAAAATTGTTTTACTATAGAGGAATATATAGTATAATACAACCATAAGAAGTGATAAAAAAATAACAAGTTGACCTAGCCAAACATAATAAGTTTTACTGTTGTGTTTGGCTTTTTTTATTTGATAGCCAGAGCGGGAAGTGAGGTGTCTGCAATGATAATCTGTGTTATCTTTGATTTGGGAATGGCAGTGATTATGTTTTTATTCGGAATCTGCTTTGTAAAATCAAATGGAAAGGCCGCTGCATTTTTGTCTGGCTATAATATGAAATCTAAGGAAGAACGAAAACAGTATGATGAAAAAGAAATGTGCAGAGTATATGGAAATCGGATGATGTGGATGGCACTGCCATTTGTAGCCGGGGCAACCATAGATTTTTTATATAGTGGAGTTGGGTGTCTGGCAGCATGGGTAATATGGACAGTTCAATTTGTTTTATTGATGAAAGAACGTAAGAAACGAGAAAAATAGAAAAGAACATTTAGGCGAAAGACATATGCGAAAGGAGATATACAATCTATCTAGGAACAGGATAATACTCGGTAACAAGAGGAACTTTAACTACTTAAAGGAGATGACATGAATATGAGATGTCCATATTGTGAAGGAAAAATGCGAAAAGGTCAGTTGCATGCGGTTGGTGCAGGGGCAGGACTGGAGTGGAAAGAAGACTCTGAGAGTTTGCGGTTGAATACGGATCCAGAGTTAGTAGCAAGGATATCTGGAGACCGCATAGCTGCCTATAATTGTGATTTTTGCAGAAAGATTATTGTTTCTTACGAATATTGAGATTTTCAATTCTTTGAAAAATATGCTTTATGTAGAGATGGGAACCAATTGAATTTGAATACGATTACTTGCGAGGAATTAGGCGATGAAGATAAAACGTGGAGATACTTATCAGATAAAATTGTATCTGGAACCTGGGAAAATTTCTGATCACAATAGAAGAGACAATGGAACTTTGAAATTTACAGGGGTAGCATCATGGTTTATCGGATTGTTTATAGATGTAAATATTGATTTTGGTGATCCTCAAGGATTTTGGACTCTTAGGGTGCTGCTTCCTGTTTTGGCAATGGGAATTTGTATTCTAAAAGCTATCAAAAACAATGAGAAGAAATAAATTGGAATTTGGAAAGGGGGGGGGGCACTGCCATGCTGAGAAAGTTGAATTGTTTTTTAAACATCGTTATCGGTTCATTCATAGGAGTTTTCATTGGATTCGGAATTTATAAGTTTTGGCATTTTAAAACCTATCCAAATCTATATGTCATGCAATCTGCACCGTGGTACACAGAGTTACTGTTGGATGGTGCCTTGGTGGCTGTTGTGGTGGTCGTATGTATTATCCTAAAACTGATTATTTGGAGAAAGTTATAAATTTCTATTTACCTGATTCACGAACAGTTTAATAACAAATTTACATAGTATTTTATCCAAATGGTTAATGAGCTATTTTTATACCACAAAAAGAGAAACGAAATGTCACATAAATTAAAAGCTGAAGGGAAAACGGCCTATCCGTTTTCAGCATTGGCGGATCCGTCTGCTAATAAGTGGTTTACAAATCAAAAAACGTGGTAAGAGTATTTTCATAATTCTGTTCAATTTTGTCTATGTTTTCGAGAATCCTGTTCATGTACAAATGCAACTAAATTAGAGTATAATAAGGGAAACCATTGAAACTGGGTTTCCGTATTGGACATTCCTGTGATGGCAGGAGTGTCCTTTACATATAGCGGTAAATTTTGAAGTAGTTTGCATAGAAGTTCATGAGGTAGTTGACGTATGCTTTAAATCTTTTCATTTCGTTTTCCTCCTTTCTTTATCTTACAAGCACATTATAATATCAGAAGACGTATATTACTTGCCAAATAGGAAGAAAAAGTAGACAAAACTTGCAGGAGATTAATTGAAATGTACTGGTAAGAACATCACAGACATTTGCCTGGATGCAGGATTTGAGGTTTAAAGGAGAAATAGGATGGCATTTATGATCTGTATAGCAGCACTCATAATTATGATGTTTGTATTTACCAAAATGTTGTTAAGTTTCAGCAATAACAGCAGTGCGGCAGTTGAATCTGTCGATGCGACTGTAGTTGAATAACTGCGCGTCGCATTCTCGTTACTTCAGTGATGAGTTAGACGCGCAATTTTTATAAAAAATATATAGAACAAATGTTTACTTAAAGAAATGCATATGGTATAATACAGACATGGAAAAAGATATATTTAATATAAATAAAAATCAGCTTTCATATGGTAGAGGATATGTATATTCGCTGCAGTATCATCTGGTCTGGTGTACGAAATACAGGAAGAAAGTATTAAAAGACAGGATCGACCTGGAATGCAAAAAGATGCTGCAGGATCTGGCAGAAGAGTATCGGTTTCAGATCCTGGCAATGGAAGTCATGCCGGATCATATCCACATGCTTGTGGATTGCCGGCCGCAGTTTTATATTTCAGATATGATCAAGATCATGAAAGGGAATCTTGCACGTCAGATGTTCCTTTTACATCCGGAGCTGAAAAAAGAACTGTGGGGAGGACATTTGTGGAACCCGTCTTATTATGCCGTTACAGTCAGTGACCGGAGCCGTGAGCAGGTATCTGCCTATATCGAAGGCCAGAAGGAAAAAGAAAAGAGAAAGCCCTGAATACAGGGGTCATTCCGGAAACGTTTGGTTTTTGCGGGAAAGGTGGAAGAAGATGCGGACAGTATCCAGCTATGGTGTGGAGATACGAAAACAGAATATCCCGGCCCGTCAGACAATGGAGATTTATCGTCAGGCAGTCGGTTACCTGACAGAGATCTACGCACAGGTCTGGGAAGAACTGAGGAAGATTCCGGAGACAAAAAAGCGTTTTAATACCGCAGAGCATATGGTGCACATGACGAAGAAAAACACAGCCCGGTTTGATTTTGACCTTCGTTTTCCGAAGATGCCGTCTTACCTCCGCAGGTCCGCGATCCAGCATGCGCTTGGAAGTGTATCTTCGTATGAGACCCGGCTGGGGCAGTGGAAAGAGACCGGAGTGCTGTCCGGAAGGCCGAAACTTACCTGCAGGAACCATGCCATGCCGGTCTTTTACCGGGATGTGATGTACCGCGAAGGAGCAGAAGGAAAAGATGAAGCATATCTGAAACTGTACGACGGGCATGACTGGAAATGGTTCCGTGTATATTTAAAACGTACCGATATGGAATATCTTCCCAGGAACTGGAAAGGAAAGAAGACATCGGCCCCTGCGTTGGAAAAGAGACACCGCCGGTATTTTCTTCGTTTTTCCTGTACAGAAGAAGTAACACTGACGAAAACACCGGTAAAAGAACAGATCATCTGCAGTGTGGATCTGGGAATCAATACTGATGCGGTCTGTACCATCATGCGGGCAGACGGAACTGTCCTGGGAAGAAGATTCATAGATCATCCCAGTGAAAAAGACCGGATGTACCGCACACTGGGACGGATCCGCAGATTCCAGAGGGAACATGGCTCTGCGCAGACACAGGG